>Ga0256914_1000573_pt1 | contig 36181 bp, 27 predicted proteins | sample HulkmetaG_FD_191571 | JGI IMG/M metagenome (GOLD analysis project Ga0256914, IMG submission 191571) | Hydrothermal chimney microbial communities from Main Endeavour vent field at the Juan de Fuca Ridge, Pacific Ocean - Hulk | ecosystem: Environmental > Aquatic > Marine > Hydrothermal vents ... | reverse complement strand
AGCCCTTCAGGCTCAGCGTCTTGGTGATGGCCGCGGTCAGGGTCGTCTTGCCGTGGTCGATGTGTCCGATGGTGCCCACGTTCACGTGGGGCTTCTTGCGCTCGTAATGCTGCTTTGCCATGAGTTTGATATCTCCTTGCTATAATTAACGAAGCAGGGTGTTTAGTTGATTGCTAAGGGTATTTTGAAATAAATCATCAAGAATTTTGGCGTACAAAAGAGGAACACGAAACCTTTTCTTCCTGGCTTCGCGATCCTCATCTTTACCAGGTCTGCAATTCCCCCAACAATGCCGACGGCTGAGGGCTTGCGGGTTGTACAGGGTCAAGAAATGATCCCACCCGCAACCTTATTATTTTAGCAGAGATAGAGGGAATCGACAAAAACCAAAGGCGAATGCGACAGGCCTTTTTAGATTCTCAAAATGGATTTGGCCACGCTTTCGGGAACTGGCGCGTAATGGTCGAATTCCATGCTGAAAGTGCCGCGACCTTGGGTGACGGAACGCAAACGGGTGGCGTAGCCGAACATCTCGGCCAGGGGAACCTGCGCCCGGATGGACTGCATCCCATGGGAATGGGGCTCCAGGCCTTCGATCTGCCCGCGGCGGCTGTTGATATCGCCGATGACATCGCCCAGAAACTCCTCGGGCGTCAGGATTTCGACTTTCATCACCGGCTCCAGCAAGATGGGTTTGGCTCTGGAAATGCCATCGCGCACGGCCAGCGAGCCGGCAATGCGGAAGGCCATCTCCGAGGAGTCCACCTCGTGGTAAGAGCCGTCATAAAGCGTAGCTTTCACATCCACGATGGGGTAGCCGGCAATGACGCCGCCTTCCAACGCATCCTTGATGCCTTCCTGCACCGGACGGATGTACTCGCGGGGAATGACGCCGCCCACGGTCGCATCCTCGAATTCATAGCCGCTGCCGGGGTCCAGAGGCTCGAATCGCACTTTCACATGCCCGAACTGGCCGCGTCCGCCGCTCTGACGCACGAAGCGCCCTTCCGCGTCCACCGGCCGGGTGATGGTCTCGCGGTAGGCCACCTGCGGGCGACCGACGTTGGCGTGCACCTTGAACTCGCGGATCATGCGATCCACCAGCACTTCCAGGTGCAGCTCGCCCATGCCCGAGATGATGGTCTGCCCGGTCTGCTCATCCACCCGCACTCGGAAGGTGGGGTCTTCGTCGGCCAGACGACGCAGAGCCTCGGCCAGTTTGTCCTGATCAGCCTTGGACTTGGGCTCGATGGCCACGCTGATGACCGGCTCGGGGAAGCTGATAGATTCCAGCACGATGGGATGGTTGGGATCGCTGAGGGTCTCGCCCGTGAAGGATTGCTTGAGTCCGATAATAGCAGCGATGTCGCCCGCGCCGATCTCTTTCACTTCCTCGCGCTTCTCCGCGTAAATCCGCATCAAACGTCCGATGCGCTCCCGCTTGCCTTTGGTCACATTGAGCAACGTCTTGCCGCTCTGGACGATGCCCGAATAGACGCGGATATAGGCCAACCGTCCCACATAGGGATCTGTGACGATCTTGAACACCAAGGCGGTGGTGGGCTCGTCGAAGGAGGGGTTTCGGGTGACGATCTCATCGGTGTTGGGATCCACGCCCGTAATCGGGGGGCGATCCAACGGGGAGGGCAGGTAGTTGATGACCGCATCCAACAGAGGCTGCACGCCCTTGTTTTTCAGGGCTGTGCCGGCCAGCACGGGCACCAGCTCGTTACGAAGCACCGCGCCGCGCAGAGCCTGCCTCAGCTCCGCCGCACTGATGGTCTCTCCTTCCAGATATTTGATGGTGAGGTCATCATCAGTCTCGGCGATGGCTTCCAGCAGATGCTCGTGGCCCATCTCGGCCTCGTCCCGCAAATCCTCGGGGATCTCGATCTGCTCGGGCTTTGCGCCCAGCTCATCGGTGTACATCCAGGCGGTCATCTCGATGAGATCGACCACGCCGCGGAAGGCGGCCTCGGAGCCGATGGGCAGCTGGATGGGCAGAGGGTTTGCGCCCAGACGGTCGCGAATCATCTGCACCGTGCGATCGAAATCCGCGCCCGTGCGATCCATCTTGTTGACAAAGCAGATGCGGGGCACGCTGTATCGATCGGCCTGGCGCCACACCGTCTCCGATTGCGGCTCCACGCCCGCGACCGCGTCGAACACCACCACGCCGCCATCCAGCACCCGCAGGCTGCGCTGCACCTCTGCGGTGAAGTCGATATGGCCGGGCGTATCGATGAGGTTGATCTGATAGCCCTTCCAATCGGCGGTGATGGCTGCAGATTGAATGGTGATGCCGCGCTCGCGCTCCTGCTCCATGAAGTCGGTCACGGTCGTGCCTTCGTCCACATTGCCGAGACGATAGGTCTTGCCCGCGTAGTAGAGCACGCGTTCGGTGGTGGTGGTTTTACCCGCGTCGATATGGGCAATGATGCCGATATTGCGGATTTTCTCGAGGTTGCGATTAACAGTCATGATCTGATTCTAAAGTGCGACGCACTTGACATGAAGAATGAACGGACAAGCCAGCGTTACGAAAAGGACAATCTGAAGCAGCGAAGTCGCTTACGCTTCAGGTGCGTCGCACTTCGACTGCTTGATTTACCAACGATAATGAGCGAAAGCCCGGTTGGCCTCGGCCATCTTATGGGTCTCATCCCGCTTGCGGATGGTGGCGCCCTGGTTGTTGGCCGCGTCCATCAACTCGGCCGCCAGCTTCTCGGCCATGGATTTGCCATTGCGCTTGCGGGCGAACATGATGAGCCAACGCTGAGCCAGGGCCTCGCGGCGGCCCGGGCGCACTTCCACCGGGACCTGATAGGTGGCGCCGCCCACGCGGCGAGGCTTGACTTCGATCTGGGGCATGGCGTTGGCCATGGCCCGCTCGAAGACCTCCACCGGGTCTTTCTTGGTGCGCTTCTCGATGATGTCGAACGCGTCATACATCACGCGCTGAGCCACGCTCTTCTTGCCCCCGCGCATCAGACGGTTGATGAAACGGGCGATGGTCTTGTTATTGTACCTGGGATCCGGAACCACGTCCCGGCGTTCAGGGCGATAACGACGAGGCATAAAATCGTCTCCTGGAATGAGAATGTGCGACGCGAGGAAAACAGGCGTCAAATCTCGATAAAAATTCACTACAAGCGGTCTGGAGCATCGCTCATGCACGACCCCCAGACACACTGCAAGATGCGGGCTGGAAGGCACATTCGGCGCTCTTGCGAGCCTTGACCCAGAGGTGCCCTCCAACCTGCATCTCGCTTTTTTCTTGACAGTAACTATACAGGCCTTCGCCTGAGGTCTTTGCAGCAAGCCCGAAGATGACGGTTGCCATTGATGAAACAGGCAAGGTCATCACGACTTGGCCGCCCCACAAAAGGGGTTCGTACGAAAGCGGATTACTTCTTGCCGCGCTTGGCGCCGTACTTGCTGCGGCTGCGCTGACGTCCCTGCACGCCCGAAGCGTCCAGAGCGCCGCGCACGATGTGGTAGCGCACACCAGGCAGGTCGCGCACGCGACCGCCCCGCACCAGCACCACCGAGTGCTCCTGCAAGTTGTGACCCTCGCCCGGAATGTAGGCCGTCACCTCGATGCCATTGGTGAGGCGGACACGGGCAATTTTACGCATGGCCGAGTTGGGCTTCTTGGGCGTGGTGGTGCGCACCACGGTGCAGACGCCGCGGCGGAAGGGGTTGCCCTTGGGCATCCGGCGGCTCTTGTTGGATAAAGCGTTATAGCTATAAAGCAGAGCGGGCGCTTTCTTCTTTTTCTTGACGGGCTTGCGCCCTTTTCGCACGAGCTGATTGATAGTGGGCAACGTCTTACTCCTGACTTCGTGAATAGGATACGGAGGTTGGATGCCAAAAGCGGCGGTTTCGTTTCAGGTAAGAGGGGCAAAAGAGCCCAATAGCACACACAAGCCGGGCCGAACGGCCCGACCAGCGACTAGCTATCATACATCAAAATGGTGGGTGGGTCAAATTTGACGGCATGAGTTACGGGCGGTTGCCTGCTGGCGAATGACTGGCCGACCGCCCCCTGCGAGAGATGTCAGGCAACCACGCAGGGACCAGAGGCCGAAAGACGGGGACCGGGAGCAGGAGGTCGCGCTTCTCATCCTCCCTCCCTGGCCCCCGATCTGCTTGCTACAGCAAATCGTCCAGATCGCCGCCTTCGAGGCCCATGCCGCTGTCCTCGTTCAACAGGTCGTCCAGCTCCATGCCAGCAGCGTCCACGCCCGCAGGCATGCCGAGCTCGTCCAGATCCGCCATATCGTTCACACCGGTCGCGCTCAGTTCATCACCGATAATGGTATCCAGGGTCTCGACCTCCTCCTGAATCTCGCGCTCAGCCTCTTCCTCGATGGCCTTACGCCGGGCAGCGGCTTCCATGCGAGCTTTGAAGCCGGTGCCTACCGGAATCAACTTGCCGATGATGACGTTCTCCTTGAGGCCGCGCAGATGGTCCACCGCGCCGCGCACCGCGGCGTCGGTCAGCACCCGCGTGGTCTCCTGGAAGGAAGCCGCGGCCAGGAAGCTCTCGGTGTTCAACGAGGCTTTGGTCACGCCCATCAGGGTGTACTCGAAAGTGGCGGGCTGACCGCCCTGCTCCAGGATGGATTCGTTGATCTTGCGCAGCAGGAAATGATCCACGATCTCGCCCGGCAGGAATTCGCTGTCGCCAGCGTCCTTGATGATCACCCGCCGCAGCATCTGCCGCAGGACGATCTCGATGTATTTGTCGTGGATGCCTACGCCCTGGGAGCGATAGACCTTCTGCACTTCGTTCAGAATGTACATTGCCGTGGCCTCGCGCCCCTGAATGCGCAGCACCTCTTTCGGATTCTTGGCGCCTTCGGTGAGCTGCTGACCGGCATGAACGTGCTGGCCTTTCTCCACCCGCAGGCGGGCGGTGGGTGAGATCGGTTTCGTCCACACCTCGGTGTCTTCGCGGCGGATGTAGAGTGCGCCATCTTCCAGATAGGCTTCGCCCTCCTCGCCAGCGAGCAGCTCCTCGCCTTCGGCGTTGCGGGCCACCACCGTATCGGCCTGCACCCGATCGCCATCGGAAACCAGCAGCTCATATCCTTCGGGGATTTCGACCACATGCCGGATCAGCTGGGTGGAGGTGACGGAGACGTAGCGCTGCTCCTCATCCCAATACACATCGAAGACGCCGTCGATCTCGGCGATGACTGCCTCGCCCCGGGGATTGCGGGCCTCGAACAGCTCTTCGACGCGGGGCAGACCCTGGGTGATGTCGCCGCCCGCGGCCACGCCGCCAGTATGGAAGGTGCGCAAGGTGAGCTGGGTGCCCGGCTCGCCGATGGACTGGGCCGCGATGATGCCCACAGCCTCGCCCAGCTCGACCACGCCGCCCCGGGCCAGGTCCTCGCCGTAGCAGTGGCGGCAGATGCCGAACTCGGTCTCGCAGGTGAAGGGCGAGCGCACATAGATCTTTTCGATCTCAGAATTGTCGATGGCCAGAGCGGCCTCCACATCCAAAACTTCGCCCTTGGAGCCAAGCAGCGCGCCTGTTTCAGGATCATACACATCATCCAACAACGAGCGACCCTTGACGCGTTCGGCGAAAGGCACGCCCGCTTCGGCCGCGTCGGCCCGGGTCAGCCAGATGCCATGTTCCGTGCCGCAGTCCTCCTCGGTGATGATGACATCCTGAGCCACATCCACCAGACGCCGGGTGAGATACCCCGCATCCGCGGTGCGGAGAGCGGTGTCGGCCAGACCTTTACGGGAGCCGTGGGTGGAGAGGAAGTACTCCAGTGCGGTGAGTCCTTCGCGGAAGTTGGAGCGAATGGGCAAGGGGATGATCCGTCCCGAAGGATCAGCCATGAGCCCGCGCATGCCCGCGAGCTGACGGATGGGCTGCACGCCGCCCTTGGTGGCGCCGGAGTGCGACATGGCTCCCAGCCCCTCGCGGGGGTCTAGCAGCCGCTGCACCTCCCTGGTCAGCTCATCGGTGGCGTGGGTCCACAGCTCCACCACCTTGTTGTATTTCTCATCCTCGGTGATAAGGCCGCGACGGTACTGACGCACCACCTTTTCCGCTTCCTCGCTGGTGCGCCGCACGATCTCCTCCTTGTTCGGCGGTACGTGAATATCGGAAACCGCGATGGTCATGCCGGAGCGGGTGGCGAAGTAGAAGCCGATGTTTTTGATGGCGTCGGCCACGTCGGGCGTGCCCTCGGGCCCCAGACGCTGATACACCGTGCCGATGAAGTCGTTGAGGATTTTCTTATCCAGCAGTTTGTTGACAAAGCGCACCTTGGGCGGCAGATAATAGTTGAAGATGACCCGGCCCACAGTGGTGTCGATCATACCGGTGGGCGTCTCCTCATCGGGCATGATGGATTCAACCTTGAAGGCGTCCATGATGTCGCGGAACGCAGCGGGACCGATGCCAGGGAGATCGATGACGCCTTTGCGCCCCTGCTCCTGATACAGACTCACAATCTGACCCGCATTTTCGATGCCAGCAGCCTGCAGGGCCGCGATGACCCGCTCGGGCATATCCATATCCGCCACGGAAAGCTCATCCATCCAGCTCTTGTAGTAGAACTTGATGGGAGCGCGCAGGTCTACAATGCCCAGATCGTAAGCCAAAAGCACATCTTCGTAATCGCCAAAGACCTTGCCCTTGCCCTTCGCGTCCTGATCTTCCACCGTCAGGTAATAGCATCCCATCACCATATCTTTGGACGGGCCCACGATGGGTTCGCCCGACGCGGGTTTGAGCAAGTTCTTGGTGGAAAGCATGTATTCCCGAGCCTCCTGCACTGCCTGATCGGAAAGAGGCACGTGCACAGCCATCTGATCGCCATCGAAGTCCGCATTGAACGCGGAGCAGGCCAGAGGATGCAGTTGGATGGCGTTGTCTTCGATGAGCACGGGCTCGAAGGCCTGGATGGAGAGTCGATGCAACGTCGGCGCGCGGTTTAGCAGCACTGGACGGGTTTTGATCACCTCTTCCAGCACATCCCACACCGCGGGATCCATGCGATCCACCATGCGCTTGGCGCTCTTGATGTTGTGGGCGTAATTGTGCTCCACCAGCTTCTGCATGACAAAGGGTTTGAACAGCTCCAACGCCATCTTCTTGGGCAGACCGCACTGATGCAGCTTGAGGGTGGGGCCCACGACGATGACGGAGCGGCCCGAATAGTCCACCCGTTTGCCCAGCAGGTTCCGGCGGAAGCGGCCCTGTTTGCCCTTGAGCAGATCGCTGAGGGATTTGAGCTTGCGCTTGCCGCTGCGGCTGACGGCATGACCCCGGCGGCCATTGTCCACCAGACTGTCCACCGCCTCTTGCAACATGCGTTTTTCGTTGCGCACGATGACGCTGGGAGCGCCCAGCTCCAACAAGCGCTTGAGCCGGTTGTTGCGATTGATGACGCGGCGATAGAGGTCGTTGAGATCGCTGGTTGCAAATCGACCGCCGTCGAGCTGCACCATGGGACGCAGGTCGGGCGGAATGACGGGCAGCACGGTGAGGATCATCCATTCGGGACGATTGCCGCTCTTGCGGAAGGCCTCGACCACGCGCAGCCGTTTGGCGGCCTTGCGCTGGCGCTGCTTGGAGCGGGTGGTGCGGATCTCGTTGCGCAGCTCCTCGGCCATCTTGTCCAGATCCAGTTTTTTGACCAGCTCGTAGACGGCTTCGGCGCCCATGCCCGCCCTGAAGATGTTGCCCCAGCGGTCTTCGTAATCGCGGTATTCGGTTTCCAGCAGCAGCTCGCCTTCGCGCAGGCTCTTCAGCTCCTGCATCTGATCCTCGATGTGCTGCCGAATGGTCTCCTTGCGGGCCTCGATGTTCTCATAGAAGCGGGAAAGCAGTTCTTCGGCCTCGCGGAAGTGCTCCTCGCGCTTGGCGTTAGCCAGCCGGGAGGCGGCCTCCACCGCCCGATCTCGTTCATCTTGCAGCACGCTCAGACGCTCGCGCAAGGCATTGTTCAGCACATCCTGATGGCTCGAGTCCAGCGTCTCGCCCGCGGCGATGAGCGGCTCATCGCTCCAGGGCAGCATGATGGGATCAGACAGCTTCTTGCCCCGATTTTCCTGGATATAGGCCTGGAGTTCGCGGCCGACCTGGCTTACCTCCGCGGCTCTGGTCTCCAGGTCCTCCTCTGCGCGGGCGATGGCCGCGGCTTCGTCCTCGGCAACGGCGGCGATGGCCTCATCGCGGGCGTTCTCCACCGCCTCGATCTGTGAACTGGCGTCAGCCTCCACCCGGGCGAAGCGGGATTGCATCTCCCGCTCCAATCGCTGCAGGGTGCGAGCGCGCTGATCTTCATCCACCTTGGTGATGATGTATTGGGCGAAGTAAAGGACTCGCTCGAGATAGCGAGGCGAGATGTCCAAAAGCAGGCCCAGCCGACTGGGCACGCCCTTGACATACCAGATATGGCTGACGGGGGTCGTCAGCTGGATGTGTCCCATGCGCTCGCGGCGCACCCGGGCCGGCGCAACTTCCACGCCGCATTTCTCGCAGACGATGCCCTTATGACGAATGCGCTTGTATTTGCCGCAATAGCACTCGTAGTCTTTGGTGGGACCAAAGATGCGCTCGCAGAACAGGCCATCCCGTTCCGGACGCAGGGTGCGATAGTTGATGGTCTCAGGCTTCAAGACCTCGCCGTAGGACCACTCCAGAATCTTTTCTGGCGAGGCCAGGCTAATGCGAATGGCATCAAAGTTGTTGACTTCCAAGGTAAAAACCTCCTGATAACAAAGGTGGAGCGCACCTTTCGTGAATAATTCATCGTGGGACGCGCTTGCCGACAAAAAGAATGGCGGAAACCGCGATCGCGGCCTGGCAAATGCGTCCCGCCTGCGGGCTATCGCCGACGACCAGTCATGGAGCCAGGCAATTTCAGACTGAAGCCCAGGCTGGGCAGGTCTGCACTATCTTCCTTCGAAAGCTGGATGCTCTCTTTGTTTTCGTTGAAGACTTCCACATCCAGAGCCAGCGATTGCAGCTCTTTGACCAGCACCTTGAAGGATTCGGGCACACCGGGCGGCTGGATGGGCTCGCCCTTGACGATGGATTCGTAGGTCTTCACGCGACCCAGCACATCATCCGACTTGACGGTGAGCATTTCCTGCAGCATGTAGGCCACACCATAGGCCTCCAGCGCCCACACCTCCATCTCGCCAAAGCGCTGACCGCCGAACTGAGCCTTGCCGCCCAACGGCTGCTGAGTAACCAGGCTGTATGGGCCGATGGAGCGAGCGTGCACTTTGTCTTCCACCAGGTGATGCAGTTTGAGCATGTAGATGGTGCCCACGGTGACGAATTGCTCAAAGGGTTCGCCGGTACGGCCATCGTACACCTTCATCTTGCCGGTGATGGGCGTGGGCCAGCCGATCTGTTTGGAAAGGGCCTCGGCCGCCTCGCGCAGGGCCTGGCCACTGACATCGGGCGCCTCGGCGCCGTAGTGCTTCATCCACTCGGCCAGGGCCGCGTCGATGACCGCGTCGTCGGAGCGATCTTTCTCGGCCAGACTGCGAGAATCTTCTTCGTACACCATAAGGAAGTCGGGATCATAGCCTCGCTCCTGCAGCCAGTGATGCAGCACCATGCGACGAGCGTAAATCCGATCGTAGAAGACTTTTTCGAAGTCCACGTCATCGTCAGCCAGATAAACTTCCTCGATGTAGGCGATGCGGATATCGTCATCGCTCTCGAATCCTGCGCCATCTTCGCCCAGGGCTTGCGCCCAGGCGAACGCAGCCTCGGTGACGTCGTTCCAGGCTTTCTCGATGAGCCAGGCCCGGGAGAGCTCCGCTTCGATCTGCCACTCGGTGGCGCCGTCAAAGACGGGCGTCTCCACTTTGAAGCCCAACTGATCCGCCGCCCAACCCAGATGCGTCTCCAGCACCTGACCGATGTTCATGCGGGCGGGCACGCCCAGGGGGTTGAGGATGATGTCCACAGGCGTGCCGTCAGGGAGGAAGGGCATGTCGGCCTCGGAGACGATGCGGGAGACCACGCCCTTGTTGCCGTGGCGGCCCGCCATCTTGTCGCCCACTGTCAGCTTGCGGCGCTGGGCGATGCTGACGCGCACCATGCTCTCCACGCCCGCGGGCAGGTCGCGATTGTCGTCCCGGGTAAAGACCTTGATGTCCACCACTTTGCCCCGCTCGCCGTGAGGCAAACGCAGGGAGGAATCTTTGACCTCGCGGGCTTTTTCGCCGAAGATGGCGCGCAGGAGTTTCTCTTCGGGGGTCAGCTCGGTCTCGCCCTTGGGAGAGATCTTGCCCACCAGAATGTCGCCAGGCTTGACCTCTGCGCCAATGCGGATGATGCCATGCTCGTCCAGGTTGCGCAGGGCGTCCTCGCCCACGTTGGGAATGTCTCGGGTGATTTCCTCAGGCCCCAGCTTGGTGTCCCGGGCCTCGGCCTCATATTTTTCGATGTGAATCGAGCTATAGGCGTCCTCGCGAATCAGGCGCTCGGAGATAAGGATCGCGTCCTCGTAGTTGCCGCCGTCCCAGGCGATGAACGCCACAGTGACATTGCGGCCCAGGGCCAGCTCGCCCAGCTCGGTGGAGGTGGAGTCGGCCAACACCTGCCCCGCTCTCACCTCCTCGCCCTTGTAAACCACCGGTGCATGATTGATGCAGGTGGATTGATTGGAGCGGGAGTATTTGCGCAGCTCATACGCGCGCTGGGTCCCGTCCTCCTCCTGAACGATGATATGCTCAGAGGTGACGCTGATGACTTTGCCCGGCGCCTGGGCCAGCAGCACATGACCCGAATCCACAGCCGCGGGATACTCCATGCCTGTGCCCACCACAGGGGATTGGGGCGCCATCAGCGGCACGGCCTGCCGCTGCATGTTGGAACCCATCAGCGCGCGGTTGGCGTCGTCATGCTCCAGGAAGGGAATGAGCGCAGTGGAGACGGACACGATCTGCCGGGAGGAAACGTCCATGTAATCCACGCTGCGGGGGTCCTCTAACATGAACTCCTGCTTATGACGCACGGAAACGCGCTTGCGCAAGAAGCGTCCATCCTCAGAAAGAGGAGTCGAGGCCTGAGCAATGGTGTAGGGCTCCTCCTCGTCGGCGCTCATGTAAGTGATCTCGGTGGTCGCGACAGGCTGAATCTGGATCTTGGGCATGGCTGCGGCGAACTCGGCCAGCTTGATGGCCAGGTCCTCGTCGATGCGCATACCCTCCGCGGCCAACAGCTCGCCGGTCTCAGGATGCGTCACATCCCTGTCCAGCACATAGCCCACGCTCTTTTCAGGATCGTTTTCCACTTCGTGGATAACCTTGCGGTATGGGGTCTCGATGAAGCCAAACTCGTTGATGCGGGCGAAAGTGGCCAACGAGCCGATGAGGCCAATGTTCGGGCCTTCGGGCGTTTCGATGGGACAAATGCGGCCATAGTGAGAGTGATGCACATCGCGCACCTCGAAACCCGCCCGCTCGCGGCGCAGCCCGCCCGGCCCCAGAGCCGAAAGACGACGTTTATTGGTCAGCTCGGAGAGTGGATTGGTCTGATCCATGAACTGGCTGAGCTGAGAGCCGCCAAAGAATTCGCGCACCGCAGCCACGACGGGGCGGATGTTGATAAGCGAAAGGGGGCTGACCTGATCGGCGTCGCGGATGCTCATGCGCTCTCGCACCGTGCGCTCCATGCGCAACAGCCCCACGCGCAGCTGGTTTTGCAGCAGCTCGCCCACCGTCTTCACCCGGCGGTTGCCCAGATGATCGATGTCATCAGGGTCTTCCACGCCGTTATTGATACGGATGATGTGGCGGATGACCTCGATGATGTCTTCCTTGGTCAGCAACCGATGGTCCAACGGCGCCTCCGTCTTCAGACGACGATTGAGCTTGTAGCGCCCCACCTTGCCCAGATCATAACGCCGCGGATCAAAGAGCAGCCGCTCCAGATGATTCTTGGCGTTCTCCAGGGTGGGCGGATCCACCGGACGCAGACGGCGATAGAAATCGATGAGCGCTTCATCGGGCGTGCGCTTGTTGGGGTCTTCTTTCTCGATGGTGCTGAGAATGAAAGGATGCTCAGGATTGACGTCATCCTCCGCAAAGAGAGCCAGCAGCTCCTCATCCGTGCCGTACCCCAGGGCCCGCAACAGAATGGTGACGGGCAGCTTGCGCTTGCGATCCACTTTGACCGAAATCACATCTCGCTTGCTGGTCTCGAACTCCAGCCAGGCGCCGCGATAGGGGATGATCTTGGCCGAGCACAGACGACGCCCGGTCTGACGATCCTCATCGGCCATGAAATAAGCGCCGGGCGAGCGAATGAGCTGGCTGACAATGACGCGCTCAGCGCCATTGTATATAAAGGTAGCATTCTCAGTCATCTTGGGGAAATCCCCCATGAAGACCTCCTGCTCCTGAATCTCACCCGTCTCGCGGTTGACCAGCTTCACCTGCACATACAGGGGCATGTTGTAGGTGGATTCGCGATCGCGGCATTCCTTAACGGTGAATGCAGGCTCGCCAAAGCGGTACCCCCCAAAGTGCAACTCCAGATTTTTGTTATAGGAAATGATAGGCGTGATCTCCTGGAAGAGCTGCTTCAACCCCTCTTCCTGAAACCACTGATATGAATTCAACTGAACGGAAATGAGTTGAGGAAGCGGCATCACCGGCTTCAGTCGCGCATACGACTTGCGGTGCACCATGATGTTCGGCATTCGGGTCGCGGGCATGTGCACTAAAACTCCTTGAATAAAGATCGCTACTCAGGCCACCGAGAGGTGACCATTGGCTACAATAAAATCGATATCGTCCCGTCGGACACGCGCTCGGGCTGGCCGCGCGAGAAACAGAAGACGGCATCGCAGGGAATTGACGCAGGAAAGAAAAAACCCATCCAACGAGCTCACACCCCGCACAACAGCCTCTTCACGCGCAATGAGCCCACCGAACCTGACGGTGGGCGTAACGATTCGGGATGCCAGCCACACACGGGTGACATCTATCGAAGTTGAAAAATCTAATAATTTGTGAAGCGCCCGAGGCAGTAGGAGGAGCAAAAGCGTTTTTTTCAGTACAGGCAGAATGGGGCTTTTTTTCTTTTCGACGCGAATAACAAGTTTAGCACACGAATCGCTGCAAGTCAAGTCCTGAATCCTACAAAAACCACAAAACCCCATACAAACCCCTTCCCTCTCGGCGTCGACGGGGGACTCTCATCTACTTCTTATCTTTGAGCGCACAATCGTCGCCCGAATGTAGATGGCATGATACACAAATCGGTCGCAATTGGCAAGTTGAGTCGAAGGCAAAACGCCCCCCCCTCACCTCCCTGCCCAGAAAATCGGCAATGGCGCCCGCGCGGCGTCAAGAGATATCGTTAAAATCTCCGTTTTTCGCGATTTTTCCCCATTCCCAGCCGAAAATAGCTTGCGCGATCCTTCCCTGTAGGTTATAATGGTGGCAATCAGTGGCAATTTGTGTCAGTAAATGTCAATTTGTGGCAGATAAGAGTCAGTTTCAGCGATGGATTCCCAGATTTCTCCCGATCCGGTAGCGTCCGACCGTGTTTTCTACGGTGAGTACGAGCGCGGACTCGACAAGAAAGGGCGGATGACCCTGCCTGCCACTTTTCGGGAGTTGCTGGGGGATGAACCGGCATTCCTGACCAGAGGGCTCGACGGCTGTCTCTCCCTCTATCCGAAAGCGCAATTCGATGAGCTGCGGCAGAAGTCAAAAGAGCTGGGTCTGACATCCTCCGACGCCATGGAATTCAACCGATTCTTCTTCGCCCGGGCCACGTTGGCCAAACCTGATGGCATGGGGCGCATCAACATCCCCCCTTTTCTGCGCAAATACGCGGCTCTGGAAAAGGACGCCGTCGTCGCGGGCGTCAACACCCACGTCGAAATCTGGAATCCTGAACGATGGCAAGAGGAGCAGGAGCAGCTTGCTTTCAAGGCCAGAAACAAAGGCTGGTAAAACGTCATTCGTTTCATTTTAGCATATCGAGTCAAGGACGATCCCCGCTGCCCGACGCATCCTTTCCCCTCCAACGATGTGACGCAATCAAAACATATCCCCGTACTCCTGGCCGAAACCCTCGCAACCCTGGCCCCCCGTTCCGGCGGACGCTATATCGACGCCACGCTGGGCGGCGGCGGTCATGCCGAGGCGATTCTGGCGACAGCAGCCCCGGCGGGTGAGCTTCTGGGCCTGGACGCCGATCCCAGAGCCATCGAGCGGGTGAAGCAACGTCTGGCGTCCTTTGGTCAGCGGGCGACCCTGGTGCAGACGAACTTCCGGCGGATCGCTTCGGTCGCCCGGGAACAGGACTTCGGCCAGGTCGATGGCGTCCTCTTCGACCTGGGCGTCTCCTCCTATCATCTGGATGAGGCGGAGCAGGGCTTCAGCTTTATGAAAGAAGGCCCCCTGGACATGCGCTTGGATCCCGCATCCGGCCCCAGCGCGGCGGATGTCGTCAACAGCCTGGATGAGACCGAACTGGCCGACATCCTCTACCAATATGGCGAAGAGCGACGCTCCCGACGCATCGCGCGGGCCATCGTCGCCAGCCGCCCCATCACAACCACCACCCAATTGGCCGAGGTCGTCGTGCGGGCCATCGGACGCAGGCCGGGAACGCGGCTGCATCCGGCCACCCGCACATTCCAGGCCCTGCGCATCTACGTCAACGACGAGATGGGGGCGCTGGAAGCCGCTCTGCCCCAGGCCATCAGTCTGCTCAAGCCGGGCGGCGTCCTGGTCGTCATCACCTTCCACAGTCTGGAAGACCGCATCGTCAAACATTATTTCCGGCAAGAAAGCCGCGACTGCATCTGTCCCCCGCACACCCCCATCTGCACATGCGGCCACAAGGCCCAGGTGCAACGCATCCACCGCAAAGGTCTGACTCCTTCCCCCAACGAGATTGCCAGAAATCCCCGTAGTCGCAGCGCTCGACTGCGGGCTGTGCGCAAATTGCCATAGCTGCGTCGTGCGATGTCGCATGATTTGCTGTCATGTTTGGGGAACTTGCATCTCCCAGATTGGGATTTATGTCTGGTCCACCGCCGTTTTCTGAGAGGAGAAGGCAACGATGATTCAACAAAACGCCATCACATCCGGCTCGCACTCGATAGAGGCCCGCCAGGCTCGCAGCCGCAACTACAACACCCTGCTGGCGATCCTCCTGATCCTGGGCGTCACCCTCATGCTCAGCCTTTACGTGTACCAGACATCTGCGCTTTACGCCACCCAGCTTGCCATCCAGGCCAAACAGCACGAGTACGCGCGGCATCAGCGCCTGAACGCGGAGGCGCTCATTCTGTTGGCTCAGACCGAAAGCATGGAGGCTATGGTGCGCCGCGCCCGGGCCTCGGGCTATGGGCCGCCCGGCCCCGATCAGATCAAATACGTCCGCATCAATGACGGCGCCGCCATCTCCGCTCAACATAGCGCGCGGACATCCGCCAACCGAGATTGATCGCCGCATCTTCCCACCGCAGCCATGAGCCCCAACAACATCTTTGCGCCCACGCCCGAAGACTGGACGCCAGATCAGGAGCTGACCCCCAAAAAGAAAAAGGGCATTTCGTCCCAACAACGGATCAACATCCTGCTGATCCTGTTTGGGGCCGCTGCTGTTCTCTTGGGGGTGCAACTGATCCGCGAGCAGCTATTCGGACAGCTCCCCAAGCAGCTAGCATCGGCCGCGCCCGTCAAACTCCGCCCCCGCGGCGCCATCGTGGACGTCCAGGGATATCCGCTGGCGCTTCAGCGTTTCCGCTATGAGGTGGTGGCCTCGCCTCACATCATGTACTCTCAGAAACAGGCCGCCAGCAAACTCGCGCCGCTGCTGGGACGGCCGGAAGAGGAGCTGCTCGCGCTATTCAAGCAACACGCCAAAGATCAAAGCAGCGTCATCCTGACCGAAGATACGCCTCCGGAGATCGGAGAAGCCATCATCGCCCTGGATATCACAGGCATCGGCGTCTACATCTATCCCCTGCGCTTCCATCCCGAAGGCTCCATGGCATCCCATGTGCTGGGATTCGTATCGGTGGACAATGTAGGAACTTACGGACTGGAAGGATACTTCGACAGCTTCCTGGTCGCGCCCACAGCCGACATTCGGCCGCACCCCACGCCCCGGCTGGAACAGGGTCACGGAGACCTCAAAACCGAAGATGCGCTTCCTGACAGCCCCTACCTCCCCTCCCTGGCCCGCCGCGATCTCATCCTCACCCTGGATCGCACCCTGCAATACATCGCAGAAACAGAGCTGAAAGCGGGCATCGAAAAATACAAGGCGGATAGCGGCGTCGTCATCGTCATGGACCCCAAAACCAGCGCCATATTGGCGATGGCCGGTTATCCCGATTATAATCCCGATGATTATGCGGATGTGCCCTCCAAGGACGTTTACATCAACCCCGCCATCAGCAAAATCTACGAACCTGGCTCGGTGTTCAAACTCATCACCTTCGCCACCGCCCTGAACGAAGGACTGATCACGCCGGAAAGCACCTTCAACGACACCGACAAATACATCTACAAACAGCAACTCGTCCAGAACTGGGATCGCAAAGGCCGGGGCCAGGTCACCGCGCAGGAGGCCTTGGCCAAATCCCTGAATGTGACCACCGCCAAAATCGCGGTGAACGTGGGCCAGGAAGCCTTCTATCGCACAGTCTCGCGCTTCGGCTTTGGCAGCGCCACCGGCGTCGAGCTGGCCTACGAAGCAGGCGGCATCGTGCACACGCCCGACAGCACTGGCTGGGTGCCCGGCTATCTGGCCACCAACTCCTTTGGTCAGGCCATCAGCGTCACCCCCTTGCAGATGGCCAACGCGGTGGCCGCCATCGCCGCGGGCGGCGTACGGCATCGCCCCCACATCGTAGATATGTCCATCAAAGACGACCTGATCCACATCACCGAGCCCGAATCCCTCAGCCGGGCCATCTCCGAAGAATCGGCCCGCACCCTGACGCAGATGATGATCGCGGCCGCAAACCACACCAAAGCAGCCACCATTCCCGGTTACGCCATCGCTGGCAAGACCGGCACCGCCGAGATCCCGGGTCTGGGCGGCTACAAAGAAAACCGCACCATCACCACCTTCGTGGGATTCTTCCCCGCGGACGATCCCCAATTCCTCATCCTGGTCAAATTGGAGCGGCCCAAAACCTCAGCCTGGGCCGGCAAGACCGCCGCTCCCGTCTTCCGCAACATCGCCCAGCAGATCATCACCAAATACGGCATCCCCCCCGATGACATCCGGCTAAACGCAAGCCCATGAGTCTCACCCTCACCGACATCTACCTGGGAACAGGCGGCCAGCACATACACCCTGCGCTGGCCGCATTTCCCATTTCAGATTTCGTCATCGACTCCCGTCGGGCCACGCCCGGAAGCTGCTTCATCGCGCTACCCGGCGCCCACAGCGATGGCCATGAGCACATCGCGGACGCCATCGCCAATGGCGCCATCGCCATCATCGCCCACCGCATTCCCCAAAATGCAGCCGTTCAGGTCATCCGTCCCGAATCGGAGCCCGCACCCCAGCGCGTCACCCCGCCGGTCCTCTTTCTCACATCCGACAGCCTCACCGCACTGCAAAATCTGGCGGCCTACTGGCGAGGACGCCACACCCCCACCGTGGTCGCCATCACCGGCAGCGTGGGCAAGACATCGACCAAAGAACTCACCGCGGCAGTGCTGCGCCAGCGCTTTCCCACCCTGTGGACGCCCGGCAACTACAACAACGAGATCGGTCTGCCCCTCTCGTTGCTGCAACTGCGGCCCGAACACCGCTACGCGGTGCTGGAGATGGGCTTTTATGTCGAAGGTGAGATCGCCCAACTCTGCGAAATCGCCCATCCTCACATCGGCGTCATCACCAACATCGGCCCCATTCATCTGGAGCGGGCGGGAAGCATGGAAGCCATCTTCCGCGGCAAAGCAGAGTTGATCCAGGCCCTCCCCTCTTCGGGACGCGCCATCCTCAACTGGGATGATCCCTGGGTGAGGAAGATGGCGGCATTCAGCCCCGCCCCCGTTTTCAAATATGGTCTGTCCGAGGAAGCCGACCTGTGGGCCGATCAGATCGAGAGCTACGGCCTGGCGGGCATCCGCTTCCGCTTCCATCACCGCCAGGCTTCAGGAGGGATCGAAACTTTTTACGTCAACCTCCCCCTGCTCGGACGTCACAGCGTGCACACCGCCCTGCGAGCCGCAGCCGTAGGGCTGCTGGCCGATATGCAATGGGCGGACATCATCCGCGGCCTGAGAGACGTGGACGCGCGACTTCGCATCGACATTGCGCCTGGCTACAACGGCAGCACCCTCATCGACGACACCTACAACGCCAGCCCCCCCTCCACCATTGCAGCCCTGAACCTGCTGCAAGAGATGGATGGCCGTCGCATCGCCATCCTGGGCGACATGCTGGAGCTGGGCGGCGAAGAAGAAATCGGGCATCGGCTGGTGGGCGCCCGCGCTGCCGAGACCAGCGACATGCTCATCACCGTAGGTCCGCGCTCCCGCTGGATCGCGGAGGAAGCCCGGGCGTTGGGCATGGATGCAGCACGCATCCACGCCACCGAATCGGCGGAAGAAGCCGCCGCCATCGCCCGGGAAGCCATCCAGCCCGGCGATTTCATCCTCATCAAAGGCTCGCGCGCCATGCGCATGGACGAAATCGTCGCCAGCCTGACAGCGCCCATAGACAAGTGATCTCCAGCCGCCCGCCGGCGCTCCCCCCACCATCGCCACCATCGCCCCCATCACCGCTCCCATTCCCATGTCCTATCCACTGACTCTGGCCGCTCTGGCCTTCTTCCTGGCCGTCATCTGGGGCGATCCCCTCATCCGCCTGCTCAAAAACCGCCAGCTGGGGCAGCGCATCCGCATGGAGGGCCCCAAGTCGCACCAGGTCAAGGCCGGCACCCCCACCATGGGCGGCATCCTGTTCATCACCCCCATCGTCATCATCAACCTGGGGCTGAACATCGCCAATCTGCTGGGATTCACCCTCATCGGCGAATCTGTGCTGGTCCCCTTGTTCGCCCTGCTCTCCTTCGGAGCGCTGGGATTCATGGACGATCTGGCGGGCATTCGTCGCAAGCGAGGCGACGCACAGGGATTGTTGGCCCGCTCCAAATTCCCGCTGCAAGTCATCCTGGCCATGCTGCTGGTGGCCGTGATGTACTGGCGTCTGGACATTCACAGCATTGCCATCCCCACCATCCCCGAACGCATCGACATCGGATGGTGGTGGGCCCCCGTCGCCATCTTCATCATCGTGGGCTCGGCCAACTCGGTCAACCTCACCGATGGGCTGGACGGCCTGGCCGGATCCATCGCCGCGGTCAGCTTCGCATCCTACGGCCTCATCGCCTTCTTACAGGGCCAGGTGTGGCTGGCCGCCTTCGCCATGACCACAGTGGGAGCCTTGTTCGCATTCCTCTGGTTCAACGCATATCCCGCCCAGCTTTTTATGGGCGACACCGGCTCGCTGGCCCTGGGCGCGACCCTGGGCGTGGTAGCCCTGATGACCGGCCAATGGCTGCTCCTGGCCGTCATCGGCTTCCCCTTCGTCATCGAAGCGCTTTCCGTCATGATCCAGGTGAGCGTAGCCAAACTCAGCCGGCGCTTTCTGCACCGCGACATCCGCGTCTTCAAGATGGCTCCCCTGCATCATCACTTCGAGCTCAGCGGCTGGGCCGAAAATCATGTCACCCAACGCTTCTTCATCATCGGCATCCTCTCCGGCATGATCGGCATCGCCCTGGCCCTGGCCTGATCGGTTCACGGTTCCACGTTCCCCATGACATACGACTTTTCCTCCCAAACCCTGCTCATCGTCGGACTGGCCCGAGAAGGTCGGGTTGCGGCCCGCTGGCTGGCCCGGCGCAACGCCCGGATCATCGCCAGCGATCTGCGTCCGCCTCAGAACGACGTGCGGGAGGAATTGGAAGCCCTGGGCGTGTCGTTGCGCATTGGCCCGCAAACGCCCGAATTGCTGGCGAACGTGGACGCTATCGTAGTCAGCCCGGGCGTGCCCCAGGATATCCCCCTGCTGCAAACCGCCCGCTCCCGGGGCATCCCCATCACCGCAGAGCCGCGGCTCTTTGCTCAGGGATGCCCCGCCCCATTGACGGGGATCACCGGCTCCAGCGGCAAGACCACCACAACCACTCTGGTCGCCCGCATGTTGGAAGCCTCGGGCTTTCGCACCTGGCTGGGAGGCAACATCGGCGCTCCCCTGCTGGCCCAACTCGAAGAAATCGATGCCAAGGAGCGGGCGGTGATGGAACTGTCCAGCTTCCAGCTCCTCTACTGGGATGAGCTGACTCCCTGGCCCGCGGCGCCCCCGCCCTGGAACCGCCCAGAGGCCATCAGCCCAAACATCGCGGCCATTCTCAACATCACCCCCAACCATCTGGACCGGCACCCCTCCATGTCCCACTACATCGCGGCCAAGGCCAACATCCTGGCCGCTCAAACCTCGGACGACATCGCCATCCTCAATCGCGAGGATGAGATGATCAGATCGTGGATCGCTACCCGCCGGGTGGACATTCCCGCGGGACCGGGCCAGGCCGCCCGCAACTTTCCTGTGCGGGCGCAATTGCTCACCTTTGGCTTCGCCAGACCGGAACAGGAGGATGGCGCGTGGCTAGAGGAGGGCCGGATTCAGCTGAGGCGAGGGGGCGAAACGAGGATCATCCTCACCCTCGACGACATTCATCTGCGCGGACGTCACAACCTGGCCAACGTTCTGGCCGCGGTGACCATCGCCGCGGCGGCAGGCGCAACGCCCGACGCCATGCGCGAGGCTACGCGAGCCTTCCGCGGCGTGCCTCATCGTCTGGAAGAGGCGGGCCGCATCCACGATGCGCTCTGGATCAACGACAGCATTGCCACTGCGCCGGAACGGGCTCTGGCCGCGCTGCGCAGCTTCGATGCGCCCATCATTCTGCTGGCCGGCGGCCGCGACAAACATCTGCCCTGGGATGAATGGGCGGAGGAAGTGCAGCAGCGGGCGCGGATAGTCGTCGCCTTCGGCGAAGCCACGCCCATCATCCTACAAGCCCTGAAAGACAAACGTCCGGGCGGACGCCTGGAAACGATCATCGCCGCCCCCGATTTGCCCGCGGCCGTGCAGGCCGCGGCGGCCAACGCCAGACCTGGCGAGATCGTCCTCCTCTCTCCGGGCGGAACCAGCTTCGACGCCTATCCCGACTTCGCCGCCCGCGGCCAGCACTTCCGCGAGCTGGTCGCAGAGCTGACGCGACCATAACGCCTACACACCGATTATGAGCGCCTCCAGCGCCAGAACCACCGCCAAACACATCGACAATCAGCTGCTGATCCTCATCTTTGCATTGCTGGGATTCGGCATCGTGATGCAATTCAGCGCGTCCTACGCCATCGACCCCGACGCCCCCTACAAATTCATCACCAAACATCTGATTATGGTGGCGCTGGGGCTGTCGATCATGTTCATTCTCATCCAGATCGATTATCGCGTCTGGGAAAAGCTGGCCATTCCCATCATGGCGGTGACATTGGGCCTTCTCATTCTCACCTTTTTCGCCAAGGTGGGCGTCGGCGGCGCCAAAAGACAGCTCTTCCACGGCTCGGTGCAACCTTCCGAGCTGGCGAAATTGGCCATCATCATCTACATCGCGGCCTGGCTGGCAACCCGAGAAGCGCATCTGGACCGGGTGACGCTGGGATTGCTGCCTTTCTCCATCATTCTGGGCACCTTCGTTTCCGCCATCGTCCTGCAACCCGATATCTCCACATCGGTGCTCATCGCGCTCACCGCGGTGGCCATGTTCATCGTGGCCGGAGCCGAACTGATGCAGATCGGCATCCTGCTGGGGGTGATGGGCCTGGTGTTTGGCATCGCCATCTATCAATTCAGACACGCCACCAGACGTCTGGCCGAGTTCGTCGTCTCTTTCAGTGCGCCGTGGAACAGTCCGAACACGCAGGTGCGCAACGGCTATGCAGCGCTGCATCGGGGAGGACTTTTTGGCAAAGGTCTGGGCAACAGCATCTACAAGCTGCCAGAATATCATGTCACAGCCATCCACTCCGACATCATCTTCGCGGTCATCGGCGAAGAGCTGGGCCTGCTGGGAGCGCTGGCCGTCATCGCTGCATTCCTATTTTTTGCTTATCGGGGCACGCGCATTGCGCTGAACGCCTCGGACTCTTTCGGCAGGCTGCTGGCGTTTGGCGTCACCACGTGGATTGTGTTACAGGCGTTCATCAATATCGCGGTGGTCACCGTCACCATCCCCAACACCGGCATCCCTTTGCCATTCATCTCCCACGGCGGATCCAGTCTGCTGGCCACCATGGCGGGCGTCGGCATCCTCCTCAACATCTCCAAAGACGGCCAATCTCGTTTCAGTCTCAATGCGAATTCTTCTATCAGGCGGCGGAACCGGCGGTCACGCGTATCCTATTCTCACCGTCGTCGCCGCGGCTAAGGAACTTTGGTCCGAACAGGCCATCTCAGAGCCCCTGGCGTTTCTGTATGTGGGCACTGAGGAGGGCGTGGAAGCGAGGCTGGCCCGCAGAGCGCAACTGGCCTTCGCTCCCATTCAGGCGGGCCAGATCCACATCCGCAATCCCATCAAACTGGCCCGGAATGCGCTGCGCATGGCGCGCGGCAGCCGGCAGGCCCGACGCATTCTGGCCGATTGGCGGCCCGACGCGGTTTTCGTCACCGGCGGCTATGTTTGCGGGCCGGTGGTGTGGGCGGCAAGAAGCCAACACGCGCCAGTGCTCATCTATCTGCCCGACATCACGCCGGGCATGGGCGTCCAACGACTGGCGTCCGCCGCCGCCGCCATCGCTGTCTCCTTCCCAGAGGTCGCCCGTCATTTCGAGGCGTATCCGGCCCAGATTTATGACGTCGGCTATCCCGTTCGGCCCGAACTGCGGCGGCGCAGCATGAGCCGCGCGGAGGCCCGGATTGCATTCCAGCTCGATCCTCACCGATTCACCCTGCTGACGTTTGGCGGATCGCGCGGCGCCCGGGCCATCAACCAGGCCCTGGCCCACATTCTGCCCCGGCTGCTAGATGAGATGCAGGTCATCCACATCAGCGGCGAGCTGGATTTTCAACAAGCGCAAGCTCGCGCAGCCGCTCTCACGCCCGAGCAGCGGCGCGATTACCGGCTGTTTCCCTACCTCCACGATGAGATGATCCCGGCTTTGCACGCGGCGGATCTGGTCGTCGCCCGGGCGGGAGCATCCACCCTGGGCGAATTTCCGGCGCTGGGACTCCCCGCGATCCTGGTTCCCCTGCCTATCTCCGGCGGACACCAACGCCACAACGCCCGCTATCTGGCCGAGCGGGAAGCCGCGGTCATCGTGGAAAATGACGCCATGGCCACCGATTTGCTACCCGCCATCCTCGATCTGCGACGCAATCCCCAGCGTTTGGCCGCCATGAGTCAGGCCAGCGCCGCGCTCGCCCGCCCCAACGCGGCCCAAGACATCGCCCGCATCCTTTTCGAGCTCGCAAAATCTCATGAATAGCGCAAACGTCAGCGACATCCAGGCCAACATTCTTTTCTGGATCATCATCTCCCTGTTCGCATGGCAGGGATATCGGCGCGGCATCTGGTCGGAGCTGACGAAACTGGCCTTCATCTTCGCTGGCTTTCTGCTGGGCTCCCCCGAATATCTGGGCAACATGCTGGTCAAGGCCGTCAACGGTTTCTACATGGCCTTTCAGTTCCTGCTTCATGGCGGGCTGGAGGCCATTGCCACCGGCAATTTCGACGCGGACGCGCTGGCCAGGATATTCGAAGAGATCGCTGACATCCCCAAGCCCATCACCAAGGACAACTATGAGCTGGCGCTGTTCCTGGTCACGATCTTTCTCATCGCCATCGGTTATCTGGCCTCCAAGCTGTTCAAGAAGGACAAAATGCCAGGCCTGGCCCTGGTCGTCGGAGCGCTGAACGGCTTTCTCCTCTCCTACATCTTCCTGCCGCTGCTGCCCGAAACCACGCCCTTCACCTTCAAAGACCTCACCCTGTCGGGCATCATCGCACAACTCATGGACCTGGCGGGATACATCCTCGAGCTTTTCGTGCGAGGCGTCTCCGCCTTCTTCGAATTTCTACTTAACGTCTTCGGCCCCTGGACCATTCCCTTGCTTTTGCTGATCATCATCGTGCTGGCGCTGAGCAGCCTCACCCGAAGCAAGAAGAAAAATGGACAATCAGGGCAAAGCGGAGGAGGATCGAGCTGATGGGACCTTTCGAATACCTGTGGCTGACGGTCTTTTTCATCTTCATTCTTGTTGCATTCGTACGAAAATACAACAAGGAACTGGGGACGACCACGCTGATTTTCGTGGCGCTCTTTCTGATCACATATTTCGGCGTTCCCAAGCTGCCCCGCCTCATCAATGACGCTTATCAGCAGATCTTCGACGCGCCACTATCGGAGCGCAGCATCCAGCACATTATGGCGTCGGGACTCAGTCTCTTCTTCATTGCCATTGTCTTCGCCAGCTATGCGGGCGACACCTTCGCTTTCAAGGGCAAACCAGCAAAAGGAACAAGAGGCTTCATCTTCAATTTGCTGGTCGGCATTGTGAACGGCTACCTCATCTCCGGAACGCTCTGGTATCTTCAAGACTATTTCAAGTATCCAATCACCGATTTCGGCATCCTTCAGCTCCCCCTCACGCATTTAGGAGAGACGCTGGCCAACTTCCTGCCGCCCTACGTCGTCCCGCCCATTTTCTGGGCCGTTCTCGTCGGCGTGATGCTCATCTTCCGCGTCCTGAAATAGCGTCGCCCCACGAAATCATTGACATTGGGTAACTACCAAGGTCTCTGCCATGTACGCTGCCGAGGGAGCATCGCCTTTTGCAGCATGTCGTCAAACGTCCTGCGTTAAACGTCAATAAACCCACGCGACGCGGACATCGCAATACAAAATCCCACGCTTCATGTTTCACGCTTCACGCCTTGGCATGCAGAAACACTCACTTCAACGGTCAAGCACGCCACCTGAGTAGTTACAACAAATGACAAACTGGCATTCTCTCTTTTCGCTTTCCCAAGACGAACGCGGCCGCCATCGCATCCACCTGGTTGGCATTGGCGGCACTGGGATCGCGCCTATCGCCAAAGTGCTGTTGCAATCGGGCTTCCTGGTCAGTGGCAGCGATCGGGAGGCAAACGAACGCACGGAAGCCCTGAAGGCGCTGGGCGCCCACGTCGATGTCGGGCATGAGGCGTCCCAGCTCCTGAGTGATGCTGCGCCCGAGCGCCCGGACCTGGTTCTCATCTCCTCGGCTGTGCCCGATGACAATCCGGAGGTGCAGCAGGCCCGGGCGTGGGGAATCCCCGTCATCAAGCGTAATGACATCCTGGGGCCGCTGACCGCGCAGCGCCAGGTCATCGCGGTGGCGGGAACGCACGGCAAGACCACCACCACTGGCATGATCGCGCACATCCTCAACCGGTCGGGGCGACATCCCGGCTATATCATCGGTAGCGAGATCCCGGGGCTGGGGTTCAGTGACGCGGGCGCGGAGCCGCTTTTCATCATCGAAGCGGATGAATACGATAATATGTTCCTGGGGCTGCGCCCGTGGCGATTGGTCGTCACCAATCTGGAATGGGATCACCCCGACATGTTTCCCACGCCCGAAAGCTATCAGGATGCGTTCCGCCGTCTGCTGGCCCAGGTGCGGGAGGATGGCGGAGTCATCTATTGTCGCAACGATCGAACGCTGCGGCAATGGGAGCATGCGGGCCTGCTGCCCAAGGGACGCAGTTACAGCACCTTCCAGGGGGCGGACATCCGGGCGGAGGATATCGAACTCGGGCCGGAGGGAACGCGTTACCGGCTGATTACGCCGGCGGGCGTTCACGCCGTCTCCCTGTCTATACCAGGCGTTCACAATGTACTGAACAGTATGGCAGCCTTACTGGCGGCCGAGAGCGCGGGAACGCCTCTGGCAGAAGCCATCACCCACATCGCCACGTATCAGGGAGCAGCCCGTCGCTTCGAACGCAAAGGCGAGGCCCGGGGCGTGCTGATCATCGACGACTATGCCCATCACCCGGCCGAGATTCGCAGCACCCTGCAAGCTGCGCGGGCATCCTATCCTGATCGGGAGATATGGGCCATCTACCAGCCCCACACCTACAGCCGCACCCGCACATTCCTAGATCTCTTCAACAGCGCATTCAACCTGGCCGACGGTCTCATCGTCACCGATATCTATCCGGCCCGCGAAACGCCCGATCCAGCCATCACGCCCGAGCTGGTGGCCGCGGCCAGCCATCACGAGAACGGGGTGGCCATCCACGATCTGGATGACGTCGCGGCCTACCTGCTACCCCGGCTCGCCCCCGGCAGCCTGGTGATCATCCTCAGTGCGGGCACAGCAACCAGGCTCGGGCCCATGCTGCTGGAGCAGTTGAGCGATGCAGGGCCAGAATCTAAACGCAGCGCCGATGCTTGACTCTCAACTTCTGGCTCAGCTGGACGCCCTGAGTCGCGGCGGACTGCGACGCAACGCCCCCCTGGCCCCGTTCACCAGCTTCCGCATCGGCGGACCGGCCGAGGAGCTGGCCATCTTCCACCGTCAGGAGAATCTGATTGCGGCGCTGGAGGCGCTCCAGCGCACCCAGACCTCTTTTCTGCTGCTGGGCGGCGGCTCCAATGTTTTGATCAGCGATGCGGGCGCGCCGGGCCTGACCATCATCGATCAATGCAAAGCGATTAATTGGCCCAGATATTCACAACGTAAAGAACAAACAACAGCTCTGGTGACAGTCGATGCAGGAGCGCCTCTGGCGGGCTTCGCCCGAGAGAGCATCCGCCGTGGCTTCATCAGCATGAGCTGGGCGGTCAGCATACCTGGCTCGGTAGGCGGCGCCATCGTCGGCAATGCAGGCGCTCATGGCCGCGATATCGCCGGTGCGCTGGATAGCGTGCAGGTCTGGCAGGCGGGCCGCATCGAGACCTGGCCCGCGGCATCGCTCGGATTTGCGTATCGTCGGAGCAAGCTGAAAGGCGCGCCAGCGCCGCCGGTCATCCTCTCGGCCACCTTTCGACTGGAGCCGGATGTCGAGGGGCTGGCCGAAGAGCAGGCCCGGGCCTATCTCCAACATCGTCGTCGCACCCAACCCGCCGAAAAAAGCGCCGGCTCGGTGTTCAAGAACCCGCCAGGCGAGTATGCGGGCAGACTCATCGAGCAGGCTGGATTGAAAGGACGCTGTGCGGGCGACGCCTGCATCAGCGAGAAGCACGCCAATTTCATCATCAATCGAGGCCGGGCCGCAGCCGCCGATGTGATGACGTTGATCAATCTGGCCCGGATCGAGGTCTGGCGGCAATTCCACATCTTGCTGGAGCTGGAAATCCTTCTCCTTGGCGACTGGTCTCAGGGCCCGGCGCTGAGCCATCCCAACGAGGCGTAGCCTCCCCCCTTGCAATCGAACTTGAACGCTCATCCCATGACTTCATCCAAAACCACTGTCGGCATTCTCTTTGGCGGCCAATCGGGCGAACATGAGGTAAGCCTGATGAGCGCCCGCTCAGTGCTGACCGCCATGCCCGCGGAGCGCTATGAGGTGGTTCCTATCGGCATCGACAAACAGGGACGCTGGCTGTTCCATCGTCCTCTGGAGCGACTTCTGGCGGGCGAGTGCGCGCCCGCCAACGCTCCTCGCTGGCCCGATCCCGCCCGCCTGGCGGAATTGGACATCATCTTCCCGGTGCTGCACGGGCCCTATGGCGAGGACGGCGTGGTGCAGGGCTTTTTCGAGCTGGCCGACATCCCCTATGTGGGCAACGGCGTTCTGGCCTCCTCGCTGGCCATGGACAAATCGGTCTGCAAACAGGTCTTTGCATCCCACGGTCTGCCGCAAATCCCCTGGCAGAAGATCACCCGATCGCAGCTGCAAACCGCACCCGAATACGTCATCGCCCGGCTGGAGGGACTGTTGGACTATCCCATGTTCACCAAACCGGCCAATCTGGGCTCCAGCGTGGGCATTCGTAAGGCGCATCACCGAGAGGAGCTGTTGGCCGGACTCCGCGAGGCCGCCGTTTATGATATAATCATCGTTGTGGAACAGGCTGTGCCCCATGTACGAGAGATCGAGGTCTCGGTGATGGGCAATGAACATCCACGGGCGTCGGCGCCGGGCGAGATCATCCCCAGCAACGAATTTTACGATTACGACGCAAAATACCTCAGTGGCAGCAGTCGGGAACGCATTCCTGCGCCCCTATCGCCGCAACTCACCGCCCAGGTGCAGACAATGGCCGTCCAGGCCTTCCAGGCCATCCAGGGCAGCGGGTTGGCTCGAGTTGACTTTCTGTTGAATGATGCAACGGGCGAATTGTATCTGAATGAGATCAACACCATGCCTGGCTTCACCTCTATCAGCATGTTTCCCAAGCTGTGGGCAGCCAGCGGTCTCTCTTATCCGACGCTGCTCCACCAGCTCATCCAGCTTGGATTCGAGCGCTATCATCAGAAGAAATCATTGAAGACCACCTTCCAGGCCCGGTAGTAATCATGGCGAGAAAAGGCACGCGAAAGCAGAGGAAGTTCGACGCCACCAGCATCCCTGTGCTTTCTCCCCGGACGATGCAAAAGGGGAAGCGCAAGCGCAGCGGGCGCAAGACCACGCGCCGACGCAAGCGAGATTCTTTCCTCAGCAAGATCCTCGGCTCCTGGCGCTTTTCCCACTACGTCGCGCTGTTGCTGATCTTGGGCGGCATGGCAGCGCTGGGCTATCTGCTGACAGACCCATCCTTTCACGCTGCGCCGCCCAGTGTGAGCGGAAACAGCTACCTGAGCGCGGAGCAAATCCTGCAACAGGCGCATCTGGAGGGTCAGAACATTTACACCATCGATCCCACAGACATCTCCCGGCGCCTGATCACTTTCGTTCCCCAGATAAAGAGAGCGAAGGTCAGCCTGGGACTGCCGGATCAGGTCGCCATCCAGATCGAAGAAAGACAGCCTGTGTTGATGTACAGCCACGACAACCAGATGTTCTGGGCCGACAACGAAGGCCATCTTTTTCCCATCCAGGCATCTCTCATCGAGCTTCCCATTTTAGTCGATGAGGACGGCTCGGCCAGCCCCGATGGCAAACATCTGGATCCGGCTATCTGGAACGCCATCCAGGAGATAACCCTCAGCATCCCGGAGATGAAGGAATTTCACTACCGAGATGTGTACGGGCTTTTCTTCGTCAGCCCCGAGGGATGGCGCGTCTATCTGGGCGATAGCGAAAATCTGCAAAACAAGCTGGCCGCGTGGCAGGCGCTGCGGCAGCAGCTGGTGCAGGAAAACCGCCCCATCAAGACGGTCGATCTCCGTTACGACCGCGTTTACATCCAGTAGTCAGACTCAGCCGCCGCACCATCCACCGCCGTTCCCCCATTCCAAAATCCCATCGTGTCCGAACTGATCACCGCCATCGACGTAGGCACCACCAAAATCTGCACTTTCATCGGGGAAATGACGCCCGAGAATACATTTCATCTGCTGGGCGCGGCGTGCGCTCGCAGCCGCGGCCTGCGCCGAGGCGTCGTCGTCAATATCGCTGCGGCCACCGAAGCCATCGCCGAATCGGTGGAAAAGGCCGAGGCCAAGGCGGGCGTGACCATCGAAGAGGCGCATGTGGGCATTGTGGGCGGTCACATCAGTTTCGAGAGCAGCACAGGCGTCATTGCCGCGCCCCGCAATCGAGCCATCGACTGGCCTGAGATCAATCGGGTGCTGGCCGAAGCCCAGGCCATCCCCATCCCCAGCGACCGGGATGTCATCCACGTTATCGCCCGCACCTTCACCATCGACGGTCAGGAGGGCGTGCAAGAGCCTATTGGCATGATGGGGCGACGGCTGGAGGTGGATGCGTACATTGTGACGGGCGCCCGTACGGCCATCAACAATCTCAAGAAGTGCATCGAAAACAATGGCGTCATGGTCAAGAGCCTGGTGCTGGAGCCCCTGGCCAGCGGCGAGGCCGTTCTCACGGCAGAGGAGCGGGAATCGGGCGTGGCCATCGCGGACATCGGTGGAGGCACGACCGACATCGCCATCTACCTGAACGGTTCGGTGTGGCACACCACCATCTTACAGATCGGCGGCAATCACTTCACCAGCGACCTGGCGACGCTGCTCCACACGCCCCAGCCCATCGCCGAGAAGGTGAAGGCCCGATACGGCCATGTGCTGCCCGAACTCATCCCCGAACACGAGACGGTCAACGCCCCGAGCTTCGGCGGCAAGCCCAATCAGACCTTTTCCCGGCAGTTCATTGCGGAGATCCTCAGCGCCCGGGCCGAGGAGTTGCTGCTCTTCATTCAGCGGGAGATCAACCGGTCGGGGTATGGCGATCTGCTGTCCGCCGGATTGGTGCTGACGGGCGGCGGTTCGCGTCTGCCAGGCCTGGACGTCCTGGGTCGAGAGATGCTGGGAATTCCCGTTCGTATCGGCGCCCCATCCGTCTTGGGCGATATTCCCCGGGAGATGTTGACCCCGGAGAACGCCTGCGGCGTTGGCCTGTTGCTACAGGCGGTGAGAGAAAATCCCTACTCGGCTCAACCTGCGTCGTCCCACGCCTCGCTGATGCAAAAAATCAGCCAATGGATGCGCAATCTGCTGCCCGGCTGAGCGCGCTTTGAAAATAATGACGAGAGACTATGGATGGAGGACAATAGTTTTCGCAAGTCTTCATCATCTGTCGTCCCTTCATCGGTATCGCCGCGGACAAGCCCGCGGTCAGTCTGCTCTGAAAAGGCAAATTGGAACGCCCCCCTCCCCAAAGAAGATTTGGGAATTTTCACTACTTCAAGTTAAGATAAGCATTCATAACAGCTCAACAGCATCCGGGCAGAAATGGCGCTACAATCCAGCGTCAACCCCCCGACTTATTGGAGGAAGATTCGATGAGCTCCCGACCATACGTAGAAAATCTGGCTCAGATCAAAGTCATCGGCGTAGGCGGCGGCGGCGGCAACGCGGTCAACCGCATGATTCAGGAGGGCATTCAGGGCGTTGAATTCATCACCGTCAACACCGATGCCCAGGCATTGATGCTCTCCGAAGCGCCCATCCGCGTCCGCATTGGCGACAAACTCACCAAGGGCCTGGGCTCGGGCGGTGATCCCAAGATCGGCGAACAGGCTGCGGAAGAATCGGCTGAAGAGCTGAAAGAAGTAATGAAGGGCGCAGATATGATCTTCATCACCGCGGGCCTGGGCGGCGGCACCGGCACTGGGGCGGCGCCCGTTTTGGCCCGCATCGCTCGCGAAACGGGCGCGCTGACCATCGGCGTGGTCACCAAACCCTTTAGCTTCGAGGGCTCCCGCCGCCGGCAGATCGCGGAAGAAGGCCATGAGCAGCTCAAGCAGCATGTCGATACGCTGATCGTCATCCCCAACGACCGGCTGCTGCAAATCGTGGACAAGCGGGCCAGCGTGCAGGAGGCGTTCGCCACGGCAGACGACGTGCTGCGGCAGGGCATCCAGGGCATCAGCGAGCTCATTACCATTCCGGGACTCATCAATCTGGACTTTGCGGATGTGCGCTCCATTATGAGCGAAGGCGGCGCGGCGTTGATGGCCATCGGCATTGGCCGGGGCGAGAATCGGGCGCAGCAGGCCGCAGAGGAGGCCATCCACTCGAAGTTGCTGGATATCAGCATCGATGGCGCCCGGGGCATCCTCTTCAACGTCACGGGCAGCGAGGACATGAGCCTGTTCGAAGTCAACGAGGCCGCGGAGATCATCCGCCGCACGGCTCACCCCGAAGCCAACATCATCTTCGGCGCTGTCATCGATCCCAGCCTGAACGACACCTTCCGCATCACGGTCATCGCCACCGGTTTCACCAGCGAAACGGAGATGCGCTCTGCGCCAGCGTCCGGTACCCGGCGCGTCAGCCGTCCCCCCATTGCGGGCCAGCAGGAGCTCCCGCCCGTGCCCGACGACGAGAACATCGAGATTCCTCCTTTCCTCCGTCGCACCCGCCGCAAGCGACAATAGAGCAAAGCAAGCTTGCGCCCATGCCACCAACGCCTGCGATCAGCCATCGCGGGCGTTTTGCTTTGCGCTCGATTATGCGGTGAGTCCCACCTCGGCCAGCAGAGAGATGAGCGGCAGGGACGCGGGCGGTTGTGCGGGCTGCACGGGCATGTTTTCGAGATGCTTATCCAGAAAACGGACAAAGGATTCCGCGCCCGATGACTGCAAACTCGCGGGCGTCCACAATAGATGAATGGGGCGCCGCAAGACGCCCTCATTCAGACGCACGCCGCGCAGTCGTCCCGCGTCCAGCTCATTCTTGATGGAGAAACAGGGCAGCAGGGCGATGCCCATCCCTGCGATGACCGCCTGCTTGATCGCCGCGGTCGTATTGAATTCAGCCACGGTATGGGGGTTGATGCCGAATTCGGCCAGGGATTGCAGCTCCCAGGCGTGGGCCAGAGAGTTGTTCTCTCGCATCACAAAGGACTGGCCTGCCAGCCATTCAGCATCGATATAGGACTTCTTCCACCAGGCGTGCCCCCTGCCCACCACGATGACTGCCTCCTCATCCCACAGATGCGTCACCTCCACCACCGCCCGATTGAGGGAATCTCCCACCACGGCGAAAGCGATCTGTTGTCCCGCCAGGAGATGCACCAGCTCGGAGGTGGGCAACACCTTGAGCGCCAGGGTGATGTGTTGGTAAAAGGCGTAAAAATCGTTCATCCAATGGGGCAGGAGGCAACCGCCAATGCCGGGCGTGGCCCCGATGTGCAGATATTGCCGTTGCTCCCCTTTCTGAGCGGATAGCCGGGTCGCCTCCCGGGCCTCGCGAGAGAGGCGCAGGAGCTGCTGGGCGTATTTGAGAAACACCTCGCCCGCGGGCGTCAACGTCACCCCGCGACGCCCCCTAACCAGCAACTTCACCCCCATATCCTTCTCCAATGAGCGGATGTGCTGGCTGACCGCTGGCTGAGAGAGATACAACATCTCGGCGGCGCGGCTAATGCTGCCTTCGGTGGCGACAGTTTGGAATATCTCGACTTGGTGCAGACTGAACATGGCAGTCCTCGAAAATGCGGTGGGAGAGAATGCATTATTGTAATGGGCTCACCTATTCGCCTCCAAATAGAGACAACGCGCCAATGAGAGTTATCATAACTTTTGCTTATGGCATCCATAAATTTTCCGCTATGGATCAATGAAAGTGGATTTGATATAGTAAATTAGATCACCGTATCTCATTCTTTCATCTCTATCACTCAAAGGAGGCATTGTTATGGCTGTTTTCGAAAATCGTAACAGCAGCTCCTGGCTCAAAAAACAATGGCCATGGTGGACGGCCGGCGTTCTGACAGCCACAGCGGAAATCATCAACTACACCCTTTTGCCGCTCGGGCATCCCAAGCACAAGTTCGTTGGCGTCACCAGCGGCATGGCCCGGATGTTGGCTGGCGTGGAATCCACGTTATTTGGATTCTCGTTCATCGCCACCAAGTCCGATTACCAGCCATCCATTCAATGGGTCATCATCGGCGCGCTCATCGCAGCCTTTGTCCTGGCCTGGCTGGAGGGAGAATTCCGGAGCTGGGTGCGATATCCAAAAGGGATGCTGGTGGCTACGGCTTTCGGCGCATTTTTCTTTGCCTGGGGCACCCGCGTGGCGGGTGGTTGTACGCTGCACCATCTGTTGGGCGGCTGGGCGGCCATGAACATCAAAAGCTGGGTGGTCATGCTCTTCGCCACTGTGGGCGCTCTGGCGGGTTTCCTTCTGCTACGCAAGCTCAACCTCTCGCAGTATTTCAAAAGTCAAGACACAAAATGGTACGTGGAACAGGCCCACGAGAGAGGTTGGGGCGACGGCCTCACGCTGGGGAGCACCACCAAGCCTGCGATTCTTTCCTGGATTCTTTATGCCTTTATGGCCATTGTTCTGATTATCGTCTTCTACATGGCTTTCTTCGGCAATGACTACGCCATCGTCATGGGCTGGGCCGAAACGCTGGCCAAAACCAAGATGGCGGGCGTCATGTTCACCGCCCAGAATCTGCCCAACATCCTGATGCTGATGATCGTCGGCGCGTTGTTGGGCGTCGCTGTGGCCAAGACCGGTTTCGGCACCGAATGCGGCATCATCAACTTCGAGTTGGGCCGCGAGATGGAGAAAGGCGAAGATGTGGCCGCACAGCGTTGGGGCATGCCTTTCTCGCTGCGCACGGTAATGATGTCCTACCAGCCGCTGGGCGCCCTGGCCCTGCACATCGCCATTGTGGCGCTGGTCATGGCCATTGGCTTCGCTTTCTTCAACATCATGGAGGGCCATCATTGGGCCACCGAGGCTTTCGCGGCCAATTATGTGGGGCCCGAATTCCACAAAGTGGGCGCCGGCCACATCCGTGAACAGACCACGCTGCCGATGGACATCTTTGGCGGCTTGCTGCTGGGCCTTGGCACGGTGTTGATGCTGGGCTGCGAGTTCCGAAATTATGGCCGCACGGGGCTGCTGTATGTCACGGGGCTGCTCATCTGGCCCTTCTTCTATGTGGGCTATCTCCCCTACACCCTGGCCCGCGACTTCTGGGATGGTTTGATGGGCGCCATGCCCTATACGCCCACCACCTTCTTCCCCGCTCTGGTGGCTCCCGGCAGCAAAGCCATCCAGGCCGTCATCTGGTTCCTGTGGGCCGCCTTTTGGCTGTGGGTGTTCTGGTGGGCCATGCGCCGGGGCGCCAAGAATGTGGGCGTTCAGCCCAGCGATCTGTTCCGCATGAATTCCGAGGATATGTACATCGCTCGCTTGAACAAACTGGAGAAAGAAGGTAAACTCGACCATATCGACGAAGTCGAGCGCGACCTCTTCAACCAGGCCAGAAAAGCCTGATCTGTCTTCTCGTTCGAACATAGACGGGCGCTCTATCGGCAGGTGGAGCGCCCGTCTCATATCAGGCTTCGGCCTCTCTCCCACCCATCCCGTTATGACGAAAAAGAAAGCGAAAGTATATAAACTCCCGGTTCAAGAAGAAAAAGCACTACGATGCGTGAAATGGCTGAACATCAGCCTGGGCATGGGGCTGCTCTACGCTCTGGCTCTGGTCTTCTTCATCTCCCTGGGGCTCGCCGCGCCAGACCTGAAGATGCCGGAAATCATGCAATTGCTCATCCTGCTCTTGTGGGCCCTGGCGAAAATCGGATTTGCATTCTCGCTGGTCTGCCTTTATCAGGCGACTGGCTATGTCAAGTGGGCGCTGGCCGCATTGTTGCTGGCCGCCAGCGCGGTGCTACCATACCTGCTCACCAATCCTGGCTCCGAGATCTTCGTCGTTGGTATCGAAGCCCTGGCCATCACCGGACTGAGTCTATCGCTGTTCGATCTGGGCCGGGCCACCCACACCGATATGGGCATCCCGGCGGGCATGATCTTTCTGGGCGTCATCCTGCAAATTCTGCAAAATCAACTGATGTCCTATGTGGGCATCGTCTTCCTCGCCATCGGCTTTTATCTCAGTCTGCGGAGATTATGGCTGCGATCGTAAGGAAGATGTATGGGTTGGCGGTTGTCATGCACTTCGGCGTTGGCAGGCCAGATTTTCACCGCAGACGGCGATGAAAATACGCTGGACCTCCCGTCATCCGAGAAAAGCCAGAGGGGCTTCGATGCGACTGGCGCCACGAAATTGCCCCTGTAGTGTCTGAGCGCTATCGAAATCAGCAATCTGCCCCCGCAAATGCAGAAAAAAGGATGGGAAGAGCGTTCATAAGGTGGAGATGTTCTCATTAGTCCGGCATCCCAACCGTTCTTACTTTCTTCTCAGGAGGTCACAAATGAATATCATGTCCAGGCATTTCCTTCTAATAACTGCCATTGCATTGCTGCTGGCGATGTCGGCGGTGGGCTGCTCGGTGACTGTTGGGTCACCCGGAGGGACTCAGCAGCAGCCTGAGAAGAATGTCATCGAGACAGCGGTCGCGCTCACCGTGCAGGCCCAGACAGAACAGGCGGCCGCATCGGTGGCGCCAGTGCAGGCTACTGCTGTGGAAATTGCCACGGCCACGCCTGTGCCGCCCACAGCCACGCCCGCACCCCCGACAGACACCCCCGCACCGCCTACGGCCACGCCTGCGCCTCCTACGGCCACGC
>Ga0256914_1000572_pt1 | contig 36220 bp, 41 predicted proteins | sample HulkmetaG_FD_191571 | JGI IMG/M metagenome (GOLD analysis project Ga0256914, IMG submission 191571) | Hydrothermal chimney microbial communities from Main Endeavour vent field at the Juan de Fuca Ridge, Pacific Ocean - Hulk | ecosystem: Environmental > Aquatic > Marine > Hydrothermal vents ... | reverse complement strand
TGACTTAGCAACCTGCCAGGATTTGTCGTGGTTGAACCAGTTGGTGCGCAATGCTGCCTTTGCTGCGGCCTATACTTAGGCATTTTGCGGCCTTGTAAGACCTGTAGAGTACACTCCCATCCCACCAGACTAATCATAAAAAGCCAAAGTCCAGGGCCGGCAGTTCAAAACTGCGGCCTTCGGTTGCGAAACCGCCAGGGCGGTTAATCGCAGCCCCCGCGAGGGGGGTTGGCAAACGAAGCCCGCAACTTCCAGTTGCCGGGCGTTCTGTGCGATTTCCACCCACGGGCGATGGGCGCGGCCGAAGGGCGTTGGGCCTGGGGCGGCCGGCAATTCAAAACTGCGGCCTTCGCGGGGCGAAACCGCCAGGGGCGGTTGGGGGTAGCCCCGCCAGGGGGCTTTGCAAATGAAGCCCGCAACGTCCAGTTGCCGGGCGTTTTGTGCGGCTTCCACCCACGGACGATGGCCGCGGCCGAGGGGCAATGGGCCCAGGGGCGGCCGGCAGTTGGAAACTGCGGCCTTCGTGGGGCGAAACCGCCTGCGGCGGTTAATCGCAGCCCCCGGGAGGGGGCTTGGCAAACGAAGCCCGCAACGTCCAGTTGCCGGGCGTTCTGTGCGATTTCCACCCACGGGCGATGGGCGCGGCCAAGGGGCAATGGGGCCCAGGGGCGGCCGGCAGTTGAAAACTGCGGCCTTCGTGGGGCGAAACCGCCAGGGGCGGTTGGGTGCAGCCCCCCTCAGGGGGCTTGGCAGACGAAGCCCGCAACGTCCAGTTGCCGGGCGTTTTGTGCGATTTCCATCCACGGACGATGGGTGCGGCCGAGGGGCGATGGGCCCGCCACGGCCGGCAGTTGAAAACTGCGGCCTTCGGGAGGCGAAACCGCCAGGCGCGGTTAATCGCAGCCCCCGCCAGGGGGCTTGGCAGATGAAGCCCGCGAGGTTGGGCGAGGGGCGTGGGGGTGAGGTGGCCGGGAAGCGCTGGGGCCTCAGAAAGCCCACACCTCATGTCCAAATACCGGGAATGGGAGTCCCGCATTTGGGACACTTACCACTGCCCGTTAACTTATCCTGCAACACATAAAATCCACGTCGCTCAACCAACAATTCACCACATACCGGGCAATACGTGTTCTCGTAAGGACCAACCAACCCCGGCAAGTTGCCCGCGTACACAAAGTGCAACCCCTCCTCACGGCCAATCTCCGCGGCCCGCATCAACGTCCGTGCTTGCGTTCGGCCTCGATCCGTCATCTTATAATCCGGGTGAAACGCGGTGACGTGCCAGGGAATATCCGGCGAAACCGACGCAATAAACCGAGCCGCCTCACGCAATTCCTCCTCGCTATCATTCCAATTGGGCACAATAAGCGTCACCACCTCAACCCAAAATCCCATCTCATAAGCCATGCGAATAGTATTCAACACATTCTCCAACTTCCCCCCTAACTCTCGATAATTCTTGGGGTTCATCGTCTTCAAATCCACCTTATACCCATCCAGCCAGGGCCGCAAGTACTCCAACACCTCACGCGTCGCATTCCCGTTGGATACATACAGCGTCTTCAACCCCTTAGGTTTAGCCAACTTAAACGTAGCCACGGCCCATTCACTCGTTATCAGTGGTTCATTGTACGAACTAGCCACACATCGTGCGCCATGTGTCTCAGCCAGTTGCACCATCTCCTCAGGTGTCGTTCGATAAGGGCGAATGCCGGCCGCGGGATCGCGCAGTGCCTGGGCAGTAATCCAATTCTGGCAAAACGGGCAATGAAAATCGCACCCCAACATCCCAAAGGTCAACGTCAACGAACCGGGGAGCACGTGATAAAAAGGCTTCTTCTCAGTAGGATCCACCTGTAACCCGGCCACATACCCCCAGGGCACATACAGAACCCCACCCTTGTTATAGCGCACCTGACAAATTCCCCGCTGCCCATCCTTCAAGCGACACCGGTGTCCGCACGCGTAGCACTCCACCACATCATCCTCGAGGCGGCGATACAACTCCCCCGGCGCGGAAAGTTCATCCAACAACTCCTGTAACGTACGCGCCCGCCGATCCTTGCGCACTGCCACAGAATCCACCACACGAGCCATAGTTCGCCTCCTTACCTCCCGAATACCGTTACAGAGCCCACCTCACTGACCAGAGTACACATCCACCCCTCCGGAATCGAAACACTCAACCCCTCCACCTCGCGACAGGACAGAAAAGTGACGAGTCAACAAACCAGCAATTTGACACCTCTCCTACCCCGTGCTATTATACCACCACCTTATCAGACCGTTGAGGCTGCAAACCATGGGGCGTAATTGCCATCTGTCCACATCCGCCCATACATACGCACGGACAGGCTGGAAAGTTCAGCCCCTTATCGCGCGCCAGCGTGGGACCTCACTCGCCGCGTACTCCTTTACGTTTTACTTTTATGGCTACACGCGCGCGTCCCACGCTCGGTGCCGAGGGCACACCTAAAACACTCTCGGCTCCAGGGTAGACTCAAGGGCGTGGGACAACAGGTCCCACGCCCTTTTTTTGTGGAGGGAACCATGAACACCGTCTGTCGTGGAATTCGCGGTGCCACAACCGTACCGGAAAACACGCGTGAAGCCATCCTCCGGGAAACGCGGCGGCTCCTTGCCCTAATGATCCACCTCAACCACATCCGCGCCGAGGACGTCGCCAGCGCCATCCTCACAACCACCCCGGACCTGAACGCGGAATTTCCTGCACTAGCAGCCCGACAACTGGGCTGGTGGAACGTCCCCTTACTCTGCGGCCACGAAATGAACGTCCCCGGACAACTTCCGCGAGTCGTGCGCATCCTCATCCACTGGAACACCACCAAACGGCAAGACGAAATCGTACACGTCTACCTGGGTGATGCCATACGCTTGCGACCGGACCAGTACAAACTCCCTCCCATCAACTGGGAAGAACTGGAAGCGTGGATAGAGGAACAGTTACACGCCTTTCACCGGCGCCAAAACAACGGAGGGTAACCATGACCGTCGTGGCATTTCAGGGAGAGCGCGGTGCGTTTTCAGAAGAAGCCATCTACCAGCATTTTGGCTCCCAAGTGGACCCCCTGCCCTGTCGTACCTTTGAAGAGATCTTCGTAGCCATTGAAGAAGGGCGGGCAGAGTACGGCGTACTGCCTGTAGAAAACGCGGTAGCCGGATCCATCAACAAAGCCTACGACCTGTTACTCAGCCACGACTTGCGCGTGGCTGGTGAAATCTACCTGCACGTACGCCACTACCTTATGGCCATGCCAGGCACTCAGATAGAGGACATCCGACGCGTGCGTTCCCACCCCCAGGCACTTGCCCAATGCGAGGACTTCATCTCCGCCCACCGATGGCATCCTGAACCGTGGTACGACACAGCGGGCAGCGCCAAGGACCTCGCAGAACATCCAGAACCGGATCTAGCCATCATAGCCAGCAAACTCGCCGCGGAAATCTACGGACTCAACATCCTGGCCGAAAACATCCAGGACATGCGCTGGAACATCACCCGCTTCTTCGTCATCGGATACGAAGAAGCCCCGCGCACGGACAACGCCAAAACCTCCCTCGTCTTCGCAGTGCCCCATCGACCGGGAGCACTGTACGCCTGTCTCGGCGAATTCGCTCAACGGGGTATCAACCTCACCAAACTTGAGAGTCGACCTCGCCGCAATCGTCCCTGGCATTACGTCTTCTACCTGGACTTTGAAGGCCACTGGAAAGAACCGGTCTGCCAGGAAGCGCTGGTAGGCCTCCTTTCCAAAGCCGCGTTCGTCAAACTACTCGGATCCTACCCAGCAGCACACCGTCCTAACGGGGACGAAACCTACTGAGACGGGGGACCGCCATGCTCATCGTAATGAAACCACATGCCACAGCCGCGGAAATTGGAGCCGTCATGGCCCGAGTGCAGGAAATGGGAGCCACCCCGCATACCGTCCACGCGCAGGGCCGCACCATGATAGTCGTAGTAGAATCAGTGAACAACCTATCACCGGACACATTCGCCGCTCTGCCAGGAGTCGAACACGTCTCCCTAATTAGCCAACCCTTCAAACTGGCCAGCCGAGAATCACACCCAGAAAACACCCGCATTCACCTTCCTCCCATGTCCAACGCGCCCCGTGTCGAAATTGGCGGACCAGGCATCGTCATCATGGCCGGTCCCTGCTCCGTGGAAAGCCGCTCCCAACTGCTGGAAACCGCGCACGCCGTCAAAGAAGCCGGCGCGGTCATCCTGCGAGGAGGAGCGTTCAAACCCCGAACCTCCCCCTACTCCTTCCAGGGATTGGGGATTAAAGCCCTCGAAATCCTGGCCGAAGCGCGTGAAACCTACGGCCTCTACATCATCACCGAAGTACTCACCCCTGATGCCGTCTCCCTGGTAGCCGAATACGCGGACATCTTGCAGATTGGCGCGCGCAACATGCAGAACTTTGGCCTCCTTCACGCAGTCGGCCGGGTCCAACGTCCAGTCCTGCTCAAACGGGGCATGATGAGCACCATACAAGAACTTCTCATGTCCGCGGAATACATCCTGGCCGGAGGCAACCGGGACATCATCCTTTGTGAACGGGGCATTCGTACCTTTGAAAAACTCACGCGCAACACCTTTGACCTGAACGCCGTGCCCATACTCAAACAACTCTCCCACCTCCCCGTCATCGCGGATCCCAGCCACGCCACAGGCCGTTGGGACATCGTAGTGCCCATGAGTCGAGCAGCCATCGCTGCCGGTGCGGACGGACTCATCGTAGAAGTCCACCCCCGACCGCAGGAAGCCCTCTCTGACGGCGCCCAATCCCTAAAACCGGAACGATTCCACCACCTCGTAGAAGAAGTACGACGCATTGCCCAGGCCCTTGGACGGCCCATTGTGGGTTGGGAGAGTGCTGCTCACCCAGAGCAAATCAAACCCGTCCGCATACCCATTAACGGAAACGCGGATTAACCGACCAAACCATCAACCTGGAGAATGAGCACATACCCGAAAAACAAACACCGTCATCGCAAAGGTAAAAAGCGCCAAACTCCATAAACAGATAAAACAACGATAAGAGGAGGGAGTGCCGTGATCATCGTAATGAAAGCAACCGCTACCGAAGAACAAATCGACCACGTCATCCGCCGCGTGCAGGAACTGGGCTTTACCCCCCACGTCTCCCGCGGCGTAGAGCGAACCATCATTGGTGTTGTTGGGGACGAGCGGGGGCTTGCTCGCTCGAACTTCGAAGTTCTGGACGGAGTCGAACGGGTCATGCGAGTGCTGCACCCCTTCAAGATGGCCAGCCGCGAGTGGAAAGAAGAAGACACCGTCATCCACATCAACGGCGTCACCATTGGCGGCGGCGGACTAACCATTATTGCCGGTCCCTGTTCCGTGGAAAGCCGCTCCCAACTGCTGGAAACCGCGCACGCAGTCAAAGAAGCCGGCGCCCACATGTTGCGTGGCGGCGCGTACAAACCGCGCACCTCCCCCTACTCCTTCCAGGGATTGGGACTAAAAGGATTAGAAATCCTGGCCGAAGCCCGAGAAGAATACGGACTTCCCGTCGTCACCGAAGTCATGTCCCCGGACCTGGTCACCCTGGTAGCCGAATACGCGGACATGCTGCAAATTGGCGCCCGCAACATGCAGAACTTCGCGCTCCTTCACGCCGTAGGTAAGATCCAACGCCCCGTCTTACTCAAACGGGGCATGATGAGTACAATAGAAGAACTCTTGATGTCTGCTGAATACATCCTGAGCAACGGCAACATGCAAGTCGCAGTATGCGAGCGGGGTATTCGCACATTTGAAAAATACACCCGCAACACAACCGACATCAACGCCATCCCGGCACTCAAACAACTGACCCATCTCCCGGTTATTGGCGATCCGAGCCACGGCACAGGAAGATGGGATCTCGTGCGGCCGGTCGCGCGGGCAATGGTCGCTGCTGGAGCCGACGGACTCATCATCGAAGTCCACCCCCGGCCGGAGGAAGCCCTGTCTGACGGCGCCCAATCCCTGCGTCCTGAAAACTTCGCCCGCCTGGTACAAGAAGTCAAAGCCATTTGGGAAGCCCTCCACGCGGAAGTAGCGGCTTTGGGGCAGGAATAACCCCCCCGGCCACCGCGCGCAGGGCATCCTGAACACCAAACCAACAACGATGGGGGAAAATCGTGGAGAAAAAACCTGACGTCCAACTACTGGAACGCACCATCCTGCCGCTCATTGACCAGGACGAAGCCCTGGCCTTCCTACGCCGCGCGGTCCCACACGTACTGAAAACCATGAAAGACGAAGTCCTGGAAGCAGCCCAAACCGAAAGCCAGCGACGTCGAGAACAACTGGACCGGCTGCGACAGCGCATCAAGCAAGCGGACAACCTCATCGAACTGGAGAACATCAGCGACGCCCTCTTCCTTCCCGCGCTCCTCTTCGACCCCAACTCCTCCATCTGGAAAGAGTGGGACCGTTCAGAACTACAACAACAACTGGCCGAACAAAAAGACGCCATCCGTCGTACCCGCGAACTCATTCACCACGTCAAAAAAGGCTCCCTCCAATACCACCAACTCAACGAACAACTCCACCGTCAGGAAAACGAATTGCTAGAACTGTACAAACGCATCTTCCTGGAATGGCTAGCCTTTGAAGAAAAGCACCTGCACATCCCTCAAGACGAAAGCGCCATCACCTGGCAAGTCCAAACGCGTCTACAAATTCCCATCGTAATCAACGACCGCCTCATTGACTACGCAGACGCGGAACTCGTGCTCACAGCCAGCACCCGGCACGCATTTCTCACGCGCACATTTGCCGTCCTCGTCATACCCAAAGACCAGGGACTCATCCAGGCCCTCCGGCGTATCAACCTCGTCCGCTACTTCCTTCCACCGGAAGTAGACCTCATTGTGCTCACCGAACGTGAGGACTACATCGGAGTCCTCAGACAACACCAAGTGCACGTTCACCTTATCAACGGGGACTCTTCCCATGAAATCAGCCAAGCACCTTGATGCTCACACCACCATCACCATCATTGGTCTTGGACTAATGGGAGGCTCGCTCGCGATGGCCTTACGCCGTCGCCCTCCCATCCCGCGCCTCATCGGAGTCGTACGAAGTCAGGATCAAATCGAAGACGCACAGCAGCGTCGCGTCGCAGACCACATCACCACAGACTGGAAAGACGCCGTCCGCGCAGCAGACATCGTCATCCTCGCCACGCCGGTACGAACACTCATCCGTCAAATCCACACAATTGGCCCCTACCTTAAAGAACACACCCTCCTCCTCGACCTGGGGAGCACCAAAACCCAGGTCTGTGCTGCCATGGAAAAACTCCCGCCCCACGTTCAGCCCGTGGGAGGCCACCCCATGTGCGGGAAAGAAGTCTCGGGACTTGCCCACGCCGAACCCGACCTATACGAAGGTGCCACCTTCGTCCTATGCCCCCTGAAACGCACCGCGGATTGGGCCCTGGACCTGGCCCATCACCTCGTCCACCGGATCGGAGCCCACCCCCTCCTCCTGGAACCCGAACACCACGACCGCCTCGTCGCCACCATCAGCCATCTCCCCTACCTTCTTGCCGCCGCGCTCGTAGGAACCACACACCACATCGCGCAACAGGACCCCCGAGTGTGGCGAGTAGCGGCCAGTGGCTTCCGCGACACCTCACGGGTGGCCAGCAGCGACCTGAACATGATGCTGGACATCCTTATGACAAACCGCGACGCCGTGCTGGACATGGTAGACCGCTATCTGGCGGAATTAGGAGAATTGCGTACACTTCTAGAGCGGGGAGATGAAGGAGCCCTGCGGTTCTACCTGGCCAACATCAAAAACCTGCGCGACGCACACTTTGGAAAAAGGAGGACCTAGCGAAGGCGCTGCGGACTCAAAACAACCATGCACATCATCCGCAACCTATTCGAACGTACATACAACGGCAAAACAGCCCTGACCATTGGCAACTTTGACGGTGTTCACCTGGGCCACCGTCACCTCATTGCACACGTAGTTCAAGACGCCAAAACCCACGGGTGGACACCTGCAGTTGTCACCTTTCAGCCCCACCCTCGTCAAATCCTACAGCCCGGCACCCGCATCCTCTACATCTCCTCCTGGGAGGAACGCCTGGCCCTCCTGGAAGACATCGGTGTTGAACTGGTGGGCGTCATCCGCTTTACTCCAGAAGTGGCCCAACTCGACGCGGCCACCTTCCTCCGGGAATTGCAACAACGCATGGGCATGCAATCCCTGTGGGTAGGCCCCGACTTCGCCCTGGGCCGCAATCGCGAAGGCACAGTAGACCGCCTCCGAACCTTAGCCCAGGAAATGAACTTCCAGTTCCACGTCGTTCCTCCCCTCATCGTGGACGGAGAACCTGTCCACAGCAGCCGCATCCGCTACCTCATCGGTGAAGTGGGGGACGTACGCTCAGCCGCGCGGCTACTGGGTCGAAACTTCACCCTGGCCGGCATCGTCGTCCACGGAGATGGCCGGGGACGCACCATAGGCATCCCCACAGCCAACCTCGCCGTCGCGCCGAATCGACTACTTCCTGCCAACGGCGTATACGCCACCTGGGCCATGCTCAACGGCGAACGCTGGCCCAGTGCCACCAACGTAGGAGTCCGTCCTACTGTGGCAGGGGAAAACCCCATCCGCACCGTGGAAACCCACATCATAGGCCTGCAGCGCAACCTATACTACCAGCACCTCAAACTGGAATTTGTCGATCGGCTACGCCCGGAACAACGCTTCACCAGCCTGGACGACCTCGTGCGCCAAATCCGCCGAGACATTGCAGAAGCCGCTCGCCTGCTCGCAACGGAGGAGTGAGATGAGCACACACCGGGCCCAAGAAATACCCTTCGAAGAACTGGAACACACCGCGGATTGGAAAATTCGCGTCTGGGGCAAAGACTACGCAGACCTATTTCGCAATGCAGCCCTTGCCATGTACGCCATCATGGGCGAACACGAGCCCACCGACATCCAGGTAACCCGAGCCATATCCGTCGACGGAGTTGACTACCCTTCCCTCCTCGTCGCGTGGCTTAGCGAACTCCTCTTCTACACCGAAGTCTACGACGAAATCTTCGACCACGTAGACATCATCCACATCAGCCCGACCCACCTGGATGCTCGCGTCTACGGTTACGTCGCCCGCATACAAACCAACAAAATCAAAGCCGTCACCTACCACGACCTGGAAATCCGCGAACACGAAGACCGCGTCGAAGCCATCATCGTCTTCGACGTATAACTACCCTTCCAAGAGCACACCCAGTGAATCGGGCTTCACAAACAAAAGAGCGGGGCGAATTGTTTATCCGCCCCGCTCTCTGCTATAATCGACCTGGTGCCGAAGGTGGGATTCGAACCCACACGGGCGAACGCCCAACGGTTTTTGAGACCGTCGCGTCTCCCTGTTCCGCCACTTCGGCCCATGTCCGCAGAAGAGTATACACAAAGAACGCACATCCGTCAAGATAGAGCGCCAAAGGCGAACACGCATCAATCGGGACGCGCAGACCCGTGAAACCCCGTGAAGAAGAACACCGCCTCATAGAAAAAGCAAAACAAGGGGACCTGGCCGCGTTTAACCAACTAATACTCATGTACCAGGCCCAAGCCTATAACGTCGCCTATCGCCTCCTGGGCGACGCGGATGCCGCCGCGGATGCCACCCAGGACGCATTTCTAAAAGCATACCGGCGTCTACACCAGCACCGAGGAGGATCCTTTCGCTCATGGCTCCTGCGCATCGTGACCAACACCTGCTACGACATGCTACGCAAACAAGCCCGTCATCCCACCCAACCCCTGGAGCCCACCTCAGAAGACGAAGATCCAGACCACCTTCACCGGTGGCAAAGCGACGCCGAAACTCCAGAGGAAGCCGCGTTACGCCAAGAGATCAACGAAGCCGTTCAACAGGGACTCAACACCCTATCACCTGAACACCGAACCATCATCGTCCTTAGCGACATCGAAGGACTCAGTTACGAAGAAATATCCGAAATCCTTCACATCCCCGTTGGCACAGTAAAATCCCGTCTTAGCCGGGCCCGTTCTCGGCTGAGAGACTACCTGCGCACACACCATGGGGAACTATTACCCCGTGCTTATCGTCTCTGATGTGTACGAGGAATTCAAAACGCCGTAGCAGCACACAAGAGTGCTCAGAAAAAACCAAAGAAAAGGGGAAAACAACCCGTATCGGTCCCGAACACCGAAAATCATCGACATACTCGAATAAACGCTAGGAGCACGTTGCATGCGTATGTGGGGAAGGCGTCATCCCACCGAAGAAGAACTGAGTTTACTGATTGATGGACGTCTCAGCGACAGAGACCGTCGCCGAATAGAGGCGCACCTGCAGGAATGCGCGGAATGTCGGGCAGCCTACGAAGACCTGCAACGAACCGTCCTCCTTTTGCAGCACGCCCCGCGCCTAACGCCCCCGCGCGCGTTCACACTGAGCCAGGCGGATGTGCACCCCGCGTCCTCCTCCCCCCGAGAACACCGATGGGCGCGCGTGCTGCTTCCCTGGGCCACCGCGCTCGTGGGTCTCGTCCTTATCGCAGTCATCGGATTACAAGCCCTCCTCCTTTTAGGAGGACTTGCGGCCACATCATCAGGTCCCCACGAATACACCGCCTACCTCTCCACCAAAGAAAACGTGGGAGACCAACCGATCACGCCGCAAATGGAAATGGCTCAGGCAAAAGAAGCACCAAACAACAAATCTGACGCGGCCGCTCCCCTATCCGAAACCCCGACGCCAATGGTTGCTGTCGCGAGAGCATCTATCCCGCTAACACCGAAAACCACCGTTGAAGAACCCGTTACAGCCACCGTCGAAAGCCCGCAACCCCGCCCCCGGGCCATGCTGCCCGTGAGCAACGCGCCCACAGCCCCCCAACCGGCCCCCTCGCCGCGGGGTCCCTTCTCCACCTGGCTTATTCTTCTGGATGCAGGACTGTTCCTCCTCTTCATCATCCTGGTGGGACTGTTCATCCACCAGCGGAGAAGAGCGTAAGAGCCCCATGCCCGAACTGCCCGAAGTCGAAATCATCCGTCAGGAACTCCGTGCTCGCGTTCGGGGAAAACCCATCCGCCGCGTAGAGTTCCGCTGGCCACGCGTGGCCGCGTTGCCATCCGCCGAAGAAATGGAGCAACGCTTGCCGGGCCACACCATCGTAGACGTGGGACGGCGGGGCAAGTACCTGATCTTCCACCTCGCGCCCGCGGACGTACTTATAGTCCACCTGCGAATGACCGGCCAATTCCGCGTTGTGCCCCCCGGCACAGAACCGGATAAACACACGCACGTGATTATCACCCTGGACGACAACTGCCTCCTACAATACCGAGACCAGCGCAAATTCGGACGGTTCTACCTCGTTACCCAGGCCGAGGAAATCATCGGTCACCTGGGCCCGGAGCCATTAGACCCCGAATGGACGCCCCGGGAATTAGCCAACGCGCTCCAACACCGACGCGCGCCCATCAAGGCCTTGCTCCTGGACCAACGCATCGTAGCCGGATTGGGGAACATCTACGCGGATGAATCTCTGTTCCTGGCCGGTATCCACCCATTAAGGGCTGGAAACACCCTAACCGCCGAGGAAATCACAGCGCTCCACCGGGCCATCCGTCAAGTGCTCAACGAAGCCCTCGCCGCGCGGGGAAGTACCATCGCCACCTACATCCCCCCAAGCCAACGGGGAGGGGAATACCAAAAGCAACATCGGGTATACCACCGTGCTGGGCAACCTTGCCCAGTGTGTGGCACCCCTATCCAACGCACACGCGTTGGGGGACGATCCACGCACTACTGCCCACACTGTCAGCGTTAACCCAGGCCAACGCGACGTTCATATTCCGAGCGCAGCAGCGACTCCTGCTCCTCGGCCGCCTTCTTCGCCTCCTCGTACACACGCCTCACATACTCGCGGATCGCCTGCTGTCGCGGATCATCCGGGTTTGCAGTGACAACGCCCACCAGAAAACCCACAGCCCCGCCAACAACAACACCTAGAGCGAACATATTTCGGATGCCCATCTGGTCGTGCCTCCTCCATTGGTGTACAATATTGAGCGACACATTGAGGCAAAAGTTCAACTCAACATCAGAGCCAGCGCTCATATTGTATTCGGTTTCCACCGAGGAGGCCAAACCGTCCCATGGTGTACAACCCAGAACAGCGAGCAGCCATCCTGCGTCAACTACAAGTGCAAAAAATCCACATCCGCAAGCACGCGCTGGCCCGCGTTCCACAGCGCATTGCTCGCCACTTCTCGCACCCGTGGGAACCGGTCAGCGTGTTAATTCGTTACTTTGGCCTCTTCCCGGACCCCCTGCTCGGATTCTGGCTTGACCATCCCGCGGGACACGTGGTCATCACAGAACAGGAAGCCCGCTACGAACCGGGAGAAATCCAAGAAGGCCGACACACCTGGGCCGGAGTTGCGTACATCTCCCTCCCCATGCTGGTCGGAGAAGGAGAACACCCACTCATTTACATCGCCCATCTTTTCGACCACCTCCTGGGATGCGACGGTGTCGCGGACGGGCGTTGGCTTTCCGAAGGCGGGGGGTACCTGCCCAAGTGGCGAGAGGTGGGACAACGACTGTATCGACAGTTCCAGTTAGGATACGCAGCCACCGAAGCAGCCCGGAACAATCCCAGACGCTACTTCGCGGAAGGCATTGTCGCGTACTGGCAAGACCGGCGGGGATTGCGGGTACAGGATCCAGGCCTGGAAACAATTTTGCGAACCACCTTACTGAACGCCCAATTCTGGGCATAAGCCAGGACATCAAAGGAGCCATAAGGATCATGGTCGTCACAACGCGGACATTCACCTGGATAGGATTCATCATCCTCCTGATATCCCTGATTACCTTAAGCACCATCATCCTGAACGCGCCGCCGGTGTTGCCCCTGATTGGCCTCTTCATCGGCTACGCAGGACTGGCAGTGTTTGGCGCGTCCATGGTCATCATCAGCCTCATCCAACGGATGCGCGGGGATACCGTCCCCACAGGGACCCTCCGCCGAAGCACAATTGCCGGCCTCACCGCGATCGCCCTGCTGATCCTCCAATACCAGGACTTGCTCGCGCTTCCCCTGGCATTAATCATCATCTTAGGTTCCATCATCTTAGAGACCGGCATCTCCCTGTACATGCACCGCCAGGACACCGCGCCCGAGCCAAAGGCAAAGACACGTTCATCCTCACCTACTCCTGCCCACACCCGGGGAGGTTCCAAAAAACGCACCAAATCCTGAACGGAGGCACCGATGAAACACTTCCCCCCGCATTTCCTCTGGGGAACAGCCACCAGCAGCCACCAGGTCGAAGGAGGTAATCCGCCTAACCAGTGGACATGGTGGGAACAACAACCTGGCCGCATCTGGCAGGGACAAAAAGCCGGCCTGGCCTGTGACTGGTGGCGCCACGCGGAACGGGACTTTGACCTCATGGCCGAACTGCACCAAAACGCGCACCGCATGAGCCTGGAATGGAGCCGCATTGAACCTGAAGAGGGGCATTTCAGTGAAGAAGCCATCGAGCGCTACCGGGAAATGATCCAAGGGCTACGCGATCGGGGCATTGAACCCGTCATCACACTCCACCACTTCACCGAACCCTTATGGTTCTGGCAGCGCGGATCATGGCTTCACCCCGACGCGCTCAACGCGTTCAGCCGCTACGTGGAGCACATCGCGACCACATTGGGGGAACCGATCACATACTGGTGCACCATCAACGAACCCATGATATACGCCTACCTCGGCTACGCAGAGGGACGCTTCCCCCCAGGGGAACAGAACCTCCGCCGCACATTCCTCGTCCTAAAACAACTCATACGCGCGCACGCCCGGGCATACCACATCCTTCATCGCCACTTCCCCCACGCCCGGGTAGGACTGGCCAAAAGCCTTTTCTACTTTGAACCCGCCCGTTCCACATCCCTCCTGGACCGCCTAGTCACACAAGGGGTATGGTACCTCTTCAACACCCTCACCCTGGACGCAGTCACCAGCGGACGGATGCTCCCTCCTTTGGGCACCGGCTTAACCCCAGATCTAACACTCTACAACAGCGTGGACTTCATCGGTATCAACTATTACAGTCGGCGAATGGTAGAATTTGACCTCACGCGTCCTCAGGAATTCTTTATCCACGAATACATGAACCCACGAGGAGAAACAACCGATCACACCGCCGCGGGGGAGCCGTACAGCGAAATCTACCCGGAGGGACTGTATGCCCTACTTCGCTGGGCCTGGAAACGCTATCGCAAGCCCCTGATAATCACCGAGAACGGCCTCCCTGACGAGGATGACGACCAACGTCCCTCCTTCATCGTGCGTCATTTAGAACAGGTGCACCGGGCCATTCAAGAGGGCGTAGACGTGCGCGGGTACTTCTACTGGACCCTGGTGGACAACTTCGAATGGGCGGATGGGTGGAACCTGCGCTTTGGGCTCATCGCGCTCGACCCGGACACCCAAGAACGCACCCCGCGCCCCAGCGCCCATCTCTACGCGCAAATATGTCGCGCGAACGCCCTCCCCGACGAGCATTCCCAGGAAAATCGCCCAACCTAAGACATTCCACATCCCCAGACTGCCACCGACATCACGTCATCAGAAGGAGCACTATCAAGTAAATCAACACAACCGGTGCAGCCCCTACGAGATAATCCACAAGTCGGTACTTGCCGTACTCGCGCACTGTAATGTTCAGCACATCCGTAATGGGGGTGAGGAAACTGGAAGAACTGCCGAACACAATGGCCAACACCATCGGATACGGGGACACACCCATTTGCCGAGCCAAACCTATGGCAACCGGGCTAAAAAGCACCGTCACCGCGGTGTTCGAAAGCACCTGCGTCAGCAAGAGCGTGAGGAGGAAGAACCCTGCCACCAAACCGCGTTCCCCCCACTGTCCCAAACTCGTGTACAGGAAATCCCCCAGGAGTTGGGCCGCGCCGCTCTTGGCCATCGCCGTACCCAGGGGGAGCAGCGCGGCGATCATAATCACCGTTCGCCAGTGCACAACCCGATACATCTCATAAGGCTTCAGACAACCTGTCATCACCATCAACAACACAGCCAGCATAGAACTCACCACCAGAGGAAGCCACCCCATGGCCGCGGTGATGATCATCAACAGAATAATGCCCCATGCCACCCACACCTTGGGCGTAGGCACCACGCCCGGCTCCTCTTCCAGGTAATAAGCCACAATAAACCACCCCTCCTCAACAGCCCGACGCAGCGCTGGCCGTGGTCCTTCCACCAGAAGACTGTCACCCACGCGCAGCCGCGTGGTGCGTACCCCTTCAGTCTTGGCCTGGTCATCCCGAAGCAAAGCAATCGCGTGGATACCCAGGCGGCCGCGCAGGTTAACCTCACTGGGAGTACGCCCCACCAGAGGAGAACGAGGAGGAATTAACACCTCAGCCATCACCACATCACCCGGGAGCCGTTCCGCGACCTCCTCAAAGGGCACTCGACCGCGACTTTCCAGGTCATGTTGAGAAGCCACCTGGGCTACCGCGCCGGGACGCCCTTCCACCACGATGAGGTCTCCGGGCTCCAGCGCCTCGTCAGGGCGAGGAGGGGTAATGCGGCGTCCGTCCCGGATAATCTCCAGGATGGAAACCCCGTACCTCTCGCGCAAGTGTAAATCCCTCAAGGGTCGACCTACCAGGCTGGAATTCTGGCGAACCCGCAGGACTTGCAACCCCCGCTCAAGCCCGTACTCCCGGGCGATCTCCTGGAGGGAAGGACGCACGGGCACGCGCAATTCCCCCGCGGGCAAAAACCGATACACCACCAGGCCCAGGTAGAAGGCCGCGAACACAATCGCGGGCAGGGCCACAGGCGTCAGCGAAAACATGTGCAAGGGCTCAAACCCCGCCGCGCTCAACATGTCAGACGCGGCCAGGTTCGGAGTAGAACCGATAAGGGTGAGCAACCCACCAGCATTGCACGCGATGGACAGAGGGAGGAGCACTTTGCCCGGCCGCAATCGATACCGTTGGGCCAGAGTTAGGGTTGCAGGCAACATCAAAGCGAACACAGCGATGTTCGACATAAACGCGGAAAGGGTCCCGCTAACCAGCACCAACGCGATAACCACCCTCCACTCGCTGGTTCCTGCCAACCGTACCAGCAAGTCACTGATCAGCGCGGCCGCGCCTGTGCGGCGCAGACCCGCCCCCAGCATGTACGTGGCCGCCACAATAATAGTCACTGACGCGGAGAACCCGGCTAACCCTTCTTCTGGGGAAATGATGCCCGCGATAACGAGCACCAGCAACACAGTGAGGGCCACAATGTCCACCGGCCAACGGTTCAGGGCCAGGGCCAGGGATGTGGCAAAGAGAATGGCCAGTACGAGGTAGGCAATCATTATGCCTCCTTAGCGCGGAGGTTCCCATTCCTCGACCAAAAAGCGCAATTGGTCCTCTAACGCACCGTATCCCGTCTCAATAACGGTCAAAGGCAGACCAAGGCGGGAGGCGGCCTCCTGGGCGGCGGAGGCCGTCTCCCCATCATCGGGTTGTTGGGCCAACCAGACCACATCCGTGTAATGGGCAAAGTACACGTCCTTCAACTCCGGGTGTTGGTCCAGGCCCAACGCTTTCCACACCAGCGCGTCAAAGCCGCGCGCCAGAAAATCCGTCAAGTAAAAGGTTCCCGGGTGAGCATCGGCCCACTGCCAATACGCGTCCCCACCGTACAGGGCATAACAGTGGGGGCCAGGGAGCCGAACCGCGTTGGGGAAACGGGCCAACACGCGATCCAAAGCGCCGCCTGTACCGCAATCCCCGTAGGCCACAATGACCTTTTGATAGTGCGAACTCAGATGCTCCAGTTCCTCTTCAACCCGTGAGACAATACGCTGTGGCTCGTTGTGCAAGCGCGCGGGCAACACGTGGAGGTCCACCCGCCACCTGTGCCGCCGTATAATATCTTGAATTTCACGCGCCAGTGCACCACACGCGAGAATTGCAACCTCCGCCTCAGGCAAGGCCGAGTGCCTCCGCCATGGCTCGAATGTGGGCTGGAGTGCTGCCGCAGCACGCGCCAATATAACGGACCCCCAGGTCCCGGACCCGCACCGCGTATTGGGCCATCACCTCGGGCGTGCCGTCATACACGATTTGGCCACCCTTTTGCCACCGCGGAACACCCGCGTTGGACTGGGCTATGAGGATAACATCTTCGGGCTTACGGGCCGCCATCTTTTCCATCGCGGCGATAGTCTCCTCGGGCCCGTTCCCACAGTTGCTGCCAATGTAACGTACGCCCATCTTGTAGATGGCCTCAATGGCCTGTTCTGGGCTAACCCCCATCATCGTGTGACCGTGAGTATCAAAAGTCATAGTAACTGCAATGGGTAAAGAACCGCCAGTGGCCTCGCGCGCGCCCTCCACAGCAGCCTGGACTTCCTCCAACGCGCTCATGGTCTCAATGATGAAAAAGTCCACACCCCCTTCGGCCAGGGCGGCCGCCTGTTCCGCGTACGCGGCCTTGGCCTCCTCAAAGGTCAATGTCCCGTAGGGCACCAGGAGTTCCCCTGTGGGGCCCATGGAACCGGCCACGGCCACGCGGTCGCCCGCGACTTCCCGCGCAATACGAGCAGCCGCCTGATTCAATTCCGCCACTCGGTGCTCCATATTGTGCAATGCCAGGCGAAAGCGGGTTCCGCCAAAGGAATTCGTCGTGATAATCATGGAGCCCGCTTCAATATAGCCTCGGTGCACGGATTGCACCTTTTCCGGATGCTCCACGTTCCACAATTCCGGCGCGTAACCGGAGGGCAAGCCCAGAGACTGGAGCATGGTGCCCATGGCACCATCGCCCAGCACAATCTCGTGTTCCTCAAACAAACGCTCGAATCGGTTCATCAACCTCACTCCCTCCTCACTTACGGAAACATTTCGGTCATATGTCAAGCGGCCTGGCGTTTGAGCGCCATGAACTTCTTCGCAACCTCCACAGCCACTGACGCGTCGCGACAGTACGCGTCGGCCCCAATTTCCTCGGCAAAGGCCTCACTCAGCGGTGCACCGCCCACCAGGACACGCACTTTATCCCGCCAGCCTTCCTCCCGCAACCGGTCAATCACCACTTTCATGTACGGCATGGTCGTGGTCAACAGCGCGGACATGCCCAACAAATCCGCGTTGTGTTCCTTAATTGCGGCCAGGAACACATCCGCATCGGTGTTAATGCCCACATCAATAACTTCAAACCCCGCGCCTTCCAACATCATGCTCACCAGATTCTTACCAATGTCGTGAATATCGCCTTTCACCGTTCCCATGACAATGCGCCCGATGCGCGGACTTCCTGTCTGTGTTAACAGAGGTCGCAAGATCTCCATGGCCGCCTTCATGGCTTTGGCCGCCATCAACACCTCAGGAACGAACAGAATACCGGCTCCGAAATCCTCACCCACAATGTCCATGCCGGCAATCAGGCCATAGTTCAAAATCTCCGCGGGGGACCGTCCCATCTCCAGGGCTTTCTTTGTACCCTCCACGACTTTATCCGCGTACCCGTCGTAGAGGTCATCTTGCATGGTCTCATACAACTCCTGAAGTTCCTCTGGCAATTCCTCGAAGGGCGTGAGTTCCTGATTGCTCATGGCCGCGCAACCTCCTTCATCAAAAAGTGCTGACAGCAACCCCCAGTGTTCCTACCCCCGTGCGAACACTGACCATCGGCGTCAAGTCTACCACATCCACCTGCTCTATGCCTAGACGCCGAACGACCGCCTCGCGCAACTGTTCGGCCTCATGGGGGACGGCCGCGTGCATGACGATCGCGCGAGTAGCAGCCGCGGGCAATGAGGATGCTAACCACTCAACCAACCGATTCTGGCCCTCATCTCGGGGCACATAGGCGATCACATCCAGCAAGCCCCGTTCTGACAACGTCAGCAAGGCCGTGTGCTTTAAAGCGCTGTGCACCCGTTGGGCCAGGGGGGAAATGTGCAAATGCTGCCGCAAGGACGTAAGATCCCCGGCCAGGAAAGCAACCCGAACCCGGTCAACGGCTTCACGGGTGTGGCGGGCAACATCCTCCAGGGGGAGTCCCTGAGCCGCAGCCTGGGCAGCCGCCACAGCGACCAGGCCGACCCCCGAGGAAACAAGTCGGGTGTTCACCACCTCTACGGGTAACTTCTTGTACGTCACTGCCGCCACAGCAGCCGATACCAGGGTTGGGTTAAAGGCAGTAGAAGGCGCCACGACCACAATGCCTTCAACCTGTGAGGCCATTTTCTTGAAGATCAGGCGAAAATCGTCCGGGCTAGGATGCCCCGCGCGCACGGATCTCCCCGCGGCCATCAAGCGATACACCTCGTCCAGGGATATATCCACACCTACCTGGAGCCGTTCGTCATCCACCACCACGATTTGCGGTACCACGAACAGATGACTCTGATTCTGCAGGCTTGGCGGTAAATCAGCCGATCCGTCGATGACAATCTCTATAACTCGCATAACCTTTCCCCTTCCCGGTTATTCATATCGCCCAATGGCAATGACCGAGTTCTGGCCGCCCAGACCAAAGGAATTGGAGAGCGCAGCCCGAATTCCTCCGGGGACTTTCCTCGCCACATTGGGGACGTAATCCAGATCGCATTCCGGATCGGGGTGCTCGTAGTTGATGGTAGGATGCAATATCCCGGTAATGATGGACTTGACAACGGCCAGAGCCTCAATCGCACCGGCACCGCCAAACGCGTGACCTATCATGGACTTGGTGGAGTTGACCGCCAACTTGTACGCGTGTTCCCCAAACACCTGTTTGATGGCGTACGTTTCGGTCTTGTCGTTAAGCGGTGTAGAGGTCCCGTGCGCGTTGATGTACTGGATGTCCTCCGGGGCAAGGCCGGCATCATCCAGCGCACGGCGCATGGCCAAAATCGCGCCCCTCCCCTCCGGGTCCGGGGCTGCCATGTGATACGCGTCAGAGGTAGCCCCATGTCCCAAAATTTCCGCGTAGATGTGCGCGCCGCGCGCGAGGGCGTGTTCCAAACTTTCCAACACGAACACAGCCGCGCCCTCGCCTATGACGAAACCGTCGCGCGTGGCGTCAAAAGGTCGACTAGCCTTCTCTGGGGGGTCATTGTGCGTGCTCAGCGCCTTCATCATGCTGAACCCCACAAAAAAGGTGCGCACGATTAACCCTTCCACCCCGCCTGCTAACGCCATATCCATGAGCCCGTGCCGGATGGCCTCGGCAGCAATTCCCAACGCCTGCGTGCCCGAAGCACACGCGGTGACCACGGTTTCGGAGATGCTGCGCAGTCCGAACCGCTCGCTAATGTGAAAAGCCGGCATGTTCGGCAATCCGCCAATCGCGTCAAAGGGCCGAACTCGCCATCGCCCCGTTGTCCCCGCTTTGATGAGCAGGTTCTCGTACAGGTCGAACCCGCCCAGGCCTGTGCCTATGACCACCCCGGCCCGGTCCCCCTCACGGGCCAGGACGTCATTCAAGTCCGCGTCTTCCACTGCCTGTGAGGCAGCGGCCAGCGCGTACTGACTGGCTCGGGCCATGCGCTTCGCTTCCTTAGGAGGAATGCCAAAGGTCGCCGGATCAAAGTCCTTAACCTCTGCCGCGATTCGGGTGGGGAGATCCGACACATCAATGCGTGTCACGTACCCGATGCCCGATTCTCCTTTAACCAACCGGTCCCACGTCTCGTCCGGGGAATGGCCCAACGGAGTAATCGCTCCCATGCCCGTAATAACCACGCGACGTCGGGGGAGCAACTCTCTCAGCCCCACACTGTGCAAGGCCGATTGTACACGTCGAGCCAGGGCCAGTAAATCTTGGTCCGGGCGGGGATGCTCAATAGCATCCAGCAACTCGCGCAGAGCCTGACGCCCTGCAGCAGGTAATTCCCGTAATGCGTCCACAAGCCGTTCGTACATAGGTCCTCACCTCATCACAGATTTGTCAATCCTTCTCGAATGCGGCGAACAATATCACCATCCACCGCGCGTATGCCCATGCGTACCGCGTTTCGCACCGCGTATGCATCACTACGCCCATGCCCTACAATGACGATGCCGTCCACTCCCAGCAGGGGAGCACCGCCGTACTCCCGGGGATCCAGGCGCTCTCCAGTGGCCTTGAAGGCAGGTTTGGCCAACAGCGCGCCGGCCACAGCCAAAGGACGACGTTTTATTTCCTCCTTCATCACGCGCATAAGCATGTCTGCCACGGCTTCCGCGGTCTTGACAAAGATGTTGCCCGTGAACCCATCGGTGACAACTACGTCCACATCCCCACGCAACGCTTCCTTGGGTTCCACGTTACCGATAAACCGTTCCCCCAATGCTTCTTCCAGCAGGGGATAGGTGTCCTGCACCAGTGCGTTCCCTTTCCCACCTTCCTCACCAATGGAAAGGATGCCCACTTTGGGGTGACGAATACCAAACACGTGTTCCGCGTACACACTGCCCATCATCGCGAATTGTCGCAAGTACTCGGGTTTACAATCCGCGTTCGCGCCAATGTCCAGTATGAGGAACGAGCCGTGCAACGCGGGGAACACCGTGGTCAAAGCCGGGCGTTTAATACCTCGAATGCGGCCCAGGGTAAATAAAGACGCGGCCAGGGCCGCCCCGGTATGGCCGCACGTTACAAACGCGTCCACCTCGCCCTGTTTTACCATCTCCAGGGCCACACTCATGGTATTACGGGGCTTTGCCCGCACAGATGTAGCAGGGTGTTCATCCATGCGTATCCACTCAGGCGCGTGGACAATTTCGATAGAGGCGCCCTGGGTGTTGTGCTTGGCCATCTCCTCGCGAATGCGTTCCTCGGGGCCCACCAGCACCACGGTCACGTTGAAGTCCCGCGCGGCCCATATTCCACCTTCGACGGTCACTGTGGGAGCGTGATCACCGCCCATCGCGTCCAGCGCTATTTTCATGGGTATAAGGCCTCCTCCCCTAGACTCTTTCGTAATCCCCCATTTTACCACGAAACGCGTTTTTCCTCAGTTGTGGTGTCGAGTCTCTAAACCGGTTTTGCGAATCCACGTGTTTAACTTGAGTTTGTTCTTTGTAGCCCGGTCAATGAGCGCGGACAGGGCCAACGCCTCAATGTGGGCCTGACTCTCCGCGTCCCCGTGCGCTTCCCCAACCAGCATAATAAGACGGGCTATGTCCAGTGCCAGATCTAACCACGCTTCTCCGCCGGGGGCAGGCTTCAGCGTGACCAAGACCTGCAACATGCCAGGTCCCACTTCTTCCGCCACGTAATAACGCCGTTCCTCGATGGCTTGTTCGACAAATGCAAGAACCTGTCCTAAGGATTCCAGAGTATCCTCTGGTCGATGTTCTATGGAAAGGTACACCCCTTCGGCCGCGTGGGAAAGGGCCGGGCCAATCTCACCCAGGTGGTGCAAGATCTCCGCGGCAATACGGTGAGCGCGTATGGCCACATCCCACACCTGCATATCTGTGGCCTTTTCTCCCACATCCGCCAGTGCTTGCAAGGCTTCAAGTGACTGTCCTGCTTCGAGTAATTCATTCGCCTGCCGAATAGCAGCATCTAACGCATCCCGTTCCGCCATGTATCCTTTGCCTCCTTAACGTACTCGTAACGTGCGTAGACGATTGAGCGCTGCCGCCAGTTCAAACCGCCGAAAGTACGCGTAATCACCCATGGGCCGCACGTCAATGACATCGAGACCGTGCTCAACAATATCCCGCTCCACCGCGTCCAGAATTTCGCGCACAGTCCGCTGACCGTCCATGTACTTCTCGCGCGCGTAATAGAGTGCCTGCCCAATCGCGTTCAACTGGCTCGGATCGACCAGTTGTTCCACCGCGCTGAGGTCTATCTCGTGGCGTCCGAACAATATGGTCTTCACCCCTTTGGCTGTGATTTTCACCTCGCGCTTGCCCTTGGAGGGATCCAGACTTGAAGCCAGAGGAACGCGATGGGACACCTCTCCAAAGTGTTCCCCACCCTCGGGGCGACGTTCAGATTTGTACTTTTCAGCAATGGCTCGGGCCCGCTCGGTCACATCATACGGTCTGTACTCATCCAGCATGATAACGGTATCGGCCACATCAAAGTAATCCCCGGACCCGCCCATGACCAGGATGGTGCTCACGCCCAAGTCTGTGTACAGTTGGCGCACTTTGTCCACAAAGGGCGTGATAGGCTCCTTCTCCTTAGCCACCAGTTCCTGCATCCGGTGGTCACGAATCATGAAGTTAGTGGCCGCGGTGTCCTCATCCACCAGCAGAAGCGTGGCACCGGCTTCCAGAGCTTCCATAATGTTCGCGGCCTGAGAGGTGGATCCGGACGCGTCCTCCGTGCAGAAGCGCGTGGTGTCCCGTCCAAAAGGCAGGTTATTAATGAACGGGGAGATGTTGACTTTCTCCACTCGTCGGCCGTCCTCTGCCCGAATTTTCACCGCCCCCGGATCAGTGACCACAAACTCCCGTCCATCTCCAGGGATGTGGTTGTACACGCCCAATTCCAACGCGTTGAGCAGGGTGGACTTGCCATGATACCCCCCACCCACAATGAGGGTGATGCCAGGGGGGATGCCCATGCCGGATATCTGCCCCCGATTGGGGAGGGTGACGCTTACCCGACGTTCGGGCGGACTCTGAAAAGGAATAACCACCCCCTCCCGCAAGGGACGAGGGTCCACCCCGGACCGTCGCGGCAGAATAGCGCCGTCAGCCACAAACGCCACCAATCCTAAATCCGGCAACATGCGACGCAGCGCGTCCGCGTCCTCCACTGTTTCCACGTGTCGACGCAGGTTCTGGGAATTCAGCGAGGCGTAAAGAGCGGCCCGACGCACAATGCGAGGTACATCGTGAGTCAACAATTCCTCAGCCTGCCGTCCTAGCACACGGCGTCCCGCGGCAGGGAGTCCCACCACAAAGCGGATCTCGATACCCTGGTCACGTACAATTACCGCGGTCCGCGGGATCACTTCCTGCCCTGGACGGTCGATGGCGATCAGGCCTGACTTGCCCGACCCACGCTTTTGTTCTACTTGCCGACACGCGTTGGCAAACACGCGGTTAATGTAGTCGGCCAGGGCAACACGGCGAATCGGGGTCGCGTATAAGTCACGGGGAAACTGGGCCACGGAATGGGGCACAAATGCGCGCAATCGTGAGGGTGCTGCAAAAGGGTCACCCTGCACGTGGTCGATGTACAAAATAAACCCGGGAGCCTGGTACACTCCCTGAATGTCCTTGTACGCTTTATACCCGCGGCCATCAATACGGCGCAACGTGCTCTGCAGTTCCTGGATTGGTCGCGTTCGCATGGGCTCTCCCTCAAGACAAAATGCGAAAATTTCAACGGCCGGGGACAACCCGCTGCCCAGGACGTAGGTCCCGACCGGTAGAAGGGATTGTAAGCAATTATGGAGATAAAAGCCACTTTCAGGGCCGCGACGATTATTCAACCGGGTGAAAGCCCAGGGCGAGGACCATTTCGCGCACGCGGTCGGGATCATCCCGAGACGCCAGAGGGAAAGGGAGGATAACCTCATCCCGCCCTTCTTCTGCCCAGGCACGGTTCTGGGCAGGGATGAGGGGCGAAGAGGTCGCGTCGGGAGCGATCAGGGCCCATATGGTGGTGTGCGGAGTAATGCGATGTACGTGATATCGCTCGTGCATCTCGCGCACGCTGACCTGTCCGGGCGCGACGGCCTGCGTTGCGTTCGCGGCGCCATAAGTCAGGAAGGCCCGGGGAAAGTAGGGAGCGCACAACCGTGTGATCACGCCGTAAGGGCCCATGGCAATGGCAATGGTGGGCTTGTCCACCTGTTGCCACAGGCGACACATGCGCAATGCATCCGTCAACGTGTGAGCAAACGCTGCCAGTTTGACCACATCTCCCCAGGGGGCCAGTTCAGCCCACACAGCCTCCAGATCTGCGGGCATGGTGTGGAAAAAATGTCGGGAGACGAACACCCGAGCAGGTGCTACGTCTCCCAGGGCATGGGCAACGTCCCATTCAATGTCCACAGCAAACGCGCGGTGCGCTGCCGCGAGCCGCAAGGTTTGCAACCGTATCTCCTCACTGCCCGTGAACTTTCCCCCCTCACGCTGGGGGCGATACGTGACCACAACGGGCATGGACAAACTCGAAAGCAGGCGCGGGAGGTCGAAAGTGCGCATCAAGTCCAGGCGGACCTCCACCGCGTCTACCCACCGCGCGACCGCGCGTGCCCGCGCGAGGAGGTCATCCGTATCCTCCGCGGCCAGGGAAGCTGCTATCCACGTGGAGCGGGATAGAGATGTCCGGCGGTTATTTCCCCTCCTCTGCCTCAGAGGACTCCTCCTCTTTGGTGATGGCTTTCTTCTCCTCGTCGCTGGATACGGCCTCGCGGAACTCGCGAATGCTCTTACCCAACGCGCCGCCGAGTTCGGGCAAGCGCCCAACGCCGAACACAATAATGATAATCAGCAGCAGAATAAGCAGTTCTGGCACACCAAAGGACCCAAACATGCGACCTCTCCTCTTTTTATGATGAGTTTGCTCGCGCTTCAACTCCGGCCAACCACTCCAGGGCCTTGACCAGCGCGTGGTTGCCTTCCTCGTGTAACCCACGGGCCTCAACCGCGTGGTACAACTGGTGGATAAGAGCCGTTCCCGGCAGGGGCACAGACATCTCCCGGGCTGCTTCCAGCACCAAACGCACATCCTTTTGCTGCAAGCGCACGGTAAAACCGGGACGAAAATCCCCGCGAATAATTTGGGGCCCACGGTGACTTAACATCCATGATCCCGCGGCTCCCGCGCTGACCGCTTCAAGGACTTTTTCCAAGTCCAGGCCGGCCTTGGCCGCAAAGACCAACCCCTCGGCCATGGCCAACGTATTCCCCACTACAATAATTTGATTCACCAGTTTCGTGAACTGCCCTGCGCCGTTTGGTCCCACGTGCGTAATCCGACGCCCCATAGCCCGAAAGAGGGGGAGACACCGCTCGAAGACTTCGGGCTTTCCCCCCACCATAATGGACAGGGTCCCTTCTCGGGCTCCAATGTCTCCACCGCTGACCGGTGCGTCCAACATCTCCACGCCCACCTCGGCAAGGCGTTGAGAGATGCGGATGGTCGCGTGGGGGGAGATGGTACTCATATCAATGACAACCATACCCGGTCGGGCCCCGTGAATTACACCTTGGGGCCCCAGAATCACCTCCTCCACATCCGGCGTATCACTGACAATGGTGATAACCACGTCGGAAGCGCGGGCCACATCTGCTGGGGAATCGGCCCAGGAAGCCCCTTCTGCCAGCAAAGCGTCTGCTTTCTGTCGGGTGCGATTCCACACGGTTAACGGATAGCCCGCGGCCATCACATTGCGGGCCATGGGCTCCCCCATAATGCCTAACCCTATAAAACCGACCCGGGTAACTTGTGTCATGTACTTTCCTCCCTAAAAAAACGCCCGGCCTGGGATGGACTTGGAAACCGGCCTTCGGGTTTGACATCCCCTCTCACGCATTCTATAATCGCGCAGAAATGTGGAGACGTCAAACGAGGCAAAGATGAACGTTCTGGGAATTGGCCCGCTCGAATTCGTTCTCATTATCATCCTGGCCCTGATCTTTCTAGGCCCGGAGGAATTGCCCACTGTTGCCCGCAAATTGGGTAAGTGGATGCGCGAATTACAGGCGTTATCAGACGAATTCCAGGAACAGGTGAAGAAGGAACTCGGACCGGAGTTGGAAGAACTGGACAAGGTGACCAAGGGCGCACAACACGCGCGGAAGACCCTGCAGACTGCCCAAAAAGCCACCCGGCAACCGGTTAAATTCCTGGAGGAGGAAGTGCTTAAAGAACTCAACCCGGTTGCTTCCCCTTCAACAGAAAAGGGCCCCGAGGAAGAGACACCCGCACCCCCCGAAGAGAATGAGGGAGAATCAGCATGAGCAAGCGTTCGGGCCCTCCTCGTCAGGAAATGACGCTTTTAGAACACCTCGTTGAATTGCGGACGCGTTTAGTACGCTCCATGCTCGCGCTGCTCGTGGGGATCCTGGTTGGCATTGTCCTGACCCGCCCCTTCTTGGAGTTGCTGATTTCACCCCTGGGCGAAAACCGCCCGCAATCCCTGAAACCAGCAGAGAACATCCTAGTGTACTTCAAGGTGGACCTTATCCTGGGGCTCATTCTGGCAATGCCCGTTATTGTGTACCAGTTCTTCGCCTTCATTAACCCGGGGTTGGAGGAGAAAGAACGTCGTTACGTGCTGGGTATCTCGGCTGCGGCCGCGTTTCTCTTCGCGCTGGGCGTCTCATTCGCTTCCCTGGTGATGTTGCCGTTTACCCTCAAGTACCTTCAATCCTTTCTCAGCGATCTCATCACGCCCAGTTATTCCATCGATTACTACATTGCTTTTGTGACGAATTTTGTCTTCTACGTGGGCATGAGTTTCGAACTGCCCCTGGTAATGGCTGCTCTCGCCCGCCTTGGAATTATCAGCCCCCAACAATTGGGCAAACAACGACGTTACGCGATTGTCATCATCGCCATCATTGCCGCGGTAATCACCCCCACACCCGATCCGTTCAACATGACATTGGTGATGCTCCCGTTGCTTGCCCTGTACGAATTGGGCATCATCCTGGCCCGACTCACGTACCGTCCCCGACCATCACAGACAACCGACCAGCCCGTGGCCACATCCCAGTGAATGAGGCCACGGACAACGCGCGCGGTTGCCTCCCCACGCGCTCGCGTGGGGGAAATGCCTTATTCGCTTTCTTCTTCCGTTTGGGCTGCCACCTCTTCGGTTACGGTATCCTCAACAACACCGCCAGAAGAGGAGTCCTCGGCGGTTGCGTCAGATGGGAGGGATTCCGAGGTCTCTGTGGAAGGTTCTTCCGTGAGATCCTGACCACAATACGGACACACCGTCCAGTTCAAATCCACCAGGCGACCACAGTGGGGACACGGCCGTCGCAGCGGTGTGTGGCAGTAGGGGCATACTATCCAATCCTCCTTTACCGGACGGCGACAGCCCGGACAGAGGTTCAACTCCTCAATCTCGCGCAGGAGCGCTTCCTCCTCCAGCGCGCGGTCGTACTGCTCGGCCAGAGTTTCCTTGGGGCGGAGGAGTAAGTAGAGCAGGGTGCCAGCAGGACCAAAGGCCAAACTCAGCAGTGTGGCTAGAAGAACGGCAATGGGATCACGGGTACGACTTCGAATGTCCCGAAATGTCCAGATGGCAAACCCCAGCCAGAAGGCAACAGCGAACGCTGCCAGGATAATGATGGCAATTTCCACGAAAATTGCGGCGCGATTTATGAACTCTGGAGACATGTGTATTCTCCCCCAATTTTGAGCATTCCATGCCCGGTGATTATACTTCCCCGCAACAGGACGCCCAAATCTACCTGCACGTTCTATAACATTCTAGCGCAAGGTTACACCATGGACGAGAAACCCAATACCACCGGTTCCACGTACTCGCCAACGATTAAAGACCTCCCTCCAGGCGAACGGCCACGAGAGCGATTACGCCACTACGGTGCCCAGGCCCTTTCCACCGCGGAACTCCTGGCCATTATCCTGCGCACCGGTGTGGACGGGGAAAACGTGGTCCACCTGGCCGAACGACTTCTGGCCGTCTTCGGCGGCCTTCCTGGTCTGGCCCAGGCCTCCTTCGGAGAACTCTGCGAAATGCGCGGCATAGGACCGGCAAAGGTCACCCAGATTAAAGCATCCCTGGAACTGGGGCGACGGCTCCTGGTGGCCGCACCCCAAGAAAAACCCATCGTCCAATCCCCCGCGGACGTAGCCTACCTGGTCGGCAGCGAAATGTCCCTGCTCCCGCAAGAGGAATTCTGGGTGCTCCACCTGGACACGCGAAACCGCGTGACCCGCATCCACCGACTGTATCGCGGGTCCCTAAACAAGGCAACGGTCCGCGTGGGCGAAGTGTACCGGGAAGCCATTCGAGACAATGCGGCGTCTATCATTGCCGTACACAACCACCCCTCGGGTGACCCAACACCCTCCCCCCAGGATGTGTCCTTAACCCGCATGATTTACGAAGCAGGGCAACTACTGGAGATCCCCCTGCTGGACCACGTCATTGTGGGAATGGGACGTTGGGTAAGCCTCAAGGAACGGGGCCTGGGATTTGAGTAACCCCCACCCTACTTGGACGCGGTGCGTCGGTCTGCCTCCTTCCGGAACAGATCGCTCAGGGCCTTGCGAATTCGGTCGGGCAAACGGGATTCTTTCTGGCGGGTGCGCAGGTATTTCTTGATATCCTTGGCCAACAGCGGAGGAACCACAGGCGATTCCTTTGTAATCTGAACCATTTCAGTAAAAAACACAATGGGCTCAACCTGCACGTCCTCCTCGGGCAGTGCTTGACGGATCCAGGACTGAAGCCGTTCCGCCTGTGCCAGCGCCTCCCCCACGGGATCACCCAGGCCCTCTTGTCCGAACAACCCCAATGTCCTTGTGATGCTGAATGGCTGCTTCCAGCGCGCGCCCACTGCTTTCACAGGGGCTTTTGTATCCCGTAACACAAAGACAAACACCCCGGCCGGGCCCAGGAGCACATGTTCCGCGGGCAACAACCAGTGGTACATCTCGTACTTATCATCAAAACCCTTGAGAGACCGATCCAGCACCTCATCCATGCGCGGTCGCTTAGCAAAGTGCCGCAAATTGTAATTGCCGATCTGCGCGGCAATAAAACCAATAATCAACGCGCCCAAAGCGACAGCCAACCACAATGTGTACCTGGGATTATCCGGGCGAATACGAAGGGTAATCACCATCCCGACGATCAACACCACAATACCGATAAAACTGGCAACCTGAGCCAAACGCTTACGAAACCGCACCTTTTTCTCATTCACGTAAATGCGCATAACGGACTGCATCCTCCTTCCAGAAGTGCTTGCAGAGGGATTGTACGTGAGGCCCAAAGGATTCGCAAACAGCATCAGGCCCTTCCGCGGGAGTCTGAAACATTTCCCCCGGGCGCAACGTATTACCGGGCGGAAACCTACAGGTCAAACCCAGTGTGTTGTACCCAATCTTAAGGAGGTTGAACCATGAAGACGCGCAAGAAAGTGCTCACTGTGGGCACCATCGTCTTCGTTCTCATCCTGACCGTGGCCGGCTCGGTGCTCGCGTTCGGATACTCCTCTGACCGTAGCCCGACCACGGTGGAGAGAGAACTTGACATGGGCCCAAACAACGCGCCTGTCCCCCCCAACATGTGTGGTCGCCTGGGATTTGAAGCCGCGGCCAACGTATTAGGCATGAGCAGCGAAGACCTGCGCATCCAACTCTGGGGAGGTCGCACCCTGGCCGACGTGGCCGACCAGGCCGGTGTGGACTTGAAGGATGTGTACACCGCGGTGCGCCAGGCGTGCGAGCAACCCATCCGCGATGCCATCGCAAGAGCCGTGGAAAACAAGCGCATCTCCCAAGAGGAAGCGGATTGGCTCCTCGAAGGGCTGGACAAAGGATACTGGGGACCGAACGCCCAAAATCCCATCCTGAACCGTCTATGTGCTGCTTTTGGGCAGAAGCCGCCAGCCAGGCCCGCCGGTACACGGTTTGAACGCCTATCCCCTCCCGCCTCCCGACACTTTACACCCCGGTTTCCCAACAGGTGGAACCGGTAGGGTCGAAGTAATCAACTTGATGTACAATTCGGGCAGGATGACATGGTGGGCGTCATCCTGCCCACCTTACGAGTGGGACCATGACCACAACTGAGGCTCTCGCCTTGATAGCGAGGAACCGTCAGACGCCATCTGAAACCACGTCCGATGAGGAACTGGCCCGACGCGCCCAACGGGGAGATGTACACGCGTTCTCAACCCTGGTCGAACGTTACCAAAAGAGCATCGTGAACCTGGCCTACCGTCTTGTGGGGAACTGGGACACGGCCCTGGATATATCCCAGGATGTCTTCGTCCGAGCCTTTCAGATGCTCCACACCTTTGACAGTCGCCGTCCCTTCAAACCCTGGCTTTACCGCATTGCCACCAATCGCTGCTATGATTACCTACGTCGCCAGGGGCGGGAAAAGGCCATCATCAGCGAGGAGGAAATCCCCGCCCGTATCTCGAGCCCGGACCGATTTGTGGACCCCGAAGACCAGGCCATACAAAATGAAATCCGCCAGACAGTGGAACGCGTGATTGCCCATCTACCTCCCCGATACCGGGCAGTGATTACATTGCGATATTTGGAAGGTCTGACCTACAAGGAAATATCCGAGATCCTGGACATGCCCATAGGGACGGTTAAAACACATATCCACCGCGCACGAGACATACTGAAAGCCGCGCTGGCGGAGAAGGGAATGTTACCATGAATGGGCACCTGAGCAATGAGACACTACATCGCTATCTCGACGGCGATCTCTCCTGGGAAGAGCGACAACAGGTGCGCTCACACGTGAATACCTGTGCAGAGTGCCGCCAACGGCTAGAACACCTCCGCCAGGCAGAATACGCGCTGCGCCAAATAACGTCCTTTGCTGTGCCCGCGGACTTCACCGAACGCGTGATGAAACGCGTTCGGCAATCTCCAACCTACCCGTGGACATCCTCCTCTGTCACGTGGATCGGACGTGCCCTCATGTTCACGGGCGTCCTTCTGTTGATTGTAGCCATCCTGGAGGCCTGGACCCTGTCCACTTCCTTCTCTACCTGGCATGACATCAAAGTGCAGTGGATGACATTCTGGACAAACGTTCTCAACGACCCTGAAAGCGCAATGTACATCCTGGTCAACCTGGACACCAGCGCGGAATCTGACATCGCGCAAACAGTGCTACCCTTAGCCCTGGCCCTCATAGCCCTGGGCGGGTTTATTCACATGGTGCGGTGGATTACAACCGCGCCCACGTATCCGCGCCATCTCTCCTACACAATGGACCGAGGCCTGCAGGGATAACCGTCGATTTTGGGAATTTTACAGCAGGTCGGACGCGAGGAAAGGTCAAAAAAGGCGCAACCTAAACAATATCGGCTCACTCACCAAAACGAGGTATGGCGAATAAATGAACCAAAAAGCATGGGGACTCCTGATTGGTCTGCTCATACTTAGCCTGTTCGTAGCCGGATTTACCTCCTGGTTCCTGCACAGGCCACTTCGTCCTTTGCCTGGACTGCCGGTCATTGGACCGGCATACGGCATCCCCTTGCAGAAAAAACCACTTCCCACCCGAACTCCTTTACCCGAACCCGCGCCCTCTCGCGTCGCGCCGCCGACCTCTCGGGTACCTAAACCCCCCCTTCGGGTGCGAATTCCCGTGCAATTGCCGTGGAATCGCCCCCTCTTCCTCCGCCCGCGTCCGGTTTGGCAGGTAGGCCGAGTGCTGGCCACGGAGATATTCTTCTTCCTGGTGGCGGCCATTGCCCTTTTCATATTCCCACACCGCTTTGCCCGATGTGTTCAGGCAGCAAACCACGGGGAAGGCACATGGCTCCCCCTATCTGTCGGGTTTATGAGCAGTATCACAATGACCATCCTCTCCATTCTAGCCGTTCTGTCGGCGTTGGGGCTCATCCTGCTGCCGTGGCTCCTGTTGCTCTTCGGCTTTGTATGGGTGATGGGACTAAGCGTGGCCGCCCTGTACCTGGGGTACAAGATCCGCCGCGGGCTTCGGATACTGAACACCCCGTGGCCCTTTGACCTGGCAGTGGGGGTTATTGCCCTGGTCACTGTGGGAATTCTGCCCTTTGTCGGCTGGATCGCGTTCCTCCTCATCGGCATGTGGGGGATGGGCATCGTCATCCTCACCCGTTTCGGTTCAGAACAAGGGTGGCCCTTAACCCTCTCGTTGGAAAATGAGGAATAAAGTTCCGGATCCGACGGCCCCAACCTGTTCCCAGGTGGACTTTACAATTTCTTCCTCCTCATATAGGATCCCTGCATGAACCGTCGAACACTCCGAGTCCGGGAGCCAATACGCGGATGAATGAGACGTCACTGGCCGAGCGCATTCGCGCGATGCCCAAAGTGGAATTACACATTCACCTGGAAGGCTCGGTAACGCCGAAGACCTTCCTCCACCTCTGCCAGCGGCATGACATTACCCCTCCAGCCGAGACCGAAGAGGATCTTGTGGAGTTATTCCAATTTCGCGATTTCGACCACTTCATCCCCCTCTACCTCGCCATTCAGAACAGCATACGCACAGCAGAGGATTTCGCCCTGGTAGTGTACGAACTGGGCGCAGACCGATTTGCCCAGAACATCCTTTACAGTGAAGTCACGGTCACACCATACACACACGTGTGGCAGGACAAGGGAACCACACCCGATGACATCATCCAGGGACTAGAAGAGGGACGACGGCGGGTGCGGGAGGCGTTTGGGGTGGAATTACGCTGGATCCTGGACATCCCCCGCAACCTCCCAGAACCCGCGGCAACCTGGACAACGGATTGGGCAATTGCCTGGCAAGACCGTGGAGTGGTCGCCTTAGGGTTGGGAGGCGCAGAAGATCGCATGCCTCCCCACCGCTTCGCGCCCATGTTCGAACGGGCGCGAGCCGCAGGACTCCACAGCGCGCCTCACGCGGGTGAGACCGCAGGCCCTGAGAGCGTGTGGGGCGCGCTTCACGCGCTGGGCGCCGAGCGCATAGGCCACGGCGTGCGGGCCGTAGAAGACCCGCTGTTGCTCGCCTACCTGCGCGAACACCACATCACCCTGGAAGTCAATCCCACCAGCAACGTAGCCCTGGGCATCTATCCCAACCTGGAACAACACCCGCTCCCCCACTTGTTGCGCATGGGCGTCCCCGTCACAGTGAACTCCGACGATCCGCCCCTTTTCAACACCACGCTCACAGACGAACTGATCCGGGTCGCGGAAACATTCCACCTCACATGGGAAGAAATCCAACACATGATGCGCACAGCCGTGGAGGCCGCGTTCCTGGAAGAAGACGAAAAACACGCGCTACTCAGGAAGATGAACCTATGAGAACGTCATTTGTGTCCTTGCAGGAAATCACACCGGAGAATGAGGCACACATCAAAGCGCTATACGCAGCCCTCCCCTATCACCCACAGATTCGCGACCACTTCTCCCTGAAGGAGTGGTCGGACATTCTTATGGCCGATCCGGGCGCGTCGGGAGTGCTGTTGCGTGGGGAGCACCCTGTGGGGGTGTGGGTCACACCACAGGATGAGCGGGTGTGGATGAGCGCCAGCGAGGGAGCATCGGTGCGAGCATTGGCTTTCCACCTTGCGCGCACACACAGTGACCACCAGTGGGCTCAGGTGCTGGTGCCCATGTCCACCAGCGAAGAGGACATCAGCGATGTAGGATGGCGCCGACGATTGCGGGAAGAGGTCTTGTCGTGGGAACGTCGTCCGGAACGAGGACCGTTACATGATCCGCCGGAGAAGTGGTTCCTCCTCGCGCCAGAGGCGTTTTGGGAATACCATCGACGTTGGGAAGCGGAGAGTCCCCTCTGGCCCCGCTCCCAGCGGGTGCTGGCGCGATTGAGCGAACGCGTGCCCACGGTCGCGTACGGTATCAATGTGCGGGATATCGCTCCAGCAGGGGCCATGATCCTCTGTGCCGCGGATGACCACATGGCCTATATCGCCGATCTTATCTGGTCGCCCCAGGCAGGCCCCCGCAATGTGGGCCGGTATCTGCTCCAGACTCTGTACCTTTACCGCCCGACTGTCACGCCCGCCCTGGACATGGTACTGGTCACCAGCGGGCTCAATCGAGTGCTCATGGCGTTGGGCTATCGGGTCTACCGCCGCTGGTGGCACGAAGTCTGGGAGCGTGTTTAAGGCTCGGTCGCCGGGGGCTCAATGCCCAGCAGTTTGACCATAATCAACAGGCGAGGGTGGGCATCACCAATCGCGGTGCGGTACGATTCTCCAGTGAGGTGATATTCCCGACGCAGGAAGAACCGCTGCGCGTCCCGCATGTGTGCAGGCACTGCAGCCCGCACCCGTTCGATGGGCGTTTGCAGGTCTAACCAGGTCTCCCAAATGTCCAGCGCCAGCGAACCGTACCCCTGCCCCCGATAATCCGGGTGCAAGAGGATAAGTCCCAACTGGGCGACGTCATTGGCCGGATACCGCAAGCGAAAGTCCAACAGCCCAATCAAACGGTCCTCCAACGTGATCCCCATAATGTGACGCCCCGGCAGAGTCGACGCCTCGAGTAACGCGCGCTCGGCCATAGTATCAGGCACTGTGGACGCGCCCAAAGCAAAGAAATAATCCGCGGCCGCCTCGTACAGGGCTTGCAGCCGCGGGATATCATCCGTAGTCAGTGGAACCAGCGTTAAATTCGGGTATTCCGCCATACACCGCCCCCAAAATTCGCTAGATATCGCTCAAAGCCCTACCACACAAAGGTGAGAACAGAGGAACTCGGGAATTCCCCCAGAGAATCCACGAATTCCACGCTCCCACCATCCAACATCCCTGAAAATCTCCACATGCCGGCGTATTGTACTCCAACTTCTGTTCCCAGGAGAAAACTCACCTCCCAGGGAACAGAAGCGCCGCGGTTGGGGCGGGCATGGAGAAACCAGAACAAAACGTGTACCCTGTTTTCAAAGCAGCGATTTATTCATGCACGACCATGGGAAGGTAGTGCAGTTCAATGGGGCCTGTCACCCAGGTGGTGGGTAGAGGTGGAAGACGTCCTCGCCCCAGCATTGCTGTTCCGCGTCCAACCATGATAAGCGTGTCATCGGTCCCGTGGATGTTCCACAGGTAAGTGCTAAAGGGGGTGTAGAGGCGTCGCCATTGGGACCCATCGTAATGGAGCACGACGGCTTCCTCGATGTTATATTTGAAGGAGTCGGTCACGCCCACCGCGTAGATGTCGTTGGGGCCAAGCCCCCATACGCGGTCGAGCGCCACATCTTCCGCATAAACAACTCGCCATTGAGCGCCGTCGTAGTGGAAGATCGCGGCGATATGGGATTCGGGATGTTGGCCTGTGGCGTACACATCGTTAGGCCCCAGGCCCCACACCGAATCGAAATAGTTGGTGTCCATCTGGCGCCAGGTCTGACCGTTGTAGTGCAACATACCGCCATCGCCCGCGGCAACGAACACATCGTTTGGACCGGACCCCCACACGCTGAGCAACTTAGGCCCCGGTGCCCGGTAAACCGTGGACCATTGCG
>Ga0256914_1000571_pt1 | contig 36250 bp, 26 predicted proteins | sample HulkmetaG_FD_191571 | JGI IMG/M metagenome (GOLD analysis project Ga0256914, IMG submission 191571) | Hydrothermal chimney microbial communities from Main Endeavour vent field at the Juan de Fuca Ridge, Pacific Ocean - Hulk | ecosystem: Environmental > Aquatic > Marine > Hydrothermal vents ... | reverse complement strand
AACGGAGTAGTTGCGCCTACAGGAATAAAAGATTTTTGTTGTACCACCCTTAAAAGTTTTACCTGTAGAGTAATGGGTAGTTCTCCTATCTCATCAAGAAAGATGGTTCCCTTGTCTGCAAGAGCAAAAAGCCCCACTTTGTCCCTTTCTGCACCTGTAAATGCCCCTTTTTTGTGACCAAAAAGCTCGCTTTCTAAAAGGTTTTCCGGGATTCCTCCACAGTTGACCACTATAAATGGTTTATCTCTTCTATTACTAAGGTTGTGTATAGCCTTGGCCACCAATTCCTTGCCAGTTCCGCTTTCCCCTGTTATGAGCACAGAAGATGGGCTGGGGGCAACCCTCTGAATTAGCTGAAAAATTTTTAACATGGCAGGACTACTTGCAACCATGTCGTCGAGTCTGTAGATACGTTCTTTGGCATCTACCGATTTCAATGTTGATGTTTGATTGGATGAAAGGGCATTTTCAATTACCTCTCTCAATTCCTCTATTTTGAAAGGCTTGGTTAGATAGTCCCACGCTCCTTCTTTCATTGCATCAACAGCTGCGTCTAATGAGGCAAAGGCAGTTATTAGTACAACAGGCAACCCTGCGTTTAATAATTTTAACTGTCTAAGGAGTTCCACACCGTCCATCCCAGGCATACGCACGTCTGTTATTACAAGATCGTAGCTCCTTTTTTTCACCATTTCCAAGGCGTCTTGACCAGTCTCGGCAGAATCGATTTTATAGCCTTCCTTTGCAAGGAAGATCTCCAAAAATTCCCTAAGGCTTGGATCATCGTCCACTATTAAGAGTCTAGGTCTGCTAGAGAGGCCTTCTGACTCTGTGGATTCGTTTATGATAGCATTTGGAAGCATCTTCCCTCCTTGACTGTAATAGGGACTGATTGTTTGAAAATGGTCTTATCTCCTTATTTTCTATCGGCAAACTGGTGACAAAAATTGATAAATTCATGCCAATTTTTGAAGATCGCGCAGGATGTATACTCTGAGCATAGAATTTGCATAAATAATTTAGGGGTTTTTTTATAATTTTTAGGTGGAGGCTTATCTAAATGAATAGATATTATATAAGTAAGGGGCTTACTGGATTGTGCTTTGTTTGTCTTTTCTTGTGTCAGGCCAATCTTCTTTGGGCTTTATCGCCGGGAGTGGATAATCCTTCCCCCTCAAAGGTAAAAGGAATAAAGGCCCATCTTTTCCAACATAAAATTTTTTATGTATCTACGTATGGAAATGACGACAACAATGGCACCTTGGCAAAGCCTTTCAAGACATTGCAAAGGGCCTTATATGAAGTTTCTCCAGGAGATATAATTTTGATACGAGGTGGGATTTACGATATAAATGTTGAGGTAAATGTCTCTGGCAAGCCTGATGAACCTGTCATCATTAAGTCCTATCCTGGAGAAAAGGCAGTGTTCGACGGTAGTAATTATGACCCTAGTGTTTCTGTAAAGTTTCGCATTACTGGCTCGTGGCTGATAGTAAAAGATATAGAAGTTAGAAATGGGCCATCCGATGGGATACTGTTGACCCAAGGAGCTAGTTATAACGTACTGGAAAATGTTGTTGTTCATGGCAACTATTTTGCCGGAATAGAACTCGAGAATGGTGCCCATCATAATCTCATTAGGAATTGTGATTCGTTTGAAAACTTTGATTATGGTCCATCCAAGGGAGAGCATGCCGATGGATTCGGCGTAAAGTTTTCAGTTGGACCTGGAAATCGGTTGATAGGATGTAGGGCATGGAGTAACTCTGATGATGGCTTTGATCTTTGGGATGCAGGGGCTCCAGTTGTCATAGAATATTGTTGGGCCTGGGAAAATGGTTACGATATTTGGGGTGTGGGTGCGGCCTTTCAAGGAGACGGTAACGGATTTAAGCTTGGTCCAGGTTCTCCAACAGTTCATCACTGCATGGCCTGGAACAACGCCAGAAGGGGGTTTGATTTTAACGATGCTACTCAAGTACAGTATATATATAACAATACTTCTTACAAAAATGCCCTTCACGGATTCAAGTTTGGTTTAAATCATCATGTCCTTAGGAATAATCTTTCATTTCTTGATGGTGCTAATAAATTGGATTCTAAGGTGGATGATAAGTTTAACTCGTGGAATACCCCCCCTGGAGTTACAGTAACCATAAAAGATTTTGTAAGCCTGGATGATGCTAAGGCAAGAGGACCAAGAAAAAAGGGTGGAGGTTTGCCAAATACTGAGTTTTTGCAACTGCGTCATGATTCCGATCTGATAGATGCCGGAATAGATGTAGGACTTCCTTTTTATGGGAGCGCTCCAGATCTTGGGGCTCGAGAATCATATTAAATTAAGCCCCACTGTTTTGCTGTTGATGCAGGTTATTCTATAAAAAATAGAAAGCTCTTGTTTAGATACGGCCCTAAGACAGTACTGAGTGTGAAGCAATGATAGCCCTTGCAAGCTCCTTAAGCTTTATACGCTGACGCCTGCTTTCTTTTTGCATCATTCTCATTGCGGTTGCTTCATCGATTGACAGATGCTTCATTAAGATACCTTTGGCTCGTTCTAGGAGTTTTCTTGCTTCAAGTTCTTCGGACAGATTTTCAACCACTCCCTCTAGAGCGTTTATGGTTTGGGCTATAGATTGGGCCATTTCTATTGCTGGGACTAAGTCGTCCACATGAACGGGTTTTACCAGATAACCTAGGACTCCCCTACCTTTGGCCTTTTCTACCAAATGTTTTTCTGCATAAGCAGTTACCAGGATGATAGGGATAATATTTTGTCCTGGAATATTGTTGATCTGCCTTGCAGCTTCTAGCCCATCTAGTAAAGGCATTTTTATGTCCATAAGGATCATGTTTGGATTTAGCTCGGCTGTTTTTTCCACTGCCTCAACGCCATTGTAGGCGACTCCTACTACATTGTATCCAGCCTTTTGGAGTATGGTTCGAAACCCGTCTGCTACCGAGCGGTCATCCTCTGCCAACAAGATTTTAAGAGAAGGAGTGGAAGCCCTTGGTCCAGTAGATTCAGAAGAATTTTTGTTATTCATACAGGATAGCTCTCCAGAGGAAACACACCCAACCCTAAATAAGAGATGAAAGACAATGGCTGGGGGACTAGGATTCGAACCTAGACTAGTAGATCCAGAGTCTACCGTCCTGCCATTAGACGATCCCCCAGCAAGGATTGCGATTCAAATATAGAAGTGGCTGGATTCCTTGTCAAGAACGGCTGATGTAAAAATTTTTTAATGTAAATGTATCGCTTATACGGTATTGTTGAAATGGATTTGATAAAAAAATACTACCATAGTTGAGTCGCCCCATAGACCATATCTAAAATTTATAAGAGTTGCTGAAGAAGCTTAATTAACATCACTGTTTAGAAGGAAACTTGATATAAGCTCTTTCTTTAATTACCCTGAAAGGAACTTCTAAAATAACAAGTCAATGAAAAAACGGTTGTTACCGTTGATATTCTGGTGGATTATCTTTGAAAGATAAGGCAGTTAGTAGGCAAAAGAACAAGTTTTAGGGGTAGCCTGAGAGAATAAGAGGATGTCTTTTAAAAGAGGGTTTTTATTAATATGAGTCGTCGTTATCGTGTGTATGAATATATGCCCTATGAAGAAACAGGTCCTCTCAAAATAAGGCCATTTGAAAAGTTGGCTTCCCTTATGGCGAAAGCCAAAAAGGCTCCCAAAAGTCTCAGGATTTCAGAGAATGTTTCCAAGAGAGAGGCTAGTAAGGTGGAAAGCGACGAACAACTGTTTTACAAGGCAATGAAGGGGGTGACTCCCCTTGAGGGCAGAATCGAATGCGAGCCTGCAGACTTTGCTGAGGGTCATGAACAAAATCTACGGGCCAAAAAGGAGGCCGACGATCTACAGAAAGGGATTGAGGAATTGTCAGCGCTTGTAAAAGGTCAGCGTCCCCTTCCTGTAGAGAAGATTCCAGAATATATTGATGGTCCTCAGTTTAATATGGACAGAGGACTTGTCAGGAGGCTCAGGAGAGGGCAATTTGCTATTCATGCGTACTGTGAACTACATGGTTTACGGGCTGACGAGGCCCTTCAGGTTATGGATGGTTTCATGTCTGATTCTATAATGAACAACAGGCGGGCCATAGCCTTTATTCATGGCAGAGGCAGGTCGTCTCAGGGCAAGCCGGTTTTAAAAGGACTCGTTAAGGATTTTTTAAACAGGGGACGATTCAGGCGTTACGTATTGGCCTATAGCAGTGCACCGGCCTGGGACGGAGGGCCTGGAGTGACCTATGTGCTTATAAGAAAGAGGCCGGTAAAAAAGTTAAAAAAGAGATGAAAAAACAATATCCTGGTTTTTTTTTGGTGATAGAGGGCATTGACGGCTCAGGTAAAAGCACCCTTGCTAACAATCTATATCTTGCTCTTAAAAAGATGGATAAGGATTGCCTTTTAACTTTTGAGCCAACCAAGGGACAATGGGGGGCGATGCTTCGCCAGAGCTTTACTGCTGCCTCCAGGCTTTCTCCCAAGGAAGAACTCGCCCTTTTTAGAAAAGACAGGCAGGAGCATTTGGAAAAAGTCATCCTTCCGGCTCTTAGAGATGGCCGGATAGTCATCTGTGACAGGTATTTCTTTTCAACTGTTGCTTATCAAGGAGCAAGGGGGTTAGATCCAGAAAAAATACTTAGTGACTGCTTGGCTCTTTTCATAGAGCCAGATCTTTGCATTTTCCTTGAAATAGACCCAAGGGAGGCCATAAAGAGGATAAGGCAGGGCAGAAACGAAAAGGAAAACAATTTTGAACAGCTTGATTATCTGATTAAGGTGGCTGAAATATATAGACGGATTAGGAATGGTTGTATTGCCATAGATGCCACATTACCAGTAAATAGGTTGACAAACCAGGTTCTGGATATCTTGCTTTCCAGACTTAAAGCCACCTCTAAAAATTAGTAACTGAGTCTTTTTACGTTTTTGTATTGACTTGAAGATGCACCTGTTTAGGTTCTAGATAATATTTGAACACTCGGCGCTATTTTTAAGGCTACCAGAACAAGGCGCCAACAGTGATCCTTATGAAAAAGGAAAAAGGTCCTCCTCCTAACAAAAACAAAAAGCTCCTTTTCACTGCAATATACTGGTTAATTGGAATAATTTTGATATTGGGGCTGCCTCAATTATTGGTGTCTATTCAGACCAAGCAGATTCCCTATTCCCAGTTCAAAGAGATGTTAAAGAATGGCCGTATCCTAGAGGTGCGTCTTGGTGAAGATGAGATAAGGGGAATAATGTTTACAGGCCCCAAAAAAGATCTGGATATTTTGAAAAAGACCATTGAAGGAATGATGTTGGAACAGGCCTCTAAGGAAAGATCGCCAGGACTTGACATTTTCGATTTTAGTGCCCGTCCCAGTCTAAATGATGTGCTTAAAAGGCTGGAAAGAACGGGAATTAGCAAGAAGGATGTGGTCCTTTTCCGTACAGTGCGAGTAAAAGACAATAAACTTGTCGAAGAGCTTGAGGCCCAGGGTGTGGAATTTTCTGGCACCAAAGACAGTATGATTGGCCAGATATTTTGGGGGACTATAGTTCCCATTGCTTTCTGGATTGGTTTGTGGTTTTTGCTGATGAGAGGTATGGGAACCCCTGGTAGCGGTCTTTTGTCTATTGGGAAGTCTAGGGCAAAGGTGTCGGTAGAGAAAGATACGGGTGTACGTTTTAGTGATGTTGCCGGATGTGAAGAGGCGAAAGAAGAGTTGAAAGAAGTTGTTGAATTTCTCAGAAAACCTCAGAAGTTCGAGGCCCTTGGCGCAAAAATTCCCAAAGGTGTGCTTCTTGTTGGTCCTCCTGGTACTGGTAAGACACTTTTGGCGAGAGCCCTTGCAGGAGAGGCCAAAGTCCCATTTTTTTCCATATCTGGCTCAGAGTTTGTGGAGATGTTTGTGGGGGTCGGAGCTGCACGGGTTCGGGACCTTTTTAATCAGGCCAAAAAGAGCGCGCCATGTATAATTTTTATTGATGAGATAGATGCCATCGGTAAGTTTAGGGGTGGGGGGATTCCTGGAGGAGGCAATGAAGAACGAGAGCAGACATTAAATCAGCTTTTGGTAGAAATGGATGGTTTTGAGCCGAATATAGGGGTAATCCTACTGGCAGCCACAAACAGACCAGAGGTCCTTGATCCAGCCTTATTGAGGCCTGGACGCTTTGATAGACAAGTTGTACTTGACGCCCCTGACGCCAAAGGTAGAGAGGCCATTTTAAAGGTTCACTGTCGGGGTAAACCTCTAGCTGACGATGTGGATCTCAGGGCCATAGCACTTAGGACTCCGGGTTTTTCTGGAGCAGATCTGGCCAACATAGTCAATGAGGCGGCATTGCTTGCCGCTCGAGAAGGGGCCAAAAAGATAAGCCAGAAACATTTTGAGGCTGCTGTAGAAAAAGTTTTTGCTGGACCTGAAAGAAAAAGCAGAAGACTTGGAGAAAAGGAACGGAAGAGGGTGGCCTACCATGAGGCTGGTCATGCCCTAGTTGCATATCATTGTCCCAATGCCGCACCTGTAGCCAAAATATCTATCATACCAAGGGGTAAGGCAGCCTTAGGGTATACCATGCAACTTCCAGAGGAAGAACGCTATCTTATGACCAAAAACGAACTTCTTGATAAGATTTGTGTATCTCTTGGTGGCAGGGCAGCGGAAGAAGTGGTATTCAATGAGATTAGTTCTGGTGCTCAGAATGATCTTGAGGTTGCAACTGATATGGCAAGGAGTATGGTATGCCGTTTTGGAATGAGTGAGAAGATCGGCCCGGTTGCCCTTGCCAAGGAAACAAGTCCATTCCTGAGGATTCCAGGAATGCCGGAGTCTCAATCCATGAGTCCAGAGCTACAAGCCCAGGTAGATGAGGAGGTAAGAAGGGTATTGAGGGAGCAGTACCAACGGGCAAAGGATATAGTTACTGCCCATCGTGAGGCCCTTAAAAGGGTTTCAGAGACACTTCTTGTAAAAGAAGTTATGAGTGCTGATGAGTTTAAGAGACTTGCAGCATCAGAAGTAGAAAACACAAATGATACAAAGGAGGACCCAAATGGTTCCAAATGAAACTCCACTGTTGAACAGATTTTTTCTATCCCTCGTGGCCCTTTTGTTAGTGTTGTTTTTAGCAGGTCATAATCAGGCCTTTGCAAGATCTACCATTGATGATGAAAACATCGAGCTTTTGGCGAAAACTTCAAAGGCCATTGCCGAAATAGTAAAGGAAGCCATGCCTGCTGTGGTCTTTGTTCAGGTTGAAAAGACCATAGAGCAACGCGTCTCTCCCTTTGGTCCGGATCCGTTTGGAATGTTTAATGATCCGTTTTTTCAGCGTTTTTTTGGTCCGCAGTTCAGGCAAAGGCCTCGTAAATTTAAGCAAAGAGGACAAGGTTCAGGTTTTATAATCAGTTCTGACGGATACATTCTTACCAACAATCATGTCGTGGGTGATGCTGATACCATTAGCGTTAAGCTTGCAGATGGTAGGAAGTTTAAGGCCAAGGTAATTGGTAAAGATCCTCAATCTGACGTAGCAGTTATAAAGATCAACGCCAATAATTTACCTGTGCTTCCTTTGGGTAATTCAGACAATATCCAGGTTGGCGAATGGGTAATAGCTATTGGCAACCCCTTTGGCCTTACGCAGACGGTGACTGTAGGGGTGGTCAGTGCCAAAGGAAGAAGCAGGCTTGGAATAACCGATTATGAAGACTATATCCAAACAGACGCTGCCATTAATCCAGGTAATTCTGGTGGACCGCTTATAAATATACATGGAGAGGCCATAGGAATAAACTCGGCCATATTTTCAAGAAGTGGCGGTTATATGGGAATTGGTTTTGCTATCCCAATCAATATGGCAAAGGCGGTTAAGGATCAGCTTATTAAGAATGGAAAGGTCATCAGGGGCTGGCTTGGTGTGGTGATTCAAGAACTTGATGAAGATCTTGCAAAGTCCTTTGGACTGAGCAAAAAGGAAGGGGTGCTTATAGCAGAAGTGGCAGAAAATTCCCCTGCAAAGAAAGCTGGTTTGAAATCTGGGGATATCATACTCAAGATGAATGGGCAAAAGGTCTATGATATCGGAGAATTAAGAAACAAGATAGCTCTTACCCCTCCAGGTACCAAGGTAACATTCGACATACTTAGGGAAGGAAAGCACAAGCTAGTTACTGTCATTATTGAGGAAAAGCCGGGTACAGTAACTGTGGCAGCCAGCCGCCATGGTATTCTTAAACAACTTGGTATAGTAGTTCAGGATCTGTCTGCAGACTTAGCTCAACAGTTTGGTTATAGGGAAGGACAGGGAGTGCTTATCGCCGAAGTAGAGCCAGGTAGTCTGGCTGCTAGTGTAGGAATTCGTTCTGGACAGTTGATAGAAGAAGTAAATCGAGTAAAGGTCCATTCAGTTAAAGAGTTTTTGAAGGCACTTTCTAAATCTGAAAAGAACAAAAGAGTGCTCTTAAAAATTAGAGACGGAGATATGAGCAGATATGTTGCTCTAAGAATTCGTTAAAAGGCATTTGCCATGAGCGGTGAATTAGTAAAAATTCAAAGGGCGGACAGCGAGGATGGTAAACGGGTGCTGTCTGCCCTTTTTAGGAGAACGGTTGATATTCCAAAGGATATAGAACATGCAGTTCAAGATATCCTTGACAAAGTAAAAAGTAATGGAGACAAGGCCCTTTGTGATTTTACTGGTCGCTTTGACTGTCCGGGTTTTGAGCCTTCAATGATTCCTGTGGGTGTACAGGAGGTGGAAGAGGCCTTTAAGCAAGTTGACAGGAGTCTTGTCCTCGCTATAGAGAAAGCCAGATCAAAGATCGAGGCCTTTCATCAACGCCAGCTTCCTAACTCATGGTTTCAAACCCAGGATGATGGTGTAATTCTTGGTCAGATGGTCAGGCCCGTTGATGCTGCAGGGCTCTATGTGCCAGGTGGACAGGGGGGGAGGACCCCCCTTGTATCTTCTGTGCTAATGAATGCTATACCTGCAAAGATTGCAGGAGTTAAAAGGATAATTCTTTGCACTCCTCCTGGGAAAGACGGTAAGGTGAGTCCAGCCCTTCTTGTGGCAGCCCGTTTGTCAGGCGTTAGCCAAATTTATAGGGTTGGTAGTGCATGGGCAGTGGCTGCAATGGCCTTTGGTACAGAGACCATTCGTCCTGTAGATGTCATAGCAGGACCTGGCAACATATATGTAACCGCTGCCAAGAAGTTGGTTTCTGGCACAGTAGCTATAGACATGATTGCCGGGCCAAGTGAAATTCTCATAATTGCAGATGATACTGCCAAGCCCTCCTTTGTGGCAGCAGATATGCTTTCCCAGGCAGAGCACGATCCGATGGCCACATCTATTTTGCTTACAACCTCTTATAAGCTTGCTGAGGATACGATACGGGAACTTGAAACGCAACTCCGGGAGCTTGATAGGGCAGAAACTGCCAGAAAAGCCCTTGAATCAAACGGTTTTATCATTGTTACATCAAATCTTAAGCAGGCCTGCGGGATATCAAATACCATTGCTCCAGAACATCTAGAATTGATGGTAAAAGATCCTTGGAGTCTTGTCCCAAGGATAAGGCACGCTGGGGCTGTCTTTCTTGGAAGTTTTAGTCCAGAGCCAATTGGAGATTATATTGCAGGTCCAAACCATGTGCTTCCAACTATGGGTACAGCCAGATTTTCTTCTGCCCTTGGGGTTGAGACCTTCATGAAGCGGACAAGTCTTATTTGCTATTCAAAAGATGGTTTTATGGAAGATGCCGACCAGGTCATGATTCTTGCCGAAGTTGAAGGACTTACTGCCCACAAGCAATCAGTAAAGGTCAGAAAAGAGGATGTCTCCTAACAAGGGCCAAGAGTTTTCTAGGTTTGATAGGTATGCCCTTGAAATATCTGACCTGATGTTTGAAATAGATGGAAGGGTCATTCTCAAAGAGATAAATTTGAAATTTCCTGCAGGCGAGCTTATTGGTATTCTGGGACCAAACGGTGCAGGAAAATCCAGCCTCATTGGTGTAATGACAGGGTTTTTTCCCATTTCAAAGGGGCAAATAAAAGTCTTTGGCAAAGATTTGAGGTCCATATCTGCTAAGGATAGGGCCAAAACCATGGCTCTTTTACCACAGAGCCTAGAAACCCCATTCCATTTCAGGGCCAAAGATGTGGTTATGATGGGTAGATATGCCTATGCTACTTCAATGCAAGAGGCATACTCTATGGCTATGGATGCGTTGGGACTCTGTGGTATAAGGCACCTTGCTGACAGGTCTTTTTTAAATTTGTCAGGTGGGGAAAGACGTTTGGTGTTGCTTGCCAGGTGCCTTTGTCAGAATAGTCCCATCTTTCTTCTTGATGAGGCTACATCGAGCTTAGATATAAGACGGAAGATGGAGGTATTTGAGCTTTTGAAAGATCAGGTTTGTCAAAAGAATAGATCTATAATAATAGTCATTCACGACATCAATCTTGCTTCCCTTTATCTTGACAGATTAATTTTTTTAAAAAATGGTAGTATTGTAGGTCAGGGAAGCGTTGGGGAAATACTTGATAGCAAATACCTGTCTAAGGTATTTGAGACCCGCACCATTGTTATGAAGCATCCTGAATGTAATAGGCCAGTTGTACTTTTTTCACCGCCTAAAAAGCCGTCAGGGGCATGCTTAAATTAAGGAGGAAATCGCCATGTCTGACGATTGTCTGTTTTGCAAGATGGCAAGGGGCGAGATAAAGCCTGAAACTGTCTATGAGGACGAAGAGATTCTTGCTTTCAGAGATATCAATCCTCAAGGGCCAGTGCATGTATTAATAATTCCAAAGGAGCACATCCCTACATTGAACGATCTTGAGGAGCATCATGCTGAACTCATGGGCAAGATGTTTCTAGTTGCCAAAAAGATAGCCCAAGATGAAAATTTTGCAGATACTGGCTACCGCACTGTTATCAATTGCAACAGACACGGCGGCCAGGAGGTCTATCATATACATCTGCACGTGATTGGTGGTCGCCAGATGACCTGGCCTCCAGGTTAATGTGCAAGTCAGTAACTTGTAAATAATAACATCTTTTAAAGCAGTTTTTCTGTTCTATTGACGGTAAAATAGGCTGCGTTTATAGTGCTCCTGCTCTCACTAGAGGCAGATTTTGAGCATTCGACTAATTTTATTCGGACTTAAGGACAATAAATGAAGGCACTTATAGCCCTGGAAGATGGACGTATTTTTGAGGGCCGCTCCTTTACTGGTCCAGGAGAGGTCTCTGGGGAACTGGTCTTTAATACCAGTATGACCGGCTATCAAGAAATCCTTACTGATCCCTCATACAAGGGGCAAATTGTTACCATGACGTATCCTCTTATTGGTAACTATGGGGTTACTCCTGAAGATGAAGAGTCTCTTGGGATACACTTGAGCGCCTTTGTAGTTAGGGAATACGAAGAGGACTACAGCAATTGGCGTGCTACGGGAGATCTTGGAAGTTATTTACGGAAACATGGAATATTAGGAGTCGAACAGGTAGATACAAGGGCGATCACCAGGCATATCAGGCTTGCAGGAGCCATGAAGGCGGTGATATCGACAGAAGATCTTGACGAAGCCTCACTTGTTAAAAAGGCCAAAGATAGCCCAGGACTAGTGGATGCAGATCTTGCAACGCTTGTAACCTGTCAAAAGCCCTATGTATGGGAAAGGGGCAAGATTCTGGAACTCGAAGAGATATCGCCTGATAGATTGTCCAAGCTGGAGTCTGCACAACAGGCCGCTTTTCGTATAGCAATAATCGACTGTGGTTTAAAGTTTAATCAGTTGAGGCTTTTTTCTCAACGGGGCTGCCAATGTGTTGTGTTTCCTGCAACTGTTCAAGCAGACCAACTGCTTGCATGCAAGCCCGATGGCATATTTATATCGAATGGTCCTGGAGATCCTGCAGCAGTTCATCATGTTATTGAGACGGTAAAAAGGCTTCTTGGCAAGCGGCCAATTTTTGGTATATGCCTTGGCCATCAGATTCTTTCTTTGGCTCTAGGGGCTAAGACATATAAACTGAAATTTGGTCACAGGGGAGGAAATCAGCCGGTTAAGGATCTGTCTACAGGAAAGATTGAAATAACCGCACAGAACCATGGTTTTGCTGTAGATGAGGCCTCCCTTCCTCCAAGTGTGGAGGTAACCCATATAAATCTTAACGACAATACGGTAGAAGGTATCAGCCATAAAGATATGCCAGCATTTTCTGTTCAGTACCACCCAGAAAATGCGCCAGGTCCTCATGATTCTGAATACCTGTTTGACCGTTTTGTAAAACTCATGAGCTAACAAAGATACAAGAACATGCCAAAGAGAACAGATCTCAAGAAAATCCTGATAATAGGTTCTGGTCCCATTGTTATCGGGCAGGCCTGTGAATTTGACTATTCTGGTACCCAGGCTTGCAAGGCCCTTAAGGAAGAAGGTTATGAAGTCGTACTGGTGAACTCGAATCCTGCCACTATCATGACTGATCCAGAAGTGGCAGACAGGACCTATGTGGAACCAATTACTCCAGAGGTCGTTATAAAAATTCTTGAAAAGGAAAGGCCTGATGCCATTCTTCCCACCCTTGGAGGCCAAACAGGGTTAAATACCGCAGTGGCTGTAGCAGATACAGGCATTTTGGATGAGTTGGGAATAGAAATGATAGGGGCCAGTCCCGAAGTTATACACAAGGCAGAAGACAGGGAAAAATTTAGGGCAGCCATGGAGAATATAGGGCTTCGAATACCAAGAAGCGCCATTGTGCGTTCGGTAGAAGAGGCCATTGTCGCTGCCAAGGATATAGGCTTTCCTATTATTGTACGTCCTTCTTTTACGCTAGGTGGTTCTGGTGGAGGAATTGCCTATCATATGGATGAGTTGAAATCCATTTGTCAGCAGGGGCTGGATCTTAGCATGATTCACGAGGTCATGCTTGAAGAGTCAGTTATTGGATGGAAAGAGTTTGAGCTCGAGGTTATGAGGGATGCTAAGGACAATGTTGTAATAATATGTAGTATTGAAAACCTTGATCCGATGGGCGTCCACACAGGAGATTCAATAACCGTTGCCCCTGCACAGACATTGTCTGACAAGGAATATCAGTATCTCAGAGATGCTTCTCTTGCTATTATACGAGAGATAGGCGTAGAGACTGGTGGGTCCAATATCCAGTTTGCAGTAAATCCTCAAAATGGAGACGTAGTGGTGATAGAGATGAATCCAAGGGTATCCCGTTCTTCTGCCCTGGCATCAAAGGCCACAGGTTTCCCTATTGCCAAAATTGCTGCAAAGCTGGCCATTGGTTATACGCTTGACGAAATACCAAACGATATCACCAGAGAAACCATGGCCTCTTTTGAGCCCACTATTGACTACTGTGTGGTAAAGATACCACGATGGACTTTTGAAAAGTTTCAAGAGGCTCAGGACCTGCTAACAACTTCTATGAAAAGTGTTGGTGAAACCATGGCCATTGGCAGGACATTTAGAGAGTCCTTGCAAAAGGGTCTGCGCTCTTTGGAGATAGGCCGTTTTGGGCTTGGTTTTGACGGAAAGGATCCTTGGGACAAGGGGAAAATCCCTGATATGGATGAGATAGAAAGTAAACTTAGGGTCCCAAATTCCAAACGCATATTCTACATTCCTTATGCCCTTGAACGGGGTATGTCAATTATAGATGTAAGCAAGATTACGGGCATAGATCCTTGGTTTATTTTCCAAATAGACAAGATCAGGAAGAAGGGTAATGAGATTCGCTATAAGGGAAAGAAGGCCTTGGATGAGATTTTTCAGATAAAACGAGAGGGCTTTTCAGACAGGCAGATAGCTTATCTTTTAGATACAGAGGAGAATGAGATAAGGAGCCTGCGTATCCGAAAAGATGTAAGGCCTGTATATAAGCTCGTGGATACCTGTGCGGCGGAATTTGAGGCATATACCCCTTATTATTATTCAAGCTATGAATCAGAAAGCGAATCACGCCGTAGTAACAGGAAGAAGATCATGATTCTCGGGGGTGGACCTAACAGGATAGGTCAGGGGATAGAATTTGATTACTGTTGTGTGCACGCCTCCTTTGCCCTAAGGGAGGAGGGTATAGAGAGCATTATGGTCAACTCTAACCCAGAGACTGTATCTACAGATTATGATACTTCTGACAAACTCTACTTCGAACCCCTTACCCTTGAAGATGTGCTCCATATTGTAGATGCCGAGCAGCCAGATGGTGTGATAGTTCAGTTTGGAGGGCAGACTCCTTTGAATTTGGCGGTTCCTCTTAAAAAGGCGGGTGTAAAGATTATAGGGACCAGTCCTGAAAGCATAGATATGGCCGAGGACAGGGAGAGTTTTCAAAAGATGCTCAAGAAACTTGGTCTCAAACAACCTGCCAATGATACCGCCTTTACGCTAGAAGAGGCGCTTGAGATCGCATCACAGATAGGCTATCCGGTGGTAGTTCGTCCCTCTTATGTCCTTGGCGGGAGGGCGATGCGTATCGTGCACGATGAAGATGGATTGCGTCAGTTTATGGAAGAGGCGGTTGAGGTGTCAGAAGGGCATCCTGTGCTCATTGACAAATACCTGCAAGATGCAATAGAGATAGATGTGGATGCCATATCTGATGGAAGGCTTACTATAATCGGTGGTATTATGGAGCATGTGGAAGAGGCAGGAATTCATTCGGGTGATTCGGCATGCGTGCTGCCTCCTCATCGTATTTCCAGAGATATGGTAGAGCAGATAAAGGATGCCACCAAAAAGATGGCAGATGAACTCCATGTAATTGGTCTAATGAATGTTCAATATGCTGTTAAAGGTGACGAACTTTATGTGCTTGAGGTCAATCCCCGTGCCTCCAGGACGGTTCCGTTTGTTAGTAAGGCAACGGGTATCCCACTCGCAAAGCTTGCCACTAAAGTCATGATTGGAAAGAGCCTAGAGGAACTTGGTCTTACTCAAGATCCAGAGGTAACCCATGTCTCTGTAAAAGAATCTGTTTTTCCCTTTAGAAAATTCCCAGGAGTGGACATAATACTTGGGCCCGAAATGAAATCTACAGGTGAGGTCATGGGTATTGATAAGAGCGTAGGCATGGCCTTTGCCAAAAGCCAGTTTGCAGTTGGCTTGGAACTACCCAGAAAGGGCACAGCCTTTTTAAGTATTAAGAAAGGAGACAAAGAGCCGCTTCTTGAAACGGCAAAGATGCTTGAAAGGGAGGGTTTCAAGATAATTGCTACAAGCGGCACTGCAGAGTTCTTGCTTAACCGTGGCGTGAGCTGTCAAAAGGTCTTGAAGGTATCCGAGGGGCGTCCCAACATTATTGATATGATGAAAAATGGCCAGATAGATTTGGTCATAAACACACCAAGTGGTAAAAAACGTACCCTAACAGATGCCTATCGCCTTAGAAGGACTGCAATGGAGTTGAATATTCCTTATTTTACCACTGCCGCCGGGGCAAAGGCTGCTGTTGAGGCCATAGTTGCCCTTAAAAAAGAGGAAATGGATGTTAAACCCCTTCAGGAATACTACTAAGATAGATTAGATAGAACCATGAACCCTTCAGATTATCCAATACACACCAATAATTTTTGGAAATTAAGACGATATCAAACTGGCCCCAGGGAAGAATGCGGTATTTTTGGGATTTACGGAAATGACGATGCTGCAAAGCTTACCTATTTTGGTCTTTATGCGCTTCAGCACAGGGGACAAGAGAGTGCAGGTATTGTGGTATCAGATGGCCAAAAGGTTACAGGTTTCAAGGCCATGGGGCTTGTTAGTGAAGTCTTTCAGGAAGACAAGCTCAAGGAATTAAAGGGTCATTTAGCAGTAGGGCATGTCAGATATTCTACAACCGGTTCTTCTGTGCTTCAAAATGCCCAGCCCTTTTGCGTTAATCACGCAGGTTGTTCCATGGCCGTAGCCCATAATGGCAATTTGGTAAATGCTCATCAGATCAGGGCCGCCCTTGAAGGAAAAGGTTCCATTTTCCAGACGACGATGGATAGTGAGGTGATTGTTCACCTTTTGGCCAAGGCCTGGAAACGAGGCATACGGGAGGCAATCTGCCATGCCATGAAAGTTATAAGAGGTGCCTATAGCGTGCTTATGCTTACAGAAAAGGCCCTTATAGGTTTTAGGGACCCTCTAGGTTTTCGTCCCCTTTGTATTGGTAAATTAGAAAATGGGGCATATGTCCTTGCCTCAGAAACCTGTGCATTGGATCTCATCCAGGCTCAATATATCAGGGATGTCGAGAGGGGAGAGATTGTTATAATCGATGATAGCGGGCTTCATTCTCTCACCGGCATTCAGGCGGAGAGAAGGGCAAACTGTATCTTTGAGTTTATATATTTTGCAAGGCCGGATAGCAACATATTTGGCAAAAATGTTTATACCTTCCGTAAGGATCTAGGGGCAGCACTTGCAAAGGAAACCAATATGGAAGCGGATTTTGTAATGCCTTTCCCTGACTCGGGAAATTATGCAGCCGTTGGTTATGCCCAAGCGGCACAAATGCCCTTGGAACTCGCTGTAATTCGCAATCATTACGTAGGAAGGACTTTTATCCAACCAAGCCAGGCCATGCGGGATTTTGGAGTCCGCATAAAGCTTAACCCTGTCAAAGATACCATCAGGGGTAAGCGTGTAGTGATCATGGAAGATTCTATAATCAGGGGAACTACTAGTCAAACCAGGGTCAAGGCCATCCGGGAAGCAGGTGCCAAGGAAATATCCATGCTGGTGAGCTGTCCACCTACACGTTTCCCTTGTTTTTATGGAATCGATTTTCCCACCAAGGATGAACTTATTGCCTCTAGAAAGAGTGTTGAGGAAATAAGAGAATACCTGGGCCTTGATTATTTGCACTATCTGCATCTCGACTCCATGATTGCAGCGGCAGGTGGGATGTACGACCGTTTTTGTCTCGCCTGTTTCAATGGGGAGTATCCAACGGATATAGATTTTGAGGTTGGGAAATTTAGCCTTGAATAGGACTAGAGAGGCCTTGGATATAATAGAAGAGGGGAAAAAGGCCATAGCTGTAGAAATTGAAGGCCTCTTGCGTGTTAGGGATAGGTTAGGTCAGGGTTTCCAAAGGGCTGTCAATCTTATACTTGATTCAAAGGGTAGAGTCGTTATTACAGGTATTGGTAAGTCGGGCCTTGTTGGCAGAAAGATTGCTGCAACACTGGCAAGCACAGGTACTCCTTCTATTTTTCTTCATCCTGCTGAGGCTCTGCATGGAGATCTCGGAATGGTTATGGCTGGAGATGTTGTGATTGCCATATCCAATAGTGGAGAAACGCAAGAGGTAAATGCCTTAATGCCTGCCTTTAGGGAAAGGGTTGTGCCAGTGATTGCATTTACAGGTAGGCTAGAATCGACCCTGGCCAGGCATGCAGATTGTGTCGTGGATACAGGAGTAGAACGGGAAGCATGTGTTCTTGGACTTGCACCAACTGCAAGCACGACAGCATGTCTTGCCGTGGGAGACGCCTTGGCAGTGGTACTGTTGAAGCTTAGGAGGTTTAGTGAGCAAGACTTTAGACGTAATCATCCTTCAGGGACATTAGGGGAGAGGTTGAAGGTCTCGGTTGGGCAGGTGATGCTTGTTGATGAGCAGATCCCAACCGTGCAGGTAGGTCAACGTATGGACTTGGTTACAAGGGTGATAGATCAAAAGGGATTAGGAGCGGTCTTGGTGCTTGATAAATCTGGTCATTTGGTAGGTATAGTCACAGATGGCGATCTAAGACGTGCTATGGTAAAATTTGGTGAAGGGCTTGTAAGGAAGAAAGTGGATGAAATCATGACGAGAAATCCAAAGACTGTAATGCCAGAAGCCCTTGCTGCCGATGCCCTTGCCCTTATGGAGACACATTTGATCACAGTATTGCCTGTGGTTGCTCAAGATGGAAGGCTTGCCGGGATAGTCCATCTTCATGATCTTCTTGGTAAAGGGCAGTTCAAGTTTATAGTGTGATAAATGATTATAGGAGTAAGCCCATGTCCAGAGGACTAAACAAAGTAATGCTTATCGGAAGGCTTGGAAGCGATCCGGAGATACGTTATACCCAGGATGGGACACCAGTAGCCAACTTCAGTTTGGCTACAGATTCGCCAGTCAAAAGGGGTGATCAGTGGGAAAGCGAAACAGAGTGGCATAGAGTCGTTGCGTGGCGGCGTTTAGCCGAAATCTGTAACGAGTATCTTGGAAAGGGAAGATTAGTTTATGTGGAAGGACGACTTAGAACCAGGTCTTGGGAAGACCGAGATGGTAACAAACGCTGGACCACAGAGGTAATAGCCCGTGATATCCAGATACTTGAACCTAGGGGAGCTACAGAAGGGAGCAGTAATGTTGACCTTGAACCTCCCGCACCCCCTATAGAAGATGATGTGCCTTTCTAAGTTTTAGATAGCTAGTTTGTCAGTTGGCTACAGAAAGATATTCTTCAACATAAAATCTACAACTTTCTACCGGTACATTTAATAGGTCCGATATCTTACAGCTGCTCCTGTGCTGGCAATTGAAACAAATTGATTCCTGTGTAAATGAAAAGTCAAAAGACAGGTCTGAGGCTGTAGGATTGATCATACAGTCAGAACGGCCATATTGTATGGTTCTGCATGCAGACTGAAGTTGTTCCATTGAAATCACTCCTATTTTTAATAGGTTAATTGCATGTCTGTTTCATGTCGTAGCGTCTCGAACACAATTCTGCAAGAAAAATGCCTTCTTGTCTTTAGTGCCTGATTGTAGAGATATGGTAAAGCTATTTGGAAAGGTTTCCCAATAATGGAAAAATTTTTCCTTTTTAGAGAAAAAATTTTCCTGGTTTTTTAATTGGCCAGTTACAGATCCGTAAAAAAGGCCATAAAATCTTTTTGTTTAAGGCATCTTAAAGGCACCTTTTTTGAATCGATTTTATAGTCAAGGAAGACGAAAAGGGGAAAATTTTTTCTTAATTTATCACCTGCCATAACTCAGGAACCCGAGGGAGGAGAGCAGTATGTCAAGTAGGGTATTGGCAGTACGGTTCAGAAATGTTTTTTATGTTGATGTGCCTGCTACCGTTGCAGGGGCCATTATATTTATATGGATTGCCTCCTTTGCTGACTATTTTCTAACGGTTTTTCAGGTTGCCCGTGGAGGGCTTGAGCTTAATCCCATTCTCGCCCATTTTTTCCACAATCTAGAATATGAAAAGGCCTTCTTTGTAAAGACAGCCCTTACGTTTCCTGGCATTTGCATTCTTTCTGTATTTTATAGATATTCCATTGCCGTAAAGGCCACCTTTGCAATACTTCTTGTTTATGTATGCCTCCTTGTATACCATGCACTAAATATTTTTCTTTAAAAGTCAACGTTTAAAAATTGTCCTTAATAAATATCTTTCATGAGATATTCTGGATATTACATCCTGATTGCCTTAAATTGAGAATCTGGTTTTTTTTAGAGGCGGCCTAGATTGCGGGATCTCGTATAGTCCAGAAACAACAGGTCCGGCTTGGGCCTGCTTTTTAAGGGTTTAATAAATTGTGTCAATTTTTTCAGATATAGGATAAATATGGCAAGATTTTCAATAAGGAAAGGTTCCAGATATCCTCTTGGCGCTACATGTATGGAGGAAGGGGTAAATTTTTGTATCTTTTCTCGCCATGCTACAAGCATGGAGCTTCTTATTTATGAATCTCCGCAATCGTTGACCCCGATTGAAAAAATTATACTGGATCCTCATGAAAACCGAGATTTTTATTTTTGGAATATTTTTGTTGCTGGTGCAAGGCCTGGTATGGCCTATGCTTGGAGGGCAGACGGACCAGATGATACCAGAGTGTCTGGATTTAGGTTTAACAGGCAAAGGCAGCTGCTCGATCCATGGGCTAGAGTAGTCTTTGACAGATTTTGGCAGCGGGAGGAAGCCAAAAGGAGTGTATTGGCTCAACCTATAAAGGCTATTATCCCTTCGTGTCTTGACAATTACGATTGGGAAGGAATTTCAATGCCTGAAATTCCTCCACAGGAAGCAGTGATATATGAGATGCATGTCAGGGGATTTACCAGACATCCTTCTTCTCAGGTATCAAATCCAGGAACTTTCAAGGCCATTATTGATAAGATCTCTTATCTTAAAAAACTTGGTGTTACCCATGTGGAATTCCTCCCTATAATGGCTTTTGACGAGCAAGATGTACCAGAGGGTGTGAGAAATTTGGGACTCAAGAACTACTGGGGATACAGTCCCCATAGTTTTTTTGCACTTCACCCCGCCTATTTTATCAATCCTTTGGCACCCGGCTGTGTGAACGAGTTCCGTGATATGGTAAAGGCCCTTCATGGAGCCGGCATAGGTGTGATCCTGGATGTGGTTTTTAATCATACAGCAGAAGGAGGGGAAGATGGCCCCATCATTAACTTTAAGGGACTTTCAAATAGGGAATTCTATCATCTTGATCCAAATGATAGGCGAAAATACAGAGATTTCACAGGTTGTGGCAATACGATAAACTGCAATCATCCACAAGTTACCTTTTTTATCATAGAGTGTCTTGAATATTGGCTGAAATATTTCCATATAGACGGTTTCAGGTTTGATCTTGCAAGCGTTCTTGCCAGGGGAGAGGATGGCAATCCTATGCATCATGCTCCAGTTATATGGAGTCTAGAGTTTTCGAGAGCCCTTTCAAAAGTCCATCTTATTGCTGAGGCATGGGATGCAGGAGGGCTTTATCAAGTAGGGGGATTCCCTGGCTATAGGTGGCAAGAATGGAACGGTATGTACAGAGACACTGTTCGGCGTTTTGTTAGAGGGGATAAGGGGTTTGTAGGAGAAGTCGCAACTAGGATAAGTGGCAGTAGTGATTTGTATGAACCCTCAGGCAGAGCGCCTTTTAACAGTATAAATTTTATTACCTGCCATGACGGCTTTACCCTTTGGGATCTTCTAAGTTACAACAAAAAACATAACGAGGCCAACGGCGAAGACAATAGAGACGGTTGTGATGAAAACTTTAGTTTTAACTACGGGGTGGAAGGAGAGACCGATGACATCCAAATCCTTGAGATAAGGAAACGGCAGGCAAAAAACTTTATGGCAATCCTTCTGTTTTCAGTTGGAGTTCCCATGATTTTATCCGGTGATGAGGTCCTTAGAACTCAAAAGGGAAATAACAATGCATGGTGTCAGGATAATGAGATAAGCTGGTTTGATTGGAGTTTTGTGGAAAAAAATTACGAAATGTTGAGGTTTACTCGCTACATGATAGCCTTTAGAAAAAGGCATCCATCCCTTATGAGAAAACAATTTTTATCTGAAAGGGATATAACATGGCATGGAGAGGATATGAAGGAACCAAACTGGGAGGATAAGGAGTGCAGATTCTTGGGATTTACCATGAATCCAGTCAGTAAGGACGAAGAGCCTTTTTTTGTAGCCATGAATATGGACCCTAAACAGACTGTGACTGTAGATTTAAGATCCTTACCATATAAAAAATGGCTTTTTTCGGTTTGCACATGGCGTAAAAGTCCAGAAGACATTTTCGCACCCAAATCACGGCCAAGGGCACCTGATACCATTAAGCTTCCTCCAAGGAGTCTTTTCGTGCTCGAGTCTCCAAGGCATTCTTGATCTGGGATCTAAATCCAAATACAAATTTTGACAGATGAGAAATATGAGAAGTTATTTTTGCTTTGCAGAAACTCTTTGGGTGTCAGGTCCCGGAGGGGCTATTTTCTTTTCCAGGAGTACGGTCATGAGATGGAAGTATAGAGACTCTGAGGAAGATAAATCCCGCATGTCTAACAGAATGAGGACAACACTTACGCCCGAGCAGGATGTATTTTTGTAAAGTTCGGAAAGGCCCTCCTTTTACCCCTGGACGATCTGTTCATAGTAGCCCGGGAATTTATCAATCCAAGACTTTCAAGGATTATGAGCAAGACTATATCCATGTAGACGTAAAGTACTTGTCCCAGATGCCGGATGAAAAAACAAGAAGATATCTTTTTGTAGCCATAGACCGGGCCTTAAGAAAAATCTATTTTGAGAATTTTTTCTAAGAAATCAGCAAGAAGCGTTGCATCTTTTTTGAAAATACTGATTGACAAGGCGCCTTTCAGGATCAGATGTATCCTTACAGGTTCCCAAAGAGCTTTATGGCGCAATACACCTGTTCAAGCCCTTAAACAGTGGCAAGAAACTAGAAATCTTTAAAAAAGTGCTACATAAGCTATGGGTCTTGTCAGGTATAAGGAATGTCAGATTAAGTCATGATTATTTCAATTTAAAGGAAGAGCCTGGAAACAGGCCAAGGAGCAAACGACTATGATTTGGAGTTTTAAATTACACATATGTATAAAAACATGTTTTTTGTTTCATTGGCCTTACTGGTAGTTATTCAAATGTCCAGCCAATATAGTGAAGGATAAGGCTATAATTAGACCCATACCAATGAAGACCGCAAAGGTTGACGTCTCTGGAAAGAGTGATAAAAAGATTTTATTAACAGCAGAAGAGAAAGGGCCTTTGGCCCTTTTTGTTTTTATGGTGAAAAAATGGCGGAAGCGCATGGGAATCGAACCCACCCACGGGGCTCCTCACCCCGTGCACCGGATTTGAAGTCCGGGAGGGCCACCAGTGCCCTTTCCGCTTCCGCATTTCATGCTACTACTTAAAAATAACACATGATATGAAATTTTGAAGCCTCTATTGGCCTCTAATAAATACATCTAGTTTTCTATGGGTGCTTTGGCGGGTTTTCCCTGTCTATTAGAAGTTGTGATGGATTTTTCAGATTCAAAAGTTTTGTTGGTCTTTTTGATTAACGGCCGCTCGTATCTTCTTCCGAATTCACCAAGGGGCCTTTTAAAGGTGAACCATGCAGGGTAATCTATCATCTGTTTTTTGGCAGATTCCACGCTATCAGATGGGATTGTAAATGGCAGGGTAACAACAAAAAAAATAGAGCCTATTACTGTTGAAGCAAAACCAAGGGGGCGGGCCAATACTCCATCTGCCATCATGGCAACAGGTTCATGTCCGACCCTGTATCTTGCCGGTGTGGCAAGACATTGTGTTTGGGAAAACAGGATCATACCAAAAAGGATGAAAAGAAGGGCAGCGTACTGCTTTTTCTTCATATCTTGTCTCCTTTCAAAATAAATACTAAATGGATCTTACTATAATTGACAATATAATACAAAAGGGCATAGCAAGTGGTCTGTTTCCTGGAGCAGCCCTAGGGCTGGTGATACAGAACATGTCTCCATTGAAGAGATTTTATGGCAGACATACCTTCACTCCCTGGAGCAGATCCATTGATAGCTATTCCTTATTCGATCTTGCCTCGTTGACAAAGCCCCTTTGCACAACTATGGCAACCGCCCTTCTTGTGCAAAGAGGCCTTATTGACCTTAGACAGTCCTTGAAGGATTTTTTCCCTTTTGTTGCCCGCGACAAAGCAAAGATTACGATCCAACATCTGTTGACACACAGTTCAGGGCTTAAGCCATGGATGCCCTTGTATAAATATCTCTATGAAAAGGCCTTAAAGGTTCCCGACAGCCCCCTTGATTTTGTATGTAAAATCATTCTTAATGCCCCCCTTTTTTTCAAGACTGGCCAAAAGGCTATATACAGTGATCTTGGCTTTATTCTACTTGCACAAATAATACAGTTGAGGTCGGGTTTGGAACTGTGGTCATTTGTTAAAAGAGATCTCTTTGATCCTTTAGGTCTTTCATGTATAGGTTCTTATCATGAGCAACGGGAATTCTTAGCCCCTTTTGTTCCTACTGGAGTTTGTCCTTTCAGAAAGCGGATGTGCTGGGGGGAGGTAAACGATCTTAATGCTTGGGCTATAGGTGGAATGCCTGGTCATGCAGGTCTTTATTCCTGCCTTGACGATTTATTAGTTCTTTTAAGGGCCATAATGGATTGCTGTCTAGGTCGTAAGGTGGCCGGATGGACCATTAATCAGTCTACGTTAGATCTCTTTGTAAATTACAGGGCTGAACATCCATCTATTAATTGGGCCCTTGGCTTTGATCGCCCCAGCCCTAAGTCATCATCATGTGGACATTTTTTTTCTAGAAACAGTATCGGACACCTCGGTTACACCGGGACCTCTTTCTGGATAGATCTTGACGCGGGGGTGATTGTTGTATTTTTAAGCGCAAGGACTTTCCCTTTTGATAAGCCTGAAGATAAAGAAAAAATGAAAAGTCTAAGGATAGCCCTTCATAATGAAATTAGGAAGCTAACCCACAGCATAACTAAAGCGGGATAAGATTATAAATCCTGATAGGCCTATGGGTTTGTCTTTTTATAGACTTTGCCAGTTGAAAAAATTTTCTATTAATAGATTGTTGAAAAGGAGATAGGTAGATAGGACCTTTTGCTGTGTCTGGATCGTTTTTTAGATATTCTGTTAGGCTCTGCCAGTGAGAGCTGGGGAATTCTGAGTTCGCCAAGATGTTGCAGCTTATTTCAATGCGTGGGAAGGTATGATTTATACGGCTTATTTTTTCCAGGGCCTGTCTAACAGCATGTAGGCCCACTGGTTTTTTAATAAAATTTAATACAGATTTGTCAACAGACTCGATGCCGATATTAATGTAGGTATTCAGACCCGTTGCCTCCAAGTCTGCAAAGAAGCTATCTGGTTTGGCCAACAGTGACTCGATACTTCCAAATATAAAGCAATTTTTCAGTTGGGGTATTAACTTTGATCCTATTTCGCATGCATAACCAATGAGTTCTATAGGGGAATTTAGTCCGTCCTGGTTTCCAATGAATAGACCCTTATATGTATCCGTTTCTTGGCCTAGCAGTCCTGCCAAGGATTCGGCTTGGTGTTTGATTTGCGACGGAGTCCGCAAGAGGAACTCCGTTCCGTCTTTTGCCTTGCAAAAACCGCAGTTGTATAAGCAGCCAGTAGCTGTAATTATAGGATAAACATCATAGTCACAGATCATAGTGTCAGGAGGAAGGACGTTTATTCGGCATTGCAGAAGCCTTGTCAATTCATATTTGTAGAACTTTTGCCAATAGCTTTGATGGCGTATGATTTTTTTAGCCAGTGATTTCTTAAGCCCGCTGTTGATAAGAGTGGTTCCCAAATTGTTCATGAGACTGGCTGCTCGGCATGCGGCCTTCTTTTCAGGATGACTGAAAAAGCCCCCTGTTTCTAAATCGTTTAGTAGGCAAGGGACATAAAACTGTTCAAAGAGGGAGGCCAGATCTCCATAACCGAGGCTTGAATAGTATACTGGCTGACCAGAAAGAGTGATTTTAAGCCATTCTAGAGGATTAGGCCAATTTCGATTTAGTTGTAAAAAAATAGGTCTCCAGGAGATAGAAAGGTCCATTATCAGTTCTTTGGTCTCAAGACGGTGATAACGTATAGGACGTGCAGGATAGCTAAAGTTCCCTGTTGATATTTGTCCTTTTCTGTCAAAAAGGATTTTTACTTGCGGGTTGTACATGTTTAACAAACGTATAAGCTGATCAAGAATTATCCAGATATAAAATGGATAACTAGAGTTTATCAAGGATGACAAAAAGACGTCATAAATATGTCAAAAGGCAGACAAGGCGCCAAAACCAAGAGATTATGTTGTCTAAGGTTGCTCTGGATATTCTTTTGTGCGATAGTGGTTATTGATATAAATAACGGCAAGCTTTTTGCTTGTGCATTAAAAGCCTTTATTTATATTAGTTTGCTGAATGCCTGAAGACGGGCTCTTTGTCTTTAATATCGGATTAGTTGACTGAATATCACTTTATAACTAATTTTGATGATCGACGCATTTAAGACTTAGTTTTTTCTGGCATAATCTGTTTTTGTCTTCCTAAGTAAATTGATAGAAAAAGTTGATGAGAAGAATTTAAAAAGGATTGTATGGCTCAAAGAACTAACAAGAGATCTAATAAAATCTTAGGTAATAAAAATAAAAAAAGTTTGTATGTGGTTATTTTAGTATTGCTTGTTATTGCTGTAGCGAGTCTGCTTGTTTGTTGGAGGACATCCCGCCCTATTTTAATAGGAGTTGCCCTTAATCTTAGTGGCCACGGGGCTGCAAGGGGCCAAGCTATTAAAGAAGGAATTGTGATAGCTGTAAAGGAGTTGAATCAAGCCGGTGGTATCAACGGTAGGTCAATAAAGCTTATCATAGCAGATGACCAGAATACCAAAGAGGGTGTCATAAGGGCGGACAAGAAGCTTTTAAGAGCCGGATGTCCAGTTATTATTGGTCATAATACCTCTCAAAACACACTTATTGCATATCCTATAGTGGTCGGCAGTAATAAAATACTCATCACCAGTTGTACTAGCACTACTGAATTATCAGGGCGAGATGATTATTTCTTTAGAACCAGCGTGGATAACGCACGGCTTGGAAAAGCATGGGCAATGCTAATGAAGAATAGAAACATACATGCTATTTCTTTGTTGGTAGATTTGTCTAACAAGGGTTTTGCAAAGGATTTAACCAATCAAATTAAACGTTTTTTTAATGGTCAGGTATTTGAGACCGTTATTAATACTAAAAAATATGTAGATTGGAATAAAGCAATAAAAGGTCTTATGTCCAATCCATCTCAACTTGTTCTTTTAATAACAAACCCCAAGGATACGGCTATAGCTCTCCAAAAGTTGAGATTTGCAGGCTATAATAGTCCCGTTTTTGCTACCACATGGGCTCAGGGCCAGGAGTTATTTTCCTATGGAGGTGATAGCGTTGAGGGGTTAAAAGTGCTGACCTTTGTTCCTCCTATTGCCAGGGAGGTGTATCAAAGGATAAATCCTGCTATGAAAAAGTATTTTCAGAGAAATGCAACCATCTGTACAGTCAGGGGTTATGAATTGACTATGATGGTTGCCGATGCAATGAAACGTTGTAATAGCCGGGCATATGAACCAGCCTGTATAAAAGAAAAACTGCTTTCAGGACAGTATAATATACTTTCTGATACAGTTAAATTTGATCGCTTTGGTGACATAATAAGACCCATTTATGAAATTGAAGTGAAAGAGGGGAAGTTCGTTGTTAACAGGCGGATTTTATGAGTAATCTTCCGTCAATATCCAAGAAATTTTCTAGATATACCTGGATAATAGGTGTGTTTTCATGCCTTGCAGTCTTATTCGTTACCATAGATTCAGAGATAGGTTTGCTGAAAAGGCAGACCGCCATAGAGATTTCTAGAATCTATGACGCTGCAAAGATGGAAGTGGAGAAATTTTTTTTCAATGACCAGGGACTTATCTCCTATCTCATGAAGCAAGCCTTGGAACAGGCACCCCAAAATTATATAGAATGGCTTGGAGACAGCTTGCGCAAGGCAGATATCGGGCAACGTTTTACAATACTCGATGAAAAATACAGGGTTGCCTATGTAAGTGATTCCAGAGACCAACAGTTTATTGGTCTTGACTTTTCAAACCTAGGCTTCATTAAATCTCGGCAGCGTGTTTCTGGAGTGCACCAGTCCTTTTTCACGTCCCGTTCAGTAATAACCGTGTGTTATCCTCTTAAAAGGGGTGTCCTTTTAATAGAAAAAGATATTGAAGGACTTACTAAACGGCTAGAAGGTATGCCGCGTCCCTCTATTAATGGTTCACAGGTCTTTATATTGAGCAAGGCAGGAACTGTTATTTATCATCCCAATGCGGCCTTAATAAGGACCAGAGAAAACCTTTTGAGTCGTATGGATGATTGTAAGGGGCCGGATTCGTATGGTTTTTATATCATGGATTATGACAATGCCCGCTATTGGTGCATGAAGAAGGGATTTAACAGACCCAAATCATGGTATTTCTATGCGGCTATACCAGAAAAAGAAATTATTCCTTATCTTTGGCACCATATGTGGCCTATCGTAATAACGATCTTTGCCATATTTATGGCAATTGTATTTTTTGTGGATTTTATAATTGACTATGGTATTTCTGAGCCTCTCAAAAGACTTTCCTCGTGGCTTCTCAAACAGGATCCCATGAATCCAGATGTCGAGGCCAATAAATCCCCAGTCAAGACCTCCAACAAAGAGCTTCATGATATTGTAGAAAGTGTTCAAAAGATGTTAGAAACCATTAAGGAGAAGAATTCAGAGATACTTAAAAGGGATGAATTGTTTAGAACCGTTATAGAGTATGCTGCAGATTGGGCCTACTGGTTGGATGAATCAGGTTCTTTTAAATATAACTCGATTAAGTGTTTGGAGATAACTGGATATTCTCCAGAAGAATTTCAAAAGGATCCAAAGCTTCTTACAAAGATAATACATGATGATGACAGGCCAGTTTTTGACCAACATCTTGATTCTGTGGTTAGCAACAAGCCTCATAAGAACATGGAATTTCGCATCATCACTAAAGATGGAAGGGTTAGATGGATAAGCCATAATTGCAACAAGATATTTGATTCATCGGGTAACTTCCTTGGAATAAGAGGTAGCAACTTAGATATAACCGAACAGAAACTTGCATCTGAAGAACTTGCCAAGATAGAGAAGCTCGAATCCCTTGGAGTGGTGGCCGGAGGCATTGCCCATGACTTTAATAACTTATTGACCGCTATTCTGGGAAACATTTCCTTGGCCAAAATGGAGACAGATCCTTCAAGTAATCTGTATAAGAGGTTGGAGGCATCGGAAAAGGCGAGTATCAGAGCACAAAATTTGACTCAGCAGCTGTTAACTTTCGCCAAAGGCGGTTCTCCTGTAAAGAGGCCATCTTCTTTAAAGCGTATAATATTAGAAACTGCAGAGTTTGCCTTAAAGGGTTCCAATGTCGCCTGTCGTTTTGACTTTGATAAGGATCTTTGGTTAGTGGAAGTTGACCCTGGCCAGATCAGCCAAGTGCTTCACAATTTGATCCTCAATGCGGATCAAGCTATGCCAGATGGGGGTATAATAAAAATAGAGGCCAGAAATATGAGGGTTCAGAAGGAGTCTCGCGGTGTGGTTCCTCCAGGTGATTATGTGGTAATTACTGTGCAGGATCACGGTAAAGGCATCCCGTCTGATTTGTTGCCCAAAATTTTTGATCCCTACTTCACAACCAAAGAACATGGAAGCGGTCTTGGTTTGGCTGTATGTTTTTCCATTATTAGAAAACATGGAGGTTTTATTACTGTTGATTCTGTTTATGGAAAGGGGACCAGCTTTCATGTGTATCTTCCAGCTTTTCAAGAACGGATCACGATCCAAGATGAGGAAAAGGATCTAACTTTAAATACCTCAAGGGGAAAAAACATTTTAATAATGGATGACGATCCCAATGTACTTCAACTCCTTACAGAAAGTCTGAGATATCTTGGGCATGAGACAGAGATAGCTATGGATGGAAGGGAGGCCCTTGCCAAGTATAAACAGGCCTTGGAAAAGGGGAATCCTTTTGATGCAGTGATTATGGATTTGACTATTCCAGGAGGCATGGGAGGAAAGGAGGCCCTTACTAGGCTCCTAGAAATTGATCCCAAGGCAAAGGTTATTGTATCAAGTGGTTACTCTAAAGATGATACTATAACTAATTATAGACGGTATGGTTTTTGTGCATCGCTTCCCAAGCCGTATAAACTCGAGGTCCTGAATAGTGTTTTGCTTAATGTGTTTTCTGATTGATTTTATCTATTTTATCTATAGCACACTGATTAAGATATTTTTCGACAAAAATAGTTCGCATGATATCAGCCTTAGAAATGGTATGGGGATGGTAGGGTAAGCAAAGGGAAGGATCGACCTTGAAATCCTCGTTTGACAGGAACCAGTCAGGATAACTTAAGTCAAAGAAATTTCTGCCCCTTGCCTTAATGTTATCTAAGACAGTTTCTCCATAAGCATCTGCAAAGCTCAATGTTAAGTCCAATAAAGGTCTCATTACCGAAAGGGTCCCTTTTGAATCTTTTCCAAGTATAACAGGTGCCCATCTTCTTTTTTCTAAAGCAGCAAACCAAAGGCCAGGCAGGTCCTGAGAGTGGATTTTGTCCGACATGGTCGGCTTAAAAGAGGAATCGTTTGATGCGTTTACATACTTGGATACCTGATATTCAATTTCGCTACTTCCCTGTATTGCCAAAAATTGCCATTCTTCTAGGTCAGGATCGTCTTGGCGAATAAGCGAACGTCCTTGATCCCATACAGCCCAGAGGGCGTGGCACGTTTGACACTCTGCCTTGCATTTAGAGGAAGAATCATGTCCAGGGATTGGTGTTAGCTTATTATGACAATCTTTGCACGATATTGGATGAGGTGTTTTTCCCTTTTTTACATGGAATAAGGTCTTCTTATGACAATCAATACAAGTCATACCGGCCATAAAATGGACGTCTGGAGTCATCTGAATCCATTCTATTCCATAAGGTCTTTGGATATGTTTGCCTCTTTGAAGGGGGGACCTGAAGTCTTCAGGGTAGTCCTTTTCAAATCGTCCTACGTAATCCCAGCCAACAAAGTTTGCATAGTGGCAAGAAAGGCAGTTTTCTATTGTTGGTGCCTTGAAGTTATGATGATTTTTGCTTGTGACAGACATGTGACAGGCTGCACATCCTTTTCCTCGTCTTGTTCCCTTGTAATCGTCCCCTTCATAATAGACATGACACCTTAGACATCGTCTTGCCAGCAGATCTTCCAGCAGTTGACTCGGATTCTTTGGTCTTGAAATCCCTCTTATTTTTTTGAGAGGGGGGGGCTGTTGAGAGGGGAAAAAGGCCTTCCATACCAAGGATATTTCCTTATTTAGGGTATAGTGTATAGAGTGAAGTACATTATTCACTTCTAACAGATGGCATCGACCACAGTAAGCCTTTGCATTGTCTGGAGATGCCGGACTTTTAATAAGTCCTTTATGGGCCTTTTCTTCGAAGCAGGCTTGATTGTTTCCTTTATGACAGTCGATGCATTTAAAGTTATGATTGGCATCCAGGATAACATTGTGACATGTTTGGCAGCTAGACTTGGTATGAATATCCGGAGGGGTACAAGACCAGCAAGAAAGCAACAAAAAGATTGCAAGGGTTACTTTTATCAAGTCCTTTGATAGGATATTGCTATAACATTTTTTGAAAGAGGCCAAGATTGCTGTCATGTCGTCATGTCAAGTCAGTGTTTTTAAATGGCTTTAGAGAGTCGTTCTTTATTCCTTATTAATAAAACAGCCATAAGGATAGGACTCAAGGAAAACAACATTAATCAGCATTGATACAGATAGTGTTTTGCACAGATTTAATCGGTAAAAATAGTAGTTATATTAGGAAGGTCTGTCTTCAGAATCCCTTTCCTGGGTTTTAGAAAAAAGGTAAAAAAAATCCCTCCTTGGTATTGAATATAGTCTCCGCTACGGTCTATTGTAAAATTTAGCTTTCCTATTATGTTTGATGTCAAAAGACAAGCCGAAGCAAATTTTACAGAAAAGCCAATCTTGCTTGAGTGATCACTTGAATAACTCCCTGTAAGGTTTTTAGATAGTGGATACATGCTGCTGCTTTTTTCATAGAAATCTAAATATGCCAAGGAAAGGCTGGCATCTAGTAACCATTTTTTACCTTCTGGAGTTGTAGCATGACAAAAAGGTCCTGTGGCAACAAAAAATTGAGGGCTGAAATAGCCACCATGGCCAAAGGTATAAAAGTCGGTGTTTCTGTCAAAATGCATTACCGTTGCAAATATCCCGTAGGAACCCTGAGAAAGGTGGCTGTTTTTAAGGCTGCTTCCAATGGAGAGACCGGCTAATATTTTTGTGTTGTGCAATGTATCTTTTCCCCAAAGGTGGCCATATTGGCCTTTTAAGGATAGCCACCAGTTCTTTGAAAGGCCAAAAGAGGTGCTGGCTGAGGCACCTGTTTCCAGCACTCTTCCCCAATCTTTTCCTGTATATGGATCTTGCTGTCCTGTCCAAGAGAGGATGGATCTGGTTACTGGGTTCTGGAAAATGCGGAACATGCTTTCGTGCCCGGTTTTTTTTAATGACAGGTCAAATATAGGCACAGAAGAGATATGCCCCCCTATGGGCGTTGTGCTCAAACGCCCTATTATCCTCAATTGATCCTGTAAATCAAAGGCTAAATAGGGAACAATGGCATCCACGCTAGTCTGGGCAGAGCTTGTCTGTATACCAAGCAGGGGTGTGCCTATCCAGGGATGATCACCTGTTGCTCCTGATTGCAATAGGAGATTAGCTATCCCCATAGACAGCCTTAATTTGTCCAAGGACAGCAGTTCTAGACTAAATACAGGAAGCTTTTGTATTATTAGCCGGGATGTTCCCTTGTCTCCGTCAAGATAGGTATATTCATAAGCTCCTTCTAGAGAGATTGCATCGGCATTTGAATAAATGGCATGGCTTGGACCCAGCACATGAGCGGCCCTTGCCACAAGATCCTTTGAGTAATAAAAATCGGCAGCCAATTTTTTGTTTGTGGAGAGGGTTGAGTTGGAGAGGGTTTCTGCCAGCTTCCAGATAGTACTTTCGTTTCCAATATGTTGATAGCTTGCCCAAAGTCCTTGATAGACAGAGTCTCGTGCTTGGCCGTTTCCCATAAGTTTTTCAAAAAGTCGAGCCGAAAGTTGATAATTTTGTTCTTTGAGGGCAGCCCAAGCGGCTAGTTCTGTATTTTTACCAGTTTTGTCAGGACAAGATGCGGATAAAAATAGTTTGAAGGTATCAAGGAGGTGTTGATAGTACTCTGAGTGATATAGTGCGGACAACTTGGTTCCCAGATAAAGACAATACAGGTTTTTAATACGTCCACTGTTTGGAAACCGATTATAAAGAGATACCATGCAGGCTTCTTTGCCGAGTTTTTGGCAAGTTAATGCGAGTCCATAGGCTGCCTCTTCGTTTGACGAATCTGACTCCAAAAGGCGCTCAAATATCTTTTCGGCTCTTTTTTCATCCCCTGTATTATAAAAGGCCCAACCAGTAACCAGGAGTATGTCGCGTCTGTATTTTAAAGACGAAGGAAGCCTATTGAAGGCGCTTACTAGATCTTGCCATTTTTTTTCTTTTGCAAGCTCAAAAAATTTGTCTAGCTGTTTGCTTGGAACTGTCTTTTGGGGAGTTTTGTTGGTTGCCCTGTGAAGCCCGCTCTTTTTTTTACGTTCTTTTCTCCTGCTTAAAAGAGACTTGTATCTTTTTTGATCCTTACGTGGAAGATAGCCAAGATATCTTTTGGCCTTTTCTTTTTGACCTTGTCTTAGATAAAGATAGAAGATTGCCTGGCCACATTCGTTTTTTCTATAGCCCTTGTCAAGAAGGATCTTGAATTTTTCAAGTGCATGCATGTCTTGACCAGTTTTGAAATAGGTCCAAGATAGTCCATATAAGGCGTTAGGATTTTGGGGCATAATTTCCAACGCCTTTTTAAAGAAGAATTCCGCATCCTTAAATTCGTGCTCGTTGAAGGCATCCCAGCCGTAAGCCACGAGTCTTGATACTTGTTTAGCCCCTTTATTTATATGTTCGATATCTTCTTGGCCAAAATTTTTATTAGTACCGGCAATAAGGGGAGAAAGTGGAAGCAGACCCAAAAACAACACAACAAAAGAAAGGGATGCGACAAGGTATCTCATTTGTCAAACCTTACCCTTGATAGGAGATAAAGAGAGGCTGAAAAATAGTCTGTAGTATTGTGTTTCATCTTTTTATCAGCCATTTTTGAAAGGTCTGCCGCTTCTTGATATCGTCCAAGGGTTTTGGCAAAGGCTGCAAGGACGGCATAGACTCCGGCTGATCCTTCCTTTAGGGATACAGTGTCTTTTTGAAGGTTAACGTATTCGGGAAGGTAGCCATTTCTATTGAAAAAGTTCCAAAGCCTTTCAAAGGCATTTTGAAAAAGGTGCTTTTTTGACCAAGACGCGTATAGAAAGACCCGCCATGCGTCATAACCAAAGTTGGGTCCTTTTGGGTAGGGTTGGACTTGGTCATTATTGGGATTCCAGACTATCCAGTCGGAGGGCAGGGACCAAGCTCCAAAGCCCATTTTTTTTAGTATAGTTATTGAAGAGGCCGTTACTTGATTCCAGAATTTGGACTGATCCAATTTACAAAAATCCTGAAATGCCGACAGTATTATATATGAAGGATTCAAGACTACAGTGTCTTTGTTGGCAAAGCCATAATAGCCTGGTAAGATCAGGATCTGCCCATTTTGGGCCAAAGAGAGCTGTTGTCTTATGGATTTTACTATCTCTTTTGAGGCTTGTTCGTAGTCAGGGTTCCTCCACTTTTTCCATCCGAGGTAAAGGGCCCATGCAATAAGAATGTCGCCATCTGAGGCATTGTTATAGTCGATGACCTGCCAGAAGCCATTGGATCTCTTTCCCCACGACCAGCAAAACAGCTTGTCTCCTTTTCGCATCTGTAGATTATTTTTAGTCCATTGCCAGATTTTCTCAAAGGTTTCTTTATCATTGTTCGCAAGGGCTAAAAGGAGGCCGTAGCCCTGTCCCTCAGAGTGGGAATTTTTATTTTGATAAAAATCGATTAATCTACCGTCGTTGGACAAAAACTGCCTTTTGTAGGCTTGCCACCCAAAACCCAGGGCGCAAGGAGAGCCAATATAACCGATATATGCAAAGATTAAGAAAATAGACAGACAACAGGACCTATAGTTCATTTGCCAGCCTCTTTTTTCTTCTCCAGCGCAAGTATGCACCAAAAATTATTGCAAGAATGGTGAAGCATATTCCAAGGATAGAATAGAATATCCAGGGGTAACTTCTTAAGAAGAAGTCTATCCTTTCGGTTCCTTCTAGCTCTCCAGTATAGTAATTTTGCGCTATTTTGAGGCTGTGTATCTTGTTTTTGGTCTTGGTTGAGTATAGCACAAGGTCTCCATGGGCTTGGTTTCTTAGGGGGCCTGACCATAACAGTCCTGCCGTGTCTGCAAAGATTGATGTACCCTTCCCGGTCCATAGCATAATAGTCCTTCCTTTTGAAACTGGTGATTCGAATTCCATTAGTATGCCGGTTTGTGCATCCATAACAATTTTTGTTTCAGATACCTTTGAATTTATGCTAACATCACTAACAGGAAACAGCTTGGAGTAACTTTCTAGTTTTTCCTCAAGCCTTTGCCATATTGTTCTTTGCTGTCCTTGGGAAAGGTCAATAAATTGAGGATAGAGCACGTCGGCCGAAGAGCCTTGCAGTTTGAGAGGGGCCTTTTTCATTAAAGAAACAGGAAGCTTAGAGACAGGACTTATTAATATAATATCTTTGTCCTGTATGTGTTCGGAATCGAATGCAAACTCCAATTTTGTAGGCGCAATGCCGTTCAACTGCCCAAGATATGCTGCAATGTTCATGGCCAATGTTACAGAGGGATTGTCTGCTTCCATTAAAAGAAAGATCGTATCGTTTCCAGATACATTTTTTGCAAAAGGGAATCCAGAGTCAAAGAAGTGTCTTATTTGAGGCATTTTTCCCCAGTGCCCCATTTTCGGGAAGGCGATTTTAGAGTCTGCAAAAAGAGTTAGAAACAGATTCATGTCCTGGAATCCTTGGCACCTTTTTATAATAAGGGGAACCAGCACAGCTTCAAAGGATATAATGTTTTTGCCTGGTCTAAACATATAGGTTGGGATGAGGATCTTATAATTGTCATAAAAGGCACCGTGTTCCTTGTCAAGGTGAACGCTAGAAACAGGCTTCCCATTCAGTTCTATTTTCATAGTAGAGTCTTTTCTTACTGCTGCGCTAAATCCAAAATGCAAGGAAAGCACTGCATACTGATTAGGTTTGATGTATAAATCAGCTGGAAGAAAGAATTCCAACGCTACAGGTTCCTTGTTCATTCCTATAAAAGTATGGGTCTTGAATCCTAGATCGCAAAATTTTGTTGGAATCCCTGGGGGTAGAAGCCCCTTCTTATGATAAGCCTCAACCAATGGAAATTCCACGTTTTTTACTATCATTGAACGGCTTTGGGGAAAGGGGAAGCTGATGGAAGAAAAGGCAAGGGCCGCTTTTTTTGTCTCTTCTATGGTTTTGCCCGCTATTGTTATCAGTGCGTGGGAGGAGTCTTGGGTGGAGATGTTGCCATCAGTAACATTATCATCTGGAAGGGGAAGAGGGATGTGGTTTATCGCAACTACAGGACCGAGCACTCCGGTTTCACGTGAAACATTCAGCCTTGTCAGACCTGCTTTTGTACCTATGTAAATATTATCCATACCTGGCCTGATAGAGG
>Ga0256914_1000570_pt1 | contig 36277 bp, 28 predicted proteins | sample HulkmetaG_FD_191571 | JGI IMG/M metagenome (GOLD analysis project Ga0256914, IMG submission 191571) | Hydrothermal chimney microbial communities from Main Endeavour vent field at the Juan de Fuca Ridge, Pacific Ocean - Hulk | ecosystem: Environmental > Aquatic > Marine > Hydrothermal vents ... | reverse complement strand
CTTTGCTGGAGGAGAATAGACTGGAGGATGCGGTGGCTTATTTGCAGGATCTGCGCAAGCAAGCTCCTGATAATCCTGACTGGAAGGCACTGTGGCTGAGGGGGCATATGGATCACGGTCTCGACCAATATGATCAGGGTCGGGAGATGTTGGAGACGCGGCAGTTCGCGGAGGCGCAGCGGGCCTTCGCAGCCGCGAAACAAGCGTTTCAGAGAGTGCTCAAAGTCTTTCCAGAACATGCGACAGCCCACCCGGCCATGGAGGAAGCCCATGAATTGGAGGAAATCGCCAGCTTGTTGAAGAAAGCGCAGCGAGATTACGACCTGCTGGCCTTGCCTGAGGCGCGTCGAGCTTTAGAACTGGCGAGAGAACACTATCTGGCCCTGAAGGCGATCCGGGGACGCGGTTTCGAGGAAGTGGATCACATCATCAAGATCATGAGCAATAACGCTGCGGAGCGAGAAAACCGCATCGACGCAGCGAAAACGGCCCTCGCAGAAGGGAAGAGCTGGATAGAGAAACGTGAGCCCGACCTGGCATATGGTACGCTGCGTGACGGGCTGGAAACATTGGGGGACGCGCCTGATCAGGCGCTAAAGCAAGAGCTTTTGGACGCCATGGGCCTTGCCAAACGCTATCGAGAAGACGTAATGCAAATGCTCCACCGGGCGGAAACAACGGATGACCTGGAAGAGCGATTGCGGTGGCTGCACAAGGCGCGTGAGGAGTGGCCCACCGCGCCGAAACTGAACACCCTGTTGGCGCAGACCCTGGTGACTGCGGCTGAAGCGGCCCTGGCACAGCATCAGGAGGAACAAGCTGCGACCTATTGCACCGAGGCCCGCGGCCTCCCCAATATCCCCAAGTCCGTCCAACGTCAAGCCCAGGCTATCCTGGACCAAATGAATTGCCAGCAGCGGTTCCACGCCGCCCGCCAGGAGGCGCAACGGCTAGAGAGGGAGCTCTCGCAAGGCGTCCCCAACGCCGATCGCTATCAAAAGGTGGTGGACTTGTGGCGGGACGCGCTGACGCTGGCGCAACAATGCCAGCCTGAATCGGTCGAAAGCATCCAGCAGAGTTTGCAAGCAACGGAGGATCGTCTGGAGCGATGGCGGCGGGCCGAGCCTTTGATGCAACGCGGGGAGGAAGCGGAAAAGCGAGGCGCGTGGGACGAGGCGGCATCGTTATGGGAAGAGGCGATTGGAATCCTAGGAGACCTGGCGCTCCCGGCCCATCATGAACGCCTGCGTATGGCCCAACAACGAGCGATGCAAGTGACCCAAGTGCTGAACGAGACGGGTACGCTGCTGCGGGCGGCGCAGGCCGAATACCAACGGTTAGGTGACCAGATGATCGGAGCGGGCGATTGGGCCGGGCTGAAAGAAAAACTCATGGACATGGAGCGCCGTCTGGAGAAGGAAGCTCAGACATTGGAAACCATACCCTCATCCTGGCGCGAAGTCATGGACGCCTTGACCGCGCTGCGCAAACGAGTGGAGGCGATCCACCAGGCGCAACAGGACGCGTTGCGAGGCCGGAGCGAGGATATCGTCACGGCCCTGGCCCAGCTCCAGGCGTTGGCCCAGCAGGCTCCAAATGATCCCGTTCCCGCGAAGTTGCTCGATTCCCTGCGTACGAGCTCGGCGGCATGGATGCGGGAGGAAGCCCAACGGCTGTTGGAAGACGCGGAAGCGTTCATTGTGGAAGGCGCACTCAGCGATGCCGAGGATCGCTTGATCGAAGTGCAGAAACTGGGCGTTGCAGACCCCGAAATGCAACGGGCGATCCGTCGATTGGAACGCAGGATTCGCGTCTGGCGCACTTACGATGAAAAAGTCACCGACGGTATGATCAAGGAAAGCGAAAACAGCTACACTCCTGCCAGAGATGCATTTGCCGCAGCATTGAAACAGCTCATTTCCCCTCACAGCGGCCTTGCGGATGATATCCGCACGCTACTCTCCCAGCTTTTGCGTTTTGATCCGACGGAGATGCACGAGGAGGCGCCGCGCCAGGTTTACATCGAACTTCAGGAGGTTTTGCAAAATTCCCCCTGGCAAATGCGGGTGTTCGACACATTGCAGCGTTGGTTTAGCCTTTCAGAACGATATGCTCTTGGCTTCCTGGTTTCTTCGCTGATGGAAATGCAGAAGTACATGGAGGCTTATGGCCTGGCGCAAGAGGCTTTTAGTAAGTTCCCCGATGATCCAGAGACTCAGGACAATATGGTGAGAGCTCGGGAAACCCTGGTGCAGCAAATGACAAGCTCGACGCGAAAGCGCGTCGGTGAAGCCAAGAAATACCTCGAGGATGGGTTGATTGAAAAGAGCTTGAAAGTGTTGACTGAATTGGATGAAGGGTTCGTTCAACCTGTTCAACAGCAGTTTCCCGAAGTCATCGAGAACGAGGATGAAATCCAAGGCTATTTACGCGAGGCCGTTTACCTGCGAGAGGAATTGACGCGTCTGCAAAAGAAAGCGGAGCGGTTATCCACCATTCCGCAGGAGGCTCGCGAGGCCTTAATACAAAAAGACTATCAAAGAGTGAGGGAACTTCTTCTGCGAGCCGAGCAGGAGGACCCCGAGAGGGAGCTGAAGGTCCTGTGGAAGGATCTGGAGGGAGTCCGATCCCAGCTTCGACGATTCGAGCAGGGCGCCCTGCGAGAACAAGCGGGGGAAATCTTAGGGCGGCTCGAAATCCTGGAAAGCGCCAGCAATGATCTCGACGAGATCAAGAAAGCAAGCGCTGAGTTGGATGGGTTCTGGGATATGCTGGTGGAGCAGCTTCGAGAGAGAGAAGAAGAGGAGACCGAAAAACGTATCCGCCGCGTCTTGGGCGGTGAACGTTTCCGTCGATTGAGGGAACTGCGGGAGAGCCTGTCACAACGGGCTCAAGAGATCGCGACACTGCAGGGTTTTCGCTCTCGCGTCGAGCAAGCGAAGAGCGATGAGGAAAAGCTGGAATGGCTGAATGAGCTCGTTCGGGTCACGCGTGGGAGCGAACGCGCCGAATACGAACGTCAGTTGAGGGCGTTGCAAGACCAGATAAACAAGCAAAAAAACAGGGAAGCCGCCTGGCAGAGGGCCATGGCCGCGTTGGCAAACGAAGCCTTCGATGAGGCGCTGGAACATTTCCAGAATGCGCAAGCATGGGGAGAATCCCCTAGTCGGATCGCCCCTTATCGATGTGCGACCCAATCTGGTGTGGAATTGAAACAATATGAAACTTCCTGGGAAAAGCAAGATGTGAATCTCTCCAAACTTGAGGAGGATCTGGCTTACCTCATCGAGGAGGTGCAACGATGCATGCCCTGTCCTGAGGAAACGCCCGATTGCCTGGCACCGGAGCCTCATCCTGCGCAAAGGGTTCTACAGAAAGCGCAACGATTGCAAAAACGTGTGCAGAAAGCTCTGGACAAGAAACAACAGGTGGCTAACATTTCTCGGGAGGTGAAGAAGGCCCTGGCGCAAAATGATTTCGAGACAGCGGAAGAGCGCCTGAAGGCGTTGATTGACCAAGCGCCCGGGGATCCTAACATTGCGACGTTGCAAGACCGAATCGAGAAACGACGTCAGGCCAAGGCGCTGGTGGAAAAAGCGGAAAGGTTTCGTAAGAAAGGATGGTACCTGCGAGCGATTACTGCGGTGCAACAGGCCTTGAAATTCGATCCCGACCATGCCGAAGCTTCGATGCTACTCGAACAACTCCAGGACGAAAAAGACGCAGGCGAAGCCCTGGCTCGAGTGAAGAGTCTGGCCCGGGGAGAGCAGTTCGATGAAGCGCGAGCAGAGTTGGAAAAAGCGCTGAAATTGTATCCCAATCATCCCGACCTGGAACCGACGCAAAGGCTTCTCAAGGAATTGGAAGAAGGGTATTGGGAACGTCGGGAGCGATCCGTTTTGGAGGCCAAAAGCAAAGATCGATATGAGGAAGCTTGGAACGGATACAAGCGCCTTCTGGCTTTGGCAAAGAATGCTCCAGTTGAAGGAGACTTCCGCACCAGGCTGGTGGATGTGGCCGAGTCCTGGGCGCGAGAGGCGCTCCAAAAGATCGAGCAGGCCCTGGCCGCGGGCGAATTGGATGAGGCCCTCCTTCAGCAGGTGGATCGTCTCCTCTCTCTGGATCCTCCCCTTGCGAAATCCTGGATCGGACAATTGAAGCAAGCCAGGCAGGAGCTGATAGAGCAAAGATATCGTGTGCGTCTGGAAGAAGGAAAGCAAGCGTTGGCGGAAGGGGATATCGAGCGCGCTGAAGCCATTGGCTCGGAGTTGGAAGGAGTGAGCGATCATGTCGATGACTTTCGTTTGCTTGTCGATGTGGATGGTTTCATTACGGCCGTGGAGGAACAAAAGAAGGCTATCCAACAACAACGCTATCAACTTTTGCTGAACGAGGCCCGAACGCTTCTGGCGCAAGCCAAGACAGAGGAGGACCTGCAACAAGCGCTGGAACGCGTGCAGGCGTTGCGCGTGTTAGTCGAACAACCGGAGCGCGATCGTGACATCACCGCATTGCAGGAAGAGATTGAACAGGAAATCCAACGGCTGGAAAATGGTCGACGGGCGCTGCGCCGGGCGCGGCGACGCCTGAAGGATGGTTTATACGATCGCTCGTACCAAGAATTATCGGAGGTGGACGTCTCGCCTCTGTTGGAAGGGGAAATCCGTTTCTGGCGGAAGATCGCCGGGCAATTGGCTGATGCATTTCGTCATGAAGAGGAGGCGCCTCAACGAGCGCTGAATAGCTATCTGGAGGTCGCATCGCAGGCGCCTGAACTTGAAGGCAGTTTGCATGATCGCATTCGCGACTGTCGTGAACGATTATTCCGTCAAAACATGGAAGAAGCCACTCGGCTGCTGGCCTGGCCCCATTCTCGCCCCCAACAGGCGCAGGCATTGCTGGATGCCATTGAGCAGGAGGGTTGGGTTGAAACGGAATGGGAACGAGAGGAGATGGCGCAGCAACGGCATCGGGCGCAGAGTTTGGCGTTGCTGATGCAAGCCGTGCAGCATTTACAGGATGGAAAGGATGAGGAAACCGCCTTGTCTCAGTTGACTACGGCCGCCTCGCTAAGTCAGGACCCAAAGATTCACGATCTGTGCACGGGCTGGCGCGCCGTAGCAAAGGCTATGCAAGCTCTCCAAGCAGATAATCTATCCGCCGCCACCCTGGCGCTGCGCGATCTGCCCCCGGAAGTCGCCGAGGACCCCTTTGTACAACAGGTGCAACAAACTTTGGAAGCGCGTCAAGCCCTGATTGAGCAACTCAATACTTGTGAGGCGCAAGTCGCGCGGGCTTTGGCCCAGCGTCCCGAGCCCGATTGGGAAGACGCGGTTGGAGCGGCCAACGGGGCCTGGGAGCTGAGTGTGCCGCCTCATCCTCGGGCCCAAGCCCTGGTGGACCAAATCGCCCAAGCCATTGAAGAGGCTGCGCTTTCGTTGGAGGAACGGGCGGATTATCGCGGGTTATCATCGCTCTGGCGCATTTGGCAAAAATTGCCGATGCAATCGGAGCGCATTGGGGAATTGCAACAGACTATCCTCCAACGTTATCAAACGCGGTGGCAGGAGCGCCTCTCACAAATCGAGCGCGCCATCCAACAAAATCGATTGCAGGAGGCCCTGGCGCTTTTGGATGCTGCGTCTCTTTGGTTGCTGCCAGAAGATGCAACCTGGGCGCCCGAAGAGATGGTGCGACGCTATCGGCAAGCATGGGAGCGATTGCAAGGCCAACGGTTGGCAAAAGAGAAGACATTGCAAACCGTTGATGAGATGATTACCCAGGCTAGGAACGCCATGTTGGAGGAAGAGTACGAATGGGCCGTGGAAACGATCTTGAACGCTCGGCAGATGGCTCCTGAATACGAAAACGTGCGTACATTGATCACGGAATTGCGAGAGCGGTTGCTGGATCAGATACAGACGAAAAGACGTTCAGGCGCTTTGGATGAAGCGTTGTCTCTGTGTCGCGTCGCTATGAATCTTGATGACGAGGATCGATTCCAGCGTTTGAGTCGTGAGATTCAACAGGAACAGACTCAGATTGTTCGCGAGGCTGCTCGCGAAGCACAGGCCGCGTTGAGCATCTTCGACCTTGCCGAGGCTGAACGTCAGATCCAACGGGGGAGTCAAGCTGATCCCAAAGAGCCCCGACTCCATCAATTGGCGATGAAGTTGCAGGAGGCGGAAAAGATTGTCTCCCCGCTGCAGGAGGCGATGAAGCGAGGATGGCGTCATTTACAAGATCGTGCGTTTCAGGAGGCGCGAGCCGCTTTTCGTGATGCCTCCCACATATCGCCGCAATTCTCGGAGCCGCTGCTATGGGAGGCGTATGTCGATAACTTGCAAAAGGGGCTACATGCTGTGGAGGAAGAGCGATTCGAAGCGGCAGGACAAAGTTTTACCGAAGCAGCGCGGCTGCTGCGGCTAGAGCGGAACGAAAAGCTTTCTCCGCTGTGGGGGGACCGTCTGGAGCGAGAACGTCGAAATGGTGTGTATTATGCACAGCGTTTGGCGCAAGAGATGATGGACATTGCCCGACAAGAGCAGGAAGTCGAAGCATTGGAACACAAACGGGCGTGGGATGAAGCGACCCGTGTTTTGGATGCGCTGCTCGCCCGATTGAATCGCTTCCCCAACCTGGTGGCTTCTATCATGGAGGCGCCAGCAGACTTCGATTTCTTTGAGGACTTGCCATCGAACCCGCGCCCTGCACCCACGCCATCCCCGATGACATCCTCCAGGCCCCCCACTCCCCCACCGGATACTCCCCCTCGACCTCCGCGTCAGCCCTCATCTCGATCCAAGGCTCCTGTCGGGCCGCCAATCTTCGATTCAGAAAACGCATCTGAACAGAAAGACGCAGACGCGGAACCGCCCTTTGCTAATGAACCGGTGGATGCAAATGTCCGGGGCGGTGGCAAGGAAAAATCCACTTCTCCATTCTCAACCTCAGAGACACAGGCGTCCCACTCCACGCCTGATATAAAATGGCGTGGCCTCGAAACATCGCAATCCTCTAGGGCCTCCGACGAGTCCGAGATTGCAACAGAGGAGATGGATGAGTTGTCTGTCGCTTCCGAAAAGGAATCTGATCCAGCGCCAGAATACGAAAAAGAGGACAAAAGCGTCGAGGTATCTATTCCCCCGGGATGGACATTCATTTCCCCTTCAACTTACGATGATGAGGAGGAGCAAAACCAATGACCCCTGTTGATTCTAATAAACGATCTTCACTGGAGAAACGTAGACGCATCAATCAGAAGTTATCCGAAGGCCAACAGGCGCTTGAACAAGGCGACCTTGCCATGGCCGAACGCCATTTTCGCACCCTGTTGGAAGAGCTGGACCCTGGTAATGAAGAGGCTCGCAAGGGCCTCATCGAGGTCTATCGTCAGGGCGGCGCATCGGCGCAGGAAGCCGGGGATCTACAACGCGCGCGGGATTACTACCAGCAATGGCTGAACGTCGATCCCGCCGGCACCGAAGCGCACATTCACTTGAAGAAGGTGGAACGGGCCATCGAACGTCATGCCACGAAACGACGCGCGCTGATCCTTTTCGGTGTGATCGCAGGGGTCATGGCGGTTCTTTTTTTGGCGAGTTGGATTCAAGGATTTATCGCCTGGCCGCAATCGGTGTGTCATAGCGCCGAATTTATGTGCACCCCCACCCCGACGCCTACTTTCACCTTGACGCCCACGGCGACAGCCACAGCCACGCCTACGCCGACGGCGACATTTACGCCCACCTTTACGCCCACGCATACGCCCACCGCCACGCCTACCCCCACGGCAACCCCTACTGCCACACCAACCCTCACCCCCACACCCCAACAGCATCTTTCCCAGGTGTTATATAACACGCTCGTCTCAGTTTACGCCCATCCCACCGGAGAGCAACGGGCCACGCTCGGCACCATCCGTTCGGGCACGCAAGTCTATGTTTGCGCGGCCGCGGGGGATCGTTATCTGGTTGCACTCGGCCCATGCCATGCCAGTAAGCCCATCGGTTGGATGAAGAAAAAGCATCTAAGCCCTCCAATCCCGCCCTTGCCGCCAGACTGGATCACGCCACTACCCCCCACATTCACGCCATCCCCTACGCCGACGGGGTGAATGTTGTGACATATGATTTTCTCGAAGCAACAAGTGTTAGAAATCCCTACGAAAGGCAATATACATGATAAGTGAGTGCGTCCTGCAACTAGCTTTTCGCAAAAATCACCTTGGAAAGGAGCGAACATTCAATGGCATCCCCTCTTTATGCGATTCTTTCGGATATCCATGGCAATTACGAGGCGCTGAAAGCAGTGTCTCGGGATGCTAGACGCATAGCGCGCCAGGGACGATTCCGTTCTCTGGTCTTCATAAGTTTGGGAGATGTGGTGGATTATGGCCCGCAGCCCAATGAGTGTATGAATTGGCTGGCCCGGGCGAAGCCCATCGTGACATTGCAAGGCAATCATGATGCAGAGGCTACGGCGTCTCTCTATCGTCCCCCGACTCGCGTGGGTGCCGAATGGTGGCCCATTACATTCTGGACGCGATATACTCTCAAGCCCATGTATCGCGATCGCCTGGCGTCCTGGCCTGGTGTGGCGCCGGGCGTGAATCATGGCGCGGGCCTGGAACGGTTTTTGTTCTTTCATAGCGATCCATGGGATCAGGATAGCATTATCCAGAGCCCAGGTGAGGCGCAACGGGTTCTGGAGGAGCTCAGGCGTCGCCGATTTCGCTACGCTTGTTTCGGGCACACTCATTTTCAAATGCTTTATATCGGACAAGGAAGGAATAGAACGCCCCGCGATGTCTATGCGGTTTCGGAGCGCACCCCCATGTCGGAATCGGCATGGCCCGTCAATCGTTGGCATCATCTTCCCTCTACCGCGACGTTATTGAATCCGGGTAGCGTGGGGCAGCCACGCGCCCACGCCAAACAACCTGGTGGCGATTCCCGGGCATCCTATCTGTTGCTCTATTTCGATTCTAGCGATGGATTCCTCTTTCAATGGCGTCGCGTGCCATACAACGTCGAAGCGACTGTACGGGAATTATGCGCCTTGCGTCTGCCATCCATGCCCGACACAGGACAGACGCAAGGCAAAGATGTCCATCATGGTCGCGAGCATCAAGCATCCTCGTTTATGACGAAATTTGACCCCAGGCGAATGGCCGAGGCCTTGCCTCAGGTCACGCGCCATTTGGCTCGTGTGTTGTTGCAGCGTGGAGGAGATGGGTGTTCGGTTTGAGGAAACGCGCGTGGCTGCGCGCATTCATAGCGTTTGGTTTTTTTGTCTTGCTAATGGGCTCCCTGAAATGGAGCACGGAGGTTGTCGCGCAGAGAAGCGGCCCTGCCAAGCAGGACATTATCCTTTTATTGGATAACAGTCGAAGTATGGGGGCGCCGCGTGAAAGCTTCGATGAACCAGATAGGCGACGGATTCGCATTGCCAGATTATTGGCTCGCTATCTCATGATCGTTGAGCCAGAAACGACCTCTTTAGGCGTGGCCGTGTTCGGGCCCCAAAGCACCCAGCGTGTCTCTCTCAAGCCCTTGAGTCAGTGGCAGGAAAGGGATATCTCCGCGATTCGACCTTTATCCTGTCATGAAAACGGATCGGAGATGGATCCATGTTATGGAACGCGCTATTCACGTGCGTTGTCATGGGCGCAAGATCAATTGCAAGATTGTCTTGAAATTCATCGGCAGCATCCCGACGAACGACGCTGCCGCATCATTATGGTCTCCGATAGCGATCTGGAGCGCAATAAGAAAGGAGACTCCGATTCACCCGAGGAGATTCATCAGGCCTTTCAAAGCGCCTCAGCCAGTGGGGTGGAAACCCTTATTTTATTCCTTGACGATTATCCCCAAACCGAGTGGCAACGATGGCGTGATGAAGGGTTGTTTGAATACGATCACAAGCTCGAACGATGGCCTCTGGATGCGTGGCTGGATCGCATCTTGCAATTCCTGGAACTTCGGCCATCCAGGGAGGAAATGACTGTTCTGGAACTCGATAACAGCCCCTATGAGATTGAGGTCAAGGAGCTGCCGCGCTTTTTGCAATGGTTGCAGGTGGATGTGGCGCCGGAGTATCCGCTAACGGTTACGTTCCCTGATGCGCCATTGCCATATCAATATGGTTATCGTTATCGCTGGACCCGTCCTGCCTTCTCCTCTCTATCAATGCAATTCGATGGACAGGGCTTCGCATATTACCGGGTTATTAGCGAACCAGCTCCTTTGCAGGTCTATCCCGTCCAAATTCCAAGCGAACCTACTGAAGATGAATCCATCCAGCTTCGCGTTTGGGTCAATGTATTCGGAGATGCCTTGACGGAGAAGGAAGGGGTCAGGGTCATTGCGCACGGAGATGTTATGACCGAGAGCCTGGCGTTGACTTCGATGCGGGACGGCAGTTGGAGGGGGGCATTGCCGCCCCTGCCGGCCGGGTCTCATACGCTGACTTTGAGCGTTGAAGTGGAAGAAAGCGGAAGCTGGCAGGTTCGGGCCTGCAAGCCCATCTCAATCCATGTTCATCCACTCGAGATGCTTCCTATTCTGGAGATTTCGCCCACGGTGGCGTTTACAGGCACCCCCATCACCTTCAAGGCCTGGCTGTTGGATGGACAGAAGTATCGACTGGTGAGCGGGAATGTCCCCATGACGGTGCATGTTGCTTCTCCGTATTTGAAAAACCAGGGCTTTTCTTTGCCTTTATCCCCCGAGGCGGACATGCCGGGTGTGTGGGGGGCGACCACGTCCATAGCGCCGCGGCTAAACGAAGATCCCTCGCCCGCCTACCCCCTTACACTTACGGCCACCCTGTTCATTTCGGGCGCTCGCGTGGCAACTAGCGGCGCTATCCCACTGAGGATTTGGGACTATCCCTCCCTCGATCTGTCTCATGAACGCCTCCCGGACGGCTCCGTGTTGGTCACGGTCACTGTGCAAGGACTCGTTTATCCACTGATTCCCACGTTGTATGTCAACGGCAAACCGGTTTCCGAAAGCTCTTTGCAAACTCAGCCGAAATCGAAAAGACTTCCGTATGTTTATACATGGCTTTTGAAAGACCTCACTGTGTCTCCCATTCAAGACTCCTATCTTTGGGCAAAAATCCGATTGCCCGTAGACAGTCTAGGCAATCCCACCATTGAAAGCCTGAAAGATTATTTGGAACCCGAGCAAGGTAGAGTGCCATGGCCGAAATTCAGACTGACGTTGCTTGTGGTCGTCGTTCTAACGATTATAGCTTTGGGTATGATTGGTTGGTACATTTTCTTGGGCGGCCCTAAGAAAAGAGAAGAAAAGCGCCAAAGGCAGATTGATAATGAATTGGCAAAAATAAATAAGGAAAATCCCGAAACCTTGCCACATTTTCTGTCCGTTTACAGCGGAGGAGACGAGTATGCCAGATTGAAACTGGCAGAAAAAGTCGCTAGTGAACTTGAGAACAAGAATAGGAAACCAGATGAATGGATGATAGATGAAACTTATTGGCATAAATACTTATTGAATTTTGCACGGAATGGTAACGAACTGGCTTTAGAATCGCTTGTAGTGGGATGGCATAAATACTTTTCGGAGCAAGAGACTGCTACCGATAGAGAAATTACTACCGATGTAAAGATATTATATAGAAAGGAATTTTATCCAGTGTGGAGCCGATATCCTGAAGCGGCTTACCGCCCATTCGCAGGGGGAAATACCGAGGACGACTGGACCTCTATCATTGAGGGCGTTTACTGTATTTGGAGCCAAATTAAAAGGAAATCAACTGAAAGATATGATAAGAAAAAGATGTTTGATAAATTGTGTGAATGTGTTCAAAAGATCAATAACAAAGAGGTGCAGGCATTTTACAATAATTTATTAGTTGCTGGCAAAGAGATACTGGGATCATCATCGTCAAATTGTGGAACCGAAGTATCCCAGTCCTCTGGTGATCAACAGGACTTCTTGGCATTCGATGATATTAAAAAAATGATTGAAAAAATAAAGCAAGAATTTGCGAATTGCTCGCCACCACCGAATGATCTGATGTCTAAAGCAAGCCCATGTATCAGGGATACGGTTAAAACTACTGATAAAATCATAGCTTATCCTCTTGAGAGGGATTTCTTTATGTTTATTGCTAGGCTCAAAACGCTCGAAACGGAGGAAGAATAATGATGAATACTACGTCAAGCCATCAGGTATATAAAATTTTGCCGCTTGTTCGAAATCAGAAAATTGTCATTCCTAAGCCAAAACTTGCTCTTGTCGAAAACAGGAATAGGAATATTCTCATCACCAGGTTCGTTTCCTATACTAAAAACACTTACATTACAGTCCGGCTTCTATCACTCACTCAAGAAGCTGAAATTCTTTGTCGGGACCTGGAATCTGGCAACAACGTTACCATTCAACTGCAAGTCATCCCTCCGGAAAAGGTGTTGCAGGTTTTCCCGGGTGAGACGGATGAAGTTGAATTCCCGATCAAATTCAAAATGCCAAAATATGGCAACAGTATTGAACTTGACGAGCTCATATGTGACCACATTGTGAATCGTGTAAATCCTGTCATATGGCTATCTGGTGCGCCAGGATGTGGAAAGTCAGTTCTTGCGGGCAGAATCATTGAACGTCTGAATTCGGGAGAATTCAATACAGTATCCGATTATTATAAAGAAGTCTATGCCATAAAGTTGTCGGTACATGATTACATTGCCAGTAGTGCCCATCACCTAAAAAAGAAGATAGCCAGTAAGATTGATGATGAATATAGGAAATTCAAAGAAAAGAGCAAATGCACAGATAATGGAGAATGTGGATTTGTTGTTATTTTTGATGAAATCGATTTTGTGATTAATGTAGATAAAATATTGGTGATATTTGAAGTTGCAATGGAAAGGTTGACATCAGCGTCGGCAGCAAAGATAAGTGCAGTAGTCTTCGTTGACATCTTTCCATTCGGTATCAGAGAGGAAAGATTAGGGGATACCATGAAAATAATAGCAAATAATGTTCATGAGTTTGTTGTTCCAGATAGTCTATCTAACAACCAGTTCAATTCTGTCTTAGACGAGTTTCCATTAGAAGAGAGAGTGAAAGAAGATATAAGAAACAGAGTAACAATGACGTGTAGGGGACATCCATTATTATCAATGGATTTGTTGAGAAGGGTGCTTGTTGACTCGTATCATGGCTATGAAATCAATTTTGATAATTATATAGACAATATGGAAATAGCAGTAAACTATCTTCTTAAAGAGAAGACAATTAGGAAGGCGTATGCATCATCCCCGCGACCTACTCAGGAGCACATAGAACTCCTTCGTCGAATTGCAAGGAGAAATTGGTGTACGAGTGACCTTAATGATAGTGTAATTAGATTGTTTAAATCCCTCGATGTTATTGAAGAATGTGCACAACACGACGGTTTCAGAATTAAATCCCCTATAATAAAGCGATTCCTTAAGAATAACAGGACAACATATTAAATTGCTTAAGTTGTTATTGGGAAACAGATAATGACTATTCAAATCGTGTTATCTATCCACGGAATCGAACCTGAGCCTCAAGGAAAGTGGTGTAAGCCTCAGGGTGATTGGACAAATTGCCTGGGAAATGAATTTCGCGGCTATATCCGCGAACTTCCTTTGTTGAAGGCCCTTTGCAAATACGCGAAGAAAAGCAGCAGTACATTTTATATCGATTTGACGGATAAGGGCATTGATAGTTTCTTGGATGAAATTGACGATGACGATTTGCAATGCTTGAAAGAGGCCGGAAGAGGGACGATTCAGTTTGTTGTTCCTTTGAAAGCGTGGCTCCAAAAGTATGAGTATTACGAAGAGCGTTTAGGGGAGAAATTAAAGGTTGTATATCCGGATTGGAGACGGGCGCCTAACGCTTGGATCTGGAATGCCCTGGATGAGAAGCACCGGGAGTGCATCAAACAGCTTGTTCAAGGGAAAACGGGATGTGAAAATGCGTTCCCTATACTTACGAAGGGAGACAGGCCCCTGGTTCAAGTGATCGGAGGAAGACCTGGATGGTTTGCTGAACGTTTTCCTGAGTATATCAAAAAAGAACATATCCCCCCATCACCGTGGGAACTTGTGAGGGAGAAAAAATTTGATGCTCTGATCTCGCGAAGTATTCTCCGGTTGAAACAGTGGTACAATGACCATCAATTTGGTATTTTATTTACATTGTCGGTGATGGCAGCATGCGCTTCCTGGGGGGTCTCCAAATTTGAACAAGTTTTCTTCACAGGACTTCTTGCAATCACAAGCATCGCGTTGCTTTGGAAAAGCAGCTCTGTCATTCATTATCGTTCGGAAAAGCGTTCGGTATTGATCGCTCTAGGGGGTATTGTCTGGCTTTTCCTTTTTTTATTGAGCGTGTTGTTTGTCATCCATTTTTGGCTTTTTGCTCGGCAAACGACTGTCCCTATGATGTCGCCTCGTCTAACGTTAACCGTTTTTCATCCTTATTGGATTAGCGAAGGAGATGCATTTGTTGTCGAACTATACATCGCAACGCGGGATATGGATTGGATCGATAAAATCGAGCTCGAAGTGCGCGGACAAACCGCGAACCTGCAGATGGAAGATACCTGCAATTTGCATTTGAAACATGGTCAAGGTGCATGCCTCGTTCATGGTCGCATGTATGTTTCGAATCCTTCTTCGCACCCTACCCGTGCCGTTTTCTCGGTCAAAGTCGTACCGAAGCATAAGGACTACGACTATAAACCCATAGCAAAAGACATCGAAATGAGAGTTTATCCTTGGGCATTTGGATTTGACAGTTTTTCACCTTTCCGATGGCTGGATAGTCGGTTTAACTGGTTTCAATTTCCAAAATATCATTTGCGGGATAACTCTCGAGAATTCTTGCTATTGTTTATTCAGGTTTTCTTCGAATTTCTCTTTGTAAAAGTCGTATTCATGATTGGGGGGTTGTTCGTCGCCGAACAAACACATTCCTGAGCCCGCTTTTCGGCCTGAGATGATGCCAGCCCGACACGTTTCATTCCATGCCCCTGAACACAACTTTCATATCGTACGCCAGCGCGAATTTTAAATAGCCGATCAATTATTTCAGGAGGAAATCATGAACCGTAGCGTTTTCCAACCCTTGCTGTATGGGTTCACTGTCATCTTTATCCTTGCCCTGATCGGCGCATTCAGTTTCATCCATGTTGCTGGCGCGGCTGAAGCGAATACATTTCAGAAAGGCGATGTCTTCGCAGCCGTGGGCGATGGCAAAGTACGCCATTTCCGGCCCGATGGAACGATTGTCGCTACTTACGATACCGGCGTTCCTGGAGGGGAAGATGCGGGCATGGCATTCGATGAAGCCGATCACCTTTATTTAGCTCACTTTGACGCGAATCAGGTTTTCAAATTCGATACATCAGGTGCGCTGGTTGGGCCATTCGGGGAGGAATTTGACGCTCATCCAGAGTCGATAGTCATCGATGATGCGGGCAATGTCTATGTGGGCCATGCCGATGGGGATGGCGATGTACTCATGTTCGATCGCACCGGTAAGCTGCTTAAGCGTTTCGATCTGGAAACTGAATGGCGGGGAACCGATTGGATCGATTTGGCCGCGGATCAAAAGACCCTTTTTTACACTTCCGAAGGCCACCATGTCAAGCGATTCGATATCACCAGTGAAAAACAATTGTCAGATTTTAATGAGGACTCTTTGCCCGGTAGCACCGCGTACGCGTTACGCATTCTTCCCAATGGCGAAGTCATCGTAGCCGATACTGAGGTCATCGTGCGGTTGAGTAAAAAAGGCAAACTCGTGAAGCAATATGACGCCCCGGAGGAAGATGAGTGGTTTGCTGTGAATCTAGATCCCGATGGAAAGACTTTCTGGAGCGGCAATCTCGGGACAGGGCAAGTGTATCAGTTTGATATCCAAAGCGGAGAGGTGATTCATTCCTGGAATGCGAATGCAATATCGAGTTTAGGCGGATTGGCCGTATTTGGCGAGATTCGCGTGGCTCAATCTTTTACGGCAACCACGCCGCGCATCCCCCACTGGTTGCCCTGGCTGGTCTTGTTCCTGCCTTTGCCCTTTATAGCAGTATGGCTTTGGCATCGGAGGCAAAAGCCTACTCAACGAAGTTCAGTCCGGCCGGTTCCACCAACGAGTCCTAAGCCGCCACCTGAATTTAAGCGTCCTCAACCGCCCAAACGCCCTTCCCCCACTGGGAAAAAAATCACTCATGGCCGAAAGTAAAGTCATCCCATACAAGAAGCTTTGGAGTTAGCATCATGTTCTCCTTTGACCCCTTTCACTCCTCGAACTCTGGGATCGGCTTCGTTCTCTGCGAGTGGACATAAAAAAGCGCAGAGATTATCTTGAAAGCTGTTATGAAGCAAGTAACCGCATGTCGCAATTGTGGTTGCAGGAGGCCGAAAAACAACTGAATACGCTTGATGGATATATCCCTCAACGATTTCAATACCAAACCAAGGATGCCGTGGATTTACGGACAGCGTTGGGGGAGACCCATCGGATTGTTGTGCTTGGCCGCCCCTATATTGAAAGGGGGAAGCTGGAACACTATGGACAAAGAAATCAAAAAAGGAATTAAGTTTATCCCAATCAAATCATGTTTCAGTGCAACCCGAAGAAATTGGCTTTCGAATTCTCCAAGTTGGAGTTGAGGAGGATATGGCATGAATTCATGGTGGCCTATGTTCTCGCTCTTCTTTGCTGCAGTTCTTCTTGCCCTTCTTTTTCTCGCCTCCTGGCTGACAGCGGACCCGGGCGCGCACGTTCCCCCCTGGCTGCAAAGCATCCTGGGCGGGGCCGACGCGGCTAGCGGCAATGTGGTCACCGACGTCCTGGGAGGATTGATGGACCGGTTCGGCGGTGGCAATGGCGGCGGAGGCGGTTTGCTCTTCAATCTGAAAAGTCTCGACGCCTTGCGTAGCATGGTGAGTGTGCTTCAGAATGAAGGTAGGTTTACGGCTTGGAGCCTGATTCATCAGCCCTTTGTTTCTATCTGGATTAAAATGAGCCTGATCCTTGTAGCGGCAACTGGCATTGCCACCCTTGTTGGCAGCGGCCTTGCCCTTCTTGGCAGCAACGAATTGGCTCAGGTTACGGGGTGGCTGGGTGCCACCATAGGGGTTCTGGCAACGGCGCTTCAGGTGATTACCATGCCAGCGCTGCTGCGTCTGGGCGATCCCAATGATATCGGCATGGCCATTATCACTGCGGTGTTTAACGTGCATTTGGGCTATGGTTTCTGGGCTGGCCTGCTTTTGGTCATCTCCTTGACAATCCTCAATCTTCTTTTGGCCCTCTCGCCACCGGCAATCCGTTCCCATCATCAACCTCGTTCGCGCCCCATTCGCCATTACCGTTAGCACAAATCTCATGCCCGCCGCCCCAACCCCTCCCCCCAAAAAACTTAATCCTCTCGCCCTGCCGCCCTACACCGCGGTCTTCTTCGCGCTTATCGCCCTGGTCATCCTGGGCGCAGCCTTCGCCAGTTTCCTGCCCTATTCGCAAATTGGGTGGCCCCTCATCGTCCTGCCTCTCACCCTGCTGCCCCTGCGCGATTTCCTGCACGGGCCCGACCGCGAAAAATCCTCCCAACACTTCCGCCTGCCCACGCCCGCCGAAGCCCCCCTCCAACAGGCCGTGAATGAGCTCAGCCAGCAGGCGGGCATCCATCCGCCCCAGGTGCTCATCAATGAAGACGGTTCCTCCCTCTACGCGTTCGGCACATTTCGTCGTCATTTCATCAGCGTGGGCGCCAATATGGCCGAAATTCTGGCGGAGGAACTGCAAGATAAGGACTTGCAAACACAGAAAACCGCCCGCGCTCTCCTCGCCCATGAGATCGCCCATTTCGCCAATGGTGACATGCAGCGCGCCGCCCTGGCCCGCAGTATGCTCAAGATGACCCTTCTGACCGCATTGGTCAGCATCTGGGCCGCCATCGGCTTTGTCTCTGTGTTAGTGCAAATTGGACCCGAGATCACCAGTCCCGGCTTCTGGGATGCGGCCGCGGCCACCACAGGCATCCCCGGTCTGAGCCTGGCGTGGATGCCCGAAACAATGAGAGCGCAAAATCCGCATCTCTTTGACCTGTTGGCCAACCCTGCAAAAGCAGGGGATTATTGGAGGTTCGCCATCTTTTATCTGGCCAATATCTTCATCCCCTTCCTCATGGCTGTACCCATCCTCTATCTCTTCTTCTGGCGCAAACTTATGCGCGTTCGAGAATACTACGCGGACCTGCGCGCCGCATCCTGGCTAAGAGACAGCCAATACGTCATCCAGGCCATGACATTGCACCGCGCGTTGACGGACGTAAGGCCCCAACCAAAATCCCAAGGCCCTCTCCTCCCCCAGCGTCTCCTAGCCTTTTCATGGCCCGCCTCCGCAGGCATGCTGGCCTATCATCCCTCCCCAGAAGATCGGAAAAAAGCCCTGCGTTCCCCTCTACATCTCTTTGGCTCGCCCTGGCGCCTTGCCTTCTGGACGGGCGTGGCCGTGCTGCTCCTAGAGATCATTCTTCGCAGCAGTCTGACTCTCATCTATGTCGCTCAACCCGCCCCCTATTTGCCCCTGCTCACCGCCACCGCGGTCTTCGGCGTCTGGCTGCTGCCGCGTATCCTCGCCGGCGAATCGTTCAGGTCCCTGCTGAAGACCGGCTTTCAGATGGCCCTCCTCTTCATGTTGGTCAAACTCAGCATCAACTTCCTGGACGCCCTCTTCCTGGGGCTAGCCGCGGGGACCGGTCGTCTGGGGGCCTTGGGACACCTGGTAGATGCCTATCTCCGTTCCATGCTGGGGGGTGCTGGCGCCGAATCCGGCCCGATTTTCGGAGGCGAATTCGGTTGGGCGCAGATAGTCGACTGGCAGATCTTCCGCCCCATCGCCTACTACCTTTTCTTCGGCATTCCTCTGCTTACGGGCGTCCTGGCGGCTCTCATCAAGCTCATGCAAAGGGCGTTGACCTGGTATCGAGTCGAAAGAAAGATGATTACCGTCTTCTGGAGCGTCTTACTAGTTCTAATGGGCGTGCAGATCCTGCTGGCCTATCCTCTGGCCAACATCCTCTTCTTCCCCATGATCTACGAATGGACGTGGGAAACAACCCTTCGTTTAGCCCTGGGGCTCCTCCTCGCGCTCATCGGCGCCCTTTGGTTTCGACAAAAACATGGTCAGCACGCCCACCGATGCCCCAAATGCGGCGAATTCATCCCGGACGATTTCAAACTCGGGCAAACCTGTCCCCATTGTCACTATCCCCTCCATTCTTGGCTCATCGCGACCTACCTATGAAACGCCTCGCATCTCTTCCCAAAGCGCGCCTGGCCCTATGGGGTCTCTTTCTTGGCGGCAACGTCCTTCTCTTTCTTTTGCGCCTGGATTCCACCTTGATGGCGGTGTTGGCGATCCTGCTCTTGCTGCTATTGCTCCTCCTCGAAGGGACGCTGCTGGTCCTTCATCGTCACTTTGTGGCGCAATGGCGGGCCATCCTGCTTTTCATCATTCTGTACGCCCAGGCCCGATGGGGCGCCGTCCAAGCGCATGCGGCGGACGCGACTTCCTGGACCTCTCTGGCCCTGGCCGTGGCCCTGTACGTCATGTTCGCGCTGTGGGGAGCGATCATCGCTTTGGCCATCGCCCGTGACGTGAGCGTGGCCTATCTGGCCATTTTCATGCTGGTCGCGCCCATACTGATGCGGGCGGCATTGATCCAATCAGGCGACGTGCTGGGCCTATTGCAAGCGAATTCCTCTCATAGAGCTTTCCCCGCCTTCTCCTGGACGGAACCCTTTGTCCTCGCGTTCTCCTGTTTCCCCACCTTGGGGATCATCACCTTTCTACCCCATTTCCTTTTACTTCTCTATCACGAATGGCAACGCTCTCCCCTTATCAAGGAGTCGAATGGATGGATATCGAACAACAGCTCATAGCCGAGTTGCAAAACAAAGACTGGCGGTTGGTCGGGCCGAACCAAGACCCGCTGGCCTGGCGCTCGTTTGTCCAGGCTGTAGCGGACTGCATCGCACGCTCAGGGAATACCGATAGGCTCCGTTACTGTGTGACCGTGGCCTACAGCCCTGTGCTTTTCGAGGCAGCCTATGACAAATCGAATTACCGACGCCGCGAACGCGCCTTTACTGAACTCTTTGAATGGATCCATGTACGATTGATAAGCCACTATCGGGTTCCTGCGAACTCGGCGCGCGAGTGGGCCAATGAGATACTCATTGTCATCAATAACCAATTGGAACGGGTAGACAGACCTCAGGGCTTCCTCCCTTATGTGATTAGGATTGTGCAAAATAAGGTCTACGAATACCGACGACAGCAAAGGCAGTTGCAGCGAGAAGGCCTTCTGCCTGGAGGTGAAGTAAGTGTGGAGGAAGGAGAGAAAAGCATAGAATCCTTCCCCGATGAAACAAATATCTTCAAACGGGTTGAATGGGAAGAAGATGAGGCCGAACTACTGAGAAACATCTGTGAATGTATGCCCAAAAGAGCCGTTCGCCAAATCGCCATCATTTGTGCCCTGGTGTGTAAAGGAATGACCTACCATGAAATCGCCCAAGAATGGGAGACCACAGAAGGTGCGCTCTACACCCTTTGGCATCGCGCCAAACACAATCTTCTAACCCATTGCCGCGGCCTGATCAAGGAAATTTTGGAGCGCCACCGGCGCTCAACATTGTTGGAGGATGGAGGATAGACCATGAGATGGATCGAGTCATTACTGGATGAGTGGATCATGGAAGTGTATGGCGCGGGCCGAGCGCCACAGAACTTCATCACCTATCTTGTAGTGTGGATTCCCGCATATCGGCGACGTGTTGCTATGATCTGGCGAACGTTGCAGGAACCCGATCTCACTTTACCCTCCATCCCCGCCCCCGATCTCTCCTTTCTTAACGATGCCCCGGAGGACTAATGAATAAGAAATCGGAAAAACCCAAGCGTCTCGAAGACATCCTCGCCAACCTTCCTGCCGACGATCCAGAACGGCGTTTGCTGGAGGCCCTTTTTGCCGATGAAAGCTTTTCCCACGAGGAAGCGCAAGCCATGCTGCCCGATTATGTGACTGACGAACTCCTCGGGCTTCCTGTGCGCGAACGCTACCCCCGCCTCCATCGCCATCTCCTCCATTGCCAGATCTGCGCCGACATGTACGCCAGCATGATGATCGACCTGACGCAGGCATTTCCTCAGCCGGCCGTCATGCCTCAGCCCGATCTCAGCTTTCTCCCTGAGACGCCCCCATCCCGTCTCCATGCCTTGCTGGGTGATGTGCGCAACACCACCAGGCAAGCGCTGAAGGCCATCGTGGCTGTAGAATGGCCCCAGCTTCAGGATGAGGTGGAGATGGTGTTGCGCGTGCTCTTCCGCCAAATAGACCAGTTCGGCGATGACTTCGTTCTCCAACCCCATGCGGCGCGGGCCATGGGCTTTGGCTCCGGCGAAGCGCTTCTGAGTCAACGAATGGCTCTGGCTCTCCACAAAACGCTTATGGCGCTTAAAGAGACCTACGAAGGACAGGAAGAAATCGATGCCGAGCGCCTGATGGCTGAAGCAAAAGCAGCTATTGAAGACGCCGCCCAAGATGCAGGCCTTTCGGGCGAAGAAAAAGATCGCTTTGTCAAGGCATATCTTGATTGGTTCGAGCACGAGATTGGGACATAATTCGTCCGATTGATTTCCAAAGTAACCCCACATAAGTGAAAGAAACGGTCCGGGAAATACATCTCTATTGTAAAGGTGTCTTTCCCAACCGCTTAATTTCAAAATGATGGCGATGAGCGCACATTGATCGCGATCGTGGCGTGCCATGTCGTTCCGCACCGATGGATGATGACCAATGATATCTTCCAACACTCCAAAACCCTTTGCAAAAACGCTTTTTTGGAAGGGATTCCTGATTCTTTTCCTGGCACTGCTTGTGAGCGCCTGCGGTGCTGTTGAGCAAGAGGTTACCATTCTGAAAAACGAAAAATGGCGGGCGGAAACCAGGCTTATCCTCGATGAGCAGACGTTGGTCATGGTCAATCTGGCCGACGTGGAGCAAAGATTGGAGGAAGCCCAGGCTCAGGCCGTAGCTTTAGGTGCGGATTTTCAATGGAAGAAACAGGTCAATGATGATGGCAGCGTGACCTATCTCATGAACATGTCCGGGACAGGTTACGATCTCCTGAATCAGATCGTGTTCGACGGGGCTGCAACGATACAGCAGGTGGATGAGGACGGTGCTACAGAACTTGCCTTCTTCCCTTCCTTCGACGTCAGTGATTATGCGCTGACCCTACATGTGGGCGAAGTGTTGGAGACCAATGGCACGATTTCGAACAAAGGGGACGTGTCTTGGAATGGGCGAGGGCAACAGGTGTACGTCGTGTTCAAACCGAAGTCGATGGATACACGCCTGATCTTTGGCATTGTCGCCGCCTTGCTGGCGTTGCTCCTTATCGGAGGAGGCATCCTCTTCCTTCGTTTTCGCTCTCCCTCTCGCGCCACCATGAGAACGCCCTATCCCCCGCGGCCTTCCTTTCCCGCTTCATCCGCCAAGCCAGGGAACGTCTTCGGAGCTACAAATTATTGTCATCGCTGCGGTGGGAAGTTGAATCCCAAAGGGAAATACTGCCCCCACTGCGGCGCGCCTATGACGTAAAACAATGGCCTACGGCTCTACAGCTCCGTTGGCAAATTACTGATTACTACATGATCACGTCACACATCGACTTGGCAATCCTCAATCCTAATCCTGCTCCTTTTTAAGTCAGTCTGATAACCCTCTCCGTTCGGCCCCAAGGAGTCATATCTCATGCCTACCCCATGCCCTCGTTGCGGAGCTGAGGACCCAGGTGGCGGCAAGTTTTGTATCCATTGTGGCCAACCTCTGGCTACCCCTACGACATCGGAGCCACCCACCTATACCAGCCCCCCCTTTGATCTGAGCCCTCCTCCCTTGCCGTACGACAATTCAGAGGAGGGGAGGACATCCCCGCCTGTGAGTTCGCACGAACCGAAGACGTATGCAGCCGCTTTTGCAAACGCCTCAGAGCTCTCCCCGCCGCCACCACTTCCATTCGATTATGCTGGCGTTTCAGCGGCCAGCATTTGGGGGCCTTTCGCGGGCATGGGCACACGCGGGAGGCATGTAGCCTGGCTGTTGGATAATCTCGGAGAAAAGGCGGAAGATCTACGCCAAGCGGTTACGCAACGGTTTCAAGAGCGACGGATCCCTGATGCCAGGGTGCAACCCGAAATCCTTGTCGCCAAAGGCCTGCTGGTCGAACAGCGCCCCTATTATCTCATCCAGCGCGGACGAATCACCATTGGATTGTACATCGCCCAATTTGGCAAAGATCTCTACATTTCCCAGGTCAGCTATTTCAAAGGGCCCGTCAGTGTGGCGCGCATCGTCATCGTGGCCCTCATGGTTCTTTTCGCGCTGTTTTATCCCATGATGTTTTCCGGTGCTGTCGATAATGTGAACGTGGGCTTGGGCGGCGTGTCAGGATTGGGCAATCTGGCGGGGATTCTTTGTTGTTTGGGACCGATCTATCTTGGCACATGGGTAGCCCTCCTTCTCATGGGCATCTATGCGCTGTATAAATTTGTTGCTGACAAGGATATCCTGGCCCCGCTGCGGGTGCAACCCAACGAATTCGACCAAGACGATCTCATCGCGCTGGAAAAAGCTGTGGAACAGACCGTACGAGAATCTCTGGACGTGGTGGGCATCGAACAAGAATTGATGCCGCCGGCCGAAGAATACGGGCTGCGTCAGCGAATCATCTAATTGCATAGAACATCTTTTGAAGAGGAAACTCATGTTTGGAAAGGAACGCATTCCCATTTTGGAATCGGAGATCGCCCAGGAAGCTGGCAAACTGCGTCAGGCCCGTCTGCGCGCGGCGGCCCTGGCCGCTTACGGCCTGCAACAGGCGAGGATGATTCCAGATTACTATGAACCCCAAATCGTCTCGGCCTACCAGCAACTGCGCACGGCGGTGGCCAAACTTCCCGCGGATTTTGTGGCCGGGTGGGATGAAACGTCTCGCTGGCGAGATTGGGAGCCTACGGAATTACACGAAGAATCCTGGCTGCGCATGGGTGACTTCGTCGAAAAACCACCCTCAAACCGCGTCCTGATTCCCGCATTTTTTCCGTTCATCTCGCAGAAAAGGATCGTAGTCATCCGAGCAGGGGGAGCGTTCGCGGAGATTGGCCTTTCGTTGTTGCAATCCCTGGTCATCCGCACCGCGCTGATGCTTCCACATCAGGCTCGGTATACCTTGCTGGATCCATCGGGAGCGGGACGGGCCTTTCCCATGCGCCGTTACCTCCCCAACGTCCGGGAAAATAGCGGGGATGTCTTCCGGGATCTGGAAGAAGTGGTGCGAGAGACCCAGCGCATCATCGAAACTTATCTCGATGCGTCGGTGACTTCCTTCGAACAAGTGCCCCAAAACATGCGGGTGAACGAAGTGTACAACCTGGTCTTCGCCGCCAACTTCCCCAAAGGCTTTGATCGACGAGCCATCGAAGCGATGTTGAAGATCGGGAACACCGGCCACGAGGCGGGCATTTATCTGTTCATTCATTACAATCCCGATTATGAATTGCCGCGAGATATGGATTTCAAGCAATTCGAAAGGCTCTATGTATTCCATGTGGAGGGAAGTCAGACCTCCGTATCCGACCGTTTGATGCTCCATGTAGATGCTGTTCCTTCGGCCGAACTACAACAGCAGGTCTTTCAGAAGCTTAAGGACAGCAAACCGCCTGAACGGATCATTCGATGGTATGAACTGGAGGGCGTCGAAACTTCGCCCGAAGCCTGGTGGCAGGAGGACGCCACGGAGTTCATCGAAACGCAGATCGGCGTGCATGGCTCCAGCGCGGCATTGAAACTCTGGTTTGGTGCGAAAGATGGCCGTCCCTGTGCTCATGGGGTGTTGGGCGCGATGACTGGCTCGGGCAAATCGAACCTCTATCATGTCATGATTGCTGGATTAACCACCCGTTACAGTCCCGAAGAACTGCGTCTCTATCTCATCGACGGCAAAGATGGCGTGGAATTTCAACCCTACCGCAATCTGCCCCATGCCGAGGTCGTCTCTCTGCGCTCCTCGCCTGAGCTCTCTCGCAACGTCCTGGCCGAGCTCATCGCCGAAAAAGAGCGGCGCAACGACTTGTTCGCCGAAGCGGGCGCCAAGGACTTCACCGAATATCGCCTGAAAGGTCAGCCTTTGGGAAACCTCCCTCGCATCCTGTTGCTGGTCGATGAATACCAGGAATTGTTCGAAGGGGACCGGGATGGCGTCGCCTCCGACATGTTGTTGCAATTGGCGGCTCAGGGGCGCAGCTCCGGCATTCATATGTTCCTGGGCTCGCAGCACTTTGGCGCGGCCAACATGATGCATCGACAGAAGATTTTCGGCAATTTCCACCTTCGCGCTGCCATGCAGATGAGCAGTGATGACATCACTGCGCTCACCGAATTCGGACGCGAAGGCAAGGCGATGATCGCGGCCACCTGCAACATGCCAGGCAAAATCGTCATCAATGACCGTAGCGGCGACGACAGCGCCAATGTGGCGGGCAAGGTTGCTTATCTCACCACAGAGGAGCGAGATGAGCTGATCCAAAAACTAACATTGAAAGCCGCAGAGAGCCAGACCGAACTCCCCTCCCGCATCGTTTTCGATGGGAAACGACAGCCGTCTATTCTCGAAAACCCCCAATTTCAGATCCTTCTCCATCTTCCCGACTGGCCCGCCCCCCAAGAGATGGTCCTTATTGCGCGCAAACCTCTGTGGCGCAACGGCTTCGCCATACCCGATTGGTTCGCGGGCGAGCATCCGTTCATCGTCTGGTTGGGGCAAGATTACTCCGTGCGAGGCCAGGCGCGCGCTATCATTCGACGCAACGTTTCAGAGAATCTCATGATCGTTGGCAACGCGCATGCCGAATGTTACGGCATGCAAGCAGGCATCTTGGCCAGTTTGGCGGCCAACGCTGCGCCCGAGCGAATCCATTTCCTCATCTTCGATGGGGGCATCCCGGAAACGCCCTGGGGCGAAACCCTGGAAAAGGTGGTGAAAGGGTTGTTGAAGCCGACATCGTTCCCTGTGACATTTAGCCGTGAACATGAAGATGTCGAAGAGATGTTGGGGACCTTGGAGCAAGAAATCGAACGCCGTAAAGCTTTGCCCTCCAAAGAGCAGATGCGCCAGCCCGATATCTTCTTCATAGGCTCTGAACTGAATCGCGTCGCCCAATTGCGCCAGCGCATGGGTGCTTATGGGATGGAGCCTTCACCTCTGGCAGAGAAATTCGCCAACATCTATGCCGAAGGTCCGCCATTGGGCGTTCACTGCGTTTTGAATTTCTCCAACGTGGCCACCATGGGCAGTGTGGTGGATCTGCGACGTGGTCTGATCCACTTCAGACATCGCGTTGCCACGCAAATGTCCGAAGATGCATCCCACACCTTCGTACGCAGCCGCGAAGCGGCTCGCCTGCAACAGGAAGGCCCCCTCCCCGTCAACGCTCTCTACTTCGATGTCGATGCAGATAGCACCCTCCGTTTCAAACCTTATTCCATCAAGTCGCAATCTGGCATGCCCACTTTCGACGAACAACTTCGTCATATCGCCGCCCGCTTATCCCATCGGAGGTCTTTTTCGTGAACGAACAATATGAACAGCTTATTCTCTTTCGCGAGCAACTGATCCGCTTCAACGAGGCTCTGAAGTCGTCCATGATCGATTTACAAAACAGTCATGACTATGTGGATCGTTGGTGGCGAGACGACATGCGCAAAGCCTATGATCACCAATGGGAGCCCCTGAAGGAGATGATGAACCGTTACATCAACCACGAAGGCCGAGCCTATGTAGAATTCCTCTCCATCAAGATCCACAAACTTGAACAGTATCTCCGTGAACGATAACCAGGAGTCGATGTCATGGCAACCACCGATACTCGCATTCTGCTCTCGGGGCTCCAGGCCTATCAAAAACATCTGGAGCGTCATCTACAAGTGCTCAGGACCGAATTCAACGTGCTGGAGAGCCGTTGGCAGGCCTTGAACGCAGTTTATACGGGTGAAGCCGCGGATGAATTCAAGGCGCACTGGGCCATCACTCGCGCCCGATTTCAGGAATATCAAGACCGCACTGCCCGCATTTTGGATATGCTGAAGGAGCGCATCGAGGCGCTGGAAGAATTTGATCGTCCAGGTGGTCTATGAAAGCCATACGTCCTCAGATGTTGATCATCGCATTGGGCGATCTGCAAGAGCGCTGCAACGCCTGGCTCATCGAAGGCCGCGAAACCATTGCCCAAACGGCGGCCATACAACGTCGAGAAACAGAACATGCCCAGAATATGGCTCGCCGGGCTGAGATCGCGTTCGCCCAAGCTCTGGACGATCAGGAACAGGTGGAAAAGATCCGAAGCGAGGTAGAAACATGGCAGTCCCGCTCTCGTGCATTGAAAGTTCAGTGCGACGATCTGATGACGCTGAGTCAGAAAAAACGAGCCCATGCCCAAGAAACGCTGACTTATTGGCAAAAAGAACTAGAGGAAGCGCAGGAATGGTTAGCCTATGCCACGCAACGACTCATCCGCGCGCAGGAGGAGCTGGAAGACGCTCAGGCCGCTTATGAACGTGCGCGGTGGGCTTACAACGATGCAGTGGATCGTTACAATCGCTGCGTTCGCAGCGAAGAAAGCCGCGACTGCAGCGGGCGGCGACGTGATGTTGAACGCGCCAAAGATCGTCTGGAAATGGCGGCTTTTCGCTTGAAACGGGCCATCGCTGAATTCGAGGCGGCTCAACATGAATTCGAACACGCTCAGGCCCGGGCGGCCTGCTGTCAAACCAGTGTGGAGGTAGCGCAACAAGCACTTTCTGTCGCTGAGGACGCGATTGCCTGGGCTGATCAGGCGCTGGCTGAGATCGAACGCGGCCTCGATTACGCCGATGCGGCGCTCAGATTCGTTATCGAGGCGGAAGGACATGTTGAAAACGAAATAATAGCGGCCGAAGCTATGAGATTTTTCTGCCGTAAGGACTTGAACGCCTTGAGCGCGGCCGCCATAGCTCATCGACGCGCAGATGGCTTCTTCGAATCCGCCCAGCGCTTGCTCATCCTCAGCCGCCAAGAATTGGACTATCGTATCGCCCGGCTCGCTGAGTTTGATCGTCCGGGCTTATTGTCCTAACCTCATCCCTCCGCCTGCTGTGCGAAACGGCTTCTCCCTCGATTTTACAACCACCGATGGAAGAAATTCTGTGGAAGTTCTCCCGACAGAATCGAGATCTGCGCGATCTACGCAAAGACATCCAAGGGGTCTGGGATGATGACGCCGCCCGCGACATCAACCATCGATACCTGGATCCCCATGACGCCGATGCTCGGGAAGTGGAAGCCTCGCTGCGAAAGCAAGCCATCGCCATTTCCGAGGCGGCCGCCTTGCGTCGTCGGGCCGAAGAAGAGGAGCGACGGGCGACCCAATTCGCAGAAAACATGATCCAGTCCCTGAGCGCTGTCGAACGGGAGTTGCCCCTGCTGTTTTCCAGCTTCGAAGAAACAAAACAGCTTCACGGTAAAGGCCAAGATCTGGTCCCTATCATTGATCGATTCATTCAATCCGCCAACACCCCCTGTGAAGGAGTGCTCACTCGTGACGAATATCACCGTACATATTCCTGAATCCTTGCAGGCGCCATTGCAGGAATATAAGAACGCCAAAAATGAACTCCAAGTCACTTTGCAGGCCGCGCAAGAGATGCAGGATCTGGCCGCACATGCCCCCAAAGAATCTGGCTATGAGCCTATCACCCAACTGACCACAGAGGGGACTCCTCCCCTGGAACTAGACGCCGCCTATACACAGCTCACCCAGGCCCTCAAAGAAATCGAGGACGCCCAAAAGGCCATCGAGCTCAAAGAACATGAAATTGAAGGAATAAGAAAATCGGCCCAGCTATACACCTTACTCATCATTGGCGCGGCCATCCTCATCATTGGCTATCTTGTTTATCTCGCGGTGTTGACGATCGGATAGCGCCATGGTTAGGGCATACACCTTTTAACCCTGCGCTCTGAAAAAAGGAACAAACCATGAAATCTTCAAATTCTTCCGCCATGCTCATCGTTTGGTCCATTGGCGCGATTGTCGCCGCCATCATCGCGATTGGCGTGTTTCCGCCCTTGTTTGGCGGACTAGCTCTGTTTTTTGGGTATCTTGCCAGCAGATATCATCGCGGTCTGGGCGTTGCTTTGATGATCATGGCAGCCATTTCCTTAATCGTCGGCGTCATCTTGGGCGCTATGTGGGGTATGGAAAATCTTCGATTTTAGCTGAGCCCAAAAGGTATCCATCTTTTCATTTCACGGGAGGCAATCCAATGAAACCTGGAACAACGAGAAAGCAACCACCATCTTTCCAGAACCGGCCGGTTCCCCAGCGAAATCGGCCACCATCTTTTCAGAGACGATATACTTTACAGAACCGCTCACCTTCTCCCTCCCGCTCACCAGGGAGCGCTTTGGGCGCCATCGCTGGAATAGTTATCATCGTGGCGTTCTTCCTGCCGTGGATTCGCGCCTGTGGAACCGAGTTAACTGGCTATAACATAGCGACCAACAGCAACGGCATGGTGGAGGAAGCATGGCAATACTGGCTGGTCCCAGCTTCAGGATTGATCCTGGTCATTCTGTTTGCTTTACTTCGTACGCGAACCTTTGGCATGAAGGTATCGTTGGGCGTTGCTCGGATTATTATTGGACTTTTAGGATTCCTGCCCGTCCTCAATGTTTGGCGCAACGTACAAGACAGTGGCGGCGTCATGGAAGTCTTGTATGGCGGTTGGATTCTGGTCAGCGGCTTCGCATTGATTTTCCTTTCATTCATCGTAGACTTATTCCCAATCGGGGATGACTGACATCCCGCCCGATAGCCTCTGCCATGACATCATTTCCCTATTTGCACTTGCTGCCTCACGGCGCGATTTTTGGTTTCTCCTTCCCCTATCTCCCTGACTTCCTCGAAGACCATACCTTGGTCGGAGAGCGAAAGAGCGAAAAGGTGGAGGAGGTGCTGACGCGGCAGATCCAATTCATCGCCGCACTCTGGCGCTGGCAGGGCGCAGCCTTTAGCCTGCGCTATCTCTATCACCCGCAGCGCGTCGCACTTCGGATCGCCTTGTTGGCCCGCATCGCGGCGCGTCCGGAACACCAACAGCGCGCCGGGGAAGAGCTGGCCAAACAACTCCTGCGCTTAGGAAGCGCATTCGGTATGCCCTTGAAGCCGGTGGCGGATAGGGAAGAACTCCAGCATTTGCTCTCCCCTTTTGCACCATCCACCATTGTCGAACTCCGCCAACATGAAGAGGTTGTCCCCCTCACCTGGCTGGGAGGAGACGCCTATGTCGTGCACGCCTTGAATCGCCCGGCTGGCAGCTTTCTCCTCCCCTTTCTCAGCCTTGGCCAGTACGATAGCCCTATCCTCATTAACCTGCACCTTCAGCCCACCCAACTGACCTCCCAGGAAAGTCAGAGCATCGCCCGAGCCGCGGGCGTCGCTCAGACTGCAAGCGATTGGCAAAAGCAGGATTACGGGCGTCAGCAAAGTCGCCGCTTCATCGATCCCCAGGCGCAGATGGTGGCTCAAATTTACACAGCCAGCCTGCGCCGTCTGGCTCGCCCCTTTCTGGTTCTGGCGCAGGTGGCCAGCCCCGACCCTGTGGCCGCCATGACGGTGGCCCAATCTCTCTCCACGGCCATCACCTCCCTACCGCCATCGGAACAGCGTTTCGAAGCGGACCCGCCTGTGACCATGGATGCGCTCTGGCCCACCCAATCCGCTGAAATCGAGGCCGCCCGGCAAACGATGAGCCAACTCACCTTGCGCATGTGGGGTCCTCGCCTCGCCACCGAAGGCAAAGAGCGCTTCCGTTATCTCACCGACGCTCAGGGCGCGGCCTGTCTCTTTCGTTTCCCCATCTCGGTTCAGGGCGGCATCCCCGGCATCGTGGTGCGTCAACAAGCGCCTGATTTCGTTGCTGGTTCCCATCGGGCGGGTGTGAGGGATGATGAGGTGCACCTGGGTGTGTATCAGAGCGGGGGTAATGTGACTATCTTGGTCAAAGATTTGACCCGGCACGGCATGATTGCCGGGCTTCCAGGTAGTGGCAAGACCAACACCGCCCTCTACATCCTCGATCAGCTTTGGCGACGCCATCGCATCCCCTTCATGGTCATCGAACCAGCCAAATGCGAATATCGGGGGTTGTGCCAGCAGCCAGGCTATGAGGATCTGCTCATCTTCACCTTGGGTGATGAGATGACCTCCCCCTTCCGACTCAATCCCTTCGAGTTGCTTACGGGCGTGCGAGTGGAAGCGCATCTGGAAATGCTCAATGTAGCCATCAATGCCGCACTCCCTCAGTTCGGCGTGTTGCCAACCATTATCGAAGAGGCCCTGGAGAATGTTTACTCGCGATACGGTTGGGAATTGACGGATCGGGCGCAGGAAGATGAGAGGCGCTTATTCCCCACCCTGGCCGATTTCTATCGCGAAGCTATCCGCGTCGTCCAGCAACGAGGATATCGCGGCGAACTGAACGATAACATTACCGCAGCGGTCAAAGGGCGGCTTGGCAGCCTGTTGCGGGGCAGCAAAGGCATGATGTTCAACTGCCGTCGTTCATTGCCCTTCGATCATCTCCTCTCTCGCCCTGTCATCCTGGAGATGGATGCGCTCAGCGATGATGCCAAAGGGCTTACCATGATGTTCCTGCTCATCCTCCTGCGGGAATATCGCCGCCGGGATCACGCGCTACATCCCGAAGAAAAAGGGTTACGCCATCTTCTGCTCATCGAGGAAGCCCATCGCGTCATGGAGAATGTCCAGTCGGTCGGCGCTTCCGAAGTAGCTGCCGATACCCGGGCCAAGGCGGTGAAGATGATCACCGACTTTCTGGTGGAGATGCGGGCTTACGGCCAGGGCATGCTTATTGCTGAACAAAGCCCTGAAAAATTAGCGCCCGACGCCGTGCGCAATACGAACCTGAAAATCGCTCACATGCTGCCTGGTCGCCAGGATCGAGCGGTGTTGGCCTCGTCCATGATCATGGATGAACATCAGGAATGGTTCATGGGAAAATTGAGGGTGGGGCAGGCCGCTGTTTTTATGACCGGCTTCGAAAAAGCCACCTTCATGCGCGTACCCAATTATAAAGACGAATCGGGTTTTGCGGATTATCTCCTGGATGATGAGGTCTCGCGCCATATGGCGCGTTATCAACTCGCGGCCCGTAGCAGCTATCTCCCCTTCGACGGCTGTCGGTTCTGCGGTGAACCTTGCAGATATCGAAAATCCATCGAGCCTGTAACCCGCCATCGTCCTACGGCTGAGCGCTTTCAAAAGGCCTTGCTCGCTTTTGACAAGCATCCAGAACCTGAATTCTGGCCCGAGAACTGGCGGGCGGTGGCCCAGGTCTGCCTGGACGCTGCGGCCCGGGCCGGATATCCCCAAAACCAGGAGGCTGCCTATTGCTATCTTGCTCACGAAATCGATTTCCTCTTCACCGAACATATGCGTCGGCAGTTCATTCAGGCAGCGAAGGAACTTACTCCACTACATCCGGGCTGATATGCCCCCGGAATATCGCCGTCCATGAGCCATCTTCAAAGCAGTCCAACGGTGGATAAACCCGCGCCGATACGGACGAAAATGAGAACGCTGATGCCCGCAGATGCTTCGCAACGCTGATTCACACTGATTACTGATGACTGACTATTTTCTTCGTGCCTTCGTGGCTCTATTTTCGAAACAGGAGGTGTCTTCGTGACTTATCACAACCCGCAAGTCAAGAATCCCGGTTTAGCCGCTGTCCTGAGTTTTCTTATTTCAGGTTTAGGTCAGATTTACAACGGCGAGATCGGAAAGGGGATTCTAATCATCGTGGTTCAAATCATCAATGGCTTATTGACGCTGATCTTCGTTGGTTTTGTCACCGGTGCCATCGTCTGGATATGGGCCATCTACGACGCCTACAAAACCGCGGAGCGCATCAACGCCAGCGCAGGAGGAGCTAGCCAGCTTCCCGGCCCGCCACGCCCGTCTAACTCCCCGTGATCTAGAATCGCCACGACCGAATGGGGTAAGGCCTGGCAAGTGGAGGCCGGTGCGGAAATGCCCGAGCGCAAATTGTATTCCGACATCGACGAAACACGCGGGCGAGAAGGTTCTATTTATCGTCCCGGCCAGCTACGGTAGCGTAAACAATGTCTTCTCCTCTTATCTGCCCCAACTGCGGAGTCGGGCAGCGCCGACCTGACGCTCGCTTTTGCCAAAATTGCGGCTATCCCCTGAACGCGGCGACCTCGGCTGCCGGTTCTGGCGCCGCGCGTGGCCGCCACGGCAGACCCTGGTTTTGGATCGGCGGGGCGGTGCTGATGGTGCTGATCTTTGCGGGCATCCTCCTGCTTGGGCCTGGGCGTAAGCTGTTGCCCTGTTGCCAGCCTCCGCAGAAACAACCGGTGGGCGTTACCCCACCCATATCCGTTCTAACCTCAGAGGCAACTGTGGTGGCGGGACCCGCCTCTCCAACGCCTCCGCCACCTACACCTACACCGCTACCAACGCATACATCAGCATCCCCGCCGACGCCTACACCCAAAGCTACCAACACACCTGTACCTCCGTCCACGACCACGCCTGTGCCTCCCACCGATGCGCCCGTTCCCACTCGACCGCCTGCGTCCCCCATCGTCGCCGAGTTGGCATTCATTCCCCTTTCCATTCAGCATATCGCCAATTCGAACACCCAGGAAGGGTATCGCAATCCCCCTTTGGGCCAAGTCACACTGGGAGGCGTTCCTTTCGATCTTCGTCATGGGGAGAGCATCGTCACCCAGGCAAACCCCTTGCCCGATCATCCCACCATCGTGACCATCCCTGCGGGCATCCTCAATCCCCAAACCGTTTATCTCCTGTTGACTGGCGGTGATTTATTCGTTTCGTTCGATGGCAAAAAGTTGGGGGAGGTGAATCTGGTCTTTGACAATGGCGAAACGTACGCCGTTCCGTTGATTGCTGGAGAAAACATTCGTGAATGGAAACATTTTCAATCGAATGTCGTCTCCCATGTCTCCAGCCCGTTTGTAACCGAAGTGTGGCGCGGCGGAAACAACTATGATTCGGGCGATGCGGTATTCGATATGTTACGCATCGATGTGCCTCCGTCGCTGCGAAGGAGAACCCTGTCGCGCATCGAAGTATTGGATCAAACACAACAGACAGTTGGTCAGATGGATCCCGCCATCAATATGAATGGCGTCACTGTCGCCGCTCTGATCATGGGCCAGCAGCCCATCCCAACCTCGCCACCCACGCCGACAGCGATTCCGCCTGCTCCTACGCCACTGCCTCCACCGACTCCCACCCCTTGCGCCATTCAGCCTCAGGGACGGTTTGGCGAGATTTGGCGACAATATCAAAACATGTTGGGATGCGCCATCAATGGCGAGGTGGAAACCGGAGGCGCAACCCAGCGTTTTCAGTATGGGCGCATGATCTGGCGCCAAAATACAAATTGGCACTATGTCTTGCATGATGGCGGAACCTGGGAAAATTATCGAGACGAATATCAGGAAGGGATGCAGGAGCCCGGCTATCATGCTCCACCGGGCCTGGTGACCCCGGTGCGTGGATTTGGCATCGTGTGGCGTAAATATCAGGGCGGCCCTGACTCGCCCCGCGTTGGCTGGGGCGTTGAAAAAGAGTATTGGGCGCCTTTCCACGTTCAGGATTTCAAGAAAGGCTTAATTATCGAATTGGAAGGAACCATCTATGTGTTAGGCGACAACGGAACCCGCTGGCTTACACCGTAATCAGGAGCGTAACAATGCCATTAGAGAAATTGGTCACCGACACAGCGTTATCCGTTACCCAGGTCACCAAAACATTCATGAAAGAAGTCTGGAGCAGGCTGGACGCTACAGCCGAAAAACCGCGGCCCAGCGACTATCTCAGCGAGAAAGGCATCAAAGCCATGCAAGGCGTTCAAGAAAATAAGGGACTCGACTCATGAAAGACACCCACTCAAGTGTCAAAGACACCCGCTCCCCTAGCATTCATAGGCCCAAAGACACCTCCTCTCCCAAACTCTCCAGCCGCGGCATCGCGTCTATGCGCGGGGAGAGTGCCGCTGAAGCGCCATCGAAACTCAACAGAAATGACTTGCGTGATGTGGAGGTCTCGGCCGCTCGACATCTCAAAGCCCCGGCAGTCGATGAACGTGACAACGTCAACAAAATGAAAGTTTACGAGCATAAGCTCCAGGGGGAAATGGGCGAGGAAGCCATGCGTAAACTGGGCGCAGAATCTTTGAATGATTACAAACGCAACTTCCCGGTGTACGACTTCATTTCGAAGGATGAGATCGCGTCGGTGAAAACCCACATGCCTTCCGAAAAATATCCCCGCGCTTACCTGTCTAACTACGCCCATGATCTGCGAGTTGCCATAGGTACGGCGAAGGCCAAAGATGGTAAATACCAAGGGCATTCGAGTACATCCTTCGCTGCTGAGGCTTTGTCGCAACTTGACCAACACCATCGCCCTGAAGGTTGGGAGCGGGTGTCTCCACAAGAGATGGAAGCCGCGATCCGGGCGAAAGCCTCGCTGCGCATTCCCAGCGATCATGTGCAGCCCGTGCAAAACTACGTTCGCAGCGCCGCCTTACGCCATCCCGAAAAGTATGGTTTCGATCACCTGCCCAACAATAAAGAACTAGATCAACTGACCTCTCGCATTAAACCCCTTCCCATCGAATCGAAACAAATTCAAACGCGCGTCCAAAGGCGCATGAAGGGTCTCCATAAAGATGCTTAAACGCTATCGAAAGGCGCTCGCTATGGAATGTTCCAACTGCCAAACTCCCGTCAAGCCCAACGCCTGCTTCTGCACCGCATCTATTGGCAAGAAAAGGCATAAAAAGCCTTGCCGTGACCGTGATCGCTCAAAAAATGCGTTCATATCGGCTATTGTGCCCTCCGTCCCCATAGGTCTGCCAGCGACTCCATATCGACATCGTCGTTCGTCAGCGACTACGCCCCCGACCCCGATTGGCTCCATGCTCGGGAATATTCCGAAGGCCCGCGTCGGGCCGTGGTGGACTGGTATCAAGCGCCATGTCAATAAATTTCTGAAAAAACATTCAAAAGCCCCGT
>Ga0256914_1000569_pt1 | contig 36361 bp, 42 predicted proteins | sample HulkmetaG_FD_191571 | JGI IMG/M metagenome (GOLD analysis project Ga0256914, IMG submission 191571) | Hydrothermal chimney microbial communities from Main Endeavour vent field at the Juan de Fuca Ridge, Pacific Ocean - Hulk | ecosystem: Environmental > Aquatic > Marine > Hydrothermal vents ... | reverse complement strand
GAGGAAACAGAAGAAAGTTTCAAAATGAAGGCTGGGATTAGTGCTGATAAAAAGCTGTTCGGTTTACTTCCTGGAAGCAGGGAGAGCGAAGTTAATACACTTCTTCCGATACTACTAACTTCCGCTGAGATTATCTATAAAAAAAGGGAGGATATGCATTTTGTTATCCCTTCTACTCCAAATATGGAGGAAAAGATAAAAAAAATAACTGTAGGTTATAAAATTCCTGTTACGGTAATTACAGATAAATATTTCAGTTATCCTGCATATGAAGTTATGAAGCATTCTGTATTTTTAAATGTTGCATCTGGGACAGCAACACTCGAAACAGCCATACTGGGTAATCCATTCCTTCTTGTATATAAGGTTTCGCCGATCACATATTTTATTGGGAAGATGCTTGTATCTATAGATTATATAGGTCTTCCAAATATTATAGCTGGAAAGGAGATAGTAAAAGAACTCCTTCAGAAAGAGTGCAGTCCTGAAATTATATCTTACTGGAGTCTTAAATATTTAGAAGATATAAAAATGTATGAAAGATTGAAAGAAGATCTTAAAAGGGTAAGATCTGTATTAGGGAAAAAAGGAGCTATAAGAAAAACTGCAGATCTGATAAGGGAGATCTTATCAACTTAACTGTTATAATATCTGTTATCATTACCTGATTGGGGCAACTAATTGGAATATAAATTTTTACTTTCTTATATTCTTGTTTTAACTGCTCTTTTCTACCTTTATAAAGAAAAATTAGAGATAGAAAAAACGCTTTTAATAAACTCAATAAGAGCATTTGTCCAGCTTTTAATATTAGGTTATCTTCTATCTTACATATTTAAACTTAAAAATCCTATAGAACTATTAGGAATACTTCTTTTTATGACGCTTTTTGCAGCTTTTACGGGACAGAGAAGGGTTAAATTGGCAGACAGAGGATATATAGTTGCATTTCTATCTATATTTTGTGCATCTTTTATTGTTCTTTTTTCTTTGATAGCTCTTGATCTTATATCATTTAAACCTAATGAGATAATACCTGTTGGAGGGATGATAATAGGAAACTCCCTAAATGTATATACACTCGCTGTAGATAGGATGAAAGGTGAGGTTAAAAATACAATAGATATAATTGAGAATATTGTAGCCCTTGGAGGGAGTTTGAAAGACGCTTTTTATTTTGTAAACAGAGCATCAATAAAGGTAGCTATGATACCAATACTCAATAGCCTTCAGACAGTAGGTATTATACATATCCCTGGTATTACTGTCGGTATGCTTATTGCTGGTGCTCATCCTCTTGAAGCTGTTTCCTTTCAGCTTGTTATAATGTATATGATAGTTGCTGTAGCTCTTTTTACAGGTATATTTTCAGTAAACTTTGCTTACAAGAAAATAATAAGGACGGTTTTTAACTGATGATTATTATATACAGTTTTTTCTATACAGTTTTTTTGTTCATTTATATTCCATTTTTTATATTAACAAATAGAAAAAAAGGTTACAGTGTTGATATAAAAGAAAGATTTGTTTTATATACGGATAACAGTGAAAAAAACACTTTATGGTTTCACTGTGCAAGTGTAGGGGAGTTAAATGTTGCATATCCAATTGTAGAAAGACTTAAAGATAGGTACGAAATATTAATAACGGTAAGTTCTCCAAGAGGTAAGAGCTTTGCATTAGAGAAGTATCCTTTTGCAAAAGTCAGATCTCTTCCTTTTGATATACCCTTTCTGATGAAAAGATTTTTAAATATATACAGACCTTTATCCCTTATAATAGTAGAAGGTGAGTTCTGGCCTAATCTTATATTTGAAACCTCTAAGAAAATTCCTGTCATGTCAGTAAATACAAGAATATCTCCCAGTTCTTTTGTTTTTTATAAAAGATATAAAAAGTTTTTCAGTTCTGTGTTAAACAGTATAAGCAGATTTTTTGTAAGATCAGAAAAAGATCTTTATCATCTTGGCTTTTTTGTACAAAAAGATAAGATTAAGCTGTGCGGTGATCTCAAATTTGTTTCATCTTCAAATAAAAAAGATGTGTATCTTGATAAAAAAGGAAAAAAGGTTATTGTTGCCGGAAGTACACACGACCCTGAAGAAAAAGTATTGATAAATATTTATAAGAATTTAAGGCTTAAATATCCAGATTTAAGGCTCATTATAGCGCCAAGACATATTGAGAGAATAGACCAGATCAAAGGTATTCTCAAAGAGGAAGGGCTTACTTACTCATTTAGAACTGAAACTGAAGAACTTGATAAAGATGTTTATATAGTTGATACGGTGGGAGAACTTTCAGGTATTTATAAATATGCTGATGTCGTATTTGTTGGAGGAACTATAGCTCCTATAGGAGGGCATAATATACTTGAACCTGTATCTGAAGGTAAACCAGTTGTTATAGGAAACCATTACGAAAAAATAGAGGATCTTTATAACTTTCTGAAAAATTTCAGGATTGTATTTTCTGTGGATAATGGAAGAGAAATGGAAAAAATTATAGATAAACTGCTTGATGAAAACTTTAAACCAGATTTTGATATTTCAGCCTTTCAAAGAAGAATATTAAACTGCTATATAAATGGTATAAAGGAGTTCTTAGATTGAAACAGATTGTGGAATTTGCAAAAGAGTTTTATAAAGATGAGATTCTTGATTACACAACTTACAGTTATCTTTCTGATAAGACAAAAGATCCAGATTTGAAAAAGATGCTTAGAGATATAGCCTGTATAGAAAAAACTCACGCTCAGTTCTGGAAAGATTTTCTCGAAAAAAGAGGGGAAAATGTTCCTGAAATCTCATATTCTAAGTTCAGGTTATTTTTGCTTTCACTACTTTCGAGAGTTATCAATCCTGTTTTTGTTGTATCATTCCTTGAGCTTGGAGAAGCAGGCGCAATAAGGAAATACTACAGTTTTTTGAAAAAAGGATCAGTAAATAAGGATGAAAAGGAAAAGATAAAAAAAATAATTATTGATGAGATTGAACATGAGACAATCTTTGCTAAAGAAACAGAAAAGCTGGGTGTTTCAAACATCAGGGATTTTGTACTTGGAATGAATGACGGACTTGTAGAAATACTTGGGGTGGTAACTGGACTTTCAGCTGTATATACAAATAATCCTTTTATAGTGGCTGTATCAGGTCTTATAGTTGGTATTGCAGGAGCTTTATCCATGGGAATAGGTGCTTTTATATCTGTAAGATCACAGAGACAGGTAAATGAAGGTATAAAAGAAAAACTTGAAATAATCTTTGATATTCGCCCTGAAAAAGCTCTTGAGGATTTTCAAGATAAACTTATTAATACTGGTATCCCTAAAGAGCTTGCGGAAGAGATAAGTTATAAACTCGGTAAGGAAAAGAGTTCATTGAAAAAACTGCTTGTAGAAGATGTAACAGAGAATGAAATAAAATCAGGTCTTTTTACAGGGTTTGCCTATCTGATTGGGGTTTTATTTCCAGTTTTACCTTACTTTATTACATTCTCCTCACTGGTGGCTCTTGTGCTTGCTGTAATTTCTGCAGGTGTTGCTCTATCAATTGTAGCGATAGTTATATCAGTTTTATCAGGAATAAATATGAAGAAAAAGATATTAGAGATGGTTCTAACAGCTTTTTTAGCTGCAGGTCTGTCTTACGGGTTTGGGACATTAATGCAGTCCATTTTTGGGATTAATATAGATTGAAAAGGAGGATGCTATGCCTTACAGTATGACAGGTTTTGCTTATATAACACAGGATTTTGATGATTACGAGATATCTGTCAGAATAAAATCTTTAAACGGAAAGGGTATGGATATTTCTGTAAAAGGACACAGAGATCTTATAGTTTTTGTTGAGCTTGATATTAGGAATATTATTAGATCTTTTTTTGAGAGGGGGAGTTTTCAGGTCTTTATAGATCTAAAATATAAAAAACCAAAGCTTTTTATAAATATAGATAATCTAAAAAGAGCTGTAGAAACTGTTAAAACTGTTATGAGAGAGATCCAGCTCTCCCCTTCAGATGATAAGATTTATGACATTGCGTCTGGTATTGCAGTTGAGATGGAAGAAAATCTCATTGACGAAGAGCTTAAAAAAAATACATTAGATGCTGTAGAAGAGGCCTGTCAGATATTAAAGGCAGAAAGGAAAAAAGAGGGAGACAACCTGATAAGAGATATAAAAGAAAGAATTTTGATCCTACAGAATATTACAGAAAAGATAGACAGACAGAAGGAAGAGATCATCTCGAGGGCAAAGGATAGAGCTTTTGAAAAAATAAAAGATTTGTTAGGTGAAGAATTTTCTGAAAGAGCTTTTATTGAGGCAACAATAATCGCTGATAAGATAGATATAACAGAAGAAATTGTTAGATTAAAAACCCATATAAAAAGATTTAAAGAGCTTTTAGAACTTGATCAGCCCGTTGGTAGAAAGATGGATTTTCTCTGTCAGGAGATGCACAGGGAAATAAATACAATGGGAAATAAGATGCCAGACTTTTCCAGATATACAGTTGAGATGAAAACTCAGTTGGAAAAAATAAGACAGCAGGTTCAGAATATAGAGTGATATCACTAAGTATTTTTTATAGATTTTTATACTTTTAAAACCTATATTTATTCTTGAATACTGTTAATTATAGAGGGGGTTGGGGATATTCTTCCTGTACGAAAAGGGGGTTGTTTAGCCCCCTTTTCAAATTACTCAAGATTTAAAAAACTTAGCTTTTCTAAAATCTCGATTCCTCTGTAATCAGTAAGATCAAGTCTGATTGGTGTTATTGATACATAACCTTCCCTGACTGCTGTATAATCAGTTCCCCTTTCACACTCTTCTTCAAGTGCTTCTTCTCCTCCTATCCAGTAATATACTTCTTTTGACGGAGATATATATTTTTTTATTTCCTCTTTATACGCCCCTCTTCCCTGTCTTGTAAGCAGATACCCTTTTATATGATTTATCTGTATGTTAGGAAATGTTACATTTAAGAAAACTTTATCAGGAAGACCTTTATGTAATATCTGTTTTACGATTTTTACAGCAATATCAGCCATTCCTTTAAAATCAGGATTTTTAGATGATGCCGGAGAAAAGGCTACAGACGGTATTCCGAATATTGTCCCTTCTCTTGCTGCCCCCACAGTTCCAGAGTAGAAGATATCATTTCCCAGATTTGGTCCTGTATTTATCCCAGAGATTAAAATATCTGGTTTTTTCCCTTTTAGGATTATATGATATCCAAGATGAACACAATCTGCAGGTGTGCCGTCCACTATATAGTAAAAGTTTTCTTCAAGCTTTTCTATTTTTAGTGGTCTTGTAAACGTTAGTGAATGGCTTGTTCCAGACATATTTCTATCAGGAGTTACAGTAATTACGTCAAAATCCTGTTCTAATAGTTTTTTTCTCAGTAATAAAAGACCTTCAGATTGGTAGCCGTCATCATTAACAAGGAGCACTTTATACTTTTTCATATATGATCTTTCCTCAAAATATGTTTATATTAAAGTCGGAGCGAGCGGACTCGAACCGCCGACCTCTGGCCCCCCATGCCAGTGCTCTACCGCCTGAGCTACGCTCCGAACTATTTAGAAAGAATTTCCTTTAGATGCTTTCCAGCTTTAAAAGATATACCAAATCTCTCAGGTATCAATTTTTCTTCTTTAGTTTTTGGATTTCTTCCTATTTTTGGAGCTCTTTTTTTAACTGTGAATGTACCAAATCCTGATATCTGGACTTTATGACCATCTTCTCCTGTAACAAGTTCGTATATTATTTTTTCAAAAATAGCGTTTACAACATCTGATACATCTTTTTTTGATACTTCAGGATTTTTGTTTTTCAATATCCATTCTACAATTTCTGCTTTTGTCATATCCTACGCTCCGATAAATATTTTTTTAAGGCTTATAATATTATAACTGATTGAGGTAGGAATTTTTATATCTGATATAGTTCTGATATGATCTCTCAAGCCAGTTTAATTCATCTTCAGTAAGATTCCTTTTAAATCTTGCCGGAGATCCAGTCCATAAAGACCTTGATTCTATTTTTTTTTCAGGGGTTACAACTGCTCCCGCTCCTATGATACTTTCCTTTCCTACCGTTACACCATCCATGATTGTGGCTGACATCCCTATAAGGCATCTGTCTTCTATAGTACATGCGTGAAGCATAACATTATGACCTATAGTAACCTCTTTACCAATAATAGTTGGATATTTTTTATGATCTACGTGAATTACCGTTCCATCCTGTATATTTGTTCTATCACCTATTCTTATGTAATTAACATCACCTCTTATAACAACGTTGTACCAAATAGAACAGTCCTCACCGATTTCTACATCTCCTATAATTACAGCATTTTCCGCTATGAAAGCTGAGGGATGAATTTTTGGGTACTTTCCTTTATAAGGCTTAATTATTGCCATCTCTTTCCTCTTTATGTTTTTTTATGAATTTGTAACCTACAAAAAAGTAAATGACAGTTATGGATACCATTATGAATATAACTATGCCTATATAAAAAATTTCCATCTTTATCCCTTATAGACCGCTTTTCCTGTTTCTGTTTCCCAAATTGTTACGGATACAACCTTTATTTCATCAAGCAGTTCTGCTTCCTCTAATTTTTTTTCTAAAAAGTCGTAGATAAACTTAGCCAGTGCTTCTGCCGTAGGACAGAAATCTACTACAGTGAGTTTTAAAAAACCAAAATTTTCTTTAAATTTTGGAAAAAGCGGATCGTTTTTATCAATTATAAATGAGTGATCAAGCTGATTATCTATAAGATCCTTAAGGGCTGATTTAATATGGTAAAAATCTATTACCATCTCTTGTTCGTTCAGGGTGTCAGAACCTACAGTTACTTCTACTTTGTAACTATGTCCGTGAATATTAATGCAGGGGTTTGGTGGGATCTCTTTATCCATAAGTTTTGCACCCTTTCCAGACGTTAAGTTTTGTTTCCATACTCTATGTCCAGCCTCAAACTTGAATCTTTTAGTTATCTCATATTTCATAGAAGTCTCCTTATAGCTGTATTCTGTATCCGTTAAAAACCGGACCTTCATAACATACTCTTAGGTAACTGTTTTTTTCAGTATCTTTTACAACACATCCTATACATATTCCAAAACCACAGGCCATTTTGCTCTCAAGAGAGAGATAAACGGGAGTACCTGTTTTTTTAGCCAGATTAACTACCGCTTTCATCATTCCTTTTGGACCGCATACCATAAGTCCCGTATTCTCTTTTTCTTTAACTAAATATTCAAGATCTTTAGTAACAAGACCTTTTATTCCATAACTACCATCTTCAGTATATACAGTAACATCATTCTTAAACCCATTTTCTATAATCCAGTCAAGCATTGAAAGCTGCTCTTTTCTCCTTACACCATAGATAGCTCTGAAGGATTTTCCTTTTTCTTTTAGTCTTCTCATAAAAAGCGAAAGACCTGCAAAACCAACACCTCCACCAATGAGTATGTAATGGTCAAAAATCTCAGGAAAGAAATTTTTACCTAAGGGTGCAAGTATCTCGATATCTTCTCCTTCCCTTCTTTCTGTAAGTGCTTTGGTTCCTTTCCCATAAACATCATAGAATATAAGAATATCATCTTCCTGTATGTCAGCGATCGCAAAAGCTCTTCTCATCATTGGATCATATATATAATCGTGTGTTGGTTTGATCATGACAAAGGATCCAGCTGGAGCATATTTAAGTTCTGGAGCATTAACTCTTAAAAGCCAGGTTATGCCTGATATATGTCTGTTTTCAACTATTTTGTATTTTCTGTCATATATCAACTTTTTTCTCCTGAAATTACTGATGAGTATATTTTATAACACTTTTAGAGAGGAAAGTTGGTGGTGAAAAGGGGATATAAATCCCCCTTTTTTTATTAATATTTTCTTTCTTGAGGTTCGTACTTTGTTATTCTAACATCTGAGTATTCTACTTTTGGTCCATCTTCTGTATAGTAGGAAAGGGAATGCTTCAGGAAGTTTTCATCATCTCTTTTCGGATAATCTCTTCTTGCATGAGCACCTCTTGATTCTTTTCTCATTTCTGCAGTTATTGCTATAGCTTCTGCAAGGTCAAGTAAAAATCCAAGCTCAAGATAGTTTATAAGTGCTGTATTGAAAAGCTTTCCGCTGTCGCCAGGTGCAAGATTTTTATATCTTTCTTTCAGTTCTTTTATTTTTTCTATAGCTTCAAGCATAGGTTTTTCTTCTCTAAAAATACCAACTTTATCCCACATGGTCTGAGCCATCTCAATTCTTATATCATTTATATTTTCTTTACTTTCTTTTCTTAAGAGCTCCTCAATCTCTTTTCTTGCTCTTTCCTCTTCAGCTTTCAGGTTGAATGTTGTATCTTCAGGTTTGTTTCTTGCATACTCAACAGCTGCCGCTCCTGCTGGTTTTCCGAAGACTACAAGATCAAGGAGAGAGTTTCCACCAAGTCTGTTTGCACCATGAACAGATACACAGGCACATTCTCCAACAGCATACACTCCTTTTACAGGAGTCATTGAAGTTTTATAATCCTCTACATGGATACCCCCCATTGAGTAGTGAGCTGTTGGTCTGACAGGGATTGGTTCTTCTATAGGATCAACTCCCTCAAAATCTATAGCAAGCATTCTGATCTGTGGAAGCCTTTCTTTTATTTTTTTTGCTCCAAGATGTCTAAGATCAAGGTGAACATAAGCCATCATTCCCTCGCCCCAACCTCTTCCTTCAATTATCTCTGTTTCCATAGCTCTTGCAACCATATCCCTTGGAGCAAGTTCCATCTTTTCTGGAGCGTATTTTTCCATAAATCTTTCACCCTTATTATTGATCAGATATCCTCCTTCACCTCTTGCACCTTCTGTTACAAGAATTCCCGTTGATCTCAAACCTGTTGGATGAAATTGAACAAATTCCATATCCTTTAAAGGGATTCCAGCTCTATAACAGATTGCCATACCGTCTCCTGTGGAGCCGATCGCATTTGTATTTCTAACCCAGTAAACCCTTGCGTATCCGCCTGTAGCAAATATTACAGCTTTTGTCTGAATTGCGTGAACCTCGCCATTTCTTATATCAATAGCTATTATTCCTTTTACTTCACCATTATCAACTATTAATTCTTTAACAAACCATTCGTTTAGGAATTCTACGTTATTTTTTAAACACTGCTCGTATAAAGTATGGAGTATAACGTGACCTGTCTTATCTGCTGCATAACATGTTCTTGGAAATCCTGCGCCACCAAAAGGTCTTTGTGCTATCCTTCCGTCAGGAAGCCTTGAGAATGGAACACCAAGATGTTCAAGCTCATATATTCTTTTTGGAGCTTCCTGACACATATATTCAATTGCATCCTGATCTCCCAGATAATCACTACCCTTTACAGTGTCAAAGGTGTGAACTTCTGGACTGTCTGAAGAATCAACATTAGCAAGGGCAGCGTTTATTCCTCCCTGTGCTGCTCCTGTATGGGATCTTGTTGGGTAAACTTTTGTCACTACAGCAACTTTTACATCCTTTGCTTTACTTGCTTCAAGGGCTGCCATCAGTCCTGCACCACCTGCGCCTACAATCAAAACATCATACTTAAGCATAAGAACCCTCCTTACATTAAAACTAAAAGTTTTGTTTTAATTATAAATCAACAAAAAAATATTTTCTATAATTGAGATTAATTATCATGTGAAATTTATTCTATTCCAAGTTTTTTTAGCCTTTTTATTCCTTTATCCCCTATATCTTTTCTGTAATGGGCTCCTTCAAACTTTATTTTTTCCACAGCTTTGTAAACTTTTTCTTTAGCTTCTGTTAGGGTTTTTCCTGTTGCTGTCACAGTGAGGACCCTTCCTCCTGATGTTATTATTTTTCCGTCCTTTATATCTGTTCCTGCATGGAAAACAACAACGTCAGGATCTTTTTCTGCTTCTTCAATTCCAACAATCTCTTTTCCTTTTTCATACTTTCCAGGATATCCTGCAGATGCCATAACAACGCCTATTGAATAATTTTTGCTCCATTGTGGTTTTACTTCATCTATTCTATCTTCAAGTATGTCAAGCATATGTTCAACAAGATCGCTTTTAAGTCTTCTCATGATTGGTTGAGTTTCTGGATCTCCCATTCTTACATTAAATTCAAGAACATTTATCCCTTTTTCTCCTATCATAAGTCCAGCATAAAGAAATCCTGACAACTCTCTTCCTTCTGACTGCATACCTTTTAAAGTTGGGTACATTATTTTCTCAAGTATCTCTTTTTCTATTTCAGGTGTTACAAGTGGTGCTGGAGAATATGCTCCCATTCCACCTGTATTAGGCCCCTTATCATTATCAAAAACCCTTTTGTGATCCTGAGATGTAGCCATCGGAACAAGCTTATCTCCTTTTACCATTGCTATATAAGAGGCCTCTTCTCCGGTCAGAAACTCTTCTATAACTATTCTTTTACTTGCCTCTCCAAATCTTCCACCGAACATATCTCTGATTGTACTTATAGCTTCTTCTTCCGTATTTGCAATAACAACACCTTTTCCTGCTGCGAGTCCATCGGCTTTGATAACAATTGGTGTTCCCATTCTTTTAACAAATTCAATCGCCTCTTTTTCTTTATCAAAAGTTTCGTAAAATGCTGTTGGAATTCCATACTTTTTCATAAAGTTTTTTGCGAAAACTTTACTTGCTTCAAGTATAGCAGCAGATTTTTTATGACCGAATATCTTTAGTCCAGCTTTTTCAAAGGCATCGACAATTCCTTCTGAAAGTGGCTGTTCAGGACCAACGACTGTAAGATCTATACCTTCCGTTTTTGCAAAATTTACAAGATTTTTAATATCTGTGGGAGATATATCAACTTTTTTAGCTATCTGCCAAATACCAGCGTTGCCTTTTGCACAGTACAGATGCTTTACAAGAGGACTCTGTTTTATTTTCCATGCAAGAGCATGCTCTCTACCACCGTTTCCTACAACTAAAACTTTCATCTACACCTCTCCTGTATTCTGTTTATTATTCTGTTGTTAAAGAAACCATAGCATCTTCTTCAAGTTTTGTTATATAGCTGTAGTCTTCTCTTTCTTTTATAAGATAAAAACTGCTGTCAGAAACAAGTACTTCAGCAGCTCTTGGTCTTACATTGTAGTTAGATGACATTGAAGAACCGTAAGCACCTGCACTCATAACAGCCAAGTAGTCTTTTCTATTAACATCATCTATCTCCCTATCGGTGGCGAAAAAATCACCGGTTTCGCATATAGGACCAACAATATCAGCCACAACCTTTTTTTCTTTTTTTTCAATCGAGAGAATATGGTGATATGCATTATACATTGCAGGTCTCAATAGATCATTCATACCTGAATCAACAATTACAAAATGTTTATCTTTTTTATTTTTTAGAAAAACGACCTGAGTAATCAGAGCACCTGCTTCGCCTATTAAAGATCTTCCCGGTTCTATTATAAGTTTAAGTCCGGTATTTCTCACTATTGGAATAACAGCTTTTGCAAGATCGTCAGGTGTAGGTGGATTATCCTCAGGCTTATACTTTATTCCTATTCCCCCACCGATATCAAAATGTTGTAGTTCAATACCTTCTTTTTTTAACCTGAATATTAGTTCGGCAGTTTTTTCAACAGCCTCAATGTAAGGAGATATTTCCATTATCTGGGATCCTATATGACAGTGTATGCCTATAACCTCAATATTTTTTTTCTTTACAGCTTTTTTATAAACGTTTAAAGCATCTTCAATATCTATACCAAATTTGCTTTTTCTAAGACCTGTTGATATATAGGGATGAGTTTTGGGATTTACATCAGGATTTACCCTTATTGATACTCTTACTGTTTTGTTGAGTTTTTCAGCAAGCTCGTCAAGAACATCTATTTCCATCTCACTTTCAACATTAAAGGAAAGAATGTTTTCCCTTATGGCGTATTCAAGCTCAAAATCTGTTTTGCCAACTCCTGCGTAAACTATCCTGTTTGAAGGAAATCCAGCTTTTTTTGCTTTATACAGTTCTCCCCCTGAGACTATATCAAGGCCAAGATCATTTTCCTCAAATATCTTCAGTATTGATAAATTTGAATTTGCTTTGGCTGCATAACATATTAATGTATCGTAATCCTCAAAAGCTCTTTTGTACTGGTTTATTTTATCTAATATAGCCCTTTTGCTGTAAAGGTAAAACGGAGTACCAACCTTTGATGCTATCTCCTTTATAGGAATATTTTCACAGTAAAGCTGATCTCCTTTGTAGTAGAAATACCTACTAAATCCTTCTTCCATCTAAATCTTTTGCCTCCAGATTAAACTTGGTTTAAAATATATATGATAAATAATACTACGAGTTTTCACAAGAGAGTAGGACTTTGGGATTAGAAATTAAGGGTGTAACGATTCCAGCTTTGATGATAAAGCTGGACGGAAAAAGATCTTTTAAAGAAAATCTTGAGGAGCTGGAAAAAAAACTCTCATCAGCATTTTTCAAAGGTTCTATCTCCATAGTTGATCTTTCAGATATACAGCTTTCTGAAACCCAAAAGGAAGAGATAGAGAATATACTGAAAAAGTATAACTCAAGGGTTTTAGGTTACAAAACATCAGATAAAAAATCTGAAAAAACTTCTATTAAGAATGTTTCAGAGAAAAAATCCCTGAAAATAATAAACAAAACATTAAGAAGCGGTCAGAGGGTTGAGTATGATGGTGATATTTTAATAATTGGGGATGTTAATCCTGATGCATATGTTGTGGCATCAGGAAATATTATTGTTATGGGAACACTTAGAGGTATAGTACATGCAGGCGCAAATGGTGATGAAACAGCTGTAATTATGGCATTAAAATTGAAGCCGCAGCAGTTAAGAATAGCAAGTTACTTTACAAGATCGCCTGATGAGATGGAAGAGCCAGAATATCCGGAAAAAGCATATATTGAAGATAATAAGATTTATATTGATAAAATTTGAAATACCTTTGAGGTAGAAAAAGATGGAAGAAAGAAAAGATATTAAAGGTGCAAGAGTATTTGTAGTAACCTCAGGTAAAGGGGGAGTAGGAAAAACAACAGTAACGGCCAATATCGCCACTTCTCTTGCTAAAATGGGCAAAAAGGTTCTTACGATTGATGCAGATATAGGTCTTAGAAATCTTGATATGATTCTTGGTCTTGAGAACAGGATAGTTTATGACATTGTTGATGTAGTGGAAGGTAGGGTATCACCTGAGAAAGCTTTTGTTAAGGATAAAAGAGGGCTTTCACTTTACCTTCTCCCTGCTGCGCAGACAAAAGATAAAGAAGCTGTAAAACCTGAACAGCTTACAGATATAGTTGAGACGGTTAAAGAACAGTTTGACTATATTTTTATAGATTCACCTGCGGGGATAGAAGGAGGTTTTAAAACAGCAGCATCTCCTGCTGAAGAAGCTCTTGTAGTTACTAATCCTGAGGTTTCTTCTGTAAGAGATGCAGATAGGATAATAGGGCTTTTGGAATCTATGGAGAAAGAGGATATAAAACTTATTGTTAATAGAATAAGAATTCATCAGGTAAAAAAGGGAGAAATGCTTTCTGTAGAAGACATTGAAGAGATTTTACATATACCAAAAATAGGAATAGTTCCTGATGAAGAAAAAATGGTTGATTTTACAAATAAAGGTGAACCTATAGTTCTTCATGCCGAAAGTTCTCCAGCTGGAAAAGCACTGATTAATATTGCAAGAAGAATTGAAGGTTTTGATGTTCCATTTGACGAGCTTGAGGTGAAGAAGGGCTTTTTAAGTAGATTGTTTGGGAGGTAATTATGTCTATATTAGATTTTTTCAGAAAGAAGAAATCTTCTGAGATAGCAAAAGAAAGGCTTATGGTTGTCCTTTCTTATGAAAGAAAGGGTCTTCCTACAAATTTTGCAGAGTTGCTACAGAAGGATCTGATAGATGTTTTTTCAAAATATCCACAGTTTGATCCAAACAGGATTGAAGTCAATATAAAAAATGAAGACAATGTGTATGAACTCTGGATAAGTATCCCATTTGCAAAGGAAAGTGGAAGGTAGATGATAAGAAAGTTAAATAATAATAAGCTGACTATAGCACTTCCTAAGGGAAGGCTTTTTGATCAAACAATAGATATACTAAAAAAAGCTGAAATTCTCAAAGAAGATATTAACAGCACATCAAGAAAACTCATTATAGAGAGCAGAAAGTTCTATTTTTTATTGGTAAGGGCAAAAGACGTTCCAACATATGTTGAGAACGGTATTGCAGATATAGGTGTTGCTGGTGATGATGTTCTTTTAGAAAGTAATCCTGATGTTTATAGACCTATTGATCTTAAAATTGGTGTGTGTGATATAGTTGTTGCAGGTCTTCCTGAAAGTAAAGAAAAATATTTTTCAAATCCTACGTCAATAAAAGTGTCAACCAAGTACCCCGAAGTGACAAAACAGTTTTTTGGAAAGAAAGGTATAAAGGTAAATGTAATTGAACTTTATGGATCAGTAGAGCTTGCTCCTCTCGTTGGTCTTTCAGAGTATATAGTTGATATAGTTGAGACAGGTAGAACGTTGAGGGAAAATGGGCTTGTTGTAATTGAACATATAAGACAATCTTCTGCAAAGCTTATAGTAAACAGGATCAGTTATAAAACAAGGAAAGAAAAGGTTCTCCCATTAATTGAAAGATTACATAAATTCCTTGATAAAGGAGTGTGAGATGGAACATATTCATTCTGGAGAAAAAACTAAGGTTGTTATTCTTGCAGCGGGTAAAGGAACAAGATTCAGATCTGAAAAACCCAAGGTTTTACATGAAATACTTGGAAAGCCGATGATTTTTTATGTATCCCTTTCTGCAAGATGGATAAATCCTGAACAAATAATATATGTTGTAGGATATAAAAAGGAAGAAGTTAAAAAGGCTATAAATTGTGATAGGTGCGTTTATGTTGAACAAGACGAACAACTTGGAACAGGTCACGCCGTCGCTTCGGCTAAGGATTATCTCGTAGATTATGAAGGATATGTTCTTATAATGAATGGTGATATGCCTTTGATAAAAGGAGAAACTTTAAAGAACGCTGTAAGTTTCATGGATGCTCTTGTTAGATATGAAGGAGCCAATCTTGGAGATATGACAGGATACAGGAATAAAAATATAGCGGGAGTGGTTCTTACAGCATATATGCAGGATCCGACAGGATACGGTAGAGTTATAAAAGACAGTCAGCACAGAATTTTAAGAATAGTGGAAGATAGAGATGCTTCTCCCCAAGAGAGATCTATAAAAGAAGTAAACACTGGAATATATATTTTTTATGCCCCATATCTTTTAGAGGTTTTAGACCAGCTTGAGAATGAGAACTCACAGGGAGAATATTATATTACTGATGTTATCAGACTGTTGAGAAAAAGAGGAAAGGATATACATTCTCTCCTTCTTCCTGATTCTACAGAAGCTATAGGTGTTAATAACAGATGGGATCTTGCAAAAGCTGAAAGTATCATGAAAATGCAGTATCTAAGTTTCTGGGCTTTAAATGGAGTTACAATACACAGTCCTGAAACTGTTTGGATAGAGTTTGATGTTGATCTTTCTAAGGATGTTGAGATATTTCCAAATGTTATGCTGAGGGGAAGCACCCAGATAGGAGAAGGAACGGTTATAGAGTCAAACTGTATAGTTAGAAACAGTAAGATAGGTAACAATGTGAAAATACTTGCAAATACCATTATTGAGGACAGTATTATAGAGGATAATGCTGTTGTTGGTCCATTTTCAAGAATAAGAAACAATACAGTTGTTGGATCTGATTCAGTAATAGGCAATTTTGTAGAGATTAAAAACTCAAAAATAGGAAAGGGAACAAATGCGAGACATTTGAGCTATATTGGTGATGCAGAAGTAGGAAATCAGGTAAATATAGGAGCAGGTGCTATAACCTGCAATTACGACGGATTTAAGAAGCATAAAACTGTAATAAAAGATAAAGCTTTTATAGGAAGCGATACTATGCTTGTTGCACCTGTAGTTGTTGGAGAAGAGGCTATTACAGGATCAGGATCTGTTATAACAAAAAATGTTCCTGATAAAGCACTGGCTGTAGAAAGATCTACTCAGAAAATAATTCCAGACTACTCAGAGATAAGGAAGAAGAAAAAGGGAGCTGATTGATGAGGTTTGTTTTTTCTATATTTCTTCTTTTTACAGTATTATTTTCTATATCATACTCTCAGGAAGAACTTTTGGATAAGGTTGTTCTTGTCGTAAATGGAAAACCTGTTTTAAAATCTGAGATAGAACTTGCTAAAGAGTGGTATGGTGTAAATGATGAAAAAGAAGCAGCAAAAAAACTTATCGATCAGATCGTTCTATCGCAGGCTGCTGAGAAAGTAGGAATACATGCAACACCCTCGGAGATAAATAATGCTATCTTGAGACTGGCAAAGTTAAACAGATTAAACAACATTCAGGATTTTAGAAGAAAGCTTGAAGAGAAAGGTCTTGTTTTTTCTCTATTTAAAGATCTTATAAAAAGGGAGATAATGATATCTAAGTTTATTCATATATACCTAAAAAGAAACCTTTTTGAAGGAATACAGGAAGGGAAAGCGGTTAATCTGAGAAAAATCAGGCTTATATATCTTGATAGAAACAGACCGGGCTTTGAAGAGAAATTAAGGATAGTTAAAAAGTTGATAGGTAAGAAATCGTTTGATGAACTTGCAGAGGAATACTCGGACGATCCCATTACAGCTGAAAAAGGCGGGCTTTTAGGTGAAGTAAAAAAGGGTGATCTTGTTAAAACACTTGATAAACCAATATGGGAGCATAAAGTAGGAGATATTTTTGAGATAGATGCAGGTAAAGGTGTATATTTTATAAAGATAGAATCTGAAGAAAAAAAGATTGTTCATCAGGAACTGACAGGAGAAGAGGTAAATAAAAAGCTTCAAAAAGAAGTTGATCTTTATTTAAAAAAATTAAAAGAGAGTGCAGTTATTGAATATCTGGATAAATCTCTCGAGGGATGAAAATGATAAAAAAGTACATAAAAAAGATAACAGAAGGCTGTAATCTTTCTTCTGAAGAAATGGAGGATCTTTTTAAAATTCTTATGGATGGGAAAGCAACAGATTCCCAGATAGGAGCTGTTCTTGTAGGTCTAAAAATGAAAGGGGAATCTGTCGAGGAAATAAGATCAGCTGCTAAAATAATGAGGGAAAAAGCTGTAAAAGTTCCAGTAAAGGATCGTTCAAAACTTATAGATACGTGCGGTACAGGGGGAGATAAAATTGATACATTCAATGTTTCAACAATAACAGCTTTTGTTATAGCAGGTGCAGGAGTAAAGGTGGCAAAACATGGCAATAGGTCTGTGTCTTCTAAATGCGGTAGTGCGGATATAATGGAGGCTCTTGGAGTTAAGATAGATCTTTCTCCTGAAAAAACAGCGGAAGCTATAGATAGGATAGGACTTGGTTTTCTTTTTGCCCCAATATACCATCCGGCCATGAAAAATGTTATAAAACAGAGAAAAGAGATAGGAGTAAGAACCATATTTAATATACTTGGACCACTTTCAAATCCTGCTGGAGCCAAATATCAGCTTTTAGGTGTATATGATAAAAACCTTGTTGAACCCATAGCAAGAGTTCTTTCTCTTTTAGGTTTAAAGAAGGCTTATGTTGTTCATGGTATGGAGGGTCTTGACGAGGTTTCTATTACCACAGACACATTAGTTGCTGAACTAAATGGGTCAGAAATTTCAATTTATTCAGTTAAACCTGAGGATTTTGGCATAGAGAGAGCTTCCTTGGAGGATATAAAGGGGGGAGATCTTGATTTTAATCTTCAGGTAGCACTTGATATTCTTGAAGGTAGGGATAAAAGCAGAAGAACAGATTTTGTCGCATTAAATGCAGGTTTTGCCCTGCATGCGGTAAGTGCCGTTGATTCGATCAGGGAGGGTATTGAACTTGCAAAGGAAACCATTTATTCTAAAAAAGCATACGAGATTTTAAACAGATTAAGAGAATACAGTAAAGGAGGTTAAAAGTGGAACTGATACTTTCTGGATTTATAGCAGGTGTATTTTTTATTCTTATGATTATTATGTTCTGGCTCGGTTATAAAGAAGCTTACAGACATAAGGTTGAAGATCCTGTTAAAATTGAGGATTTTTATGCAGGGGAAGGCTGGGATAACGATACGCTTTTTGCCTATAAAAGAATTGTTGATACTATTCACAGGGAACTTAACGACGAGGAACAGAAATATTTTATGTATCTTGTTGAGGAAGGTTATAGAGGAGATTTCCTTATAAGGAAGTTTTTAGAGTTTTCAAGACAGTTCAAAGACCATCACTAAAGGAGGAGATTAATGGCCTGTAGAGAGTTGGAAGGAAAGCTTGCATTTATAACAGGTGGAAGTAGAGGTATTGGAAGGGCTATAGCTTTAAAGCTTGCTGAGATGGGATCAGATGTGATTATTAACTACTATAAAAATAGGGAGAAAGCTGAAGAGGTTATTGAAGAGATAGAAGGCAAAGGTGTTAAAGGATATGCTATTCAAGGTGATTTTGGCAATAAAGAAGATATAGACAGAGTTTTTAATCAAATAAAAAATGAGTTTGGATACCTGGATATATTTGTAAGTAATGCTGTTGCTTCAGGAAGGGAAGTTGTTGGCGGGTTTGCCCCTTTCTTAAGATTAAAGGAAAGAGGGACGAGAAGAATATTTGATATAACAGTTATGGGTTTTATATGGTCTGTTCAAAAGGCTGTACCGTTAATGGAAGGGAGGAATGGAAAAATAATAGCTATATCGTCAACCGGAACAAGAGATTACATGCCAAATTATGCTATACATGGGGCTGCAAAGTCAGCACTTGAAGCTCTTGTAAGGTATGCTGCTGTCGAATTTGGAGAAAAAGGAATAAATGTTAATACAGTATCTGGAGGTCCTATAGATACAGAAGCTATTCAGCTGTTCCCGAATTATGAAGAGGTCAAAGCAGGAACTATAAAACTTACTCCTCTTGGAAGGATGGGAATGCCTGAAGATATTGCTGGAGTCGTTGGTTTCTTATGTACAGAAGATGCTAAATGGATACAGGGTCAAACTATAATAGTTGACGGGGGTCTTTCTCTCGTAAGGGGTCGTTAATTTGGTAGCGACCCTTTCTGTATCATATTAGATAAGGAGCTTATTGTCATAGATATATCATTTATCTGAGATAATAGTTCCTTTTCAATCTCCTTAATTTTTGAAGGTTTGTCTATAGTCTCTTCAAACTGTATAAGAAGTTCACCTATAGCATCAACTATATGTCTATTTTTAACAAACAGATCTTCCATGAATATAGGAATATTTGTTTCAATCATAGGAAGGGTGAAGAGTATCCAGGCAAGCGTTTCAGACGTAATAATTGATATATGCTTCAGAAGGTGAGCATCTTCCACTTCGTTTATATGTTTTATAAGATCTGTTGTTTTTTTCAGACTTTTTGAAAATTTGTCAAATATAAATGCACTTTCTTTTAATGTAAGCTCCTTTTTCTCATTTATAATTGAGTTTACTTCTGCTTTCTGACTTATTATGTAACTTTCTAAATCTCCTAATAGGTATTCAACATAAAGATTATTTTTTCCCATTACTCTTTACTTATATACTTCTTAATCATGCTCTTTATTTTCATCATTGTTTTTGTATGTATCTGGGATATTCTTGATTCAGTTAGTCCCAGAACCTCTCCTATTTCTTTCATGGAAAGTTCCTCGTAGTAATAAAGAGTTATAACAAGCCTCTCCCTTTCATTAAGTTTAGAAATTATATCAGAAATAATTTTTTTCAATTCTTCTTCTTCTACATACTTATCGGGTGTATCATCGTTTATAGATATAATCTGCCATAGTTTTGTATTCGCATCTTCATCAGAACCAACAGTTGTGTCTATAGATATAAGACCGCTGTTAGATATCTTTTCAGCATATTTCATATACTCATCTACATCCATCCCAAGATATTCCGCTATTTCTTCAGGTGTAGCTTCTCTACCTAATTTTTGTTCTACTTCAAGAATAGCAGTTTCAATATGTCTTGCCTTTTGTCTCACATTTCTTGGTACCCAGTCAAGCTTTCTTAGAGAGTCTATTATCTGACCTCTTATTCTTATCTCAGCATAGGTTGAAAGTTTAACACCTTTAGATGGATCATACTTATTGATCGCATCTATAAGGCCAAGAACACCTGTATTAATCAGATCCTCCTCAGTTACAGTTGGAGGAAGATTTTCCTGTTTCAGGCTCTGTACAATGTAGTTAATTTTCGGTAAAAACTCCATTATTATCTCGTTTCTCTCTCTGTTTGAAATCTTCATCTTTTCCTCCTCCTTAATCAAACTTAAGATTTATCCAGTTATTTAAAATTCTTCTCCAAAAGTTTTCCTTTTTTTCTGGAAGGGTACCCTCTAAGATAGCTTTTGCAACAATTTCTAAATCATGGCTGTACTTGCTGTTAGGGTATCTTGATGTTAGAACAAACCTCTCCCTTATTGATCTTGAAAGTTTTTCGTCTTTTCTTATTGATCCGTAGTATTTAATTGTTTTACCTGAAAATTTTCTTATAACATTATTAGTTGCATTGTATATTCTCTCAGCTTCTTTCTCGTTTTCTGTCATATTAACAACAAGACCGAGTTCCATATTGCCTGTGTTATAGTTTGATATAATTCTGCATATAGCATATGAATCTGCTACAGCTGTTGGATCTGGTGTTGTAACAACAACCGTTTTATCAGCTGCAAGACAAAAGTTTATAACGCTTTCAGATATTCCTGCTGAAGTATCTATAAGCATTATGTCAAATGCGTAGTATATATCTTGGAGAGAATTTAGTATAAACATCTGCTGTTCCTTTGGAAGATTTGCCAACTCCTCAAAACCTGAAGCTGCAGGTATAAATTTGATTCCATATTTTGAGGACCAGATGATTTCGTTTATATTTTTCTCACCTGTTAAAAGATGGAGAAGGTTGTACTTTGGTTTTTCGTTTAGAACAATATCAACATTTGCAAGAGCAAGATCAGCATCAAGTATAAGAACATTTTTTCCCATTTTTTGGAGTATATAGGCAAGATTAACTGTAAAACTTGTTTTCCCAACGCCACCTTTACCTGAGGTTACTGATATAACCTGAAAGTCTATAGATCTATTTTTCTTTACCAGACTTCTTAAGCTTTCAGCCTGATCTCTCATCATCTATAAACCCCTATAAGCTGTGTAAGAACTTCAGATGCTTCTTTTATGTCTTTGGGAACATCCATCCCATCTGTTATATAGCTGACTTTGTAGTTCCAGTTTGAAATTATAAAGATCAGCGGAATGATATTCTGTATTTCATCATATTTTGTAAGTATGAGGTGACTTATATTAAATTTAGAAAAGTAATTTATATCTTTTTCTACTATGTTTTCTTTTCTTGTCAGAGGAACTGTAAGTATATTTTCAGATTGTGTACTATTTGTTATAAAAGATACTATCTTTTCAACTTCCGGCAGATGTTTTATATTTCCGGGCGTATCGAAAAGGATATGATCAAACTCCTCAAAAGCGTCTTTGTAAAGTATTAGGTCTTTTTCATTTTTTATAAGGAAAAAAGGAATTTGCATAATTTCGGAAAATTTTTTGAGACTCTCTGATCCTCCAATCTTATAGAAATCAAAAGATGCTATTGCTATCTTTCTACTCTTATTAAACTTAAGAATTGCTCCTATTTTCGCTATGGTTGTGCTTTTTCCAGAAGATATATTCCCAAGTACGGTTATGTACTTCTTTATAAGGGGATTTTTTTCTATTTTCTCGTGTATATTGAGATCTTTAATGTTCTCAGCAAGTTTCAGATAAATACTTTTAATCTCTTCAAGAATACTACCATGTATTTCTTCTGGTATAAGATTTTTTTCAAGAAGAGAAGAAAGTCTGGATATGGGATAATTATTTTGACCGTCTTTAGATGAGCTTTTTCTTAATCTATTTTCTCTTTTTTCAGGCGATGCTGCAAGTATTTCAAATCTTCCATTGATCTCTTTTATAGAGAGGATTATCGCGTTATCTCCCAGCTCCTCCCTTATATTTGCCCATCCCTCTTGAAGATTGCTAACATGAAATATCTTCATTTTCATTTTATATCCTCCGCTGTCCATTTATAAAGCAAGATAAATGCCAAATCCGGAAGTGTTGTTAATAGTTAATAATTTGATGGAGATAATAATAAAATGCAGTCAAAAGTATGCATTATTTATAAATATATGATGACAACAGCAACAGAATAATTTTTTTCGTGAGATATGGAAAGACTAATATTTTCAGGTTTTAGAAGAGAATGAACTGTTTCTCTATGAGGGTGCAGTAAAATTTCTGCAGGTTTTCCCTGGCTTCCTGCTATTTCAATCTCTTTGTAGCTTAATTTTTTTCCAAAAGCTTGGAAATAAGCTTTTATAAATGCTTCTTTTGCAGCGAATCTTGCAGAGAAACATTGTATCATCATTTTTTTACTTTTGCAATAATCAACCTCTTTTTCTGTAAATATCTTTCTCAAAAAAATATCTCCATACTTTTCCAGAGCCTTTTCTATCCTTTTGTTTTCAACTATGTCTATGCCTGTATATAGCTTCATTTTATCTTACTCAAAATCTCATCTACAATCTGATACGGTGATTTTCCTTCTGTATTTATCTTTATATTTGACTGTGCATAAATTTTTTTTCTACTATTAAAGAGTTCTTCTATCTCTTTTCTACCTTTTTTTAGTAAAGGTCTTTCGTTGTCTTGCTTACATCTTTTTAATACTGTTTCTAAAGGTGTGTCAAGCCATACAACTATTCCCTTTTCCTTCATCTTTCTCATGTTTTCAATGTCCGCACCAAGACCTCCTCCTGTGGAAATAACCATATTATTAGAATCTAAAAACCTTTCTATCATTCTTTTTTCATATTCTCTAAAATACTTTTCTCCCTTTCTTTCAAAAATATCTTTTATTTTCATACCTTCTTCATTTTCTATCTCTTTGTCTATATCAACAAATTTCAGACCTAACTTTTCCGCAAGCAGTTTTCCAACTGTTGATTTTCCACTGCCCATGAAACCTACGAGATATATATTTTTCATTACCACACCTTGAGACGATATATTATAAATACAGCCAGTATCAAAAGCAAAATACTGTAAAATGAATACAGAACCGACCTTATAATACAGAATCCAAATAAGAATCTATTTATAAGCAGATTTAAGCAAAATCCCAATATAACAGCAAGTACTGTCGTTAAAGTGTAATGATTTGAAAGATAAGTTCCTGGAACAAAGTAATCTATAACCAAAAATATGAACAGGTAAATTATTACTCCTGAAAGAAAGACCACAGCCTTTTTTAAAATTTCCATGCTAATATTTAATTTTATCATTTTAAGAGAGGGTTAACTTGATTATTAGGGTAAAAGTAAAGCCAAATGCAAAGAAAGATGAGGTTAAACAGTTGGAAAGTGATTATTTTGAAGTAAGAGTTACAGCTCCACCTGAAAAGGGAAAGGCAAACAGTAGGGTTATAGAATTACTTTCAAAACATCTTAAGATTCCAAAATCAAAAATAAAGCTAAAAAAAGGAGAAAAATCAAGGGAGAAAGTTTTTGAGATATCAATATAGAGATTTAACATATTCTTATCTTCCCCTGTGTTTATTAAAATTTTTTATATTATTAACATTGCGTCGCCGTAGGAAAAAAATCTATACCTTTTTTTAACAGCTTCCTCGTAAGCTTTGAGTATAAACTCTCTTCCTGCGAAGGCTGATACAAGAAGGAGAAGAGTTGATTTTGGAAGATGGAAATTTGTTATTAAAGAATTAACAATCTTAAATCTGTAAGGAGGATAGATAAATATATTGCTGAATCCTTCCTTACTGCCTGTCTGGGCATATGTCTCAAGAGTTCTTACTACCGTAGTTCCAACTGCAATAACAGATCTTCCTTTATCTTTTGTTTGTTTAATCAGATCGATTGTCTCATCCGGTATCTGATAGTATTCCTCATGCATTTTATGTTTTGTAATATCTTCTACAGTGATTGGTCTGAAAGTTCCAAGACCGACATGGAGCGTTAAGAAAGCTGTTTTTACGCCTTTTTTCTGAAGATTGTTTAAAAGTTCCTCTGTAAAATGAAGTCCAGCTGTAGGCGATGCAACAGCCCCCTCTTTTCTTGCAAAAACTGTCTGGTATAGCTTTTTATCTTTTTCTTCATCTTCCCTCTCAATGTAAGGTGGTAATGGTATATGTCCGTACTTGTTAATCAACGATTGGGTATCTTTGCCAATAAGCTGAACAACCGCTTTTCCTTCTTTATATTTTTCCAGTAATTTCACATGAAAATCGTCTGATATTATTACCTTTTGACCTTCTTTTACCCTCTTAATGTTTTTTATTAAAACTTCCCATACATTTTCATATACAGGTTTTAGTAGAAAAATCTCTATTTTTGCGCCGGTTTCTTTTTTTCCAATAAGTCTTGCAGGTATAACTTTTGTATCGTTTAGTATAAGAAGATCTCCCTTCCTTAGATAATCTAAGATATCCCTGAAAATTCTGTGCTGTATAGATTTATCTTTTCTGTCCAAAACCATAAGTCTGCATCTATCTCTCGGCTCAACAGGGTATTTGGCTATAAGCTCCTTGGGAAGTCTGTAATCATAATCAGATAATCTATGCATCTTACTTTGTAAACCTTGATATTATTATGAATATTAGGGAAAGAACTATACTTATTAATATAGATGTAGCGATAGGAAAATAAAAAACAAAGTTATCTCTCTTTATATATATATCTCCGGGAAGTTTCCCAAGTCCCAGGGGAAGTTTTTCAAAAAATACAAGTAAGACTCCTATTATAGCTATAAACAGACCTGCAATTATAAGTGCTTTTCCTATGCTTTCCATCGCTTTTATCCCAACAATTCTTTAAGCTTTTTAGTTGATAGAAAAATATCTTCCTTTCCAAATACAGCTGATACGACAGCGATATTTTTACAGCCAGTTTCTAAAATCAGTTTTACATTACTATGATTAATCCCACCTATAGCAACAACTGGCTGAATAGATAATTTAACAGCTTCTTTCAGCTTTTCAATACCTGATAATACAGTGTCTTTCTTTGTTTTTGTAGGGAAAATACTACCGAAACCGATATAATCAATAGGAAGATAGTTTGCCTCTTTTACCTGATTTAGGTTCTTTGTAGAAAGACCTAATATTTTTTCCTTACCTAAAAGTCTTCTCACTACCTCGACAGGCATATCATTTTGACCTATGTGGACACCGTCAGCATCAACTGCCAATGCAATATCAACCCTATCATTTATTATGAAAGGAATATTGTGTTTACTGCATATTTTTTTTAAAGCGACAGCATCCTGATACATCTCTTTTACATTTTTAATCTTTGCTCTGTATTGAATTACAGAAGCTCCACCTAATATGGCCTGTTCAACAGCGTAAATTATTTTGTTTCCGGTCAGATTTTCATCTGTTATAACATATAAGGATAGATCTATCTTTTTCAACTTCCTAAAACCCGCTTTATTTTTATTACTGTTAATAATATTATACGATTTGATTTTAAAAAAATTATCGGTTATTCTAATAAAACGGCGTTTGACTATTGTAGCGAGGTGGGATTATGACAGGTTATTTAGCACTGCTGATATTCTTCGTTATTGCTACAGTTATCGGGGCTGCGATGCTTATTATAAACAGACTGATAGCTCCCAAGATACCTGATCCTATGGAAGGATATACCTACGAGTGTGGAGTTCCACTTTATGACAAAACATCCCATCTTTCTTTAGAACAGAAATACTATCTGCTTGGTTTATTACTTGTTCTTTTTGATCTTGAAGCGGCGTTTGTTCTCCCTTGGGGAGCTGTGTTTAAGGCTATAGCGGAGATAAATCCATGGCTCATATTTATTGAGATGTTCATATTCCTTTTTATTCTTATACTTGGATATATATACGCCTGGAAAAAAGGAGCGTTAAGATGGCAGTAAAACACAACAATGGAATAATACTGACTACCGTTGAAGAAGTTCTCAGCTGGGGTAGAAGAAATTCTCTATGGCCTGCATCTGTTGGTCTTGCTTGCTGTGCTATAGAGATGATGCATACGGCAGCATCAAGGTTTGATACTGACAGACTTGGGATAATATTTAGAGGCTCGCCAAGACAGTCTGATGTTTTGATAGTTGCGGGAACAGTTGTTAATAAAGTTGCACCTATGCTTAAACTTATATACGATCAGATGCCTGATCCAAAATGGGTTATAGCTATGGGAGGTTGTTCCTCGGCAGGTGGACCTTTTCCGACATATGCCACTCTTCAGGGTGTTGATAGGATAATACCTGTTGATGTTTATGTTCCAGGATGTCCTCCAACGCCACAGGCACTACTTTGGGGAATCTTGGAGCTCCAGAAAAAGATAAAAGCTAAAAAAGAAGGAAAGGTCTGGGAGGAGATACCTATCAGAGAAGTGCCTACAGCTTCACAGCCAATACCAATTAAAGAGAAATCACCTCTTGGATTTTAATAAAAGCTCCCTTTTTAGGGAGCGTTTTCCCCTTTTATATACTGGGATTTAAGGGGTAATATTTTGCATTTATGGGCTGAAACAAAAGAGCTTGAACTTCTTGAGGAAAAATTTTCTGAGATAAAATTAGAAAAAGCAGAAAACTTTACCTCTATTATTGTTAAAAAAGAAAATCTTCTGGACATTCTTACCTTTTTGAAAGATGAATTGGATTACCGTATGTTTATAGATCTTACGGCTGTTGATTATTATCCTAAAAATCCAAGATTTATGTGTGTTTATATACTTTTCTCACCTGAGAAAAGAAAGAGGATAGCTGTAAAGTGTTGGGCAGACAATGATTCTATTCCTTCTGTTATATATCTTTGGAAAGGTGCTAAATGGGCGGAAAGGGAGGTTTACGATCTTTTTGGCATCAGGTTTGAAGGACATAAGAACCTTGTTAGGATGTTTTTATGGGAAGGCTATAAACACCATCCGTTAAGGAAGGATTTTCCAAAGGAAGGCATTCAAGAGGTTTACCTTCCTTCTCTAAATCTTAGACCTGATGAGATTCCTGCACATAACTACACCCCTTATCATACTTATGTTCCATCTATGGAAGAACTTGAAAAAACACAGAAAAGCAGGTTGGAGAAAAAATCTCAGATTGTTTTAAACTGGGGTCCTTTACACCCTGGGACACATGGAACAATATGGTTTTTATTTGATATGGAAGGAGAAACGATAAAAAATTGTGAGATTATACTTGGGCAGTTGCACAGAGGAATAGAAAAACTTGCTGAAGACCTTACTTATACACAGATAATTCCATATACAGACAGGATGGATTATATATCTGCTCTCTGCAGTCAGGTTGCTTATGTAAACACCGTTGAGAGACTTTTAGGTGTTGAGCCTCCTCAGAAGGCAAAATGGATTAGAACAATGATGTGTGAACTACAAAGGATCAATTCTCATCTTCTCTGGCTTGGCACCTATGCACTTGATCTTGGAGCTTTGACTATATTTCTATATGCGTTCAGAGAAAGAGAAAAGATAATGGATATAATTGAGGGTATTGCTGGTATAAGGCTCAACTCAACATATATAAGAATTGGAGGTGTATCTAAGGATCTTCCTGAAGGTGCAATTGATGTAATCAAACATTTTCTAAATGATTTTCCCGAAAAACTTGATGAGTATGAGACTATACTGACTAAAAACAGAATATGGTTAAGAAGAAATCTAAATATAGGGATAGTTACAGAAGACCAGGTTTATCAGTATGGACTTACAGGCGTCGTGGCAAGATCTGCTGGAGTCCCATACGATATAAGAATGATTCAGCCCACAGATGCGTATGACAAGGTGGATTTTGAGATACCTCTGGGAAAAGTTGGAGATTGTTACGACAGGTATCTTATAAGAATTGAGGAGATGAGACAGAGTATAAAAATAATAAAACAGTGTGTAGCTGAAATAGAAAACCTAAAGGATGACAGATATATATCTACTGAAAACCCGTATGTATTGCCAACATTAAATGAGGTTTTCAGTTCAATTGAGTCAATGGTTAAAGATTTTAATCTCAGGATTTATGGAGAGCAGGCACCAGAAGGAGAAATTTACATGTCAGGAGAAAATCCAAGGGGTGAGCTTGGATTCTATATAGTCAGCAGAGGGGATGGAAAACCTTACAGAATTAAGATAAGATCAGGGGCTTTTTACAATTTGCAGATATTCCCTGAGCTGATAAAGGGAAGGACAGTTGCTGATGCGGTTGCTTTACTTGGAAGTCTTGATCCGGTTGTTGGAGAGACTGATAGGTAAATATAAAACAAACACTGTTTGATTTTTAATTGAGATATGTTAAGATGTTTTAAATAAATTAGTAATGACGAGGTTAGGATGGAACTACTCGGGACGGTTATCGGCGTTACTGTAAAATCACTGATCTTTATAATCGTTATGTTCCTCGCTGCAGCTTATCTTACATTACTTGAGAGAAAATTTGCAGGTCATGTTCAACAAAGACCCGGTCCTCTACATGTTGGACCTCATGGATTTCTTCAGCCTATAGCTGATGCATTGAAAGTTCTTACAAAGGAAGATCTTGTTCCTGATAGCGTTGACAAAGTTTTATTCTATATGGCTTCACTTCTTGCATTTGTTCCTGCAATTATGATACTTGCTGTAGTTCCTTTTGGTGAGCCTTTTACAGTTTTTGGATTGGAGATAAAGCCATATATTACTGATTTAAATATAGGTGTTTTATTGGCACTTGCTTTTGGTAGTTTAGCAATATACGGTGTTATCTTTGCAGGTTGGGCTTCAAACTCAAAGTATCCTATGATAGGAGGTCTAAGAAAAGCGGCTGTTCTCATTGGGTATGAGGTTGCTCTCGGTTTTGCTATGGTAGGTCCAATAATGCAGGCAGGAAGTTTTTCGTTAAGGGAAATAGTTGAAGCCCAGTCCGGCATGTGGTTTATAATACCTAATATTCTTGCTTTTGTTGTCATTATTTTTGCAATTCTTGCTGAAACAGGAAGAACTCCATTTGATGTCCAGGAAGCAGAAGCTGAGCTTGTTGGTGGTTATATAACAGAGTACACGGGAATGAAATTTGGTCTTTTTCCCCTTGCTGAATGGTATATAGCAACATTTGTACTTAGTGCAATAGCCGTTATTCTTTTCTTTGGAGGATGGCAGCCTTTACCTCTAATGGGATGGCTACCTATACCGGATATAGTGTGGTTTTTTATAAAGGTTTTTCTCCTTTTTATGTTCTTTTTATGGGTTCATTGGACTTTACCAAGGTACAGAGTTGATCAGATAACAGAGCTCGCGTGGAAGGTTATGCTTCCTTTAGCTCTTGCCAATATACTTGTGGTTGCACTCTGGATAATTTTTATAGGGTAGGATGGTTAGAATAAAATACGTAGAAAGACCAGAGCTTACAAATAGGGAAAGGATTCTTTTTGTTGACTTTATAAAAGGTATGAAGATAACGTTAAAGAATCTAATGAAAAAAACTGTTACGACAGCTTTTCCATTTGAGAAATTAACGCCTCCAAAGAGATTTAGAGGAACACATGCTCACAGAGTGAAAAATGGAAAAGAACCTCCATCCTTTAAAGTAATAGAGAAGTTTATGGATATAGAGTTTGGCGAGAGTAGGTGTGTTGCGTGTTACATGTGTATGCAAGCATGTCCTGTTCCGTTTCTTTTTAATATTGAGGCTATTCAGCTTCCAGATGGTAGAAAAAAGGTAGTGAGATTTGATATGAATCTGTTAAACTGCATGTACTGCGGTCTTTGTACTGAAGCCTGTCCTGTTGACTGTCTTATAATGACAGATATTTACGAGACAGCTTCTTATCATCGGGCTTCCTGTGTTTTACATATAGATGATATGAAAAAAAGAAGTATTGATTTTGATAGAAGAAGGTATGGAGAACCTGATAGAATCTGGATAGATGATGATCAAAGATCTAAGTTATGGGGGCAGATTAAATGGAGCTAAACAGTGTAGCTTTTTACTTTTTTTCAACACTTGCTGTGATCTCAGCCGTTGGTGTTGTTTTTTTTAAAGATATTATCTATGCCGTTCTTTCATTAATATCAACGCTTATAATGGTTTCAGGTCTTTTTTTCACTATGGGGGCTGAACTTATAGGCGGTCTTCAGATACTTATATACGCAGTTGCTATTGTGGTATTCTACGTTCTGGTTATATCTACAGTTCCTGAGTTTAAAGGAAGGTCTGTTGATCCTAAATATATGCTTACATCAATTCCTGTTGGTTTTCTCATTTTTATTGAGCTTGCATATGTTTCGCTTTATGGAGCATGGGAAGCTAACAAGGGTATATTCACACCTGAAGTTGTAAATGAAGTTGGAAATGTGAAAGCTGTTGCTACAATGCTTTTTACAAAGTATCTGTTTCCATTTGAGGTTGCTTCACTTATCCTTCTTGTTGCAATGATAGGAGCTATTCTCATAGGTAGAAAAGATCATGTAATAGATGAGGAGGCTAAAGGATAATGGTTCCTTACGAGTATTATGTTGTTTTAAGCGGTCTATTAATGGTTCTTGGACTTATAGGTATTATAATTAGGAAAAATCTTATAGCTATGCTTCTTTCCACAGAATTAATGTTAAATGCTGTAAATATAGCCTTTGTTGCGTTTGATATGAAACTTTATGATGTTTCAGGACAGGTTTTTGTCTTTTTTATACTGACAATAGCTGCAGCAGAAGCTGCTGTGGGTCTTGGTCTTATTATGGCTATTTATAGACTTAGAAAAGATGTTGATGTCAACACACTCACAGAACTAAAACTATAGGAAGAGGAGCGAGATGGAGTATTTATGGATTATACCTTTTTCCCCTTTAATAGCATTCATAATACTTGGTCTTTTTGGATATAAGTTTTTCAGAGAACCTCTTGCAGGAATTATAGCTGTAGGAGCTGTTGCTTTATCAGCCGTAGTTTCTGTAATAGGTTTTATAAAAGTAGCTTCAACAGGAGAACATTACGTTCTGAAGCTTTTTACATGGATGCCGCTTGGTGATTATGAGATCTCGGTAAGCATACTCTGGGATCCTCTTTCAGCTCTTATGACATGTGTTGTTACTGTGATATCTACATTCATATTCCTTTTCGCTGTAGGTTATATGAGAAACGAGCCGTCTTATCCAAGGTTTTTTGCATATCTTTCATTATTTGTGTTTTTCATGTTGATGCTGACTCTATCAGACAATCTTGTTCAGCTTTTCTTTGGTTGGGAAGGAGTTGGACTTGCTTCATATCTACTGATAGGGTTTTACCATCATAAAAATTCTGCTGCAGATGCGGCATTTGAATCATTTATAACCAACAGAGTAGGGGATTGGCTGTTTTTAACAGGTCTAATACTTGCGTTTGTAACGTTTGGAACTCTTGATTATATAGATATATTCAATCAACTACCTGAAGTTGGATACTGGACTATAACGATAATTGCACTTCTTCTTTTTGGTGGAGCCGTTGGTAAGTCGGCCCAGGTAGGTCTCCATATATGGCTGCCTAATGCTATGGAGGGTCCCACTCCAGTTTCTGCTTTAATTCATGCTGCCACTATGGTTGCTGCCGGTGTATATATGGTAGCGAGACTTATGCCGATTTTTTCTGCATCAGATATAGCACTTGATACTGTTCTTTTTGTAGGAGTGGCATCAGCATTTATCGCTGCAACTATGGGACTTGTTCAGAATGATATTAAAAGAATCATTGCTTATTCAACAATGTCGCAACTTGGATATATGTTTGCTGCAGAAGGGCTTGGTCTCTTTAGCGAGGGGATGTTTCACCTTGCATCTCATGCCGTTTTTAAAGCTCTTCTTTTCCTCGCAGCAGGAAGTGTACTGATAGGTATTCACCATATTCTAAATGTTCAGAAAATGGGACAGCTGAGAAGGTATATGCCTATAACAGCTGTTACATTTCTTATTGGTGCTCTTGCTTTAGCTGGAATACCTCCATTTGCAGGATTTTTCTCAAAAGATCCTATAATTGAAGGGGCATATGAGATATCAAAACTTGCATGGTTTTTCTTATGGTTTGGTGCCGCGTTAACCGCATTTTATATATTCAGGTTGTACTTCCTTGCTTTTGAGAATAGTGACAGACTTGATCCTCATATTAAGGAACACGTTAAAGAATCTCCATGGACTATGACGGTTCCTCTTGTTGTTCTTGCAGTAGGTGCTGTTTTCCTCGGTTTCTTTAAAGATTTCTTTGGAAACTTCCTGAAACCTTCTCTTGATCCTCAACATATAACATTTCTTAAGGAAGATGTAAGAATATTTGTTGAAGAAGGTCTTTCAAGAGCTCATCACGTTCATATGGCTGAAGATGCATGGCATTTTATGACTCATTCTCTCTCATCGCCATTAGGACTCCTTCTTTTATTCACGGCGGTAGCCGGTATATTCTTTGCCTGGATTATGTATCAGATCAGACTTATTGATCCTTCCAAGATTGCGAGAGATTTTAAACCTCTTTACCTGCTTCTCTATAACAGATGGTATTTTGATTTTGTTTATTACTCGATTTTTGTTTACGGATATTACAGATTCTCAAAAATACTATGGTGGATTGGTGATAAATTTATTATTGATGGAATCGTTGATGGATCTGGTAAAGTTTCTCTTGCTACTGGTGGTGGAGTCAGGTTGATCCAGACTGGAAGGATAAGCGCGTATGTAATGCAGATGGCTGTTGGAATAATGATATTCCTTGGAATATTCTTACTCTTTAAGTAGGGGGCTGTGGAATGAATGTAGAATTTGTATCGGCTGGGTTTCCTCTGATCACATTAAGTATTGTGATACCCGTTATTGCAGCAGCAGTGCTGTTTGTTGTGAAAGAAGAGCTTTCAAAACCAATAAGTATAATTACATCTGCAATAGTATTTATTATCTCAACATTTATGCTTTTTGCTTATGACTACAGCTCGTACAAGATACAGTTTTACGAAAAGTACACATGGATACCTCAACTTGGCGTCAGCTATGAAGTTGGTGTTGATGCTTTAAGTCTTACAATGGTATGGCTTACCGCACTTGCATTTTTGGTATCTTTCATATGGAGTACAAATATACAGAAAAGAATTAAAGAGTATTTTATATCATTTTTGATTCTTGAAGCTGCATGTATTGGTGTTTTTGTGTCTTGGGATCTGGTCTGGTTCTATATTTTCTGGGAAGCTATGCTTATTCCGATGTTCTTAATTATAGGAATATGGGGATATGCTGAAAGAATTTACGCAGCTACAAAGTTCTTTATTTATACATTTTTTGGATCTCTCTTCCTTCTCATTGGCGTAATAGGTATGTATATTTATCAGTATTTTAATAAAGATATTCTCTCAACAAGCTATTTTGATCTTGTTAATCTCAATCTACCATTTAATCTTGAGATAGTATTTTTCCTTTTGCTTGCACTTGGATTTGCTATTAAAGTTCCTATGTGGCCTTTTCATACGTGGCTTCCTGCAGCTCACGTTCAGGCCCCTACAGCAGGTTCGGTAATACTTGCTGCAGTACTTCTAAAGATGGGAACTTACGGTTTTGTAAGATTTTCACTTCCATGGTTCCCTGAGGCTTCTAAGTATTTTGTCCCTGTTATGTTTACACTTGGTGTAATAGCGATAATATACACAGCAATGATGGCACTTTCTCAAACGCATATTAAAAGGATAATAGCCTACTCATCTGTATCCCATATGGGTTTTGTTACAATCGGAACATTTGCCCTTAATATGGAAGGTATGAATGGTGCAATTATAACGATGATTTCCCACGGATTTACTTCAGCAGCTTTATTCCTTGCTGCCGGGTATATTTACGATAGAGTCCATTCTTATGAGCTAAAAGATCTTGGCGGACTTGCCAAATTTATGCCTGTTTTTGCAACGCTTTTTATGATATCTGCTATGGCGTCAGCAGGACTTCCGGGTCTTTCAGGTTTTGTAGGAGAGTTTCTTTCTCTTGTAGGAACATTTAAAGCCAGTGTTTTAACAGCTGTTCTTGCCGGTATAAGCCTTATTGTTGGGGCTGGCTATACACTCTGGCTTTATCATAAATCTATGTTTAAAGAAAGTTTATTGACTCCAGAAAAGATACATAGATGGGAAAAACTTAAAGATATGAATGGTGTAGAGCTTGCATCTTTTGTTCCTCTTGTAGTAATGATGTTTGTTCTTGGTATATACCCTGCATGGTGGATAAAATTAATAGAAACTACATCTGCAGCTATTCTCTCTAAGATAATAGGAGGCTAAGGGATGTCAATAATACAGCAATTAGTTTCAGGGATTGGTGTTCCTAACTTTGGAGTTATACTTCCAGAAATTATTATCCTGCTTACGGCTTTTATACTTCTTGTTGTTGAGCTATTAACAAGAAGCAGGGTTATTATATCTGCAATAACCGTTACAGGTCTTATCCTTTCTGCAGGATCTGTTTTTCTTATAAAAAAAGGTGATGTTACCTTTTATGGACTGTATGTTGTAGATATGTTTTCTCTTATATTTAAGCTGTTTCTTATACTTACAACACTTTTTGTTGTTATAAACTTAAAACCTTATCTTGATTCTAAAAAGTCCTACTATGGCGAGTATTACTATATTATTCTATTTGCTCTTATTGGTATGATGATAATGGTTTCATCACCTAATCTTGTTACTTTTTATATAGGTCTTGAGCTTTCAGCTGTTTCAATATATATCCTTGCGGGAACATTTAAAAAAGATTACAGATCTAAGGAGGGTGCATTCAAATATCTAATAATGGGAGGTATGGGAACAGCTATAATCAGTTATGCCATAGCTCTTATCTATGGAAGAACGGGGTCATTTGATTTTTATACAATAGCGTCACTCATAAACAGCAATAATATAGATATAGGTGTTACAGGAGCGTTAATACTTTTGATTATAGGACTTGCTCTGAAGGCAGCTGCAGTTCCTTTCCACTTCTGGACGCCCGATGCGTATGAAGGAGCACCAACACCTATAACAGCTTTTATGGCTGTTGCCGCAAAAATAGCTACATTTGCAGTTATTCTTAGGGTAATGGTTGAGGCTTTTCCCTTTATATCAAAAGAATGGAGTTTTGCATGGGCACTCCTTGCAGCTGCATCAATGATAATAGGAAATATAATAGCTTTGAGACAGGAAAATGTTAAAAGAATGCTTGCATATTCATCTGTTGCTCATACAGGTTACATACTTGCAGCCATAGCAGCCCCTACAGGAATGGGATTTTCAGCTCTTATATTCTATTCATTGATATACATATTTATGGGAATAGGTGGATTTATACTTTTATCTGCACTTGAGAAAAACCATAACTGGTCAAATCATATAGATGATTTCAAAGGTCTCTCAAAAAGAAGTCCTATGATGGCTCTTTTTATGCTTGTGTTTATGTTCTCCATGCTTGGAATTCCACCAACTGTTGGATTTATGGGTAAACTTGGAGTTTTCCTTGCTCTTATAGGTTCCGATATATGGTGGCTTGCCGTAACGCTTGTTGTTATGAGTATAGTATCTGCAGGGTATTATTTAAGAGTTGTGATTTATATGTATATGTATGAACCTGTATCAAAAGCAAGGCTTAATTTTGCCATGACTGAGATGTTTACAGTTGCATTTATGGCTGTTTTTGTTCTTATACTCGGTATATATCCAACGGTTTTCTGGGGAATATCAACAACGTTAAGTTCGTTACTTATAGCTGGTGTCGGTAGGTAAATGAGAGGGGAGGTTTATGTTTTGTCTTCTCCGGCTGGAGGGGGCAAAACAACCCTTTCTAATCTGCTTTTAAAAGAGATACCAAACTTAAAAAGGATTGTGACATGTACAACAAGAAAACCTCGTAAAGGTGAGATAAATGGTGTAGATTATATCTTCTTAGAGGAGGAACAGTTTAAGGAAAAGATAAAGAAAGGCGATTTTTTAGAATATGCTGTAGTTCATGGTAACTACTATGGGACACCTAAGAAACAGGTTTTTTCAGAAATAAATAAAGGTAATGATGTTCTTCTTGTTATAGATGTTCAGGGTATGAGGAAAATAAGATCTAATTTGAAAAATGTCATAACTATTTTCTTGATTCCACCATCAATAGATGAGCTTATTAATAGAATGAGAAAAAGAGGGGACGGCGAAGCCGAGATAA
>Ga0256914_1000568_pt1 | contig 36456 bp, 22 predicted proteins | sample HulkmetaG_FD_191571 | JGI IMG/M metagenome (GOLD analysis project Ga0256914, IMG submission 191571) | Hydrothermal chimney microbial communities from Main Endeavour vent field at the Juan de Fuca Ridge, Pacific Ocean - Hulk | ecosystem: Environmental > Aquatic > Marine > Hydrothermal vents ... | reverse complement strand
AAAGGGAAACACAGGAGATAGGAGCATAATAGGCCAATCCGCATTACAGGGCAAGGGCAAATAAAAAACGCCCGGCGTGCGGGGTGCAGACCGGGCGGGGGATTTCTGTTGTTTATGCGACGCACTTAAAAACGGGCTTAAGCCTGTTTGGAAGTGCGTCGCACCTGAAAAGCGGGATTAACCCTTGACGCCCTTCTCTTTCAGAGCGGCCTGGGCGGCAGCCAGACGGGCGATGGGCACGCGGAAGGGAGAGCAGCTCACGTAGTTGTTGCCCGCGTAGTGGCAGAACTCGATGGAGCTGGGATCGCCGCCATGCTCGCCGCAGATGCCCACTTCCAGGTCGGGGCGGGTGGCCCGGCCCTCGTCGATAGCCATCTTCATCAGACGGCCCACGCCATCGCGATCGATGGTCTGGAAGGGATTGACCGGCAGCACGCCCGTCTCCACATAAGTCAGGAGGAAGCGGGCCTCTGCATCATCACGGCTGTACCCGAAGGTCATCTGGGTGAGGTCGTTGGTGCCGAAGGAGAAGAACTCGGCCACCTCCGCGATCTCGGCCGCGGTCAGGGCCGCACGCGGGATCTCGATCATGGTGCCGAACTTGTACTCGAACTCGATGCCCTTCTCGGCCATCACCTCTTTGGCGATGCGCTGCAGTCGGGGCTGGATCACCTTGAGCTCGTTCACGTGGCTGACCAGGGGAATCATCACCTCGGGCTTGACGGTAACGCCCTTCAGAGCCTGGTTGGCCGCGGCCTCGAAGATGGCCCGCACCTGCATCTCCACGATCTCGGGCATGACAATGCTCAGGCGCACGCCGCGCATCCCCATCATGGGATTGCTCTCGTGCAAGCTTTCCACGTCCTTCAGCAGCGCCTCTTTCTCGGCCAGACCTTCGGTCTCGCCCTTGGCCCGCAGAGTCGCCACCTCATCCACCAATTCGCAAATGTCGGGCAGGAACTCGTGCAGGGGCGGGTCGATGAGGCGAATGATGACGGGCAGGCCGTCCATCACCTCGAACAGGCCCTCGAAATCGGCCCGCTGGAAGGGCAGCAACTCGTCCAGAGCCGCGGTGCGCTCTTCCGGCGTGTCAGCCAAAATCATGCGCTGCACGATGGGCAGACGCTCTTCTTCGAAGAACATGTGCTCGGTGCGGGTGAGGCCAATGCCCTGAGCGCCGAAATCGCGGGCACGTTTGGCGTCCGCGGGATAATCGGCGTTGGCCCACACCTGCAGGCGGCGGAACTCATCGGCCCAGCTCAGCAGGGTGATGAGATCGGTCTGCTCCTCGAATTTGGGGAAGGTGGTGGGAATCTGGCCGAAGAAAGCCTCGCCGCTGCCGCCGTCCACCGACAGCCAATCGCCCTCTTTCACGGTCAGGCCGTGAGCGGTGGCGGTGCGGTTTTCCAGGTCGATGACCATATCGGAAGCGCCGACCACCGCGGGGATGCCAAACTGACGGGCGACCACAGCCGCATGGCTGGTGGCGCCGCCCTCGCTGGTGAGGATGCCCTTGGCCGCCAACATGCCATGCACATCATCGGGGCGGGTGAAGGGGCGGACCATGATCACATCCTGGCCCTCTTCCTTGGCCATGCGTTCGGCAGTGTCCGCGTCGAAGTAGACGCGGCCCACCGCGGCGCCCGGGGAAGCGTTGACGCCGGTGGCGAAGAGCTTGCCCTCGGCCCGGGCCTGCTTCTTGGTGGCCTCATCGAACTGTGGGTGCAGCAGGGTGTCCACTTGTTCGGGGGTCACGCGCATCACGGCCTCTTCCTTGGTGATGAGGCCTTCATTGGCCATATCCACCGCGATCTTGATGGCCGCGCGGGCGGTGCGCTTGCCGGTGCGGGTCTGCAGCATCCACAGCTTGCCCCGCTCGATGGTGAACTCCACATCCTGCATATCGCGATAGTGGCGCTCCAGTTTATCCGCAATCTCGATGAATTCCGCATAAGCGCCGGGCAGCTCCTCCGCCATCTTCTCGATGGGCTCGGTATTGCGGATGCCCGCGACCACATCTTCGCCCTGGGCGTTGAGCAGATACTCGCCAAAGAGCTTCTTCTCACCAGTGGAGGGATTGCGGGTGAACGCGACGCCGGTGCCGCTGTCCCAGCCCATATTGCCGAAGACCATGGTCACGATGTTGACTGCGGTGCCCAGGTCGTGGGCGATGCCCGCGGCGTTGCGGTAATCTACCGCGCGCTTGGCGTTCCATGACTTGAACACAGCTTCGGTGGCCAGCCGCAGCTGTTCCATCGGCTCCTGCGGGAATTCCTTGCCATGCTCGGAGATAACCTTCTGGAACGCCGCGGTCATGGCTTTCCAGTCCTCCGCGGTCATATCGGTGTCGCTCTCGTAGCCTTTTTTCTTCTTATACTCGTCCAGTACATCCTCGAAAGCATCGTCCTCGATGCCCAGCACCACGCTGCCGAACATCTGCACCAGGCGACGATAAGCGTCATACACGAAGCGCTCATCCTCGGTCAGCTCGACCATGCCCTTGGCGGTCTCATCGGTCAGGCCGATGTTGAGGACGGTGTCCATCATGCCGGGCATGGAGAACTTGGCGCCGGAGCGGCAGGAAACCAGCAGGGGATTGGAAGGATCGCCGAAGGTCTTGCCGGTTTGGGCCTCGATGGCGTGAAGCGCCTCGACTTCCTGCTCCCACATGCCCGCGGGGAACTTCTCGCCCTCGGCCAGATAGGCGTTGCAGGCCTCGGTGGTGACGGTGAAGCCCGGAGGCACAGGCACGCCGATGCGGGTCATTTCCGCCAGGTTCGCGCCCTTGCCGCCCAGAAGGCCGCGCACGCCTTCCCAATCGCCGGCATATTTTTCGGCCTCTTCGACCTCATTGAACAGATAAACCCACTTTTTCGTCATTGGTTTTACTTCCTCCTTAAAAGGATATGATTTGAATGAATGCTTGTATTTTCAGCCCCTCATGGGACAAATTGCGTTCAACTTGGGATTATATCATACAAATCAGGCTTTCCTAGATATTTGAAGCAGTCCAACGGTGGACAGACCTGCACAGATGAACGCAGAACGCGCCTACGTCAATTTTAAGAACCGCCAGACACCACCCCCATCTTCATACCACACTCGCCGGAAAAATAAATTACCAAACGTTGATCGAATAGAACGCGAAAGCACACATCAACCATCTATTGGGGAGGCAATAGGGCTGCAAGGCGCTTGTATGGGCGAAATCCTGTTGCCGATCAATCACGTCAAACCTTTACCTATCATTTCCAGGAGGAAAACTCATGACGAATCCAATTCCCCTCATTTCTGGCTTAGGTGGAGCGATTGGGGGAGATTACAACGACCTGACGCGGCAACTCTTTTTTGTTGAATATGATGGCAAGCTCTCACGGCTCGATCTAATACGCAAATTGGATCATGTCGTCTTTAGTGGCATAGCCACCATGCCCCCTGACTCCAGCCTTGACCTCGCCGATGGCACATCGACACACGGCGGTGACATCCGTTGGGATCACATCGACCCGAGTGGTGGTCGAGTCATGCGGCCGCAAGGAAACTGCGAACTCGCCTACTTAGGCCAGGTGCCATTCAATGGCATCAGCTACGCTGATCTCCAAGAACTGACCTACAGCATCAACTCCTTGCACGGGGATCCTGGCCCACATAACCAACTCGTTCCCGGAGCCATGTTCGCCGTCCATAACAGATATGTGCAACCAGCTTCGAATTTCGATTACGCCAAAGTACAAGTCGTCAATTACGGAGCTAGCATTAAAGTTCGCTGGCGCACATATCTTCTGAAACCAGCCTATCACGTTTTAGGAACAGGCTACATCCATCCTGAAGACCTGGTGCTGAGTGGGGATGGGCAACACGCCTACGTTACTGAACGCAATGGTAATCTGTTACGCGTCGATTTGCACAATGCAGATCGATCCCATGCCCAGGTTATCAGTGCAGGCATGAACGCCCCTCATCAGATCGTGTTGGACGAAGCTAGGGGATATGCTTATGTGGTGGAATACGCCTTTCCGGGCCGCTTGCTGCGGGTAAACCTCACCACGGGCGCCCAAACAACGCTTGTTTCTGGTTTAGAAGGCGTTATTGGGTTGGCGATGACGTCGGACCAGCAATTTGCCTACATCACTGAACAGACGGCTGGAGGAAAAGGGTTGTTGAGTCGCGTGGAGATCAGATCAGGACGCCGGGAAATCCTAACCGATACCTTAACCGCTCCATTCTTCTTGACCTGGCTCGATGCCAGTGAAGCGAACCTTTTGCTTACCGAACGAGATCCGGCGCATCGCATCACCATGGTCGATGTTTCCCACACGCCTGTTCAAATCACGCCCCTGAGCCAGGCGCCATTCCGCCCATCGAGTGTAGCCGTGGCCGGAGATGGTCTTCTCATTTGCGGAGATCAGACCATTAGCAAATTCTCCTTACAGCATAACAGTTTCGCCATAACCGGCCCAACCATTTTGGGCATCGGCCACGTCCCCTTTGATCGTATCATTGGCGGATATGCCGATACAACAGTGGATCCTGGCTACTTCTTCCAGGTGAAAGACGCCCCCTTTGGCGGCACGTTGCCATTAAAGATCAACCACCCTCGCGCTTATGCTGACGGCGCTCGCTACTACACCATTCTGGTCGATGGCATTTTGCAAAAACACCCCTGGTCTGACTATCGTTGGAATGCAGGTCTTAACAGATTCGTGCTACACACCATGAACCCTGTCTATGGCCGATTCTTCCGCGTGCGACGCCCCGGAGATGTATGGTACAACCCATGGCTCGGATATCAATTGCAATCCTCCGAATTCGCCAATGGTCTTCACACCATCGAAATACGATTGTATAGCGCTCCTTCCAATGCCGCCCTGATCAGTAGCGACACTTTGCAGGTGATGTTTGACAACAGTTGGCCCACTGCCATCATCGATGAAATCATCCATGATGGCGCCGTCGTGGGTACATGTGCCGTTGTCAACAGCGGCACTGATCACTTCCGTTTCCGCATTACTGCTGATGACGTCCAGGGCCATCTGAAGAGTTGGTCTCTTCGGGCCTTGTGGGGGAACAACAAATCTGACGCGATTGCATCGGACAATTACATTAGCGCCAGTCCCAGCACAGCGCCTATCTGGCATGGACCGGTCAATGATATTGTCCCGGCCGCACCAGGATGGAATACGCGTAAGCCTGGAGACCCCACGTCGCACCGCTGCGCTCACACATTTTACCTCACAGTTTGGGATCGGGTCATCAATGGGCACTATCACGTCCACCGATCGCATTATCACAAATCCATCACCATTATGCTCCCCTGAACTCCCTCACCCCAACCTCACAGACCCCGGAGTGATTTCCGGGGTCTTTTTATTCACCCGCCAGTAATCCGAAATCAAATTCGCCCAGCACGCCGGTCAATCCAACCCGTACATCCGCGCCATCCACTGCCTCGATGCGGTAGTAATAATTTTGCTGGGAGTCTTCACAATGGTCGGGATCGGTATAGGTCAGGTTCTCTGCAGTGTTGGCGATCTCTTGGATCATCGAGGCGTTAGCGTCACCCGGCAAAAAATCGGGATGCTCGCTGCGCCAGATGCGATAGCGATCGTGCAGGCCTTCGGTGGGCCAACTGAGCACCACATCGTCGCCCGAGCAAGCAATATCGGCTGGGAACAGGCAGTGTGACCTCATGTGATTAGTCGCTTTTACCGCATCCAACCAAGCAAACTCACCATTGTCGCTGAAATAGTAGTAGGTCATGCCATTGGGCAGCATCAGGATGGTAATGCCGCCGTTGCCCGACATGTAGGGGGTGTAGAAGGTGCACAAGAACTCCGAATCAACGTCAGGCGTAAATTTACTGGTCCAGAAGCCCAGATGGTAGTACTCGCCCACGCCGGTGAGAAAACCCCGATCCGCGGTTCGCTGCATGGCTCGGGCCACCAGGTCGGGATGCAAGATATGATCGCCGTCGGGCGTGCGCCCGCGATGCTGCATCAACTCCGCCAGCTTGGCTGCATCATCCACCGTCCACCACAGGCCGTAGCCGCCGAAAGCCTGCCCCTGCCAGTTGTTTTCAGATGTGCGGGCGGAGGAGTGCGCGCCAGGCCCGATTTTCAATGGCTCGAACACCTGCTGCACCAACCAATCAAAAACGTCCTCGCCCAGATAATTCTGCAATGCTCGGGCCAGGATGAAGGTATCGGAGGTGTGATAAACCCACTTCTGACCGGGTGCGGCCTTGTTGGGATAACTGAAAGCGGCGGCGATCTTGGCGTTGTAAGTCTCGGCATTGAAGAAGGCCGACATGGTCGCTCCCTCTTCGTCCTCCATGTACCCATCCGACTCATAATTCCCGGTCACCATATCCAGCACATTTTCGAAGGTGACCTCATCCCAATCGCCCCCGGCTGAAGCAGCTTCTGGCACATAATCTTTGATCAACAGGTCTTTGACCCCCAGTCCATCCCGTTGGGCCAGACGCATGAGCGCCATGGCTGCGAACGCCGATTTGGCGGTGGAGTAGGAGGCGTGACGCATGGCCTCGCAGTAGCCGTACTCGCCGTAGCGGGTGCGGCACGGGCCCACATAATTGACGCCATCCGCCACCAGACCATACACGCTAACGTGCTCGGGCGTCAGTCCTGAGCCAAAATCGGCTAAATCCACGTCGGGATAGAGTTCAGTCAGGGCGGCGATAGGCTTAGTCGGGAGCCGTGCCTCCACCTCCTGCACGAAATGACTCCGCAAAGCGTCGGCGTCAGAAATATTGGTCTGATGATAAATGGCTGGAAGCAGCCCCCACATGTCGGTTTTGAAGTAAGGGCACGTCTCTTGGGTAATCTGATACCAGACATAGGAAACATCACCATCTTTGAACAAAAACATCAACGTGCCGTTATGGATGCAGTTCTGATTCTTTTGCAGCAAGGCAAATGGGATAGCGACGCGCATGGCGTCCCCATCATCATTCTCATGCCAGACCCGGCCCGGACTCAACAGATAATCCCAATAGGGATGCTCGGTGACAATACGACCTCGCTGCACCGGAATGAGATGGCTGCCATGCTGCACGAACTGAAAATCAAACTCGGGGAGGTGGAAGCGCTGGGGATCATTTTCGTAGTCATAATCATCGCGCACGATCTGGTAGCTACCCACAGTGGCTTCATCCAACAACTCCAGCCGCCCTTCAAAACTAAGGGAAGGATGCGCCGCCTGATCGGGCACGGCCAACGCACTTTCATTTTCTGGCGAAGTATAGCTGAAACCACTGAAAAGCTGAGCAGCCGTAAGCGATGTGCGCGTCACCTCCCCCGATCCGGTTAGAGGATCGCCGGGCATAGGGGGCGGAGCAGAAGCTAACGGCTGTAACAAGAGAAAAAAAAGCAAGAAGGAAGGTAATCCACGAAAAAACATAACCAGAAACCCCATGCACGCGAATTTCTGCCAGTATATCACAACTCCTACAAATTCAACAGCTTTTGGATCAGCTGGCGGGCGTTTCAAAATGGGGGCAATCATTGCCATCCCGCCTGATGAATCCGGCTCCGGAGCGGAGCTCCCCAGGGCGGATTGCGAATCCGCCCGGCAAAACAGAAAAGCGCCCAACATTGAACCATGCCCTGACAATGGGTGCGGTTCAAAATAGATGCATTCACTCGATGTAGACCGACTGAGGTTGTGAGGCCAGCGAATCATAGAATCGCATGCGCACATTCTTGCTCTCCAGCCGGAACTGTGACCCGACGACATTGATAAACTGCCCCGAAATTGAAACGCACCCGATCAGCTGAATTTTGTGGGATTTCCACGTCTGCAGAGCAAGAAACAACACGTTACAACTCCTTCCGCCCCCTGCTTCTTCTTGCCCAATGTTGGCATCTCTGCTAACCTTCTATGGCCCGAAAATATTTGCATGACACCAAAACCATAACGGCTCGCGCATCTGTCCCGAGACCATTGAAGATGCAACACAGACTTCACCCCAAGAAGTCTTCGAGGTCGGCGACAAGGGAATTCAATTGCCGCATATCGTGTTCAAGCAAGATAGGTATCATTCGCTGGTAGATCGCCCAATGCGTTGAGCGTTTCCGTTTGGAACTCGCAGCAATGCAATCCCGATAGGCATCCATGTCCTTACCAAGATAGTAGATCTCGCTGTCCCGCTGCGCTGTATCTGAACGATTGTTTGCATATTGTATTTTCAGAAGCCGCTCAAAGCAAACGAATGCTGCCTTGTTCAACTTACTATCAGCTTCCCGACGTCCCATCACCGTCTGAGTTGTTACCGTAAGAAACCACGAAACAATTACACCAGTAAGCGCACCAATAAGACCTTGCCAAGCTTCCATGTGATTACTCCAACGATGTCTTAGAACGGATCGACAACAAGCATTTGATAGGTTATTACATGGAACGAGGATAACGCCTATGGCAAGTGCGTCACCGATCATCCCGCGTGGATGCTATAGACCACCTATCGCTTTTTAACATAGATTCCACGCTTTGTCAAAACGCCATGTCAACTGGGTGCGTTTCCCAATGGGGTCGCTTTTTCGCTGCTCCAACTTTTGTAAACAACATCACGCTTATTTATCCCCGCAACATCTGTTTCTATGTCCCAAGCTCCCAACGATTCCCCCACACCCCCGCCCGAACCTGAAGATTTCGTGCATCTGCACGTTCACAGCCAGTACTCGCTGCTGGATGGCCTGAGCAAGATCGATGATCTCATCGCCCGGGCCAAAGAGATGGGGCAACCCGCGGTGGCGCTGACCGATCATGGCGCCATGCACGGCGCCATCGATTTTTTCAACGCAGCCACGGCCGCAGGCGTCAAGCCCATCATCGGCGTCGAAGCGTATCTCACCAAGTGGGGCCGCCCCATGACCGGCCGCGACCCGCAGAAGGACAAATTGCGACATCACATCCTGCTGCTGGCCCAAAACCAGACCGGTTATCTCAATCTGCTGAAACTGGTCTCAGAGGCCAACACCCGGGGCTACTATTACAAACCCCGTTTCGACGCGGATCTGCTGGCCAAGTACAACGAAGGGCTCATCACCACCACCGGCTGCCTGGCGGGTGAGATTCCCACGTATCTCAGCGACGAAAAAGGCCCGCCCGACGAACAATTGGCCGAGGAGCGTCTGCGCTGGTATCTGGATGTATTTGGCCGGGATCGTTTCTTCGTAGAGTTGCAGGCCCACGACATCCCTCATCTGCACCGGGTGAACAAGAAGCTGGTGGAGCTGGCCAGAAAGTATGATCTGGAGCTGCTGGTCACCAACGATGTGCACTATGTGCGGGCCGAGGACGCGTCGCCCCACGACATCTTGCTGTGCATTCAGACCGGAGCCACGCTGGATGACGAAAATCGGATGCGCATGTCGGACGGCAGCTACTATCTCAAATCTCGGGCGGAGCTGGAAGCTGCATTCCGCCCCTACATCGATCTACCCGAGAGCGCCTTCACCAACACGATGAAGGTGGCGGAGATGTGCAATGTGGATTTGCGTCCCACCGGTTATCACCTGCCCATCTACCAGGTGCCCCAGGGCTTCGAGAGCGATCAGGCCTACTTGCGCCATCTCACCGAAGAAGGACTGCGGGTCCGCTATGGCGATCGGGCGGATGAGCCTGAAATTCAGGCCCGCAAGGAGCATGAGCTCAAGATCATCCACGATATGGGCTTCGACACCTACTACCTCATCGTGTGGGACCTGTGCGAATACGCGCGGCGTCGCAACATCTGGTGGAATGTGCGCGGGTCGGGCGCGGGCTCTTTGGTGGCCTATGCGATTGGCATCACCAATCTGGACCCCCTGCCCAACCATCTCATCTTCGAGCGATTTCTGAATCCGGGCCGCGTGTCCATGCCCGACTTTGATCTCGATTATCCCGACGATCAGCGAGATCAGATGATCGAATACACCATCCAGAAGTATGGTGATGATCAGGTGGCGCAGATCGTGGTCTTTGGCACCATGAAGGCCCGGGCCAGCGTGCGCGACGTGGCCCGAGCCATGAACATCCCCCTGGATGAAGTGGACAAGATCGCGAAACTCATCCCCGCCGGCCCCAAGGTGACGCTGGATAAGTCGTTGGAAGAAGTCAACGATCTGAACGAGCTGTATAAAAAAGACAAAAAGGTGCGGGAGCTGCTGGACAACGCCCGCAAGCTCGAAGGCGTGGCCCGGCACATCAGCATTCACCCGGCTGCGGTCATCATCGCTGACAAACCGCTGATCAACTACACGCCCCTGGTGCGAGCCCCCAGCAAAGCGGTGCGCGACTACATCACCCAGTTCACCTACCCGGTGCTGGAAAGCCTGGGCCTGCTAAAGATGGACTTTCTCGGGCTTTCCACCCTCACCATCATGCGGGTGGCCTCACAGCTCATCGAAGAACGGCATGGCAAGAAATTCACACTGAACAACATCCCCACCGACGATCCGCGAGCCTACGAACTGCTGGCCTCGGGCGAAGTCACCGGCGTCTTCCAGGTGGAATCGGAGGGAATGCGGGGCACGCTGCGCAATATGAAGCCCAACAAATTCGAGCACATCGTGGCCACCATCTCCCTCTATCGTCCCGGCCCCATGCAGTACATTCCCCTGTACATCGACCGCATGCACGGACGCAAGCCGGTGGAATACAAACATCCCTCGCTGGAGCCCATCCTGGCCGAGACTTACGGCATCATCGTTTATCAGGAGCAGATCATCCAGATCGCTTCACAACTGGCGGGCTACACGCCGGGCGAGGCGGACCTGATGCGCCGGGCCGTGGCCAAGAAGAAGGACAAGGAAATGGCCAAGCATCGGGTCAAATTCCTGGAGGGAGCGGTGGCCAATGGCATCTCTTGGAGCACAGCGGAGGAAATTTACGAGGATATCGTTTATTTCGCCAATTATGGCTTCAACAAAAGCCATGCCGCCGACTATGCGGTCATCACCGTGCAGACCGCGTATCTCAAGGCCTACTATCCGGTGGAGTACATGGCCGCGCTGCTGACGGTGGAGCGGGACAATCTGGATAAGGTCACCAACTTCATCAACGAATGTCGGCACATGGGCATCGAGGTGCTGCCGCCCGACATCAACCAGTCGGATATGGGTTTCACCATCGTGGAGCTGCCCGAGATGACCGAGGTCAAGACTTTTGGCCGCACCCGCTTCGACTTCCGCGTGCCTCCCGGCTCCGCCATCCGCTTTGGTTTGGCCGCCATCAAGAACGTGGGCGAAGGCCCGGTGCAGGAGATTCTGCGAGCGCGCAACGAGGGCGGTCCATTCAGTTCGCCCGCGGATTTTTGCGAGCGGGTGGATTTGCGCAAGGTCAATCGTCGTTCGCTGGAGTCGTTGATCAAGGTGGGGGCCATGGACGCCTGGGGCGAGCGCGAGCAATTGCTGGCGGCCATCGAGCAGATGCAGGCGCTTTCCAAAAACGTGTGGGAAGCCAAAGATATCGGTCAGAGCAGCCTTTTCGACATGTTCGGCGAGATGGATACTGGAGGAAGTTCACATCATGATCTCAAGCTGCCCGAGCAATATGAGCATGTCACCCAAAAGGAAAGACTTTCTTGGGAGAAGGATTTGCTGGGCGTGTATGTCTCCTCGCACCCTCTGTTAGAACTTTCGATCAACTACCAACATGCAGTCACGGCCACCTGTGCAGATATTACTCCCACTCGCAAAGGGCGCGGCGTATCGGTGCTGGGGATGATCTCGGGCGTGCGCACCATCACCACCAAAAAAGGCGATCGCATGGCCTTTGTCACCATCGAAGATATGCACGGCGTGTGCGATGTCACGGTCTTTCCTAAGACATTCGAAAAGACCCGGGAATTCCTGGATGAAGGGCGCATCGTGCTGGTGCGGGGCAAGGTGGATGTGCGCAACGATCGGGCCAGCATCATTGCCGACAGCCTATCTACTGAACTGCCAGTGCGGGCCGATAGCGTCAACCACCGCTCTCAAAAACCCCCTTCCCCATACAACGCCCCCCCCATGCCTCCTCTAGACCGTGAACCTACGGACGAAGCAGCATTTGCTGCGGGCCCTGGCATGGACGAACTCAATTGGAAACCACCCCAAACTATCTCACGCTCAGGCTCAGAAGCCTCAACTCGGGCGCCAGATAGCAAACTCAAAAAACAATCGAACGTTCCCTCCCAGGGGTTATCCACCACCCCCAATCGCACCCTGCACATTCGCTTTCCGTTATCGCAAGACGTCCAGTCGGATATCGCCCGTCTGGATGAATTGCTGCAATCGCTGACAAAACATGCGGGCGAAGATCGATTCACCATCACCATCTTTGATGCACACAGCGAAGTCCACATTCGATTCCCTCAACACACCACCCGCTATGCTTCAGTGCTGGTTGAGGAATTACAGAACCTGCTGGGCAAGGATGCACTGTCGGTGGAGCGAGGCTAACATCGTGGAACCTCTTTCTGTTGCGCACATCAAACAAGCCCTGGCCGGGCCATTACCTGGGTTACGGGGGCAACAACTCATGGCCCCCGGCTACCGGGCGCTTGATCCACAAGTATATGGAGAGGGCTCGAAATCATGCCGGCGGGCTGCCGTGCTGTTGCTGCTCTATCCGCACAACCACCAACTCTATCTGGTGCTCACCGAACGCCGCCACGATCTTCCCAACCATCCCGGACAAATATCGATGCCCGGCGGCTCGCGAGATGGCGACGAAACAGTGGCCCAGACCGCCATCCGCGAAGCGCATGAGGAAATCGGCGTCGTCCCCGAAAGCGTCGAGGTATTGGGGCGCCTGACCCACATCTACATTCCTCCCAGCCATTTTTGCATTCAAATCGTGGTGGGCTACACTCCCCAACCACCTCACTGGCGCGCCAATCCCGCAGAAATTGAAACTCTGATCGAAGTTCCCATCTCCTTGCTTTTCGATCCCGCCTACCGAAAGATCGCCACCATCGAACGAGAAGGCAAAACATGGCAAGTGCCCTATTTTGCACTCAATGAGCACAAAGTATGGGGAGCCACCGCCATGGCGTTGGGGGAATTCATTACGCTTCTGTCGGAAAAATTTGGATATCGCATCCAAAACGACTACATCCATCCCCCCATTCTCGAACATCGCGTTAGGCAATCCGCGATATCCTGACGCTAACCGGTTTACACCTACATCATGACCCAACGCCCTCATTTTAAAATTACAAGTCCGCCCTTCATCCTGATTTTGGGCATCTTGCTTATGGGATTGCTTACATCGGGATGTAGTGGACATCCAGACCGGATCTGGCTCAACGCGCCCGATTGGAGCCGCGCTCAATTCGTAGGAGATACCGCTGTTGGCGCTCGCCCGATCTTTGCCTTGGGACCTGACCGCAGCGCCGTTTTCATTCTCGTCGCGAATCCCGGGGGGCGCACATACCTCAAAACTGTTCTCTTCGACGCCGATGGACAAAAACGATGGACGCGGGAATATCCAGAAATAAGCATGGCTCGCCCAGACCAAGCTCGTGCATATTGGGCGACAGACGCCGTCCACGCATTCTGGTTAAGCAACGAAAGCCTATACCACGCCCGCATCAATCCCGATAACGGCCTCATGGAATCGCCGCCTCAGAAAATATCCGCGGAGATCAAAGTCGGCGATTATGCCGTAGCCGTAGATGAACAAGGGAAACTGGTAGTGTGGTTTGCCGGCCCACGCGTCGCACCAGGACTCTATCGGCTGACAGATAACAGGTTGGATGGCGAGCCTATTCTGATCGATGAATTGGGAATTCGTCCCACAATTGTCTTCGATGCGAATGGAACTCTTCACGCATTGTGGACGCATTATCCCATGGGGCAACCTAAAGTCACGATTCTGTATAGCGATCATGCCATCGCCACGCCAGATGAACAAGAAATTCACACAGTCGCCACGCCAAAAGCTGCACTGGGCAGTCTTTTCATCGGGCCAACCATGGGCATCGCAGCAAACACCGCATACGTTTTCTGGAGCATCGAAATCCGCACAGGCGTGGCAGCAGGCGCGGTTGACGCCCGCTATGTCACCTTTCCATTGAGCCATCCCCAACTTGCATCTACGCCCACCCAACTCTTTGTTCCCGCTGACTACCACTTAACCTATGAAACCTGGTTGCAAGATGGATTTCGCGCTGGACGTCGTTCGCGACTCAATCCTCCACGAACGGGAAAAGTGACCCAGATTTACCCACACAGCAGCCATCTGTCCGAACTGGTCACCATCCAACGCACATTGGCTCAATTTATGATGCGAGGGAACGCCTACCAGGTTGGAACGCTGTTCTTCAACAACCAACAACCAGAAAGCTACCAACTGCTTTCTTTCACCGGAGGAGATTCGCGATATCCCTACATCACCAGCGACGACGGAAACTGGCTATATGCCGCCTGGTTAGAGCGAGGCAAAACGGACGGATTCCGAATCATGTACGCGAGCACCAATCCGACCATTAAACAGACCTACGATCAACTCTCGTTAGAAGACTACAAAACCCTGGCCGCACAAACCTTGTTCGGGTTACTTTCCAGCGCACTCCTGTTTCCATTCATTTTGATGTGGATGATTGCCCCCATCGTTCTCTACCTCATCACCTTTCCTTTACGCAAAAACAGTGAAAACGATCTTTCCGCTGGCGTCATTCTCAGCCTGGGCATCTCCATCGCGGGCTACTGGATGACAAAAATCGGTTTTCTGGGCGGACTAAAGCACTATGTGCCATTTTCCGCCTGGCTGCCGATCATCCCGGAATGGATGGCAGGTCCGCTTCAATTTGCCGTCCCCGCTGCGATCCTTGCCATCAGTTTGGCCATGGCTTGGCGTTTCACTTATAAACGACAAAATCCATCTTCTATCCTCTTCCTGGTCTTGTACCTGGCAGTGGATGGACTCCTTAGCGCTGCCATTTATGGCCCGCTCATTCTTGCCACCAACTAAACCCCATCGTCCGTACCGATACAGCTGCTGGTTGAATGCGCGTCATGGAAGTAAAAAGATGGTCGTGGCGCAGCCATAACGTACAAAACGGCATGGCCTCACGCCTCACATTTTTACGCTTTGCATCCTGCAACAAATGAGAATGACTCTTTTGGTATCCAGGGAGTCGCAGTTTTTACCACCCCTGGGAAGTAGACGGACGCCGACTGTCGAAGCTAGAATCTGACGAAAGAGCCGCACATCTGACACCCCATCTCAACTCGATCAAGCCACACAAAAAAAGAATCCAGCCATGAAAAAACAACTTATTCCATTGCTCTTCATCTTCAGCCTGATGTTGGCAGCATGCGGCGCCGCACAAATTGCAGAAGTCGCCACGCCAACGTCGGCGGCAGTAGTGACAACACCAACCCAAATTGCCTCTACACCCGCTGCACAAACACCGCCAACCAATACGCCGAAACCAACAACGCCCCCTACGAATACGCCACAACCAAAACCGACCCTAAACCCAGTCATGGCAACCATGGAGGCTCTGAAAAAACAAGTGACGGTAGCGCCCCCAACCCCCATTAGCGGCGAAGCCAACATCGCGCCCGATGATTATATGGGCATGACGCGGCTGGCCTGCAACATCGTCAAGGAAAATTATGTGCGGGGGAATTTCAATGGCACGGACTGGGACGCAGTCTGCCAGGAATATGAGAAAAAGGCGAAGGAGGTCAAGGACCAGGAAGCCTTTTGGGACATGATGACGGCCATGATCGCCGAATTACATGACAATCACAGTCGTTTCGTGCGGCCCGACCGTTTCGCTGCAGAATTCGATTTGCCCAGCGAGGGAAATTCCTCCTGGCCCGGTATGATTGTCTGGCCAGCACGCGAGGATGAGTATCTCTTCATCTGGGATGTGTGCGAGGAGGGAGGGGCCGCCGATGCAGGTCTGCACCGGGGCGACATCATCCTGGCCATCGCAGGCGAGAAAGTGGTCAAGGGCGAGGACGGATTCGAGCGCAAGACCATCCACAAAATCTATACGGGCGATGGCGCTATCGATCTGAAGGTGTGGCAGGGGCCCGATGAGAAGCCGCACGAGGTCACGGTAAAGTACGGCAGCGCGTCTGGTTGCGATGGCTGGTATTACGACATCGCGTCGGAAGACCCATACATCGGCTACATCCGCGTGCCCGAGTATAGCGGCGACGCGGACGCCAACATTCGCGCCATGATCGAAGAAATGGAAAAAGAGCGACCACTAGATGGCCTGATCTATGACGAACGCCACAATCCCGGCGGCAATGCCGATAATGCCATCGCCATCTTTACCACAGGCGTGTTCGGCAAGATGGGCAAATTGCGGGAGGACGCCACCAAGACCATCTGGCGCATTCGCGGGCCTGTAAAATGGAATGAGACCACGCCCATGGTGGTGCTGACCGATGGAGCCAGTCATAGCGCGGCCGAATACTTCGCCACCGCCATGAAGCAATCGGGCCGAGCTACGTTGGTGGGAATGCCCACCGCAGGCAATACCGAAGGTATCACCGGCTTCAATCTGCCCGATGGCTCCATCATTCGTCTGGCAGTCGAAACCTTGATCCTTCCCGATGGCAAAACCATGGAAGGCACGGGCGTCATCCCCGATGTGGAAGTGCCGCTGGGTCAGTGGGGCCTGCGCGAGGTACCCGATGTGCAGATGCAAAAGGCCATCGAGGTTGTGAACGAGAAGATCGCGGGCAAATAGCAAGACCAGTGAAAAGCGCCTGGGGACGGAGGATGACATTGCACACTCCCGGTCTCCGCCCCTCCCTCTTCGGTTGATTTCCACAATGCCGTTTGGTGCACGGCAATTGAACATCAGTGAATCCCAACCGAATCTCTGATCGCCCCCTATGCCCCTCGACGCCCTTCTCCTCCGCCTCCAGCTTGATCCGAAATTCCTGAGTCGGGTCACAGCCTGGCAGCGCATCCCCGCCCGGCCCGCGCAGTACGCGCCCTGGCCCCAGGCGCTGGATATGCGGCTGGCGCTGGCGATGCGGGCCCGGGGCATCCATCTGCCCTACAGCCATCAGGCCCGGGCCATCGACTCCGCCCTGCGGGGCAACCACACCCTGGTGGTGACGCCCACCGCTTCGGGCAAGACCCTGGCCTACAACCTGCCTGTGCTGCACTGGCTGCTGAATGATCCCGACGCGCGGGCGCTGTACCTCTTCCCCACCAAGGCTCTGGCCCAGGATCAGCTGCACATCCTGCAAAGCCTGCTGGACACCTTGCAGGCCGATGTGACCGTGGCCATCTACGATGGGGACACGCCCAAGGGGCGCCGCAAACGCATCCGCGAGAACGCCCGTATCATCCTCACCAATCCCGATATGCTGCACACGGGCATCCTGCCCCACCACACCGGCTGGGCGACCTTCTTCCGGGGCCTGCGCGCGGTGGTCATCGATGAAATTCACATCTATCGGGGCGTATTCGGGTCCCATGTGGCCAATGTGCTGCGGCGCATGCAGCGGATTGCCGCGTTCTATCAAACTGATCTCACGCAGAGGCGCAAAGAGGCAAAGGAAAATAAAGCTTCTTTGCAATTTCTGCTGGCGTCGGCCACCATCGCTAACCCGGCCGAGCACGCAGAGCGGCTGATCGAAGCCCGCGTGGATGTCATCACCGAAAATGGCGCGCCAGCGGGCGAAAAGCACTTCATCTTCCTCAACCCGCCGATGGTGGACCCGGAGCTGGGACTTCGCCGCAGCAATCTGCTGGAAGCTCAGCAGCTGGGCGTGGACATCCTGCGGGAAGGCGTGCAGACCATCTTCTTCGCCCGCAGCCGGATGGGCGCTGAGCTGCTGCTGACCTACCTGCGGGAGGGGCTGGACCGCAAGGGCGTGCGCGGGCTGCAGGTGCGGGGCTATCGCGGGGGCTATCTGCCCGCGGAGCGCCGGGACATCGAGAAAGGATTGCGGGAGGGGGAAATCCAGGCTGTTGTCGCCACCAACGCGCTGGAACTGGGCATCGACATCGGTCAATTGCAGGCGGCGGTGATCACCGGCTTCCCCGGCACCATTGCCAGCGCCTGGCAGCAGGCGGGCCGGGCCGGACGGCGGCAGGAGGTGTCGCTGGCCGCGCTGGTCGCGGGCGGCGGGCCGCTGGATCAGTATATCGTGCAGCATCCTGACTATTTCTTCGGACGATCGCCCGAGCACGCGCTCATCAATCCCGACAATCTGGTCATCCTCACCGAGCATCTGCGCTGCGCCGCGTTCGAGCTGCCCTTCCGGGTGGGAGAGGCCTTCGGGCGGTTCGCGTTCACCGAGGAGGTGCTGGCGATGCTGGCTGAGGAGGGCGAGGTGCAGCAGGCGGGCGACCGCTGGTTCTGGATGTCGGAGGAATATCCCGCGGGCGATGTCAGCCTGCGCACCGCTTCGCCCGATCGGGTGCTCATCATCCGCGCACAGGATGGGGCCACCATCGGCGAGATGGATCGGGAGACCGCGCCCTCACTGCTGCATCAGGGAGCCATCTATCTGCACGAGGGGCAGACTTTTTTGGTGGAGGCGCTGGACTGGGAGGCGGGACACGCGAGGGTGACGCCGGTGGAGGTGGATTACTACACCCGATCGGTGGGCAGCTCCCAGGCCGAGGTGCTGGCTGTGCATCAGCAGGCCGAGGAGGGGCGTCTGATGAAAGGCTATGGCGATCTGGAGATCCGGTCGAAGACCACCGGCTTTCGCCGGGTCAAGCGCTGGACGCACGAAACCCTGGGCTTCGGCGAGGTGGATCTGCCCGAGACCGTGCTGGAAACCACCGGTTACTGGCTGGCCGTGGCCGAAGCGCTGGTGGATGATCTGCGGGAGATGAATCTGTGGGGCGGCGATCCCAATGACTACGGGCCCAACTGGCCTGAGCAGCGCGATAAAGCCCGCGAGCGGGATGGCTATCGCTGCACCGTGTGCGGCGCGCCCGAACGCCCGGGCCGCCAGCACGACGTCCACCACATCCGTCCTTTCCGATCTTTCGGCTATGTCCCCGGCGTCAATGAGAATTACAAACTGGCCAACCGGCTGGAAAATCTGCGCACCCTGTGCCGCTCCTGCCACCGCAAGGTGGAGCGGAGCCAGCGGCTGCGTTCGGGCCTGGGGGGGTTGGCCTACCTTTTGCACAACCTGGCCCCCCTGCATCTGATGTGCGACCCCAACGACCTGGGCTATCTGGTCGATCCCAAAGCCAAACACACCGACCGCCCCACCATCATCCTCTACGACAAAGCCCCGGCCGGCATCGGCCTTTCCGAGCGGCTGTTCGATCTGCAGCCGCAATTGCTGACCGCGTCCCTGGATGTGGTGACGACCTGTGGCTGCAGCCGCGGCTGTCCCGCCTGCGTGGGCCCGGCGAGCGAGGCGTCCAAGGCTTTGGATTGGGATGTGAAGGCGCTGACCCGGGCCTTGCTGAAATCAATCGCGTCTGGTTAACGCTAACATCGACGCTAATCCCCCATGTTACGCACCAGCCGATTGACCGCCTGATTCTGAAGCAAGACGCTTGTTGTCTAATAACAACAACGAACATGGAGGAACGTTGACAAAAATCCAGTCATCCTGTTTCCTCTATTTTCGTCTTATCGTCCATTCCTCTTTCGGCAGGCAACAAAAGGCGATAGTTTTCAACCGTAGTAGCATCAAATTGCATAACATCGGATAATCAAAAAAAGCCCCGCCAACAGGCGAGGCTTGCCCCAAAAAGCAACTGTGCAAATCAAGGTTTTTCAGTGGTGATATTCTCGGCTTTTACCCAACCAATGCCCGTAGGCGCATCGATGAGATACCATGTTTCGCCCTCATGGTCAATAACATCTTTAATCTCGACAGCTACTCCCCGTTCTTGCTGGGCAATGATGCGGATATCTCCGGGCTCCTTATAGAGATTCACCAAATATGCTTTTCCTGCTAAATAGACGATATCGCCCACTGTAGGACCGACATTCTCATCGCGCTTGCTCGGCTCTGCCTGGAGGTTTTCGGCCTTCACCCATCCCTGTCCTGCGGGAGCTTTAATCAAATACCAGGTGTCGCCATCCACTTGCGTGATGTCTTGGACTTCAACCTCAACTCCTTTTTCTTGTTGGGTGAGGATTGTAGTGGCTCCAGCCTCTTTGTAGATGCTGATCAGGTAAGCTTTGCCCACCAGAGTGGCTTTTGATCCTACAGGAATGACATCGCCTCCGACATTGGTTTTACCGCCCGGCGTGGCCGTCTTTTTGATAACGACAGCCCGAGATTCTTTCGCACGGGCCGTAGCTTCGGCTGGGGTAATGACCTCTCCCTTTTGGCAGGCAACCCCAGCCCAAATAATCATGCCAGCGAGCATAAAAAGCAGTAATTTAGGATGCAGTCGTTTGTTTTCTCGGTTCATAAGGATAACTCTTTCACGGAATAGGTTGGAAAAAGCAATAGTTATCAGCGGCCATGAATGCGCGGATCGATGGCGTCGCGAATGCCGTCGCCCATGTAGTTAAAGGCCAGGGTCAACAAGGTCAGCGCCGTGCCAGGAACCAACACCAAATGTGGGTTCGATTGGAGCCCTAAGTAGCCTTCGGAGATCATAATCCCCCAACTGGGAGTAGGGGGATTCACCCCCAAACCAATAAAGCTCAGGAACGCCTCCAGGCCGATGTAGCCAGGAATGGCCATGGATTCCAGCACCAGCAATGGGCCGATGATGTTGGGCAGCAGGTGTTTGAAGATGATGCGATTACTGCCAGCTCCAATGGAGCGGGCCGCTTCCACATACTCTTTTTTCTTGTGTGAAAGAATCTGGCCACGAGCCTGGCGGGCCATGCCCAGCCAACTGAGTGCGCCAATGGCGACAAACATGAAAAGTAACCCGCCCATAGCTTGATCCAGATTGATGAGCATGCCAGTAAACCCTGTCGCACCTTGCCGGGCCAAAGCTTTGAAGTAAACAGTCATAATAATAATGATGACCAACACTGGCAATGCATACAAAAAATCGACAATACGCATCATCACTTCATCGGTTTTACCACCAAAATAGCCAGAAATGACGCCATAAATGGTGCCGATGATGAGGCTAACCGAGGAGCCGATGATGGCAACCAGCAAGGAGACACGGGCGCCATAGATGACGCGACTGAGAATGTCGCGTCCTAAACCATCTGCGCCCAAAATAAAGACGGTACAGCCAGCATCCAAGGGCGTGCCTTTCCAATGACACAGCTCATATTTATCCGTGGTGATGACATAAGGCGTCAGTGGTTTGGCTCGGGCGTAGGATGTGTTCTGCACATTGATGCCGTAAGGGGTGAACAGCGGGGCAAAAACAGCGACAAAAGCAACAATTATGATAAAAACAACGCTCACGATCGCCACTTTATTACGCTTGAACTCACGCACAGCATCGCCCATTGGGGAGCGCGGCTTACCTCGCAATTGGCCAAAACCATCTGCGAGCTGTTCTAACGAAGCATTTTCTGCTGCCATACTTTTCCTTCCAGATTAGAAAGTTAAAAGAACGTCAATAAACACTTATCAATCGGTTACTACCAATACAACTTGGACAAAAAGATACAAGTACGAAGGCTCGAAAAAAGGAAAGGACATTGCATTCTTGCCATTCCTGGCGTCTTGGCATCTTAGCGGTGAATGAAACCAGGTGCGCCAGCAGTTCTATCAATCGTAACGGATACGGGGATCGAGCCAGGCGTACATGATGTCGACCAACAAATTCCCCAACACCAGCATAATGGAGAAAATCAGCGTCAGGCTAGAGAGCAAGAAGTATTCTCGCTGCTCGATGCTCATCAAAAATTGGCGTCCCATTCCATTAAGAGCAAATATCTGCTCTACCACAAATGTGCCCGTAAGCACGCCCGCCAGCATCGGGCCTAATACGGTGGCTACAGGAATCAAGGAATTTTTGAGCGCGTGACGAACGATAACCACCCGCTCCTTCAAGCCTTTGGCGCGAGCGGTGCGGATATAATCCGACACCAGCACCTCCAATAAGCTGGCGCGAGTAAGCCGGGCAATACCAGCAGACATGGCCGTGCCCAGGGTGAACACCGGCAAGATTGCGTGCTTCCAAAAATCGACAGTAGGTTTAGGCAAAAAACCAAGCACCCAGGGCGGCTCCGCTCCCCAGAAGGCAATGGGCAGCACTTTCAACCACACGCCGAAGATAAGAATCAACACCGGCCCCAACACGATGTTATTGATGGAAACGCCCAAAACTGCTACAAAGGTGGAGGTGTAATCGATCCAGCTATTGCGCTTGAGTGCGGCAAAAATGCCAGCAGGAATTCCGATGGCGAAAGCCAGAATCACCGCCAGACTCCCCAACTGGATGGAGACAGGCCATGTTTGCGCCACGATGTCATTGACCGTCTGGCTACGCATACGCATCATTGGGCCAAGGTCGCCATGGGCCAGCATCACCAGGTAGTTCCAGAATTGAATATAGAGAGGCTGGTCCAGGCCAAATCGCCGCTCCATGATGATACGCATCTGCTCGGGCATGGCCTTCTCGCCAACATTAGAGAAAGGACCACCAGGTAAAGCGTGCACTACCCCGAAGGTAAACAAAACGATGGCGAAAATGACTGGAATCGAAACAAGCAATCGGCGAATGATATAACGGGTCATACCTTATACTCCATACGAGATGTGCCGGTTGAATTCTTATTCAAACCGCTCCACCTTACACTTGAAGCGACTTGAATAAAAGTTCAACCAAAGGGAAGGAGAGGGACGCCGGTGCGTCCCTCTCCTGGTGTTGCGAGCTTACTTGCCCATAGCTGCCATTTGGGCGGCCTGATCGATGGTCCAGTTGTAGAACTGTTCGCCACCGAAGAGGGCGCGAGGAGCGGTGAGCCAGCTGTGCTGCGCCACGAAAGCGATGCGCAGGTACAGCGGAGCGAAGGGCATTTCGCCCTCGGGGCCGAAGAATTTCTCTTCGATCTCGCGGTACATCTCAACGCGTTTGTCGGGATCGGTCTCTTCGCGAGCTTTCACGATCATCTCATCAATATCGTTGCACTCACGCTTCATGCGGTTGCCGGGGTTCTCGCACCACAGCACGTCGCCGACCCAGTTGTTCTCGTCGGGATAGTCGGGGCCCCAACCAAGCGTCCACATGTGAGGAGCTTCTTCGTCCGGCACGTCAGCGGCGGTCGCAGCCAACAGCTCACGGAAGGATTGCTGCTCGATCTGGATGACGTCCGGGCTGCAGCCAAGATGCTCCTGCCACTGCTGCTGAGCAAATTCAATCCAGTTCAATGTGGATTGACCACTGTAACCAAGTAGCGTAACAGTGGGGAAGCCTTCGCAGTTTGGATAACCGGCATCGGCAAGTTGCTGTTTGGCGAATTCGGGATCGAAACCAACGCCAACTTCATCAATGGGCGGAGCGCCGAAGATGCCAGGAGGCGCAAAGTGTTTCATGGGCAGCCCCTGTCCCTGACGCACTTCCTGCACGAACTTCTCACGATCGAAGGCGGCGCTAAAGGCGCGGCGGACGCGAGCGTCATCGAATGGAGGCTTGGTTTCGCGGAAGCCAAAGTAGAAGACAGCCAGATCAGGAACCTGCACGGTCTCGTCCTTATACTTCTCCAGATGCCCCTGCAGCTCAGCATCAGGAATGCCAGAAGTCTCGACCTCATTGTTCAGCCACAAGGCATAACCAGTGCTGGCGTCAGGCACAACATTGGTCACCATCTTCTCGATATTACCAGAGCCGTACATATCCTTGGGCATCAAGGGATTGCGCAGATAAGTGCGGCGCACGCCATGCACCCACTCATTCAGCACGAAACGGCCATCGGTGACGATGTTTCCAGCCTCAATCCATTTCTCGCCATTGGCTTCGATGGCCCATTGCGGCACAGCAGCCAGAGTCCACATCGGGGTCATGGAGAGGAAGTAGCTGGCGGGGAAGTTCAATTTGATCACCAACGTGGCATCATCGGGAGCTTCGACGCCGATCGCATCGATGAGTTCCTCAGGAATATTCGCTGGATCTTCGGCATTCAAGACATCCTCACAACCTACAATCAGAGGAGCCACGATGCTGCTGTAGTAGGAGCCCAGGTTGGGATCACAAGCGCGCTTAATGCCGTAAACGAAGTCATTGGCGGTGACGAAGCGGGGATTGCCTTCATCATCCACTTCCTGTGTGGTCTCGCCAGTGACAGGATTGTGCTTCACCCAGGGAATATCAGTGCGCAGATGGAAGGTGTAGGTCAAACCATCATCACTGATATCCCAGCTTGTGGCGGTCTCGGGAATGATCTCGGCTGTTTCGAGATCGTAGTTTGTCAGATGAACAAACAAACTCTCGATAGCGGTAATCGAGACGACATCTTCAGCCACCTGCGGGTCCAGGGTGGGGATATCGGTGGTGCTGTAACCACGCAGAGTGACGGGCTCGGGGGGAGGCGTCGGGGTAACTTCCTTCTCAACGACCTCGGTGACGACAACGGTCTTCTCGATTTCTTTCTCCACGACCTGGGTGACGACGACGGTCTTCTCGACGACCTTCTCGACGACCTCAGGGGTGGGCTGGGAGCAGGCGCTCAGCGCGATAACGCCGAGAACGAGCACCAATACTAAAATGATCCATTTGTTACGAGACATACTTCGATTCTCCTCCTGTGAGATGGAAGAATGATTTGCGCACATAGCGCAGGACGATGGTAACAATAGAGCAGCGCGCTAAGCTGCTATCATTACGAGAGATGCGATGGTCAGCTTTCTTTCACCTCCTTTTTCACAAGAAATAGGATTAAACGGGAAGACTGTTAGCAAGATATTTTACCAAGACAGTACGGATGTTGCACAACAACCGATGCAGGGATCCATCAACTGCTGATAACGACTAATAAAGATGGCAAGCCACCCAATGTTCCTTCTCGGGCGTGCCCAGATTCTTCCACTCCGGCTCCTGTTCCGCACAGATATCCATCACGCGCGGACAACGAGTGCGGAAATTACAACCAGATGGAGGATTGGTGGGGGAAGGCACGTCGCCTTCAAGAACAATACGCTTCCGCTTTTCTTCGATGTAAGGATCGGGGATAGGCACAGCTGAGAGCAGCGCTTGGGTGTAAGGGTGTAGCGGCTCTTCGTAAAGGGTTTCGTGATCGGTCAATTCGACGATCTTGCCCAAATACATCACGGCCACGCGATCAGAGATGTGGCGGACCATGGAAAGATCGTGAGCAATGAAGAGATAGGTCAAACCAAGGTCGGCCTGGAGGTCTTCAAGCAGATTCACGATTTGGGCCTGAATCGAAACATCGAGAGCGGAGATGGGCTCATCCGCCACGATGAATTTGGGATTCACAGCCAGCGCCCGGGCAATGCCGATGCGTTGCCGTTGTCCGCCCGAAAATTCATGCGGATAGCGATTGACAAAATAGGGATTGAGTCCCACCAACTTCAGCAGCTCTTGCACTCGTTCTTGCCTTTCTTTACCTTTGGCAAGATTATGCACTTCCAGCGGCTCGCCCACGATATTGCCCACGGTCAAACGGGGGTTCAGCGAGGCGTAGGGATCCTGGAAGATCATCTGCATTTCGCGACGCTGGCGGCGAAGGGTCTCCCCTTTCATCTCGGTCAGCTCTTTGCCCTCGAATTGAACGCTGCCCGCCGTTGGACGATAGAGCTGAAGAATCGCTCGCCCAGTCGTGGATTTGCCGCACCCTGACTCACCCACCAATCCCAACGTTTCACCACGTCGGATATTAAAAGAGACGCCATCCACAGCCTTTACATCAGCGATTTTTCGCTGGATGACAATCCCCTTAGTGATAGGAAAATACATCTTGAGGTTCTTGACCTCAAGCAAAACATCTTTTTGTTGACCATTATGATTAGACATAGATGCCACCTTCCTTGATATCTGTCACCACATTCTTCCAATTCCAGCAAGCCACACGTCGTGTCGGCGAGGTGGACTCAAGCGGAGGTTCTTCCTGTATGCATTGCTCTGTACGATATTGACATCGTGGTGCAAAAGGACAACCAGGAGGTAAATCAATAAGATCAGGAGGCAACCCATCGATGGGAATCAGACGTTTGTTTTTCCCCATATCCAAACGGGGCACCGAGCGCAACAATCCCAACGTATATGGATGATGTGGCTCAGCGTAAAGCTCGTGCACTTCGGCCTCTTCAACGATATGCCCGGCATACATGACGATGACGCGCTCCGCCAGGCCCGCAACAACGCCCAGATCATGGGTAATCCAGATAATGGCCATACCGATTTGCTCTTTCAGATTCTTCACCAAATCCACAATCTGGGCCTGAATCGTGACGTCCAGAGCGGTGGTGGGCTCATCGGCGATAAGCAGCTGGGGATTACAGGAAAGCCCCATGGCGATCATCACACGCTGGCGCATGCCGCCCGAATACTGATGCGGATAAGAATCAAGGCGGCTGGCTGCTCCCGGAATCCCCACCATCTCAAGTAATTCAATTGCCCGCTTGCGCGCCTGACTTTTATCCATCCCCAGGTGCAATTGCAGCGCTTCCATGATTTGTTGCCCAATCGTCAGCACCGGGTTGAGTGAAGTCATCGGATCTTGAAAAATCATGGCAATACGATTGCCACGAACCTGACGAACTTCATCATCAGTCATCTGCATCAAATCTCGTCCATCGAACCAGACCTCGCCAGCAACGATCTTACCCGGTGGTTGGGGGATTAGGCGAATAAGTGACATGACGCCGACGCTTTTCCCACTGCCGCTTTCTCCAACAATTGCAAGAGTTTCCCCCTCATTGAGCTTGTAGGAAATGCCATTTACTGCATGTACGACGCCATCCTGCGTAAAAAACTGCGTTTTCAGTCCTTTGACTTCCAGTAGAGCAGCCATTGACTCTCCTTAAATCATTTTCAAGGCTCAAGAACGAGCCAAAAAAGAACATCATAACCTGATGTGCGACTTTGACGTGCTAAAAAACGGGCGTTAATGCTTGGATCTGCCGTCCACCAAGCAGACGAAGGGACAACAAGATGAACGTGGAGGATGGAAGATGTTGTTTCTTGTCCATTTTGGTCTATGTTCGTCCAGATTCGTCGGCTTGTTTAGCGGAGATTGCTTGATCAGCCCGTTAATGTGCCAAAAAAAGTTGCACATTGGGTCATCACAAAAATTTACCGACGACAATATACAATTGTCAGATTATGAGTTTAGCATAAGAAAGAAAAATCTGTCAAACGAAACTAAAGACGTAAAGAGGCGTACAATCCCAGCGCCCCCCAATTCTACACCACCATATTCCGCGCTGGCGCCGCGTGGCGCTTCATCGAATCATACCCCGCAAAACATGCACACACCACCAAAATTCAAGGCACGCAGCAACTTCAAATTTATGGAAAACGGCCAAAAGCGTTTTGCTAAGGCCTTCCCACTTCCCTTCTACCCTCTCTCTCACTCTCTCCCAACTCTCGCCGCGCTCGCATTCGAGGGAGGGATCACATCATCTACAAAGATTTTTTGCTATCGCTGACCCCCTCCCCCCGTGCGACGGATGTCGTAACGGGGGCCAGAGGGTGGCCTCGAGCAAAGACAAATTTAAAACCGCTGCAACGCACGGATGTAGCTTTTGCACTCTCGAAAGCCCTTACTGCGGAGGTGCGTTCCAATTTCGGGGAATTTTGTCTAATAATGCACAGACCAATTGAACTTGAGCTCTGCCACTGTGGTAGGATTTTTTATCATTTTGTGTGATGTTGCTAGATACCTTCCCAAGGATGACTGCGGTATAATACCAACAAGCCCACCTTCACATGCTGGATTATTTCATCCCACCGCCCCAATTCGATGATCTCCTTTTTTAAAAAACACCCATCCTGGTTCGCTAGCGCCATCCTCTTGATGGCCATCCTTTTCGCCTATATCATCACCATGCCACCCGACATCCTCCCTGGCGACAGTGGTGAATTTCAGGCCCTCATCCCGGTGGGCGGAGTGTTGCACCCGAGCGGCTATCCGCTGTATCAGCTTTTGGGGAAGATAGAAACGACCCTGATGCCCATTGGGACCATCGCCTGGCGCGTGACGATGCTTTCGGCTATCTTTGCCACAGCAGCGGCGGCCGCAACTATGTTACTCCTGCGAGAATGCCAGTTGGACACGCCCCTAACCGCACTAGGCGGAGCCGTGGTGGGACTGATGCCAATGTTGTGGCGACAGGCCATTATCGCCGAAGTTTACACGCTGGCGGTATTGCTCCTTCTACTGGTGTGGTGGGCCGGATGCAGACTATATCACGGAAAAAATGGGTTGATGCTTCTGGCTTTACTTGCCGGGCTGGCCATGAGTCACCATCTCATTCTGACGGCAGCGCTGCCCTGGCCATTTTTGGCGCTATGGCGACGCCAGGATGAGCGTCGCCCTCAAAACGTTCTGGCTGCGATCGCACTTTTCCTGACCCCGTTCAGCCTTTACGGCCTGACCTTTTTCCACGCCCGTCAGTGGATGACCGTTTTTCCAGGCAAGACATTCGGGTTTCCCGACGCGGTGGTGCGGGGATATGTCTCTCCCTTTTGGCTCGCTGGATTTTTCAACTATGTCACCGGAGGCGCCTACACCGCTTCAGACAGCGGTCTTTGGCAACTAAGCGATTTCAATCTTCGCGAGATGGCGCAATTGATTTTTCGTTGGAGCAACGCCAACATCACCTGGCTGGGCATGATGCTGGCACTGATTGGAGTGGCATGGATGCTGCGTCGCCAACGATTCCTTCTAGTGATGACCCTGCCCACCTTCCTCATTGTTGCACTCTTTTCAGCACGCTACCATCTTGTCTTCCACGAAGAGACAGGTTTCTTTTGCGTTGCACTCACAACCATGGATCTGTGGATCATCTTTGGCGCTCACGCCATCTGGGAACGCCAAACCGGAAAAGCCCGATTATTCCCCATAGCCTTGCTCATCCTATTGGTGACCCTGGAGGTGTTCGCTTTTCGAGAACATCCCACCTATTGGCCAGAAATGCAACCCTATGGCCCAACCCCGCGCACCTGGGCGACAACAGCGCTCACCACCGCCGAACCTGATAGCATCATCTTTGGAGATTGGGGATACATCACCCCCCTACGATACATGCAATTTGTCGAACACATGCGAGAGGATGTGATGGTGGTGCATGCACCATTGGGCGACGCGGCGTTCATGGAGGAACTGCTGCAGGATACGGAGGCGATAGGGAAAAAGGCGTACCTCTTGCAGCCCAGCCCAGAACATGGCCCAATTCTTAGGCCTGCAGAACCGTAAGATGTCTCAATTCGACGTCACGCTCCAGGGAGTCATCGAGCGCCTCACCTTCCATAATCCCGAAAATGGCTACACCGTGGCCAAGGTGGCGACGCGGCGCGGGCTGGTGACTGCAGTGGGTTCCATGGCGGGCATCCACGTAGGCGCATCGGTGGAGATGCGAGGCGAGTGGGGCAATCATCCCAAGTTCGGGCGGCAGTTCAAGGTGCAGGATTATCGCACGGTGCTGCCCGCCACGGCCGCGGGCATCGAAAAATATCTGGGCTCGGGATTGATCAAGGGCGTGGGCCCGGTGACCGCGAAGCGCATCGTGCGCCACTTTGGCGCAGACGCGCTGCGCATCATCGACGAGGAGCCGGATCGGCTGAAAGAGGTGCTGGGGGTGGGCAAAAAGCGGGTAGAGATGATCAAGGCCGCGTGGGAGGAGCAGAAGCAGATCAAGGAGGTGATGATCTTCCTGCAAAGCCACGGCGTCAGCACGGGCCTGGCCGTCAAAATCTACAAGCACTATGGCGATGCAGCCATCGGCGTGCTGCAAACCAACCCCTATCAATTGCAGCGGGATATCTACGGCATCGGCTTCAAGACCGCGGATAAGATCGCGATGGCGCTGGGCATCCCTCACGACAGCCCGGAGCGGGTGGCCGCGGGCGTGCAGTACGTCCTCAGCCAGGACGCCGATGAGGGCAATGTCTTCACCCCGCGCGAGGAGCTGGTGAAGAAGGCGGCGGCGCTGCTGGAAGTGTCGCCCGAGCTGGTGGAGGCGGCCATCGACCGGCTGCAAAGCGAGCAGCAGGTGCAGATCGAGCCGGTGCGCTACGAAGCGAAGGCCGAACCGCTGGCGTTGCGCGAGGCCCAGGCTGTCTATCTCACGCCGATGTACTACAGCGAGGTGGGCGTGGCCCATCGCCTGCGGCAGATCAACGACGCCCGTCTGGCCACCGGCGTCACGCGGCTGCCCGCGTTTCAACGCTTCGACTGGGACCAGGCTTTTCGCTATCTGCGCCAGCAGTTGGGCGTGGACCTGGCCCCAGCCCAGCGTCAGGCCGTGCAGACCGCGCTCACCCATCCGGTGACGGTGCTGACCGGCGGTCCGGGCACCGGCAAGACCACCACCCTGCGGGCCATCATCCGCCTGCTGCAGGCCGCGGGCGCGCGTTTCGTGCTGGCCGCGCCCACGGGCCGGGCGGCCAAGCGCATGAGCGAGGTCACCGGCGCGGAGGCCAAGACCATCCACCGCCTGCTGGAGGTGTCGCCGGGCGAGGGTTTCAGCTTCAAGCGCAACGCGGAAAATCCCCTGGGCGCGGACATGGTCATCGTGGATGAGGCCTCGATGCTGGATGTGATCCTCACCAACCATCTGCTCAAGGCCATCCCGCCGGGCGCGCATCTGCTGCTGGTGGGAGATGTGGATCAGTTGCCATCGGTGGGCGCGGGCAATGTGCTGCGCGATATCATCGATTCGGGCGAGGTGGCGGTGGTGCAGTTGCAGACCATCTTCCGCCAGGCCGCGGGCAGCTACATCATCACCAACGCCCATCGCATCAACCAGGGCCAGATGCCCCTCTTTCCCAAAGACGCCAATGATTGCTTCCTCTTTCCCATCGAGGATGTGGACGCGGCCGCGGACATGGTGGTGGATCTGGTGACCCGGCGCATTCCCAACCGTTTCGACATTCCCAGCCGCGAAATCCAGGTGCTGACGCCCATGCACCGGGGCCCGCTGGGCGTGGCCGCGCTCAACCAGCGCCTGCAAGAGAAATTGAATCCCGCACATCCCCAAAAGCCGGAGAAAGTCCAGGGGGGCCGCGTGCTGCGCACGGGCGACCGGGTGATGCAGATTCGCAACAATTACGATCTGGATGTGTTCAATGGCGACATGGGCGTCATCGCGGGGGTGGATGCGGTTATGCAGACGCTGACGGTGGATTTCGAGGGTCGGGCCGTGACCTACGACTGGTCGAATCTGGATGAGCTGACCCACGCCTGGGCCATCTCGGTGCACAAAAGCCAGGGATCGGAGTTTCGGGCGGTGGTGATGCCGGTGCACACCACGCATTACATCATGCTGCAACGCAATTTGCTCTACACGGGCGTGACCCGGGCCCGGGAGCTGGTGGTGCTGGTGGGGACGAAGCGGGCCATCGGCATCGCCGTGCGCAACGATCAGGTGGCGGAGCGTCACACCGCGCTGGCGGAGCGGCTACAAGAAAACCAATCATGCCACTGACGCCCATCCGGCGCTAATGCACCACAGGAAGGCCCATTTTTTGCAAAATTCGTCCAAACATTCCTTTGACTGCATCCCACTCCTGAACGTCTGAGGCCAGTGTCACCACAACCAGACGATCTTCTCGCCCATCATTGATCGCAAACGCTATGTCTTGAGCCTTCACAACCACCAAAGGCGTCGAACCATTCGCGTCCGCCTCAGCCACATATGTGTAATTCAAGAGCAATGCCTGACGACCATCCCGCATCACGGCTTGCAACCGATCCACCTCATGGTAGTCCTCTTTGTTCTGCTGACGGCGCATTTCGGGCCAGGCCACCGCAAGATCACCTTCGGGCAAGGGGTAGACGCCCACCTCCTCGCGAGCGGCAAAAGCGCTATGACTTTCAGGATCGAAGACTTGAAGCGCCAAATTGGGAGCAGGCTGAATCTGCCACTGCACAGGATAGGGAATTGCGGGAGCGCTTTCAGCCAGGGCCAGATAACGGAATTGGGTCATCATCCAATCTTTGAGAAACCAGCCAGCAACCAGCAAGATGAGCACAATCAACCAGACTAACAGGTTTCCAGCCCGGGCCTGCCATTTATCAGGAGGTTGAAAATCCCCAATATCGACAAACACATCGTCGAACTCAGTCATGACGCTCCTCCTGATCTGCGATGAGCGCTTCCCAGCTCTGCTTCAGACTATCCAATTCATCCGCCGTATCATGACGCGGCGTTGTGAACGAATCAGACGGTGGGGGCGGAGGTGATGGGCGAGGTTCGAGCTGATGACTCTCCACCATCTGCACGACATCCGCCAACACCGATCTAGGCGTTTCCTGCTCTGCCTTGATTTCCACCAGGGCGGCAATGCGCATAAAGGCCTTATGGCATTTTCTCATCCGCCAATAAACAACCGCCAGACTCAGCGCGATGAACACGCCCGAGACGATTATACCAGCCAGAGGATGAGGCCACAGGGTTTGAACATCAACAACGCCCAGTGTAAAGAAAAACATGCCATGAAGGAGAATGGTTAGCAGCACGCCAGCAGCTAAATAGAAGACATTAATACGTTTGAAACGAGCGCAGGCCACAAAATAGCCTAACCAAACGCCCACCGCAGCATAGGCCAGCGTGATCTCACCCACACGGAACGCTTGAAGTGAAAGCGATGAAAATCCAGGCGACCAGACCTCCATCAGGTTGATGGCGGAAGCGATCCCCAACGCGGCTGCGGTTCCATAGAACAACCCATCGGTCAGGGTTTGCATCGCCTCGGTGGGATAAACGCCCAAACGCAATACAAGATAAATCAGGAACACTTCGAGTGGCGCAATGACCAGTAGCCTGCCCAGCAGATCTGACCACCAGGTCACATGAAGCCACTCTGACACCTGAAATAGGTCTGAGATCAGTGGAGAGATGAGCACCACATAAAGCGCCCCCGTCACCAACCACAAAAGAAACGTTACCCGGCGGACCGATTTGTTTTCCCCAACGCCGAAGGCGGCCAAAAGCCACCAAATGAATGCGGGCGCCAATGCCAGGATGCTCGATGCCAATGTCCCCATCTGGGCAGGAATATACCCTTCAGCAATTCGCGCCCACCCCAAATACCCCGCCGCCGCTAACAAAGTCATCAATATCATTAGCAGTAGCGTCGATATCCAAAAACCCCGGCGATTTTGAGCAACACGCCGTAGATCATCTGCACGGATATGAGCGTAAGAGACGTTTGGGGGCATAACGTTTCGTACTTATGAGAAGTGTCGAGGGAAAAAGCAATGCACCAACAGCAACAACAAGTATAACAGTTTTTACACCAACTTGCCAATAACCGCCACAGCCGGGAACGCATTTCGAAACATGGGCGCTTTTGCATTCCTGGCCGACTCGAGTCGAGCGCTTCTGGCCTGCGGCCAGGGGACGGTCTCCCTCGATTTCCTCCTTCGGAACGACGCGCACGATTGACTTTGAAACAATCTAGATTGCTACACCCCCGGATATGTTTACCAAAATGACAGAGTAGGATAAAATGAAGGGTAGTGGTAATTTTTGACTGACGTTTGCATTCCGGCTCGTTGCCATGATGCACTCTCGTGTTATTTAACGATAGAGGATCGACGATGGACGACAAAGATCACGGTTTGGTGACGAATCGTCCATCGTCCCTGGCCATTGAGAGGAGCCTTTCACTGCCGATGGCGTCATTCAAATTCGTACCACTACCAGATGAAGTAATGATGCAGCCATGCGTCTGACGGCTTGTTTAGCCACAAAAGGCCTGGCGTCAGGCACTGCATCGCAATGAAACTACTCCATTTTTCACATTTTGTCATCAAGGAACATGAAGTCATTATGCAGCCATTTGAAAAATTAGGGGCCTTTTATATCGGCAAAGAATACGACCTCGAAGCCCACGAACGTCAAGAGGACATCGTTATGTACGACGCCCGGGACCTGACCACCCATGCGGTGGTGGTGGGCATGACCGGCTCGGGCAAGACGGGCCTGTGCATCGACATCCTGGAAGAAGCGGCCATCGATCATGTGCCCGCCATTATCATCGATCCCAAGGGCGACATCACCAACCTGCTGCTCACCTTTCCCGAGCTGCGGCCCGAGGATTTTCAGCCGTGGGTGAACATCGACGACGCCCGGCGTAAGGACATGACCATCGAGGAGTACGCGGCCAAGATGGCCAGCGTGTGGCGCAAGGGCCTGGCCGAATGGGGCGAGGGCCCGGAGCGCATCCGCATGCTCAAACAGAGTGCGGATTTCCGCATCTACACACCCGGCTCCGACGCGGGCCTGCCTATCTCCATCCTGGCCTCGCTGCGAGCGCCAAAGCTGGATTGGGAGGGGAATAAGGAGCTATTGCGGGAGCAGATTCAGGGCACGGTCAGCGCCCTGCTGGGCTTGGTGAAGATCGACGCGGACCCCCTGCGCAGCCGCGAGCACATCCTGCTCTCCAATATTTTCGAGTACTACTGGCAGCGGGGCGAGGACCTGGACATGGCCAAGCTGCTCATGTCCATCCAAAATCCGCCAGTGACCAAGCTGGGCGTTTTCGATGTAGAAACCTTCTTCCCGCAGAAGGAACGGTTCGAACTGGCCATGGATTTAAACGCAATCATGGCCGCACCCAGTTTCCAATCCTGGTTAGAAGGAGAGCCATTGGACATAGACGCCCTCTATTTCAACGAGGCGGGCAAACCCCGGCATAGCATTTTTTACATCGCGCATCTCAGCGAACCCGAGCGCATGTTCTTCGTTACCCTGCTGCTGGAGCAGCTCATCACCTGGATGCGGCAACAGAACGGCACCACCAGTCTGCGGGCGCTAATGTACATGGATGAGGTGTTCGGCTTCTTCCCACCTACGGCCAATCCTCCCTCTAAAAAGCCGATGCTGACGCTGATGAAGCAGGCCCGGGCCTACGGCCTCGGCGTGATCCTCACCACGCAAAACCCGGCCGATCTGGATTACAAGGGCCTGACCAACGCGGGCACCTGGTTCATCGGTAAACTGCAGGCCGAGCGAGACAAAGAGCGACTACTCAACGGATTACTCTCAGCCACAGGCGGCAGAGGAGGGATGACGCGCCCGCAACTAATGAAAACCATCTCATCCCTGGGATCGCGGGTCTTTCTCTTGCACAACGTGCATGAGGATGAGCCGGTGATCTTCCAGACTCGCTGGGCCATGAGCTATCTGCGCGGGCCATTGAGCCGCGATCAGGTGGCGAAGCTGATGGAGCCCGTCAAACAGGCGGAAGCAGGCGCGGCTGCAACAGCTCAGACCGTCGCGGCCGCGGGCCCGGCCGTCATCCGCCAGGAAAATCCACCAGAGCCAGAAGAAAAACTGCCCCCGGGATACAGCCCCCATCCCCCCGCCCTCCCGCCAGAGATCCCCCAACTTTATTTCCCTGTGAGCGTCAGCCCCAAACATGCGTTGGCCACGCTGGAGCAAGAGGAAAATCGCAACATCGAACCGGAGAAGGTGCAGTTGGTGTATGAACCGGCACTCTATCTGGCTGCAGAAGTTGCGTTTGTGGATCGGCGCAAGGATATCAGCGAGGTGAAGACCTACCACCATCTGGTTTACGCCAATGAGTTGGATGCGCTGGTGAATTGGGAAGACGCAGAGACTGTCAATCTTTCTCCCGACGATCTGGAGGAGGAGCCTGATCAGGAGGACGCCATCTTTGGCGAAGTTCCCCGAGAGCTCTCCACCGTTCGCAAACTTAAAAGCCTGCAAAAGGATTACTCCGATTATCTCTACCACGAGATGCGACTCTCCCTACTCTACCATCCAAAACTAAAGGTTTACAGCCAACCCGATGAGTCGGAGCGTAGTTTCAAGATTCGCGTGGCGCAGGCGGCCCGGGAAAAGCGAGATGCTGAGGTGGACAAGCTGCGCAAACGCTACGCCACCAAATTAGAACGTCTACGCAAACGGCTGCAACGAGAAAAAATCGAATTGGAAGAAGATCGGGCTGAATACTCCGCCCGAAAGCAAGAGGAGATGGTCTCAGGTGCGGAGACGGTATTGGGCATCTTTGGCATTTTTGGACGCAAAAAATCCCTTTCCTCGGCCATGACCAAACGCCGCATGACCGCCAAGGCCAAGATGGATGTGGAGGAATCGGAGGAGGAGATCGCCCGGCTGCAACAGGAAATCGACGAAATGGAGGCCGAATTGAAAGCCGAGGCCGAAGAGATTGCCCAACGCTGGGAGGAAATGCAGGATGACATCGAGACCTATGAGGTCAAACCTCGCCGCGCAGATGTAGACGTAAACCTGGCTGCGGTGGTCTGGCTGCCTTATTGGGAAATCCTCTACAATGCGGGCGGCCGGCGCGTCAGCGATCGCATCGCCGCCTGGAAGCGAGCGTAACTCATGCAGGTTATCGGAGCTATTTTCTTCTTCATCTGTCTCTCTTTTGTCATTGTCATCTTGGGCGTCGTGGTTTTTG
>Ga0256914_1000567_pt1 | contig 36462 bp, 49 predicted proteins | sample HulkmetaG_FD_191571 | JGI IMG/M metagenome (GOLD analysis project Ga0256914, IMG submission 191571) | Hydrothermal chimney microbial communities from Main Endeavour vent field at the Juan de Fuca Ridge, Pacific Ocean - Hulk | ecosystem: Environmental > Aquatic > Marine > Hydrothermal vents ... | reverse complement strand
TATCTTTATGTAGGTTTGATTCAATATTTTAACAGAGGGAGGCTCTTCTGAAATAGTAAAGTCAATCATATTATTACCGTATCTCACAATTGGCACGATCAATGTCACATTCTCCGCTACTCCTCCATAAGATACCATTCGAATCTCATAATCGGAGATTGTAACAACTTTCTCCTTCGGAACCTTAGAAAACCAATTGGCAATATAGATTGGTATAAATATCGCAACTAAAAATAAAATAACTAAAAGAACTGCAAAAAATATCCAGAACTTTTTCATGATTTCACCGCACTCTTAATTTTTCCTGTCTTGATTTGATCTAAAATCTCAAGGACATCCTCGGATATCGTACCACTTTTAACCATTTCTTTAAGAATTTGCTCTGCAAGTTCATCAGCTTTCTTTTTATTTATCATTCTAATCTCTATCGTGTACCATCCATCACTATCCCTATATGTCTTAATCTTTATAGCTCCTGATTGCTTAAGCATTTCTGTGTATTTAACTATCCAGTAATTGGGTAGATCTCTAACATTAGTGGAGTTCTTTTTCTCGGTAATCACTGATGATAGTGAGTAAGGATTCTTAGTTAGGTTAATTGATTCGTAATATGGATTGCAGTTAACGGCGTTAACGTAATCATCATAATTTGAGTGTTTTCCTGAAACTAATAAACTGAGGTAATACCCCCATCCTGCCGGAGATACCCAAAATGTTTCTTCACCATAGTACAGAGTTGCAAGCTGTAGATATGCACTTTCTATATCACTAGTAGATGGAGCTTTACCATATATGAATTTTATTGTATTATAAATTAAATCTGCTGGTATTGTATAAATTGAAACTGGGCCTCCAGCACCTTTTTCGTAGTACACTCTACCATCTACCTCAAATTCGACCGTTGTATGATCCTGTCCAGTCTGTTGAGCTTCATAGTTAATATAACCTATACCATATGTAGGGTCATTTGGTAATCCCTGCCCGCTACCATGTGCAACCCTATCTTGAGATAAATGTGCCCACCAACCCATAGCAAAAGCTTTTTCCCTATCATCTGATGCAAATGCTACCATTATGCTTCCAATTAAATTTGCTGTATCCACATCTACTCCATGATATTCATCGCCCCAATTGTTTAATGGTGACAGATAACCAGAGTCTGGAGCTATAGCTCCAGATCTATACTCTGTGTCGTAAGGTGAATAAAGATTTCCAGCATCCATAGCCATTTTAGTGTGAGTTAACCAACCCCATGCCATTGCTGTCCCTGCAGCACTACTAAGCAGAGCTAACACTACTAATAAACTCATGAATCCTTTCCAAACCTTCATTCTACCACCTCTTTTTCCCCAAATTATATTTGAACTTTATTTTATAAGTATTTTTTGACCATATTTTACAAATTATATATTTAAGATTAAATTATTAGAAATATAATTTACAGGATATGGTCAGAAAATTTATATACGAAATTGTTATGAGACAGAAGTATGAGAATTACAAAGTTAGCGTTACTACTCGTGATTTTACTGGTTATACCGGCAACCGTTAATGCTAAGAAAATCGATAATGGAAAAGTTTCAATTCAAACAGTATACGATACGATAACTCAAGGGGATGTGGATTGGTATTATAAATACATAACAGCCTCAACATTCACTGTAAGCTTAGTTTGGAACAATCCTTCAAATAAATTAACACTAACCGTTTACTCACCAGACGGCAGTTGGACGACATTTACGGATTCATCGGACGGATCTATCGACGGAAGGATCGTCATAACGATTTACGATGCTACACCAGGTTGCTGGTTCTTCGAAGTTTACGGAGCTAAGGTGAGAGGTAAGCAACCATACTCGTTTACGGTAACATGAAGGTTCCGAAGCTCGTTCCGGTTCTCCTTCTTTTATTGTTTACCTTGCAAGGATGTTACGCATTTAAGTGGAAGCCGGCCAATTTAACTGATAAGCAGTTGGAGGAGTTGATTAAGAACGACAAGCCCGACGAGATAAAGGTAACTTTCTGGGATCTACCACTTTGGATCAAAATTTTCATTATATCTTAACGGTTATATTTGGCATAGTAGGAGTTTGGAAGTTTTTACCAATTGTCATTACCAAAATTAAATCAGCTTTGGATAATTCAAGGAGAAGAAAGATCTTACGGTGTATTTCTGAAAATCCAGGGGTAAGTTTAAGAGATCTTGAGGAACTTATAAATATGAATAGAAGTACTCTAAGATTTCATTTAGATTTTTTAGAAAAAGAAAAATTGATATATTCTATTAAGATTGGGAAGCACAGACTGTTTTTCCCGTGTAATTCCAACGTAGAACTCGATCGAATAATAAAGTCCAAAAGGAAGAGGCAAATTATCGAACTCTTGAACGGAAACGGTAATTTAACCATTAGGGATATCGCTAAAAATCTGGGTATTAGTTATCATACCGCCTATCGGCATATCATGGATCTGGAAAGAGTCGGAATCGTGACGGTAAGCAATGGGTCGGTTAAATTAATAGCGAGATAAGCATCGCCATTCTTCATTCCTAGCTTCAACAATAATTCCGAGTTAAGATAGTCCTACTTGGAGGCAATAATTGCTGTAAACGATCTTCTCTCTCCTTAACGTAATGCGAAAACATCCATGAGCGGGCGAGATCACGTTAGAAAATTATTATTTAAATCATAATTCTCCTTCTAAACACCTCTCTTCCACCATCCCAGCTTATCGTAAGCTTTGCGTCCACGTAACCCCTACTTTTGATCTTCAATCCGTCGAAGAAGCTAACTGAGATTTCGACGCTCTTCTCGACGCTGCTGTTTGGTTTCATATCCCCGATCGGAATGACGAGCTCGTCCTTACCGTTCACCTTTATTCGATCCCTACCGACGAACAGTTCGAGAGTCACGACTACGTTTTTCGCATACCCATCGCTATTGATCAACTTGGCAGTAACGATTCTGCTCAAAGTTCCGCTTTCCTCAACTCGAACGATTTCGATCTTGAACCTTCGCGGTTTTGTTCGTTTTGGCTTTTTGGCTACGCTCACCTTTTGCTTCGCAACGGGCGTTGACGCGGAAAAGAATACCACGCCGAGCAATACGGCCAGAACAACGACCTTCAACTTCATCGCAGCACCTCAGACCGTCGTGATCTCATCACGTTTCAGCACGGCTCTCCCTCATCATCGGCTGGGTTAGTTCGATCACATTATATAAATCCTTAACCCAAACGTCGGCGGTATGTGGGCGTCGGCTCCAGCGAAGATAATCCTGTTCGGAGAGCATGCGGTGGTTTACGGAAGACACGCCGTAGTTACCGCGATAAACCTTCGATGCTACGCTGAAGCGAAAAAGAGCGACGAAATTAGGATAATCTCACCGCTCGGCGTTACCGGGCTCGATTTCGAAGTTCACCCCTACGTCTCCTACGCGATAAAGAGGTTCAGCGAGGTTAAGCCTATAAATGGAGTCGAAATCAGGATTGAAAGTGAAATTCCGATAGCTTCCGGGTTGGGTAGCTCCGCTGCGGTTACGGTTGCGGTTCTGAAGGCTTTGGACGGGGAATTCGATGCGGGGTTGGGTGATGAGGACATATTCGAGCTCGCCAGAAGGGTGGAGTTGGACGTTCAGGGGATAGGGAGCGGAACGGATCCCTTCGTGGCCACGTTCGGCGGGGCTTGGTTAATACCCGACAGAAAGCCTATCGATATCGAAAACTTCGAACTGCTCGTGATAAATACGGGAGAGAGCTCTATAACTGCGGAGATGGTCAGAAGGGTGGCGGAGCTTAGGAATAGACATCCCGAGGTCGTCGAGAGGATTTTCGATGCGATCGACGCGATAGCTCTTAAATCCCTCAATGCGTTGGAGAGGGGGGACGTTAAAACGCTTTCGGAGTTGTTCTTCCTGAATCAATGCATGCTCAAGGCGTTGGGCGTTAGCAACAAGAAGATCGACGAACTCATCGAGAAACTCGCAGAACTCGGCATCTCCGCCAAGATCACGGGAGCGGGTGGAGGGGGATGCGTGATAGGTTTGGGAAATGGGAGGGCCGTGGAGGAGGCGATTGAGAGATTTAAAGGGTTCAAGGTGGGAGTTGGGGAGGAGGGAGCGAGGTTCGAGAACGTCGAAAAAGTTTAAATACTCGTTTGACCAAGCTCGATGAAACCGATCGGAGGAGTTGGAGTTGGCCGAGATTACGGAGGTTAGAATATATAAGGCGAAGGGAAATGGAGCCGTAAAGGCGTATGCGTCCGTCAGCTTGGACGGAGAGTTTGTAGTTAAGGGAATAAAGATTTTGGAGAACGAGAAGGGGCTTTGGGTAAGCATGCCGAGTAGGAAGAACAAGGACGGAAGTTATCAGGACATATTCCATCCCACGAACAGAGAGGCGAGGGAGAAGATAGTCAACGCGGTTCTGCAAGCGTATAGGGAGCAGCTGTAAAAATTTAAACTTTGGTTTAAATTTAAACATCATTATTTAAATTTTAAGTCGGAATCCATCTTTCTATAAGCGTGCATATCATCGCAGTCGCCATTCCCGCGAGGGCCATCTTTATTCCGGAAGCTATCAGGTTTCCCTTCGAAACCCTTCCTATCATCCCTCCGATGACGAACAGCAAAGCTATGGTGAGCACGAGAGACCATATCAAAGCCTGCCTCTTGTCCAATCCGAACAGGAGTGAAATTACGAAGGGAATCACGGGGATTACCGATCCGACCATCGTCGATATTCCGTCGGATATTCCGCTCAGTATCGTGGACTTGAGCATCTCCCTGTACAGTTCGGTCTTCCTTAGCTCCGGGTGAACTACCATCGCCTTCTGAATCTCGGCAAGCCTCCTTTCGGCTTCGGACTTCTCTGCCGTGAACGCTCCGAGTATGTTGGACAGACCGTTGGCTATACCCCCTCCAATTCCGGCGGCTATTATTATTCCGACGCTCGCGTTCTGCGCACCGATTATAACGCCCAACGTCGAAAGAGAACCGTCGATGAGCCCTCTAAAGATGTATCGGCGCATTTTATTTTGGGTGGTGCGGGGAAGGGATTTAATCCTTACGATCATTAACCTTTTTAATTATACAACGCATCGCTACCTTATGGGCAGGGCTTGGAAGTTCGGAGACGATGTGGATACGGACGTCATAATTCAGGGTAAGTATCTGGTCATAAACGATCCGAAGGAGCTTGCGAAACACGTTTTCGAAAACGTCCGCCCGGAGTTCGCGAAGAACGTTAAGCCGGGAGACTTCGTCGTCGCCGGAGAGAACTTCGGATGCGGAAGCAGCAGGGAACACGCACCCCTCGCACTGAAGGCTACGGGTATAAAGGCGGTAATAGCGAAGTCGTATGCGAGGATATTCTTCAGGAACGCCATAAACATAGGTCTAATGGTTTTGGAGTGCGACACGGATAGAATAGACGACGGAGACGAGCTCGAGGTAGATATAGATAGGAACGTCGTCGTCAACTTGACGAAGGGCGAGGAGTATAAGATAAATCCGATTCCGGAGTTCCTCAAGAGGATAATAGACAGTGGGGGACTGATAAACTTCGCCAAGGAGATCTACGGAAAGGAGGTGGGAGGTTGCTGAGCGTAAACGAGCTCGCGCTCGACATAGTGGAGGACATGCTCGATTACGAGGAGGAACTGAACGTCAGATCCAAGAAGTTCAGCAACGGTGCGACCGTAATAGACTGCGGAGTGAACGTGAAGGGGGGTTACGATGCCGCGATAATGTTCGTTCAGATCTGTATGGGCGGACTTGCGGGAGTCAACGTTCAGATGGACGAAATCGAAGGTATCCCCTTCCCCTTCGTTTGGGTTTACACAGACCATCCCGCTCTCGCTTGCTTGGGATGTCAGAAGGCGGGCTGGAGAATAGACTACGACGGTTTTAAGGCGATGGCGAGCGGGCCGGCGAGGGCTCTGGCGCTTAAGCCTAAGGAAACCTACGAGCTTATAGACTACGAGGACGACACGGATTACGCCGTCGTAGCTCTCGAAGCCGACAGACTTCCGACTGCGGAGGTGATGGAGTACATAGCGAGCGAGTGCGACGTGGACGTGGAGGAAACGTACGCAGTCGTCGCTCCGACGAGGTCTTTGGTGGGTAGCTTTCAGATATCCGCGAGGGTCGTGGAAACCGCGCTCTTCAAAATGGTTCAGCTCGGTTACGATCCGAAGCTCGTTAGGAACGCTATAGGTAGGGCGCCGATAGCTCCGGTGATGGGGGACGATCTCAGGGCGATGGGCGCCACCAACGACAGCATAATTTACTACGGCAGCGTTTTCCTTACCGTGGAAAGATACGAGGATGTTTTGAGCAACCTCCCCTCCGAAACGTCTCCCGCCTACGGAAAACCGTTTTACGAGATATTCAAAGAATCGGGCGGGGACTTTTACGCCATAGATCCGAACGGCTTCGCACCGGCGAAGGTCGTCGTGAACGATGTTTCAAGCGGTAAAACCTACGTTCACGGAAGGTTGAACTCCGAAGTTCTTCTAAAGTCGTACGGACTACTTTGACTTCTTCCTTTTCTTGAGAAGGGACGGTAGGTGGATCATGTACCTACCCTCCTCCTGAATAGCTATTATTATCCCCTCCTTGCTGAATATGTTTTCGAGCTTGATCTCGTACATCCCCGGAGCTATTATCTTCACGCTCTCTATCCCTTCGAAGTCTTCCACCCTTACCTCCTTCTTTTCCTCCTTTTTCTCCTCTTTCTTCTCCCTCTTCTCTTTCGGAACGTAGAGGAACCTGTTGTTACCGCACTCGCAACCCTGAAGGATCCTGTAGTCCCCGTCCGGATACACCTTACCGCATTTCGTACACTTGTGCGGCATGGCCATCACGGCTTTACGAGAGCTCTAATAAGATCGTCCCTCTTGACGAGGGTCTTTAACTTGTTCGCCGGCCCTATAACGGTCAACCTACCCTCCTTCTTTCCGAAGAGCTTGCTGAACAAACCCCCCGACTTCTGCGGATACGTTTCCACCTCTATTCCTACGAAGTTCTCGTGATCTATCTCGAGCATCGTGAGCTCTATCAGCTTCGCCTCCTCCTCCGGCGTTAGGCCGGATTCGAGCACGACTATCGTTCCAGCCTTTACCTCGTCGAGTATCATCCTGAGCTTTTCCATGGATGACATCTTTTCGAGCCTCTCCTTGGATATCAGATTTAGCTGAACCCCCTCCATTCCCATCACCCGAACTTCTCCGCTATGCAACGGTACAGGGTGTCCATGTTCAGACCCTTAAGGGCGGATATGGGGACGACCGTGTGCTGGGGAAACGCGGCCTTTATTCTGGCGGGAGATGCGTTGGGAAGGTCGATCTTGTTCGCAACTATTATGAGGGGAAGGTTCCTCGCCTCTATGTTCCCTACTATCGTTATGTTGACCTGAGTGAACGGATCCTCCGTCGCGTCCATCACGAGTATCACACCGTCCAAATCGTCCAGCCACTTTATGGCCTCTATAACTCCCTCTGTTGCCTCCTTCGCCCTTCTCTTGGCCTCCTCCTCGCTCATCCCGTACTTGAGAAAGTCGTGAAAGTCGATCTTGGTGGCCAGACCGGGAGTGTCCACTATATCTATCGTGACCGACTTGCCATCAACCTCTATCGTCACGCCCTCTCTTAGCCTCGCCCTCCTCGTTTCGTGTGGTATCTCGCTCACCGAACCTATCACGTCTCCGCCGCACCAATCCCTCAAAATTCTGTTAGCGAGCGTGGTCTTACCCGCGTTCGGAGGGCCGTAAATACCTATCTTCATTCTGTTCTTTTTCCTGAGGAACTTGAACAGCAGGCTGAATCTCTTCTTTATTCTGAGTATTAGGCTCATGAGTTCACCTCAATCTTGGATTCTATGTGGACAATTTAAATTATTCGATCGTTATCGCCTCGTTGGGGCACACCTCAACGCACGTTCCGCATTCGGTGCATATATCCTCGTCAACGTGAGCGGTGTCGTTGAGCTCTATCGCTCCAACTGGACATTCGTCGACGCACACCCCACAACCGTCGCATCTATCCTCATCGATCACCGCGGGCATGATCGAACCTCCGTGGGAGACCTAATAACGTTTGTGAAATGCAAAAGTTCAAAAATTGTTCGTAAGACATCATAGAGATGCCGGCGACGATAGTAGTTGGGGGATTTTGGGGAGACGAGGGAAAGGGAAAGATCATCGCGCACATAGCCCATTCCGACAAGCCCGTCATAATAGCGAGAGGTGGAGTGGGGCCGAACGCGGGACACACGGTGGAGATCGAGGGGAAGAAGTACGGTGTCAGGATGATTCCCTCCGGGTTCGTTTACAGGGACGCGAAGTTGCTCATAGGAGCAGGGGTTCTCGTTGATCCGAGGGTCTTCCTGAAGGAGGTCGAGCTTTTGGGCGTTGCGGACAGGGCGAGGGTGGATTACAGGTGTGCTATAATAGAGGAGAAGCACATTCAGGCGGATAGGGGGGACGAGCACCTCAGCAAGAAGATAGGAACCACCGGCACGGGATGCGGGCCAGCCAACGTCGATAGGGTTAGGAGGGTTGCGAAACAGGCTAAGGACATTCCGGAACTCGAACCCTTCCTGACCGATGTTCCTCTGGAGATAAACACCGCTTTGGACAACGATCAGTTCGTGCTCGTTGAGGGAACTCAGGGATTCGGCTTGAGCCTATACTACGGTACCTACCCGTACGTTACATCCAAGGACACGACCGCATCGTCGATAGCGGCGGATGTGGGGATAGGCCCAACGAGGGTTGATGAGGTAGTGGTGGTCTTCAAGACGTTCCCCACGAGAGTTGGAGCCGGGCCGTTTCCCACGGAGATGCCTCAGGAGGAGGCGGAGAAGCTTGGGATAGTTGAGTACGGGACGGTTACCGGAAGGAGGAGAAGGATAGGTTACTGGGACGGAAAGATGGCGCGCTACGCCGCAATGGTCAACGGAGCAACTCAGGTGGCTATAACGGGGATAGACAAGCTCGACAAGGAATGTTACGGCGTTACGGAGTGGGAGAAGCTCACGCCTAAGGCCAAGAAGTTTATAGAGAGGGTGGAGGACGATGTGAAGGTTCCCGTAACCCTGATCTCCACCGGTCCCGAGTTGCATCAGATAATAGACCTTAGAAAGGAGAAGCTATGAGGGTGGTAGTCGGGTCTGAGAACCCGACGAAGGTTGAGGGGGTAAGGCTCGCGTTCGAACAATTTTTCGACGACGTGGAGGTAGTTCCGAAATCAGTTGATTCCGGCGTTCCCCCTCAACCGTTCAACTACGACGTTATAAGGGGAGCCATGAACAGGGCGATAAGGGCGTTCGAAGAAGACTGCGACTTCAGCGTCGGGGTTGAGGCGGGGCTCTTCGAAATCGAGAACACCCTGACGGGATTCATGGACTTTCAGGTGGCGGTTATTTACGACGGAACGAGGTACACGATCGGCTTCGGCCCGGGGTTCGAGTTCCCGCGCAAGGTCGTGAAGGAGGCTCTGAGGGGGAGGGAAGTGGGGAAGGTCATGGAGGAGCTTACGGGGATAAGGGAGATAGGGAGGAGGTTCGGGGCTATCCATTATCTTACCAAGGGTGCGGTGTCGAGAATCGAGCTTACGAGGCTGGCGGTCACGATGGCGCTCATACCTTGGATAAACGAGGATCTGTACGATGAGGTACGTTAGACCGTTTTGGAAGTCCAAGCTCTGCACGTGCCCGGAGAAGTACTCTTTCAACCCCTACACTGGTTGCGCCCATCGGTGCGTTTACTGTTACGCCACCTACATCCCCGACTTCTTCAGGCTGAGGCCGAAGAGGGATCTCTTCAGGACACTCGAAAGGGATCTCGAATCCCTGCCAAAAAACGCGCTCGTTTCGATGTCGAACAGTAGCGATCCCTATCCACCGCCGGAAAGGGAGCTCGAGATAACAAGGAGGTGCATCGAGATCATGAGGGAATACGACGTGAAGCTACTCCTCGTGACGAAAAGCGACTTGGTTACGAGGGACTTGGACGTGCTCTCCGACATGAGGTGCGCGGTTAGCGTAACGGTTACTTGCCTCTCCCACGCCAAGAAAATCGAACCCAACGCCCCAAAACCCGAAAAAAGAATAGAGGCGTTGAGAAAGATCAAGGACGCTGGGATTCCAGCTATCTTGAGGTTGGATCCCATCCTTCCTTTTTTGACCGAGGAGGAAGCTTTGACTGTTTTAGATCGTTGTCACTTCGTCGATCACGTCGTCACGTCAACTCTGAAGCTGAGAGGAGACATAACGAGTAGGATGTCCGCCGTTTTTCCGGATCTCGTGGAGCGGTACAGGAGGATATATACGGAGAGGAGGGAGGGTTACCTCTACATGCCCGAGGAGATGAGGAGGAGGTTGCTCGGCGAAGTGGCGGAGAGATGCGAGGAGATCGGGATAAGTTGCGCCTTTTGTAGGGAAGGCTTCGAGTTTAAGGCGAAGAGTTGCGACGGATCCCACCTCATACGTTGAAGAACTCCCTCACGTGAGGCCTCGTTAGGTAGTAGATCACGATTAAAGTTATGATCACTCCAAAAATCGTTTTCGGGAGGGTTAAGATCGCGGAGATCAGGTTGATTATCAGAACTACCAGATAGATCCACCAAGCCCACGTGGCACCTATCCAAAGTCCGAAGCCTATGACGATCCCCATCGCCCCCGCCAAGATGAAAGCAACCGCGAGGTAATTCGCTAAGAACGCCATCTCGCCGAACCTCATGAGCATCTTGGCGTAAACGTTACCGTAAACGAGAACCGAAATTCCGGCCATTATCAGGAGCATTCCGCCTACCGCGTTCAGGATCGATAGGATCGTGACTCCTAAGGGTCTGTTCATGCGGTAACGTGGTCGTCGTGCAACTTAAAATTTGTGCCCAACGCTTATATACTTTCCAGAATAAAATTACCATCATGGCTCGAATAGGTGCCGTCGGAGAGCTCTTCGGAACCGACGGGGTCAGGGGCATCGCCAACGAGGAGTTAACGCCCGAGATGGCTCTCAACTTGGGAAGGGTGATGGGAACGCTGAGGAGGGGAAAGATCGCTGTTGCGATGGACACCCGTCTTTCGAGCCCCATGCTCAAGGGAGCGGTCATCGCTGGCCTGACCTCCGTTGGAGCGGACGTGGTGGATCTGGGCGTCGCCCCCACTCCCGCTCTGCAGTACTACGTTAAGTGCAAGAGGGAGGTGAAGGGGGGCGTAGTCGTCACCGCGAGCCACAACCCGAGGGAATACAACGGTATAAAGTTCATTCAGGAGGATGGGAGGGAGTTTACGAGGGACATGGATGAAGAGAGCGAGAGGATTTACAAGAGCAAGGCCTTCAGGGTTGTGGGTTGGAACGAGGTAGGGCAGGTTTACGTGGACGAGTACAGGAGGCTGTACTTGGAGGGGATAATGAGCAAGGTCGACGTTGAGGCAATAGCGGAAAGGAAGTTCAAGGTCGTTATAGACTGCGGAAACGGGGCGGGATGCGTAACATCACCCCAGCTTTTGAAGGAGCTCGGATGTGACGTCGTTTCGATAAACGCCCATCCCGACGGCAGATTCCCGTGCAGGAATCCGGAGCCCGTGGAGGAGAACTTGGATCTGCTCAAGAAGGTCGTTAAGGCTGTGAAGGCCGACTTGGGAGTCGCTCACGACGGAGATGCCGATAGAGCGACGTTCGTGGACGAGAAGGGGAGGTTCGTCAGCGAGGACGTGATACTGGCTCTGATGGCGAAGTACTACGTAGAAAAGAACGGCGGTGGAAAGGTCGTTACCCCGGTTTCGTCCTCGAGGTGCGTCGAGGACGTGGTGAGGGAGGCGGGTGGAGAGGTGATCTACACTCCCGTGGGCTCCCCCGTGGTGGCCGAGACGATGCTGAAGGTGGGTGCGGTGTTCGGAGGGGAGGGTAACGGAGGTCTGATATTCCCCGAGCATCTGCTCGCGAGGGACGGGGCGATGAGCTTCTCTAAGATACTCGAGCTCATGGCGTTGGAGGGTAAAACCCTCTCCCAGCTCGTCAAGGACATCCCGAAGTATCACATGATAAAGACCAAGGTTCCGTGCAGGGACAAGATAAAGCTCTTGGAGGGTCTGAAAAGGGAGTTTCCCGAAGCCAACTTTACGGACGGGGCGAGGATAGACTACGAGGACGGTTGGCTGTTGATAAGACCGTCAGGCACCGAGCCGATAGTGAGGATATTCGCGGAGGCGAAAACGAAGAAGAGAGCGAAGGAACTGCTCGATTTGGGAATGAAGGCTGTCAAGAAGATACTCGGTTGATCACTCCCTTTTCATGAGGGCGAGAAGTATCTCGAACATTAGGGATATCGGTATGCTGAGCACGGCTATGAACTTGAACATCTCGGTTATGAATGGAAAGCTGAAGTAACAGAAGTATCCGATCCTTATGCTTCCGAGTATCTTGAACGTCATCCACCCGATCATCCCCACGAAGAACAGCGTTATGCCTACGAGTATCGGTCTCACGAATCGATGTTCTACTCCGCAAAATATAAGGTCAACGCTCGATCATGTTTTTAAGGATGATGAGTCAGGCAGGATCCGAGCGTTCGCGATGAGGACGGCCGTACTCTCTGACGTCAGAGCCTAAGACCTTCATCATCCTTTCGTCAGTCGAGAACCGATTCATCATCCATGTTGTGCGTCGTGGCGGCTTCGAGACTTCAGAGGGATGAAGGTTCGAGGGTTAGGGATAGGTTGCACTCTCTTCTCGGTATGGATACCGTTCTCCTTACCGAGCCATCTGAAGTTAAAGTTGACGACGGACTTATTCTCGTTCCCGCCACGGGTGGAACCGAAAGGATCTTGGCTTACGCTATAGAATCGACGAGCGGGCCGATCATGCTCTGGGCGCTTCCCGGAAACTCATTGGCGTCCGCCCTTGAGGTGTACTCCGTCTACAGGGATAGGGTGCTCTTCGTTCACTCGTCGTTGGGCGGGGGGATTGAGAGGGTTGCGAGGTTCGTCGGCCTGTGCGGGCTGTTGAATTCGAGGATCAGGGTGGGGATCGTTGGGGGAATCTCGGAATGGCTTTTAACGTCGAGCAGGGAGGATGCGGAGAGGTTGGGGTTCGAGGTCGTGGATGTTGGACTGGAGGAGCTCCTGCGCTACGGAACGGATGTGGAGGGCTTGGGCAAAGCTCTCGAAGAGATAGTGAGGAAATACGGTTTATCCGCGGTGACCGTCAAATGCTTCGATCTACTCGAACACGGAACCACGGCCTGCCTTCCGATGGCGAAGCTGAGCGTTCCGGCCGGGTGTGAGGGGGACGTTGGAGCTCTCGTCACGATGGTCGTGTCGAGTAGGATTTCCGGAAGGCCCAGCTGGATGGCGAACGTTTGTAGGTTGGATCCTCTCGTTTTAGCCCATTGCACCGTGCCCCTTAGTATGGTGAGGGATTACGAGCTCACTACTCACGCGGAATCCGGTAAGGGGGTTGCCGTGAGGGGGAGGATGAAGGAGGGCGTGGTGACGGTTTCGAGGTACGGGAGGGGAAGGATGCTGATCGGGCTGGGGAGGATAGTAAGGAATCTCAGGGAAAGGGGGTTGTGCAGGACGCAGGTGGAGTTGGAGCCGTTCTTCGATCTGGAAGAATTCGTCGAAAACTGTTTGGGCAACCACGTCGTCCTGACCTACGGGGATATAACGAGGGAGCTCTCGTATTTCTGCAGGTTGAAGGGTGTAGAACCGATCGTCCTCAGACCGTACAGGCTTCATCATACGTCAGGAGCGGATTAGATCATCATCGGAATCTCAGAGCTCAGCCAGCTCATCATCTGAAAAGTATTTCTACTCCGAAGTTTTAACCCTTACCCATGGGAAAGACGATAAAGCAGGTTTCGGTTTTCGTAGAAAACAAACCCGGTAGGCTCGCGAGCGTTACCGAAGTTCTTTACAAGAGCGGGATCAATCTAAGGGCTTTCACGATCGCGGAGGCGGGGGATTTCGGAATAATAAGGATGGTCGTGGACAAGACGGACGAGGCGTACAGGGCTCTTAAGGATGCGGGGTTCACCGTCACGCTCACCGACGTTTTGGGGGTGGAGGTGAAGGACGAACCGGGCGGGCTTTACAGGATAGCCAAGGCTTTGGGGGACGCCGGAATAAACATAGAGTACGTTTACGCCTTCACTTTCGGAGGGGATAGGGCTCTCATAATACTCAGGGTTGACGATACGGAGAGGGCTATGGAGATCTTGGAGAGGGAGGGGATGCTCTTCAAGGGCGAGATATGAGGTGTCCCCGTTGCCACTCCCGCCTTCCCAGCCCTACCGCCTTCTGTCTGAACTGCGGTAGGAAAAACGCGTTGGGTGCGGGAATTTACTACGGGATTGAGAAGATCCACGTCCTTTTCGTCGGGGAGGAGAGGGACGAGGCGATCACGTTTAGAATTTACGAGGACTCTTTGGAGAACACTTTCGAAGTCGTGGCGGAGAGGTTGCACGATAGGAGGGTGGATAGGGTTTTCGTCTCCTCCCCCAACCTTAGGAGGAGCGAGGAATGTGCGGAGATCCTTAGGAGGGTCGTGCTGGCTCCGACGGACGTGAAGGTAACGGATCCCTTCGAAAGTCCGGAGGACTTCTTCGAGCACCTTAGGAGGTATCTCAGGGCTGTCAGGAGTTTGAGGGTGGTGGAGATGAGACCCGAGGAGAAGATACAGGGGGCGCATTCGACGGTAATCGGCGGGAGGGAGGGTATGGAATTTTTGATGACCGTGGCGAAGTCGGGTTACGTTAAGAAGATAGTTCCGGGGGTAATCGAGGCCAAGGGAACCGCTCAGGGTGGAGGGGTTAGGTTCAAGCTGACGAGGTGCGACGACAGGGGGAACGTAAGGGCTTTGCTTATAGACGGTTCGAGCGTTCAGGAGATACACATCGTTACGACCGCGAGGAACAGGGAGGAGGGGGAGGTAATCCTAAAGATTCTCAGGGGTATGGTGGAGGGCGTATGAACCTTTTGCGGAGATACGAATCCGAGCTCGGGGAGGATGAGATAAGGAAAGCGAGGAGGAACGATCACGCGAGGAGAAAGCCTCGGCCGTGCGGTTTTACCGTTCACGTGGCGAAGGGGTGTAGGGGAGGATGCCTGTACTGTTACGTGGATTCTCCTCCCAAGCCCATAGACCTTTCTCCGAAAGCTTTGGTTTACTCTCTCCTCCTAAATCCGGCCTTTGAGCCCGGGAAGAGCTTCGTCGCGGTAGGATCCGTTTGCGAACCGTTGGACTATCCCGAATACGTTGCGGAGCTTTTGAAGGAACTGCTCAAGTTGGGCAACCCCGTTCAGATTTCCACCAAGGAGGTAAACTACGACCTAACGGGAATTCTGAGGAGAGTCGACGCCCTCGTTTCGATGTGCGTACCCTTCGACGAGTTGTGCAGGAAGTACGAGCCCAAGAGACCTCCCCCGTCGGAGAGACTCGAGTTCTGCAGGGAGATAGGGGGTGGAGTTTTCTTGAGACCGATCCTTCCGACGATAGATCTGAAGACCTACATGAAGGGGATCGACCTGATAGCGGAGTACACGGACAGGATCATACTCGGAAACCTCAGGCTTACCGAAAGGGTTAAGAGAAGGCTTGGGATCGATTCTCTCCCGAAAAGGTATTACGAACGAAAGGCCATGCTCGAAAAGTACGCGAAGGATTTGGGACTCGTGGTTTTCAGGTCGGCTTGCTGTTCGAACGCCTTAAAGCATGGCGTAGTTTGCTGGAACAGGTGCTGGGAGAAGGGCTTTTGCGTTAGATGTCCGAACGAATGCTTCAAGATCTCTTCTTCCTCCTTATGACCACCACATCCCCGAGGGTTGGAGTTAGCTCCACCTTCCTCGTTTCCACCTTCACGTCCTCCACGCTCTCCCTCAGCCTTATCCCGAACAACCTTTCGAGCTTCTCCACAACCTCCGGCTCGGGGGTTATCTCCGCGTTCTCTATCTTCCTTATGAGCGAAGCCTTCTCCTGAATCCTCTTCGCCAACTCCTCCTGACTCCAACCCCTCTTCTCCCTCTCCCTTTTGACTATGACGTGAAAATCCTCGACGAGCTCGTCTCCGAGATCTACGTCCGTCCTCGGCTTGAACTTCTTCACTGTTCCTCTCTTCTGCTGAACGACCGGCTTTTCGACCCCCAAATCCTTGCAGAACTCACAAACGGTCATTTCGGAACCTTCGACGATGATTCTATACCTCTTTCCCCTGATTTCCCTCCCGCAGATCTCGCATTCCATCCTTTCACCCCTGAAATCCAATAAGTTCTTATAGTCGATGACATATATACTTAATCGGAGGTTTCCATGGTGAGCGGTGAGGACATACCTAAGGAGGATGCTCAGCCCTTAGATTACGCTTATCTACTCGATAGGCTCAAGAGGTTGGAGGAGGAATACGTCAAGCTTAAGGAACAATACTACAAGCTCAAGGAGCTTTACAGAAGGCTCGAGGACGAGAAGAGGTTCGTCGAAACGGAAAGGTTGAGGTACGAGAGGGAGGTAAGGAGGCTCAGGAGTGAGATAGAGAGGTTGAAGTCCCCTCCCCTAATAGTCGGAGTTATTTCCGACGTTTTGGAAAACGGGAGGGTGGTGGTGAAGAGCTCCACTGGCCCCAAGTTCGTCGTTTACGCCTCCCACTACATAGATCCCAAGGAGCTAAAGCCCGGGGCGAGGGTTGCGATGAACCAGCAGACCCTCGCGATAGTCAGCGTCCTGCCGTCATCGAAGGATCCGACGGTCTACGCTTTTGAAGTGGAGGAGAAACCCAACGTTAGCTACGAGGACATAGGAGGGTTGGACAGGCAGATAGAGGAGATAAGGGAGGCGATAGAGCTACCCTTGCTCAAGCCCAAGCTGTTCGAGGAGGTCGGAATAGAGCCACCCAAGGGAGTTCTGCTTTACGGCCCTCCGGGAACCGGAAAGACCCTCCTCGCGAAGGCGGTTGCACGTCACACGAACGCCACGTTCATAAGGGTGGTGGGGAGCGAGTTCGTTCAGAAGTACATAGGTGAGGGGGCGAGACTCGTCAGGGAGGTCTTCGAGCTCGCGAAGGAAAAGGCTCCTTCGATCATATTCATAGACGAGCTCGACGCAATAGCGGCGAGGAGGACTGCGAGCGATACCAGCGGGGACAGGGAGGTTCAGAGAACTTTGATGCAGTTGCTGGCGGAGATGGACGGGTTCGATCCGAGGGGCGATGTGAAGATAATTGGGGCGACGAACAGGATAGACATCTTGGATCCCGCGATTCTCAGGCCGGGCAGGTTCGATAGGATAATAGAGGTTCCCCTTCCTAACTACGAGGGTAGGATTCAGATATTCAAGATTCACACGAGGAGGATGAAGCTCGCCGAAGACGTGAACTTCTCCGAACTCGCCAAGCTTACCGAAGGTGCGAGCGGTGCCGATATAAAGGCCATATGCACCGAAGCCGGGATGTTCGCGATAAGGGAGGACAGGACGAAGGTGAACATGAACGACTTCCTAAGGGCGATAGAGAAGGTTCTGAGGAAGGACGTGAAGAACAGGCCGGAAGGGGTAATGTTCGTTTGATCAGGCGGTCGATGTGGCGGGTCTTCTGTGCTCTATGGCCAAGCTGAGGAAGAACGAGAGGAATATCGTCTGCAGTCCCAATATGAATATCGTGAATCCGAATATGTCCTGATTTAGCATCGGAAGGTGTTTGAACCCGCTGTTCACCCACTCCCTCACAAGCAGGAGTATGTAGAAGAAACCCAACGCGGTTAGGAACACACCCAACAGCAGACCCCTTTCCAAGCTCATGAACTTCGTTATCTTCCTCGTTATCCCGTCGTACTCCACCAAACCCATATTCCTCGCGTATACTGCGGAGAACAGGCCGATGAATATGAGCTGATATCCCGTTAGGGTGAGCAGGGAGAAGGCTATCATCGAATGAATGCCCAAGTGCACGCCGAATACCGTTACGGGCGTTATCGCCATGGCCACGGTCATGGTCAGACCCACGACGAACATAACTATTCCCGGCAGGTAGAACAGGTACTTTGGGGTTTGGAGTAGCATGAACCTCAGGTGCCTCCAACCGTCGCTGAAGGAGCTCAGCTTGGACTCCCCTTTCCTCGGATAGTACGTGATGGGAACTTCTTTTATTCTCAACCCTCTTCTCACTGCCTCTATTATCATCTCGCTCGCGAACTCCATCCCGTGGCACTTGAGCTCCATCTTCTCCAATGCCTCCTTAGTGAAGGCCCTGAAACCGCTGTGGGCGTCGCTTACCTTCGCTTTAAAGAGTACGTTGAGTATCTTCGTTAGCAAAGGATTTCCTATGTATCTGTGAAGCCAAGGCATAGCCCCGGGCAGTATCTTTCCCTTAAACCTGCTTCCTATTACGAGGTCCGCTTCTCCCTTCCTAAGAGGTTCGAGGAGCTTTGGCATTTCGAGGAAATCGTACGTGTCGTCCGCGTCTCCTATCACTATGTACTTCCCCTTCGCGAACTTGAACGCGTAAAGGTAGGCGTAACCGTAACCCAACTTATCTGGTTTTACCACCTTCGCGCCCTTTCTCTTGGCTATTTCTGGAGTTCTGTCCGTGGAGCTGTCGGAAACTATTATCTCCCCATCTATCCCGTACTCCTCGAAAACCTTCTTTATCTTGTCTATACATACGCCTATCGTTTTTTCTTCATTTTTCGTGGGTAGTATAACGGATACTTCGACCACGTTCCGTAATTCTTTTTTTGAAATATAAACGTTGTGATCAACATTTTTATATTCGCGAGCTAATGGAGGGCCATGAGCAGGCTTATCGATAAAATCATAACTATCATACTTCTAATCGCTTTGATCGTCTGCATAGCGTTGACCATCTACATAATCGTGACGCCCAAGATAGGGGAGAGGTTTACGGAGTTCTACATCCTCGGCCCTAACGGAAAAGCGTGCGATTATCCGACCCACCTAAGGCTGGGGCAGAACGGAACAGTGATAATTGGCGTGCACAACAGGGAGTACAGAACCATGAACTACACGCTCGTCGTCAGGTACGGGAACTTGACTATATGGAGAACGAAGCTTACGCTGAAGAACAACGAAACTTGGGAGAGGAGGTTCAAATTCAAGGCGATAAAAAGGGGGAAGCACATAAAACTTCAGTTTCTGCTGTACGTAGACGACAACTTTACGAAACCGTATAGAGAGCTACACCTTTGGCTGACCGTCCGTTAGCCGGCGATGCGAAGCATTATCATTACCTTATCGATCAGCAGATACAAAATTTTCCTTATACTCATCACAATCACCACTAATAATTTTGACACAACCATTATTTATTAGTTTTGTATAAAGATATCGTAAATATATTATTTTTAAAATATTAATTAAAACAAATATAAATTATAAAATTATAAAATAATATTATTCCTTTCTCTTTACTATCATCAGTCCCGCCAATCCAATCGTTAGCAAAATACCCGTTGCCAATTCCGGTATGGGCGGTACAATACCGGAAACTGCGGTTCCTGATACCTTAATGCTTAACGGTACTAGACTCGCCACCGCACCCGATATCGTGCATGTGAATGTCTGTGTCGTCGTTATCGTGTTAGGAGCGGTAAATACAACTTTGAAGTAATAGTTGGTGCTCGCGTTTCCCGGCCACGTTATCTGGGTTCCCAGCGTGGCCGTCGTAGTGTAGTTCGTGCCACCGACTATAACGGGTTGTGTGAAGTTCGGATCGAGATAAGGCCCATAGACTGTTACACCGATTAAGGGATTAGTTATACTCGACGCATTAAAGGCATATATTCCGCTAACAGTTGACTCGTAAAACGTTACTGTGGTATAGTTGCTACTCCCCGCCTTGACTATGACCGACGATGGGTTGGCGGATAGGGTCAAAGCGTTGGCAACCGCTATGGTCGATAACAGCAAAGCTCCGATAACCCCCAACTTCCTCATACTCATCATTATAAATATCACCTCTAACTATACGGTTCTATTTACCATATTCGGTAGTCTTTTCAGAACATATAAATTTTTTGCCGATTAAGCTTTCTACGTCGTAGCACGCTTGCTCGAAACGATCCCTAACGTTATGCCAAGAGATACCAACAGGTTCGCGAGCACCCAAGCGTATCCTACTCCGATCAATCCGAACTTAAGCATTAGCGCGTATCCCGTTACGATCGTCGTTATCGCTATACCTCCGTAGATCGCCACGACCCTTCTCAGATTTTTCACGACCATCATTGAGTACGCGTAGATGACGTTGAAGGAGTAAGGGATGCATCCTATAACGAGAATTCTGAGGAGACTAAGGGCGTTCTCGGCGTACCCCTTCCCGAAGAACCTCAATATCGAACCTCCGAAGACGTAAACTATCCCCACGGCGAGGAAGAGTAGCACGAATACGAACTTCAAACTTCCGACGGCCTTGTCCTTAAGCCTGGCTCGGTCGTGGGATCCCTCGGCGAGCAGGGACATGGCGGTGTTGCGGGCGATCATAGTCGTGAAGAACATTACGCTCCAAGCTATGAAGAAGTAGGCGTTCATCTTAGCTCCCAAAACGTTGAGCACGATTATCGGAAGTAGTAGGCTCGGTAGCATTTCGAATATCCTCGCTATGTAAACTCCGAAGGCGTAGCCTATGAGACTCTTAACGGCCTTTGTAAACCTGAGTTCGTACGGAACGAGCCTGAGAATTAAAAACATGGCCAAAACGAACGCGACGATCATTCCGGAGCCGAAGGAAACGAACACGCCCAAGGCGCCGAGAGAAATTAGGAGTGGTAAGAGTACGAGCCTCAGAAGGGACGCTACGCTCTGAACGAATGTGTACTCCGCCCTTCTAAACGCAACGAACACGCCCTGTCCAACGAAGTTGCTCACCGATATCATAACCGTGAAGACTACGAATAGGATCGGGGTGATACCCGAACTTAAAATCTTGAGAGAGGGAGCTAAAAAATCGATCGAAAGGACGAAGGCTGTAGAGAGTAATAGGGACGTCAGGAGTACGACGAGCATGGAGGAGTTTATCAGCGCCACTTCATCGTCGCTTTCCGGAATGAACCTTACGACTGCTATGTTCAATCCGAGCATCGAGAGTATGCAGATAAGTCTCATCGCCGACACCATGGCGGAGGATAGGCCTACCGCTTCGGCGGGATAGATCTTCGCGGCTAAAACCCAGAACACGAATCCCGTTCCCGCTCCCATCACGCTCGAAAGCATTAGAAATATTGAATTTTTATATAAAGGATCTTTTATCTTCGATATCACGATCCGTAGTAGAGAGATGGAAATTTAAACGCTTTGAAATCATCGATCGCTTGAATTTTTAAGAATATTTTTTCTCTTCTCTTGATCTCTATCTCTACTTCTTCACCCTCCCTTAAATTTAATTTCTCCAGCGGTCTTAAAATGCCTTTCTCAAATCTGGCTCTTATTCCCATTAAAACAACTTGTCTCATCGAAGATTTAAAAAAACATCCGTAATTGATAATCGATGTTTATAAAATTATTTAAATGTAATTAAATTATTTTAATAATATTCTCCAGAACTTAATCTCTATGGGGATTTAGATTTCGACGACTTCGAGGAAATCAACTCTTTTGAAATCGTCATCAAACGTCGCTATCTTCCTTATCCCGTGATATTTACATGTGGCGGATATTAGAGCGTCATTTGGGAGCAATTTATAGGATACGGCAATATTTCTAATTAAATTTAGATCTGTAGCGTCCTGAACGACAACCAAGGATTCGAACAGTTCATGTAAGTTTTTAATGAAGTCTTCTGCAAAATTGTAGCCATTTTTCCTCACGTATTCTCTTAAGGCATACGCGCTTTTAATGTTTAATCGATCTTCTGCAAGGAGTCTCATGCCCGTGTAGAATGTCTCTTCATAGACGGTAATACTTGTAACTAAGTTATCTGAGGTTTTATTGAAAAATGCTCGAGCATTTTGTGTTTTGTCAGTTTCTATTAGGAGGCTTAATAATAAATGAAGTATCTAGATAGACATCCATAGCTCATCCCTAATTTCCTTTATTCTTTCAATGGATATTGGTCTCTTTAGCTTAATCGGCTGAATATCTACTCTTTTCTCAATTCTTATCCTAACTATAGCACCTTCAGGTAAATCAACCTTCTGGAGGGGTTTGAACACACCGTTCTCGTATATCACTTCGATTACTTTTGCCATGATTTAATCTCAGTCTTGATCCTTCAAATACCTTTTCTTCAAGGTTAATTTATCAAATTTTGAATGTAATTCGATTATTTATTAGATAATAGATTAATTAATTTATTTTACATCTTTTACATCAACATTAAAAGGTAGAGTGGGAATTGCTGTAAGAAAAGTTGGCATAGAGTAAAACATTTATTTACTTCAGTAAAACGTTGTATGGTGATGGTATGCCGGTTAAGATCTCTACCAAAGGGCAGATAGTTCTGCCGGCGGAGTTAAGGAGGAAGTACGGGATTGAAGCCGGGAGTGAAGTAGAGATTTTGGATTTTGGAGGTGAGATAGTTATCGTTCCTGTTCCCAAGACTAAGGGAAAAGGTTTCCTTAAGTTCAAGAGGAAGTTGGATGAGATAATTGCCGAATACAAGAAGGAGGAGAAAGAGAGAGAGGAGATGAAAATATGAATTACATTTTGGATAGCTTCGCCATTCTCGCATATCTTGGCAACGAGGAAGGAGCGGATAAGGTTGAGGAACTCATCGATAAGGCAGAAAAGGGCGAAATTAGGCTGTTCATGAACTACGTTAATCTCGGAGAGGTCTATTACATTGTTGCAAGAGAATTTGGAACTGCAAAGGCTAATGAAGCTGTAGCAATCGTGAAGAGGTTGCCGATCGAATTCGTTGAAGTTAATGAAAGCTTAGCTTTAACTGCCGGAAGGATTAAAGCTATGCATAGCTTGTCTTATGCGGATGCCTTCGTCGTCGCAACCGCTATCGATAAAAGGGGAATTATAGTCACGGGTGATAGGGAATTTGAGAGAGTATATCCAGATATACTCTGGATAAGGTGACTGATGAGTTGTGAGAAAGAATAATTCATCAAAGATACTGTTCGAGACTAAAAAGCGCAAAGAATTGTTTGCAGTTTAATTATTTTATTATTTTAAAAAAGTTGTAAAAACATATTTTTATTTTTTTTCTATTAAATTTTTCTCATGGCATCGGATATGTAATATTAGGTAATAAGCTTCGATACCATATTTTCGCGTTCACCAACCAGATTAATCTTATCAAAAACCTTCGATGCTATTTGAATGTCACCACCCAATCTTCTCAGCATTACGAATATTTTCGGTTCATATATCTCCAGCACTTTACTTTCAACCACTATAAATAGATCCTCCGCGATTTTACCCCTTTTAACATCTTTCCATACAGACGTATCGATGACGATCATAACCTGTTCCTCATCTCAAGTAGGATCTTCAGAGGGTCTTCCTTAATCTCTTCCAATCTTATGCTCTTTCTAAATTCTTTTGCAATTTCCACTATCCCCATCTGCTTCACCGCTTCAACTCTAATTCTTAGTCTCACCTTTTCCGGCTGGAGTGGTCTGAATCTTAAGATTGTAATATCAATATAAAAATTTAGATATCATGATTTTTTTAAGTATCCACTTCGGAATATTTAGCTTCAACGCAAGCGCTATGAACGGTGTATCTTTCGGATCAAATCTACTCGCAATTTTAAAACTGTCACTCCATTTATCAATGTATAGAGCCTTAGGAACTATGATCAACCTTCGCATCATATCTAAAACTACCAACTCCAGTTCTTCCCTACTAACTCCTTTCCTTTCCGCTCTTTTAAAGATCTTCTGATAAAAATACTTATTTAACTCGTAAACGGTCCAATCGGTGTGTAAAGCACGATTTCGGGTTTCAACATCAAATTTCTTATTCTCTGAGAGAGCATGAAGTATGAAAACAGTATATTGGAGTCTACAATGAGAAGTAGTTTTCTGCCTCTTTCTCCCATAACTCATCCCTGAACCTTTCAAAATCTTCTAGATCCTTTTCCATTAACTCAAGTTTTCTGATAACTTTTTCTATGGTCTTTTTCCTCGTTTCCTCTATTTCAATTAACTTTTTCAGTATCTGTGTGACAAATTCTTCATCGACCCAGTCTGGAACTTCTACGACTATCTGTTTTGACATAGCATTAACTATCACTATCATTTAAACTTCAAATAGATTACCTTTAAAAGTTCCCCAATTCAACCCTATTAACGACTCTACTTTCTCCTCTGAGAAATGCCTATCTCATCGGACAACTTTCTTCTCTTCCAAAAACTCTCGTAAGCTCTTTTAAATGTTCGATCGAGTACCTTTAAATTGAAGTTGAATTATTTTCGAAAGATTATAATATCTGTTGCAACTTCGGAAAAGTATATTTAGCATGAGCGACATAAGTAATTATAGTGATGGTAATAATTATCATGAGGTGATTTTATCATGATCGTCAAGTGGTTGGTGGGTTTGATTAAGAATAAGAAAAAGAAGGAAAGGGTAAAGGTCGAGATAGAGGAGTTGAAGAAGGCTATTTTAGAAGATCCCAAGTTCAGAGATGAGATTTTGAGGGAGCTTGAGTACAGAACGGGAAGAAGGGATATTCTCAAGGCCGGAGTTCTGGGTTTGTTGGGTTTGAGCTTGGGGTTGGGTAGTTCTTACGCTTACAATATGAGTGTTGGAACTAACACGGTTAGAGAGGTGGTTTCGGATTATACCGGAGTTAAGATTCCGAAGCCTTGCACATGCATAGTCGCTCAGGACGGAACCGGAGATTACGACGTTAGCCCGGGGGAGGATGCGAGTGAGGTTATACAGAAGGCTATAGATGAAGCTCATAGGAAGGGAGGGGGTGAGGTTAGGATAAGAGAGGGAAATTATATAGTGAAGAGTGCTCATCTAGCCTTTCCGTCTAATATCTGTATAAAGGGTGTAGGAGAGGCTACATTTGATATTAAATGGGGTGGGTACTATGGTAAGGTTGGTTATGCTCTTATAACGAATGAAGATTATGCAGGCAATGGTAACGAAAATATCAGAATAGAGAATATTCGTTTTATTTCAGATCCAAGTAATTGGCCTAATTGGGAAAAGGGTTCAAGACTTTTCGTTTTAAAGAATGTAAAGGATGTTGAAATTGTAGACTGCTACTTTTCACATCATGGTAGTGGCGGTGAGTTGCATATTTGGTCAGATGCTGGAATTGTACAAAGTGAAAACATTGTAATTAGGAATTGTAAGTTTATTCATAACTATTCAGCAAGAGGGCTGGGAGTTGGAGATGCCATATACAAAATCGTTGCAAAGCATGCTAGAGTTATAAATTGCTATGTTGATGGGTCTTACGATACGAATGAATTCAGAAACTACGCACAACTTGGTATCAATGTCGATGGTAGAGTTGATATGGATATCCTAATAGAGGGTTGCTACATCAGGCGATGTAATGCTGGAATCTGGATTGAAGGGCCAGGCACGAGGGATGTAAAGGTTATTGGATGTACTGTAGAAAATGTAGGTGGTGGAATTTCTACGTCTCTGAGTACAAAATCTAAGCCAAACGATGGACAATGTATAATAGCGTTTAATAAAATTAGAAATACTCTACATAGTGGTATTGATATTTTAGGATCGACTAGAGTTGTTGTTATAGGTAACATTATGGAAGATGTTTCTAAGGGCGGATTTGGATTTGGCATAAGTTTATTGGGTTCATCAGGTTGTATCGTTCAGGGTAATATCATACGGAATGTCCTTAACAGCGTTGATGGTGGAATCTTTGTCGGAGGTAGTAATAACATTATCACAGGAAATAAGATAGAAGGTTGTCACTATGGTATAAGGATTAAAAGTAGCCGATATTACAATGTGGTCATAAATCAAGCAACAAACAACATAATTTCTGGTAATGAAATCAACGCTATTAAAGTAGCAGTGCAGGAGTTAGAAGGTGCAAATAATAATCAGATAATAAATAATAACATAATTATCAATGGTGCTATCGTTAGGATTGGTCCAAACACCGTTGTTAAAGGTAACATTGGGTACAGAACTGAAAACTGGCTTGAAGTTGTGGTTCCTGCAGGATTGAAATCGGTATCTGTTTCTCATGGTTTGGCTAGGCCACCTTTTAAGATAATAGTAACTCAGAAGTCAGGCCCCTTCATTAATTATAAAGCCTATTACAATCCAAAGATTGATAAGATCGTGGTAGAAATATCATCTCCACAGAAATCAGATGTGGTATTCAATGTATATGTCGAAGCTTAAACTTAATATACCATGATATTGACAGGCTGTTATGTTAAGATCCTCGTATAACAGTGTAGTTTCATTACTAAAAGCATTAAAAGATTATTCACTATATAGAAATGCTTTGTATTTAATCGCATCAACATTTTTCGGAGCTGGTATGGGCTTCTTCTTTTGGATAGTTGCGGCCAGACTTTATCCAGTAAAGGATTTTGGTTTAGCTTCAGCCCTAATTTCAGTCATCGGATTAATTTCATCACTTTCAATACTAGGATTGAACACCGGTTTGATAAGATATTTACCCGAAATTAATGACAAATCGAAATTAATAAATACATGTATATCTGTTGTTACAATTATATCTTTTACTATATCCATGATATTTTTGCTAAGTGTAGATATATTGGCACCACCACTTAAGGTTATAAAAGAAAACCCAGTAATTGTACTCCTGTTTATACTTTTCTGTGTTCTACCGTCAAATAACGCCTTACTAAGGATGGGTGTGTTCATAGGATTCAAGGAAGCTAAATATTCCTTTATACAAACTATTTTTCTATTTATGAGGATTTTGATTCTTCCATTTTTTGTGGCATTAGGGGCGATCGGAATTTTCATATCGTTCGGTATGACAGCCATAGTTGCGTACATTGTTGGTATTTATATTTTGTATAAAATTTATAATCATAAAATTAAGTTTTTTATTGATATAAAATTGCTGAAAGATATATTACCGTATTCCTTTGGAAATTATTTAGCTGGGTTGTTAGCTGGGTTGCCAATGTATGCATTACCGATATTGGTTATAAATACATTGGGCGCCGAAGCTAACGCTTACTTTTATGCGGCTTGGATGACGTCTTATCTTCTGATCACGATTTCAGACAACATTTCCACGTCTCTTTTTGCCGAAGGTTCACATGATCCGAATAATGTTTATAAAACAGCTAGAAAAGCTTTTAAATTCTCATTATCCCTTACAATTTTCTTAACCATAATTATATATTTGTTCGGTAAATACATTTTGCTAATACTCGGTAAACAATTTGAGCAAGAATCTTTACAACTCTTAAGAATCCTTATTTTTGCAAATATATTTTATATAATAAATTCAATATATGTAGCTATCAAAAGGGTAGAGAAAAATGTTAAAGCAATCGTTTTTACATATGGATTCTTATCGATTTTTACGTTAATTCTAAGCTATGTATTAATTCATCCAATGGGTTTGATGGGTATTGGTTTATCTTGGTTGCTCTCCAACATCATACTGTCTGGGATTATCCTGAATAATATAAGATATAGCATTTTCCGTTAGTGTATATCTTGTTGCATAATTTTATTTTTGGATTGTCAGATACATTCACAAATACAGGTACCACTGCCCCTCTTATTTTCATCTTACCTGTCTCGACGTTAAATTCACTCAAATAGATGTATGACATCTTTCGTATATTTGTTCTATTTGTGAGTTTATACACATTTGTTTTCTTTAAGCCATGTTCCCAAGTAATCTTCGTAATCCCTACAAACACCATATATTTCCCAGAATTTGCTGGGCAGTAGACGGGATAATCCTTCATGTATTTCCTTAACCATTCAGCACCAATCATGTTTATCTGAAACATGTAAACTCTGTCAAGATACTCTTTCTCATCTAAAGTTCCACTTTTAACTATTCTTGGTTCGCTCAAACTAACCATTGGGCCAACATTGTACCTCCATATAACTTCTGCAGCAAAACAAGTGTTAAATAAGAGAAATATTATAAGATAAATTGATAACAGTTTTAATGGGTCTATCTTTAGTTTAACTAATTTAATTATCACAATGCCGCCGATTATACAGAATGGAGCTAAGAAGAATGATATAAGCAAATATATCCTATCGGGAGTTGCCATTCCAGATAATCCTCCCAAAAATACAGTACCACCAGCTATACAGTAAAGTATTGAGAAGGATAGATATTCACTATTAATTTTAATATTATTAAATATGTTTAATTTTAGCTTTCGTTTAAGTACAATATATACAATGTATGATGTAATTCCAATTATCATTAGTGCTGTAGCTATAATGTACAGCGTCTTCAAAATCTGAAGATATGGTGGAAGTTGCCCCTTAACGATACGATAGATATAAGACTTTTCTGGTAAAATGTACTCCTCTGCTATACTTCTTACAATATGATTACCTATATTTATCATATTTTTATATAATGATGATAACGAATTGTATATATACCAAGATATTGTAAATGTTATATACAAAGTTATAAATGTAAGAGTTAATAATGTTACATCCTTATTTTTTGTAAATCTATTAATTATTTTATTAACAAAGAATGCTCCTACTATGCAAAACATAAAAATATAAGATGTCCCATAATGTGAAACTGCTAAGGAAATGCCAAAGATTATCGAAAGAACATTTTTTGCGAAATTATCCAACTTATTATCTGTTAAAATCATTATCAACAAAGCCATGTACAATCCAGCTGTAACCATTTTCATTGTCAATCCAAGCCAAGTGTAGTATTCATACATGGACACGAAGAAGAAACTTGAAAGGAATGCTATTTTTTCGTTTGTAATCCTTTTAAAGGCTATGTATAGTCCTATGGGTATAAAAGATGCTATAAAGGGAACTATAATTTTAAAAACATAGTTTAGACTTGTTGAGCATATCAAGGAATAAGTTGGTACCAACATCACAACACCAAGCATGGCATTTAGACCAGCGGGAATTAAAGGGTTCCAATAACCTTCTTTTAGTATTAAATTTGAAAAATAGTATTCACATATATTATCAGTGGCTCTAAAATACTGACCAAGTAATGAGTTGAGATATAGTAACGATAAGCTAATAACCCAAATCGCAAAGGATCCATTAACATTCTTATCAAATGCTGCCGCTAATAACACACTCACAAGTACGATTATTGAAAATAGAGCAATGATGTTTGTATTATAATAGTTAATTAAGTTAATTCCTAAAATTGATAAAATTAATATACATGTAAGTAAAATATCATTATTTATATTTTTTAAAAGAAAGTTATTAATTTTAAAAATAAGATGATATTTTCTGTATTTTAAACCTGATAATAATAATGCAAATACTGTAATATTTATTATACAAGTAATGATTAATTTTGTAAATAATTTTATCTTTATATTTTCGAAGTTAATGCCTAACAGTACTATATTATTTAATAAAAATTCAAAAAATGCCCAAAATGACAGACTTAACCCAATGGAGTACATTATAATTTCGCTTAACTCTAGATTATTTATTCTTTCTTTTAATAAAAATAAAAGTATTAAAATTCCAGGTACAAATGTAAGAATTAACGTTCCAATAATCATTTTTATTATAATAATATTAATAATCTGTGAGATAATATATATCATTTGTAGAATAATTATATATATAAGCAAATTTATAAAACTCATGATGACACCACCAAACCAATTTATTCAATTAACTTTTGACATGATTTTAAACATCTTCTTGCAATTTTTCTTCTTTCCTTAGGCAAACTTACTTTCATTAAAAGGTTTATTAGTTTTTCGGCAAATTCATCTATATTCAATGGTTCGACTAAATATCCGCTTTTCACTATTTCCTTATGAGGTCCAATATCAAAAGCTATCACAGGCTTTCCAGCTAATTGTGCTTCCACTAAAGGTAAATTAAAACCTTCATATAGGGAACATGTGGCATATACATCACATATTGCATAATAGTACGGTAATTCATCATCTGGTACAAAACCAGCAAATATAACATTGTTATCAGCTAATTTATATAATTCTATTAAATAATCCATAGTTTGAGGACTTCCAACGATAATTAACTTAGAATTAGGTATTTTCTGTTTTACAATCCTAAAAGCTTTAATTAATAAATCAACACCTTTATGGTACGTTAATCTGCCTACAAATAATATAACATAATCAGATTCTTTGATATTATATTTCCCCCTTATTTTGTTCTTATTTTCAATAGATAAAAATTTATTTTTAAAAATCTTATTATATATTACAAACGATTCTTTATTAGTATTTTCAAATATTATTTTTTTTACAAAATAACTTATAGATATCGTATAATCAGAATTTTTTACTAAGAAATTATATATTAAATGATTTATGTAATTATATATTTTATGTGTAAATTTTTTAAAAACATATGGAGGATTTATTGTATGACAATGGAATATGTATGGTTTATTCCAGAGTTTTTTAGCAAAGTAAGCTAACCATGCCACAGAGTTATGATGACATATAATTAGATCATACTCCTTAAGTTTTGGAACGAATTTAATTATTTTGTTAAACCATAGGGGTAGTAATAAATGATATATTAGTTTTAAAATAGAATTTCTTGGAGCACCGATCACATGCAAGTCAACGCCAGCTGGAGCATCTCTATCGCTCTCAAGTGTGAATATTGAAACTTCATATCCATTATCTTTTAAGTCCCTTACCTGCCAATCTATAACATTTCCCTGTCCGTCAAAACCATATGAAGGGGTAAGCACCGCTATTTTTAGTTTTGAGTCTTTAAATAATTCTCTAATTAATTCTGATGTCTTGTTGTATAGATTTTTTATAAACTTCATTATTACTAAGTTTTGGTCCATTCTTATTATTTTTTTTCTTTAGTTTTATATTATAAATTGTATTTTATTATCTAATATTATTAAATTAATGTATATAAAAATTATAATATAAATAATTTTATTAAAATCTTGTTATAATTATCTAATTAATAATCTACTATAAATTATATTAAATTAATATATTTTTTAATATATTTTATATTTTTAAATTAGAATTTTATAATCTATTATCAATAATATAACTTTAATTTTTGATAATTAATAATTTATATTTTATTAAATTCTTTTAACTTTTTAATAGTTTCTAACGTTTTTATTTTTTCAAATTCTTGTTTTAAATGCTGTTTAATTATTAATTTTATTTCTTTAACTATATCAAGATTCTCATCAATTACATTTTCTTGTTCATATGGGTCTTTTTTAAGATAGTAAAGCTCATTTTCATTTTTTGTCCCATTATAAACTTCCAATCTTTTGATCTTACTGCTATTTTCCACTTATTCCCATCAAAGACCTTTGATATCACGTATGTATCTTTCTCACTACTCAGAACACTTTTTGATGGAAATAGGTTTTGTTTGATTCCTATTAACTCAATTGTTGAGGGTATACTTCTTAATGATACAGGTTCGCTAATTTTTCCCCTAATATCCGCGTTGTAAATTACAAGAGGAACATGAATAAGTTCTTCATATAATAAGGGTGGATGTTGCAAAAATCCATGTTCACCAAAACCATCTCCATGATCTGCATGTATTATAAAAATGGGATCATCATCCTTTAAATCTTGCCATAATTTTTTAACGAATATATCCACATAACGAATTGCATCATTATAGGCATCTTTAATTTTTTCAATCTCTTGACTATTATTGCTTCTCCAATTTCGTCGTTGAAGTTTCCAAAAAAGATAGATTAGTCGCCAATCACTAATCTTACACCATTTTCTATATGCCTTTGGTGGGAGATATGGTGTGTGAGTATCCAGTAGAAGTACCCACAATAGATAGGGATGATTTGTATGTCTAATCCATTCTAATATTTTATCATAGTATTTTTTCCCATGGCATATTAGTACCCTGTTTCTTTAATAGTTTCATGATACTAACTAAAAATGTGTTAATTCTGGAATCACCTGTTAGAGCTTTAATTTCATTCTTCCAAATGAAATCATTAAAATATTTAAACCCTTTATTAAAACCAAAGAAACTAGAACACCAAGGATTTGCATGGAAAGCTCCAGTACTATAACCTGCCTGAAATAGTACTTCTGCTATTGTTTTTCTTCTTTTAAACTCGTTTCTCCATCTTTTGCCGGAAACATCGTTGCAAGCAATGGGACAGAAATCACCTGTAAAAACACTAAACATTGATGTTGGAGTTCCAACACTAGAGGCTATTGCATTTTCAAAATATAACCCTCTCCTAGCCATTCTATCAATAGTTGGTGTAGTCTCCCTATGGTATCCCATAAAGCTACAATGATCTGCTCTTACACTGTCAAGTGTTATAAGAACAATGTTTCTGCGCTCCACCATCAGTTCACCTCTTCATTAGTGTGTTAATAAATATAATTATCTTAATTGATCAAGCTTAATATATTATTTAATACGTTGACTGTAATATTTATTCTTTTAAATTCATTTTTAATTACAAATTATTCTTATATATATAAAATTTTTTAAGGTTTGATAAATCTTAAAAAATTCCATGTTACTCTTACCTTTCTTTCTATCCACTATTGGATCCTATAAGGTCTGAAATGAAGTTTTTACCATTCAATTTAGTGGCAATATTACACGAAGTCAGGAGAGAGGTGGCAGAGGTATAAGTGTAAGGGATGCGGGCGGACGTTTGTTTTGAATCCTATAAATGAATTGAAGAATTTAAGGAGATGGTAGTTAGGGCTGTGGTGAAAGAGGGGGTAGGAGTTAGACGGGCGAGCAGAATTTTCAAGCTTTACTCCAAAAATAATATAACTGGATAAGAGATTTCTCAAAAAAAGAAGAACGAAATCAATCACGATAATCCCGTTGTTGAATCGGACGAGATGTGGACTTTTGTAGGAAAAATGAAGTATGGTTTTGGAAGTTAATTCTCATAAAGTTATTGGTTATGCAGTAGCAGATCGTTTTATACATTTAAACGATTATGGTTAGACGGAATTTAATAATAAAATAGTAATGCTGTATTCTACACAGATCAATGGGATGCCTACAACTTAATCCCCTACAAGAAAAGAATACTTGATAATTAACCACATAGAACACTTATTCCTTACCCTGAGAAACGATAATCCTCTCAAGAAAAACTCTAAGACTTTCAAAATCCTTCGAAATGCTCGAAAATTCCCTTAGATTGTGGATAATACTACTATAATTTATTATTAACATTACAGTGACACTATCGCTCTTGTTAATACTTTGCAAATAGTAAGATACAAAAATTATATAAAAATTTCTAAACCTAAATTTATGGAGAGTTTATGATATTACATAGAAAAAAAGAAAGAGAATAAAGAAGATTAAAATTAGTTGAATTTAGAGAATCAGTACTCGATCAAGTAATACCTCCAATAATTAATCGAGGAAATAATATTATGGAGGAATTAGAAGTCATTCCAAGGAAGTTAGAGAGTATTATATCGCCTGATAAACGTAAAGCTATCGATGATCTCATTAAGAGTGGTGTGGAATATGCTAGATCATCTGCAAGAGATTTTGAATTTAGTGATATAATATCTAATGGAGGTTTTCCACCACATATAAAACCTTGAAATGATTTATGAACTATATACTGTCTGTTTTTATTTATTTAGTAATACTCAAATAACTGTGGATTTTTCAAGATAGATAATATTTCTTAATATTAAAAAAAGTATCTGTTATTAAAATAGACATATTGGTTAGATACATTGATGCTGAAGAATTAAAAAATTTATATATAATTTATCCTAATATTTTGTTTAAGATTTACAGTGACTATATTAATATTAATTCTTGCTTATTAAATTAAATTCTGAAGGATTAACTAAAGATTGTGCTTGTAGCTTTGATACTAAAACAGGAAAATTGACAATCAGAGAAGAATATTATGAGAAACTTCGCAGAGAAAATGATGATATTGACTATGAAGGCTACTTAGAAGGTAGTAAGGATTTATCAATTGGCATAACTTATTACGATTTTGGAAATCCTGAAAGAAATTTAGCTGTTTACCGTTTATTATCAGAAAGTTTAGAACAAAAATTTACTATACTAACTTTAGATATTAGCCGTCCATTGAAGACCGATGAAAGTATATGGCTCAGATTAAAATTCAACCAAATCATAAAATATCTAATCATACTGAATATAACATTAATAAACCAATTTTAAGAGATTTTAGAAAATGGCCACACTTCCTTATTACTGGCCCCATAAATGTTAAGGATGATTTTGTTGTTAGAGAAATTAAAAGACTGGAGCATGGCAGAGGGGTGGTGTCAAAATAAGAAAAAATAACATATGCAGGTAGACTACGTTAAAGCTACAAACGTCTTTCGGAGGAACAAGAAAAATGTAGAACTAAAGATATTGGCGGCTTTATTATACTTCTTTGGTCTCTCTTTGAGGAAAACAAGCGATTATCTATCTCTATTCGAAGAGATAAGCCATGAATCAGTCAGAATATACTACCATAGGCTTAAGAAAGTTCTAAAGCTTCCAAGAAAGAAGCCAAGAAGGTTAATAGCGATAGATGAAACAAAATTAAAGCTAGAAAATAATCAGATATTTGTTTGGACTGCTGTAGACGTTGATACCGATGAATGCTTGGCTATTTGGGCTTCTGAAGGAAGAAGTTCTTTCCATGCTTACGTTTTCCTTAGAGAAGTCCTAAAATACTGCGAAAATAAGCCAGAAGTTGTTGTAGACAGGGGGATTCTGGTACAAATGAGCTTTACAAAGGTTAGGTTTAAAATATGAGTATGAAACTTTTGGCAGAAGAAATGCTGTCGAAAGATTCTTCTCAAGGCTTTAAGAAAGAACAAAGAGGTTTTGGAACAGATTTCCATTCAATAGCTCTTTTACTTCAGTTCAGAGTTGGTTGGATAGTTTCACGGCTTTCTATAACTACTGGACGTGTTAATCTTGACACCTCCAGAAGTTTAGAGCTGAAATATTTAGCGGGTTGATTTTTGAATTTGAACTGAAAGAATCAGATAATCCTAATGAAGAGTATCTAATATTGAAAAACAGCTACCAGATCTCGATGGAGATACTCTTATAATAACTGGAAAAGGTCCTGCTTGGCTCTACTGCCTTATCATGCGAAAGTATCTGTACAGGTTCGCAATAATTGCAGTGTATGATCCGGAGCTGCAGATATAGTAAGTAATCACCTGATGAGCTTCAAAATGGGTGATTTGATTCAATTAAGGCTTTAAAACTAATTTTTAAGCTTGATGAGTTGAAAATGGGTGTTGAGGTGCTCGAAATAGAGATTAAAGTTAAGACAACTTTTAAAAAGATTAATCCTAAAATGGATAGTATGAAATTAGCAATACAGCGAATTCCAGAAAACAAGCGAAGAGCTTTGGAATCATTTGTTAGAATCTTAAAGGAGAGGTACGGTGATAGAATACACAAAATTATTCTGTTCGGATCTACTGCAAGGGGAGAGGCTGAGGAAGAGAGCGATATCGATGTTCTCATTATAGCTGACGGAGTAACCCAAAAAGAGGTCTCAAAGATAGCGTTCCGAATTCTCTTAAAATATGGGGAAGCTATATCTTCAATCGTTGAGGATAAACTGCAGTTTGAGAAGTATAAGGATTATTCCTTCCATAGGAATATTTTAAGAGAGGGTGTTGAGATTGGATAAAGGAGAAAGAAGAAGTGAGGAGATAAAAGATCATCTAATTTTGGCTGAAGAGTGTTTAGAGGAAGCTAAAAGAATGCTCGAAATAAAGGTTAAAGATACTTTAGAGGAAATACTGAATTCAGCTATTGAACGACTGCTAAAAATTGATTCTGAAGATTCCAAGGTAAGGCTGGTTGACGAAATTGCAAAGCAAATCGAGCAAGCGACAAGAATGGCAGAGAAGTACACTAAAATGCTCAAAGTATCCTTGAACAGGACGACGAGCTTAATTGAAAAAGCAGAGCGTTTATTGAACAAAATAAGACAGATACAGCTATCGCAGATTGAAGTTAAGGTTAAGTCTACCGCTTAGTTTAAATTATTGCATTAAGTTTAAATGTTATTTACTTAAAAATTTACTTTTTCATAATAAAAAATGTAAGAAATTTTTATATATTATAGTTACTAAAATTGAGTGTGAGGTAAGAATTTATGGATGAAAATACCAGACCACACAAAGATAATAGGGAGTTTCTACTTTCGAGGAAACAATAGGGAACCTTCACGACATTTTATGGAGTTTATCGGATGAAGAGATTAGTCACAAATGTGAAGCTTGCTATCTTCTTGGAACGAAGTACAAAGATATATTTAGCATCTAAAAAAGAGGAGATTTTCAACGCACTGAGGGAGTGGGAGGATGTTAGAATATA
>Ga0256914_1000566_pt1 | contig 36496 bp, 36 predicted proteins | sample HulkmetaG_FD_191571 | JGI IMG/M metagenome (GOLD analysis project Ga0256914, IMG submission 191571) | Hydrothermal chimney microbial communities from Main Endeavour vent field at the Juan de Fuca Ridge, Pacific Ocean - Hulk | ecosystem: Environmental > Aquatic > Marine > Hydrothermal vents ... | reverse complement strand
GAGGCGGGCTCCCTGGTGGCGGCGGTACGCGGCCCAGGAACCGAGCAGGAATCCCAGCACGCCCCCCAAGCCCAACGCCAGGGCCAGGAGTCCCACACTGCGGGGGAGAACCTGGGCAATGATATGGGTGACGGGCCCGCGACGGCTGGTGCCCACGGAGATGAACGCGGTGCCCAGGTCTCCCTGGGCCACGTGGAGGAGATAACTGAACGTGGAATTGGCTGCGTAACGCAGGGCCGGGACCAGCGGAATGCCCCGGGCCATGCTCAGGCCAAAGAAGGTGACATAGATGAGGAAAATCAAGACGAACAGCGCGTATATCAGGCGGGCGAACACATAAGAGATCCACTGATTCACTGGGACACGCGAAGTGGCGTTCTCGTTCACGGTTCCACCTTGTATCGTAGGATGTCACAGCGCGCTGATTCACATCGAAGCCAGAGGGAATATTGTAGCCGAAGGTGTTCAAACCAGAAAAAGTCTGTGGCCCAGTCTCAAAGGGCTTTTCGTTCTCTCAGAAGACGCATGGGAAAGAAAAGGCGCGTTGTGTACTTCTGGCGCCCATTCCTGAAATACACAACGCGCCCCCCTCTAAATTCAAGGGGCATAAAACCTCTGGAACGTCCCCAGATCTCCTGCCATGCGGGAGACTACTGGGACGTACTGAGAACACGCGGGCAGAGAGAACGGTCCCGGATACGATGCAGGGGGCGGGCATGAGGCCACAGCGAGGATCAACACACTGCGAGGTGGCAAAACCTCTGTACGAGAGGTTGGACCGTCCACGTACTGGAGGCGATGGGCCCCCTTCTCATCCAGGCGAAACAGCACGTTTCCCCGTGGGGGGAGATCATATACTTCAGGAGTTAAGGTATAGGAAATAGTGCGGGTTATGCCCGTCCAATTCGCGAACACAAACGCCACTGAACCGTCCGTCACCGAACGCCAGGAAGACGCGTACACCGCGGGTTGCATGTACTCATAAGGAGCAAATGTAACGGGCACGCGAAGACCGTTGTTCAACACAGTGACTGGTGGCGGTACCTTGTCCACGTGTAACTCAAGGTCCCGCAAGCGTTGCCCGTACAGAAGGTACGGCCGAGCGTAATCGTATGTGCGAACCAGAGTCCTAAAGAAGCGAAACGCCGGATAGTTTGGCGTGTCCTCCACGGGGTCATGCAAGACGCCTGTAGGACCGCCGTTTACGGCCAGGAGATTGCCGAACACATAGCGTACTGCCCAACCGTAACTGATCGCATCCACATTCTCCTGCGCGTCCGGAAAATCTGGGGTAATGTTACTAAACGTAGACGCCATAATGTAATCGTGATACACCACTCCAAAGAGGGGCACAGCCCACCAGAGGAGTCGATTCTCAGGCCCCAGATATTCAATGTTCTCTATGTCAAGGAGGTCAATGTACGTTTCCCCCGGATGTTCACTCATCATCACAAATCCTGGATCCCGGGCCCAGGTCGCGGCACGGATCATCCGGGCTTCCTTACGCATCCCCTGAGCAAAGTAATTGCCCCCTCCTTGCGGATGTCCATGATTCGTGCTGTAATCCAACGCGAAGCCATCCCCACTCCACACATCCAGGTACACCCCATCAATGTGATACTTCTGTTGCATCTCCGCTATCCAATCCCGAACGTACGTTTGCCAAAAGGAAGTGGCCACATCCATAAGTGCGAGAGAGGTGCCGATAGTTTGGATGGCGCCATTTTCATCCCGCAACGCGTAATCTGCAGCGTGAGTTTCGGTGAAACTACGGATCGAAGTATCCCACCCTGAAGCAGCCACATACGGCCACATAAAATTCCCCAAAGTATGCGTGTGGGTAATGCCATCCGGATACGTCGGGCGTACCGGTTCGTACTCAGGCCAACCGCTAGCAAAGGGCTCCTGACGCCAATGATACCAGAGTCCGGCCACGTGTTTACTCCCCAGGAACTGAGCCCAACGTTCCATATCATCCGCAGTGGCAATAAAAGGGCACCGAACACCCTCAAAAGGTGTCCATATGCCCATGATGTCGGTTCGTTTCAGTTTAGAGGAGAACTTATCGCTAAACGCAATAGGCCCACGTGAGGCCCAAACCTGCTTCAATGCCCATTCCCGGTACACCTGGGCCACATCATACCAATCACCGGATATCGCGCCCGTAACCACAGGGTAGGGAGAACGGTAATCGTTCCCCGGCGTGATATTCCAAGCGGGGTAGTGGCGCACTTCAAAGTGGAGATTCTCACCATCCGACCGGAAATCGAACCGCTTACTGAACCCCTGACCATCGTGTGTCGCCAGGTAGAGAGCGTAGCCCTCTTGTTCATCGTAATACGTGAACAGTTGCAAGGGAGCGAAAAAGTGGGGAGAAGGGAATAAGGGTGGTTCTTCGGGTGACAATTGCAGACTACTGTGAATGGGGTCGAAGATGAGACGACCGCCAGAATAGGGAATAACAGCCCGATTGGTTTGGGGATCCCCCACCGGTGCCAGTGTCAGACGGGGAAAATCCGCATCGTACAGAGCAAGTCCAGGAAAACGATTATCCACTGCAATGTACCAGTACGCGTAAGGCGAATCCGGTCCCAGGGCGACCGTCACAGTTACAGTCGCATCCCCCTCCCCGGACCACTCAATGGGCGTGAGGAACTCCCACACCGCGGTCAGCGTACGAGTGACACCTCCCACATCAGAGTGAATGTGGAACACATAATGTGCGCTCTTGGGAGACAGGGTGAAAATCTCCCCTTCTGGAGTGCGCAATCGAAGTGACCATAAATCGTCGAGAAGCACAGGGAAACGAAAGGCCCCCCGTGAAGAGGACAACGCGCTGGGATCCACGACCTCAATGGCAGAAAGGGACAGCCCAGGTCCCGGTCCCGTACTTCCTCCTTCGGCATGAAATACCAGGCGAACACGAGAATTCTCCAGGGATAGATCCTGCTGTGCAAGCGCAAGCAGAGGATCCATGAACGTAAAAAACAACAGGAGAAACAATCCCGCGCTTCCCAACGCAAGCAGGGAACGAACGAAGCGCGTATTCCACATGGCGAGCCTCCTATAGTGGGTGCACGAAACACACGTCAGAACACACTTGTGGACAGCGAGGCTCGAAGGGTGTCGAGGGATTTCCCAATTGCAGGATGAGCCATGTAATAGTATACCCCCATTACCGGGAAAATACAACTACCTCCAACACGGAAGAGCCTCATCGGTTGAGATAAACCCGTCCAAGCAGAAAAGCGCACCGGGGTTCAAGCAGCCCATGAGTGTGATACCCATCTTGGAGAAAAGGGGCAATGCCTATCCCTCCGCGTTACCCACGCGGCCCTATCACGACAAATAGCCGCAAAAATGGTATAATACCTCTACCATTCATTGCCCAACACCGCGTACGAGCACACACAATGACTATAACACCCTTCTTTCCGGAAACATACGACGAAGCCATAGAGCGAACTCAAACATGGCTCGAACCTGTGCGAAAAATGTGGCCTCGAGCCCAATGGCAGAGTGTTCCCCTCTACCCCGAAGAGGGTTTAGCCTTCACGTGGCTTGAGGGGATCTCACCTCACGCCTCGAGGGCCCTGCTTCTAACCGGGGGATTACACGGCATTGAAGGATATGCAGGCATTGCCCTATTGGACCTGTTTATCAACGAGTACCTGTCCCTTATTGATGCGGCAACCGTCAACCTGTACATAGTGCCGGTAATCAACCCCTGGGGCATGAAACACGGACGGCGGGTAAACCCCAATAACGTGGACCTGAACCGAAACTTCCTGAGCGACACCGACTTCATGCGGGACATCAATCCAGAATATGCCCAGATGGCCTCATTCCTGCATCCGGAGCGACCACTTGCGTGGTACGACCGCTACCTATTTTACCCCCGACTCCTTCGATGCATACGCGAGTGCGGGCTCGAAACCTTACGTAACGTATACCCCCGAGGTCAGAACCGTTTCCCACGCGGCCTTCACTACACCGGCCAACAACGTCAGCCTGAAACCCAGCACCTTGTGGAAGTGTTGGAACACATCGTCTCCCAACACGAATCCCTCATACACCTTGACATACACACCGGCTTTGGTCCCAAGGGCATTCTGAACCTTGTATTTCCGGCATCAGAGCCTCACACCGTAGAGGAATTGCAGGACATATTGTCCTATCCGCGCGTCGTCAAAACCGCCACCGCCAACTTCTACCCGGTTGTGGGAGACTTAAGCGACCACCTTCTGCACGTCATCGCCGCGCGGACATCCACGCGCACACTTACATTTGCCCTGGAATACGGAACCATTGGAAATCAGCCGGCCAGTCTGCGTGCCATGATGTTCGAGAACCGGCTTTACTGGTACGGAACAACAAGTCCCCGCACGGCTCGTTGGGTTCTAAGCGAATTTCGAAAACTCTACTACCCCAAAACGCCCACCTGGCGCCAAAAAGCGGTTGCCCAATCGCGAGAAGTCTTCCAGCGTGTTGTAACCCGCCTTCTGGCCTAACCCAACCGCTCCCCAAATTTCGACATCCCTTTTGAGGGGGAACGCCTTGTCCAGCGACTGGATTGGGGAATACTTCCCACCTGGGGGTAACTACCCCATCACCTCCACCTGGGGACCTGGCGTGGGAGAGGGCGACTCCCGATGGGGATGCAAGCGAATCTCCCCTTGCTGGTGAGGGTGTTTTCCTGTAACCCCGGCGTAAAACTCGCGGATGAACTCAAAATCCGCTTCAATATCCCCTGATGGCAAAAAACTGGGACCAAAGCCGCACACCTTCTTCCCATAATCCAGAAAAGCCAACACCACAGGAACATTCGCCTTTAAGGCGATGTAATAAAAGCCGGTACGCCACCGGGGCGATCGTTTCCGAGTACCTTCGGGGGAAATGCCAATGATGAGTGATTCGTGCTGCTCAAACAGTTCCACAACCTGATCCACCAGATTATTCCGCTTACTTCGGTCCACAGGGATAGCGTTCAAAGAACGCATCAACACCCCAACTGGCCCCCGAAACAGAGAAGATTTCCCCAGAAGGCGAATAGGCACGCCCTCCGCAATCATAAACAACAACGTGACAAGGAAATCCCAATTAGACGTGTGGGGATACCCAATAACCACGTACTTTGGCGTTCCCGGATCCTGCATTTCCAAACGCCATCCACTCCGTTCTAAGAGAGAGCGCGCCAGCGCGCGGATCCAAGGCTGTCCTTGCAGTCGCTCTATTAACGACATCCGTCCCATCCTTTCTTCTGACAAAGATGTCCTATTGTACTTGCAATCCCTTGTCCGCCCAATTTTCCCTTCGCCTTCACATGGTCCAGAGGGGAAAACCCTTCCCCATCAACGTTCGTACATTTTGCCGAAACCCGTGTGTTGCATATAATATCTCTTGCCAATGCCCGGTGAAATACCGCGGAGGGGTCGCATAGTCCGGCCGAGTGCGGGCGACTCGAAATCGCCTGGGGTCTTGTGCCCCCGTGGGTTCAAATCCCACCCCCTCCGCCTGCCAGACATACATTCGAGGAGGGGTCGCATAGTCCGGCCTAGTGCGCGCGCCTGGAGAGCGCGTGGGGCGTTCCGCCCCCGTGGGTTCAAATCCCACCCCCTCCGCCTGGAGAAGGGGCACACTACACCGTGCCCCTTCTTTGTTTCATTACCCAGGACCACATCATGCGTTCGTTACACAGCATTACACTGACCATCACCTTAATCCTGAACCTCTTCATAGCAGCATGCGCCAACACGCCTGCACCCTCATCCGTGCACACCCAGCGGTTGGCGCGATACGTCGCGCGCGTCGTCGTCCAGTGCCCGGGAACAGGGGAAACCCACATGGGCAGTGGAGTGGTCATCGCGCCGGACGGCATCATCCTCACCGCGTACCACGTGATCCGCGCGGTGGAAGAGGATTCCACCTGCACCATTGCCGTGGGTACTGCAACCCGAATTAACCAGCCGGTGCCCCTCACGTACACGGCCACCCTCGTTGATCGGGATCCAGTGATGGATGTTGCTGTCATCCGTATCACCGCGGACAGGGCTGGCCGACCACTTTCGCAGCCTCTTCCCTATGCTCCCATCGCCACTACCACCCCATCGGCTGGAGAGGTGATTCACATTTTAGGCTTCCCCAAAATTACCGAGGACATTCTGGCATACGATAGCGACACCATTATCAGCGAGGGGGACTGTGCCTCCGCGGACACATGCTGGCTTCTCACCGAGGCATTCGCCAGTTGGGGGAGCAGCGGCGGGCCAGTATTCGACCAACAAGGACGGCTCATCGGGATCACCCTCGGCCAGCGCACCATGGCCCTGCAGGGAACTCAACACCGCTTAACCACTGTACGGCCGTTGCACGCGGTTATCCCCCTCATCCAATCGGCCAGAGTCACCCCTATCCCCTTACAAGCCATGCACACCCCCACCCCAGAACCCTTACGTATGGACCAATGGCGGGTTGAAATTATTGGTCCCCGGGGGGTGAACTGGCGCAAGGAACCCAACCTGGAATCCGGCGCGGAAAACATCATCGCCGTACTGCCCAAGGGCACCATCCTACACGTCATTCCGCCGGGAAAGTGGGAAGGGTGGTGGGCCACCGCAGATTCCCATGGTCAAATGGGGTGGATAAAAGAGCGGACGGACAACATCTCCCTGGCACGTCCCTTCTTCTCCACCGTCACCTCACGCATTACCGTGAACACCCCGGCCGTCATCACCTGCCTAACCCAGGCCCCATGTGCACACCTCCGCTACACACCGGGCTATCAAAGTGGAACCCAGGAAGACATTATAGGATCCCTTGAGGGAGGAACACGAGTGCACATCCTGGAAGGACCTTACCAAGTTGAAGGACTTGTCTGGTGGCACATCCAGGGGAACAACATGGACGGCTGGCTACCTGAAGTCACCACAGAGGGCTATCGTCTACTGGCCCCACTGCCCGCGCTCAACATCTCCCCCTGAACGACTTAGGGCAAAACCGACGTCCCCTTCCTCCTGGACGCCCTTCACTGTAAACACAAAAGGCCGGTAGGCGTATCTCCCACCGGCCTGCGATAGCGATTTAGTCCACCGTGTGATTCAAGCCACCAAATCCACCTCTTCTACTGCCCACTCCGGGAAAATGCCCCATTCCTGTTGAGCAGCTTTCAGCGCAGCCAGGATCAAATCCGGCGTGCGCCAGGGAATGTACTCGTGCAGATCCTCCGCGCTCATGGGACGGTAATCGTTCATAATAAAAGCGCGGAAAATCGCCGTCATCAAGGGCAACCCCCGATGAATCCAATCCGGGCGAGGAATGCACAGCGTGCGCATACACTGCAGAATAGCGTCCGTCTTCTTGACCTCTGCGGTCTCCGGGTCAATCCAATCCACCTCGCGAGTCCCCACATGGGACGGAATTTGCTCCCGACACTCGGGACAGAGTTGGTCCCACAGGAAGAGTCGAAAATCCCGACCCGTTCGTTCCCACCATGTCGTATCCACCACGAACTTTGTTTCCGTTGTCAGACGTTGCCACTGCATGGATCCCTATCCTCCTACAATCTCTCTGCCCAATATCCGTCACCCACATCCTGATAACGCCCACTGCCGGCCAATGCCGCAAAAATGGGCCCGGGCGGACAACGGCGGATGACATTCACGGCACTGTACAAAGTCTTCGCGTGAACCGTCCCCTGGGGATGTAACTTAGCCAATTCCGGGAAAATACTCGCCACCGTCTCCTGGATGGGCGGCAGAGGTTCCTCAAAAGATTGGACCAGCGCATCGAGAGATTCCACATCGCTCGCGGCCAGGAGCAAGTGCTCATCCGTTTCGCAGGCCACCTCCACCTTACGCATCTCAAAGGACAAGCGCCCCTCTTCCACAACGGCCACACGCACCCATTCTCGCTTCATGCGCCGCGGACGGTAATCGATAATATAAGTATTTGGCTCATCGGTCTTGCGCTCGATGATAATATACGCGCCCACAGGAATCTTGTGCTTACGGTACCACTCCTCTAAACCGGCCACCAATCGCAAACTTGGCGCCACCCAGCCAGTGAACCGGTCGCCCCACCGTCCATCCACCAGCGTGATCATGCCCAGATCCGCGTCGAACTCAGGCATCAACACGCGTACCCGAGAGGTCAGCGGCATAGTCCCATAACGCCAGTGGGGATAAATGAGCACATAAGTAGCACTGGGCAGCACCCCCACCGCCAGGGAATCCTCCTCTCCGCTTTCCGACCACTCATCGTCCAACTCCCACTCCATCTGCAACAAACCCAGTGTCAACACGTCCCGACGGTAGGGTATAGCATCGTACACCAGCAAAGGCGGCACCTCGGCCAAAGCCGGTGGGAGAAGGCGGCGCAAGAACCACTTCTGCTCGCCGTTGATATCCACCGTCACATAGCGGTCATCCCCCCGCATCGCGTGTTCCAAAGAAAGGCGCTGAATTTCCACGGGAATCTCCGCGGGCAAATCCAACTCCGGCAAAATCTCATCCAGCGAGAGGGGTTCACCTCGCAGGTCAATCAGCGCGTCCGCAATGTTCAAATGACCGATGTGGATTTCAGCCAGGGAATCGCGCAGGAACCACCCTTGCTCCAACCGAACAAAATCATCGTACGAGGACAGCCCCTGTTCCAGAACAGGCAAAATGTACTTACCGTATCGTTCCAGGATCTCATCCACAGACAGACCCTGTCCCAACGTCAAATCACTATCCCCGTTCTCATTCAAGCGATGGGGAGCCTTCAAGCGGGCGGCAAACTCCCGCGGGCGTTCTTCCCCTTCAATTTGGACCTGAATCACATCGAACGACGGATAGGAAGGATTGTGGCCTTCCCGTTTCCCTGTCACCGTTCCCACCGCGTAGTTCAGCGCGGGGAACACAATCACATCCCCAACATCGTAATCATCCTTAGGGCGATACACCTTGCCCCTGGACAGGATCTCCTTTAACCGCTGCTCCTCCTCCTGAACGCGGCCCTCCACCAGCACACGGGCCAACTCCTCGGTGGGGACAGGCTTCTTCACATCAAGTAAAGCATTATAGATGCGGTCAATATCCTCTTCAGTCAGGGTAAAATTACGCCAGTACTGCTCAGTCTGTGTCTGCCGCTCCATACGTTTACTCCACTTCTCCTGGACTGGTGACAAATTTACTCACGGACAACCTGTGATGGGTACACTGAAAGTTACAAGAACAAACCAGGCGATCAACCGAGATATTATACGAGGGTTTACACATACGAGCAAAAAGAAGGAGAACCTTGGCCTTTTAACATCATCGGACAAATGACCGCGTCCCCTTGTAGAGGGCGCTCCAGCCTGCCCTTGCCGTCATCGGTGACAAAAATGCCACGAATTGCCCTCCACATGCTATAATACCTCCACATACGTTCGCAAGGGCACGGAAACACCTACATGGACACCCCAACATTAGAACCTAGTTTACCCGCCAACATCGAGGCAGAAGAGGCTGTACTGGGGTCCATCCTCATCGACCCCAACGCCATCCTGCGCGTGGTCCCGCGCCTGCGTCCTGAAGACTTCTACGTAAAGCGTCACACCTGGATATTTGACGCCATCCTCAAAATTCACGAACGCGGCGAGGCCATAGACGTCCTCACCCTTGCCGACCAACTGAAACGAGAAGGACGCCTGGAAGAAGTAGGGGGAATCAGCGCGCTTGTAGCCCTGGCCAACCGGGTACCCACCTCCATCCACGTGGAACACTACGCCGGGTTAGTGGAAAGGGCCGCGGTCCTGCGCAACCTCATCCAGGCTGCTTCTGAAATCGCTCGGATGGCCCACCGGGGCGAAGGGGAAATTGAGGACATTCTCGACCAGGCCGAGCAACTCATCTTCGCCATTAGCGCCATGCGCGAACACCGGGACCTGCGCCATCTGAGCAAAGCCATGGAAAGCCTCATGGATCACCTGGAGCAAATCCAGGCTAGCCAGGGAGAAGTCCTGGGAGTGCCCACGGGCATCCGAGAACTGGACGCCATCCTGGGGGGCTTTCAACGCTCGGATCTAATCATTCTGGCCGCGCGACCGGGCATGGGCAAGACCTCCATCGCGCTGAACATGGCCCTTCACGCGGCTTTGGACCTGCACAAGCATGTAGCCTTCTTCAGCCTGGAAATGTCCGCAGAACAGTTAGCCCAACGCCTTCTTTCCCTGAAGACAAACATCAACTCCCAAAAACTACGGCTGGGACGCATCACCGAAAGCGAGTGGCAACTCCTGGTGGAAACCGCATCCATCCTGGCAGAAACGCACTTCTACGTGGATGATACCCCCTCCGCGTCCGTCATGGAAGTACGCTCCAAGGCTCGACGTCTGCACGCGGAGATCGGGTTAGACATGGTGGTCATCGACTACCTCCAATTAATGCAAAGCGACCGCCGGGTGGAAAATCGCGTTCAGGAAATATCCTACATCTCACGGGCGCTGAAAGCACTGGCCCGTGAACTCAACGTACCTGTCCTGGCCTTATCCCAGTTATCCCGAAACGTCGAACACCGCCAGAAAAAACGTCCCATGCTCTCCGACCTGAGAGAAAGCGGATCCCTGGAACAGGACGCGGATGTCGTCATCTTCCTCTACCCCAGCGAAGAAGACCTGGGAGAGGAGGAAATAGTCCAGCCGCCTGTCCAGGATACCCAACGACAACTGGTGACTGTGGATGTGGCCAAACACCGACACGGCCCCATTGGCGCCTTTTCCGTCTTATTTGACAAAGCACACACTCGGTTCAAAGATCTGCCCAAGCGGAAACAGAAGATACCGATGGAGTATTGAGCGTGCGGCCCTTTAAAGGATTTGACCACCCGGAACAGATCGTCCCAGTACCGGCAGAATTCTTCAGCGACCTGCTTCCGTTCATTACCGACCGGGCGGAATTGATGGTCACCCTGTACGCCCTGTGGATACACCACCAGGGAGGGGATAAACACCCCTTCTTTCGCAAAGAAGACATCATGCGCGACGAGAACTTCTTCGCAGCCTTGGGGGACGCGGAACGGACCCCGGAAGAGGCCCTTCACGACGGCCTGGTACAATCTGTGGCACGGGGTACCCTATTGCACGTGCGGGCCCAGGCCACAGAAGGAGGACGAGAGGAAGACTGGTACTGCCTGAACACTCCCGACAACCGGGAACGAGTGGATATGCTCGCGGACGGCTACAAAACCCACGTTGGAGCATGGGCCTGGAGCGCGGGCGAACCCGAGTACCGAATTCGCAAAGTTCGGCCCAACATCTTCACCTTGTACGAACAGAACATCGGCCTACTCCAGCCAATCATCGTGGACGAACTGCGAGAGGCAGAACGTACCTATCCGCCCGACTGGATCGAGGAAGCATTCCACATAGCAGCGCAACACAACGTTCGTAATTGGAAATACGTGCGGGCCATTCTGGAACGGTGGGCTCGCGAGGGGCGAGGACATGGAAAAAATCGGTGACGTTATCAAACGAATCCAAGACAACATCGAACGGTCAGAGCAAAACACGGCAGCGGCTGAAGAACCGAACACCTCTGCATCCGCAGACGTGTGTCCCATCTGCGGGGGCGTGGGGTATTACCTGCTGGACGTTCCCGTAGGCCATCCCGACTTTGGCCGCCCCATCCCCTGCGTGTGCCAGCGAGAAGAATGGCAACGACGGCGCCTTCGCCGTTTGCAGAACATCAGCCAATTGGACGCGCTACAGGACAAGACCTTCGAAACCTTCTCCCTGCGGGAAGGGGAAATCGCTCCCCACGAATCCGCCAGCCTGGAAGCGGCCCGGGAAGCAGCACGAGCATTTGCCCACCAGCCAGAGGGATGGCTTTTACTCATCGGCGGGTTGGGCTGCGGAAAAACCCACCTGGCCGCGGCCATCGCCAATGAACGTCTGCGCCGCGGGGAACCTGTGCTCTTCGTTGTGGTCCCCGACCTGTTGGACCACCTCCGTGCCACCTTTCACCCTAAAACATCGGTGACCTATGACGAACGGTTCGAAGAAATCCGCACCGCGGCCGTGCTCATTTTAGACGACCTGGGAGCCGAAAGTTCTACATCCTGGGCACAGGAGAAACTCTACCAGTTAATCAACTTCCGGTACAACAAACGCCTGCCCACCGTGTTCACCACCAACCTCCGGTTGGAGCAAATTGAACCCCGCATCCGCTCTCGGCTTCTGGATCACACCCTGACGCATATCGTACACATCCACGCGCCAGACTACCGGGTCAAAGAACGGGTCCGCGAAGGCCAGGAACTCAACATGCTCCCCTACCTCAAGGAAATGACCTTTGCCACCTGGGACGACAGGCAGGGAGAACTCACACGGCGCCAGGCATATCACCTGGAAGGCATCGTAAACATCGCGAAGGCCTACGCGGAAGAACCCAGCAACTGGCTCCTCATCACGGGCCCATCCGGCACAGGCAAAACCCACCTGGCCGCGGCCATCGCTAACGAACGGGCCCGACGCGGCGAAGATGTGCTCTTTGTAGTCGTTCCGGACCTGCTGGACTACCTGCGCGCAGCCTTCAGCCCCGAGAGCACCATCTCCTACGACCGACGTTTTGACGAAGTCAAAACCGTCTCCCTGCTAGTGCTGGACGACCTGGGCACAGAAAGCGCCACCCCGTGGGCGCGGGAAAAACTCTACCAACTTCTCAACTTCCGTTACAACGCCCACCTGCCCACCATAATCACCATGGCCACTCCCATTGAAGACCTGGACGAACGCATCCAAACGCGCATCCTGGACCATCGGCGCTGTACACACCTGACCTTAGACATCCCCGCGTACCAGGCCGATCCCGACCGCAAGCGCACACGGAGGCGAAAGCGAACGTGAGCACCCCCACATGGTCCAACCACCACAACGGCCGCTGGCCCACATACCTCCGCCTCATCGCGCTGGCCCTTGGGGTCCTCCTGTGGGGAATGCCTGCACACACGCACGCGCGCCCCGCTCACACAGCCGTGGTCACACGGTTTGAAGGGCGGGTAGAGGGCGACCACATCCTCCTGACCTGGGAAACAGAAAGTGAACCGGATAACGTAGGCTTCGACATCATGCGCAGCGAAGACGGGGGCACCACCTACGTCCAAATCCACTTCGAGCCGGCTCAGGGAGATCTCCAACGGGGAGCAACCTACACCTTCGCGGACAGGGAAGTAGAACCCAATCGCACGTACACCTACCTCCTCATAGACATCGATGTCCTGGGGCATCGCCACCCCCATGGGCCCATCACCGTTCACATGCCCCCTCCTACTCCCACCCCCACCCCAACCCCCACCTGGACTCCCATACCCGCGCCAACGAACACCCCCACCCCGACCCCCACTCGTCCCCTACTCCCCACAGTAACCCCTACACCTATTCGCACCCCCACCTGGACACCCACCCCCACACGCACTCCCACGCCCACATGTACGCCTACACGAACCCCAACACCCACATGGACTCCCACAGCCACGCCCACGTGGACATACACCCCCACATTTACCCCAATCCCCATCCTGCACGTCGCGACTCCCACGCCTACGCCAACACCCATTCCCCCATTTGTGCCCACACCCACATGGACACCCTGGCCCACGCCTGCCACCACCCCCACCTGGACCCCAAGCGCCTCCTCGGGAGGAACATCGCCACTCCCCACCCCCACATCAGTGTCCACGGTGCCCCGATCCCCGGCGACCGCAACACCCCACGTGGCATCACCCCTTCCCTCGCCCACACCCGCGGCGTATACCGCAAAAAGCACTCCCACCACTCAATCCGTCTCCCCGCTTCCCTCACCGCAGCGGGAAACCACCACAGGAGAAGGGGAAAGCCCATCCTCAAAAACCTCTACCGCGGAAAACCGAAGCGGCCTCTGGCTACTCCTTATCGCTCTGGGAGCAGGTGGCATAAGTGTGTTGATTATCGGGGGCTTAATCCTCACTCTATTTCTGACAAAGCGGCGAAAGTAAAAATTACCCCTTACCAGCCCAGAATTCCAGAGCGCGTATTAACGTAGACCCTGTCATTTTCCCTTTGGGATAAACACTCGACTCCTGGTATAATACACAGGGAGTACACCTGTTGAACCAACCTCATGGTCTGTGGATAGTAAACGCGCGAGGGGTGGCACATGAAGGACACACAAGAAATGGCAGCCGCTTTGAGTAAGCGCCTGCGAGAACTGCGGGAGCAAAGAGGATGGAGCATTAGCACGTTAGCGTCGCTGTCCGGTGTCAGTGTCTCCCAACTTTATCGATTGGAGAAAGGAGAACGCCCTCGAGTTGCAGCCGTTACCCTGGCCCGCATCGCACAGGCGCTGGAAACATCTGTGGACTACCTTCTGGGATTAACAGATAATTCCAAGCCGCAAACATAACAAAACGCCGCAGAGGGAACCCTCTGCGGCGTTTTTCCCACCTCTCGTCGAACTAACCCAACAACTGCTTCGCCCGGTTCACCACGTTCTCCACAGTGAAACCAAACTTCTCCATCAGGACCTTGTAAGGTGCTGACGCGCCAAAGGTTTCAATACCCATCACATCGCCTTGGGTTCCCACGTACTTCTCCCATCCCAGGGGAACCGCAGCCTCAATCGCCAACCGCTTGGTTACCTTCGGTGGTAAGACCGAAGTCTTATACGCGTCCGGCTGACGCTCAAAGATCTCCCACGAAGGCATGGCCACCACACGGGTGGGAATACCCTCCTTCTGCAAGATCTCCCACGCCTCCACGGCCAAGTGCACTTCCGAGCCGGTGGCCAGGAGGATGAGTTCAGGCGTGCCACCGTGGGCTTCGGCCAGAACATACGCGCCCCGGTGCAGGCCTGACGCGGGGGCCAACCGCGACCGGTCCAGGACAGGTATTCCCTGGCGCGTGAGGAGCAAAGCAATCGGCCCTTCCTCCCGGTGCGTGAGGGCATACCGCCACGCTTCCGCGACCTCATTCGCATCTGACGGACGAATCACCGTCAGGTTGGGAATCGCCCTTAACGCGGGGAGGTGCTCAACCGGCTGATGCGTGGGTCCATCCTCACCTATCCACAAACTGTCGTGGGTGAAAATGAACAGAGTCGGGATCTTCATCAGGGCGGCCAAGCGCAGGGCCGGCCGCAAGTAGTCGGAGAAGACCAGAAAAGTGCCACCGTACACAAACAACCCGCGGTGAAGTGTCATCCCGTTAAGTGCTGCCGCCATCGCGTGCTCCCGCACACCAAAGTGGATGTTCCGCGCGGCCGGCTGTTCTCGGCTCAAATCTCCGCCGCCTTTAATGTACGTGTTGTTGGAGGGGGTCAAGTCCGCTGAACCGCCAACCAGGTTGGGTACTCGAGCCGCAATGGCGTTCAACACCGCGCCCGAGGCTTTTCGGGTCGCAATGTTCGCGCCGGTTTCAAAGGTGGGAATCTCTGCATCCCAGCCGGCCGGGAGTTCCCCAGCCATAAATCGCTGGAACTCCGCAGCCAGGTCAGGATATTCCGCCCGATAGCGTTCAAACATATCCTGCCATGCTTGCTCCCACTGAGCCCCGCGTTCCACTGCCTGACGCATGTGCGTGTATACCTCATCCGGCACGTAGAACGTCTTGTCCGGAGGCAAGCCCAGACGCTCCTTGGTCAGTCGTACCTCTTCCTCCCCCAACGGAGCGCCATGGGACGCGGCCGTATCCTGCTTGTGAGGACTCCCGTAGGCAATATGGGTCCGGGCCATAATTAACGAAGGGCGACGAGTTTCCTGGCGGGCATTCTCAATGGCCTGCGCCAACGCGCTCCGGTCGTGCCCGTCCACTCGCTGCACATGCCAGCCGTAGGCCGCGAAACGTTGCGCCACATCATCACTGTACGCGAGGTCTGTGGGACCATCAATGCTGATGTGGTTATCATCGTACAGGTAAATAAGACGCCCCAGGCCCAGGTGTCCAGCCAGGGACGCGGCTTCGTGGGAAATGCCCTCCATCAAATCGCCATCACTCACAATGGCATAGATGTAATGGTCAACAATGGGGAAGCCGGGTCGGTTAAAGTAGTGGCTCAACCACCGCTCCGCAATAGCCATCCCCACGCCCGTGGCAAACCCCTGCCCCAGGGGACCAGTGGTCATCTCCACCCCCATATCGGGGTCGTACTCCGGATGGCCTGGCGTCTTGCTCCCCCATTGGCGAAACTGCTGCAAATCCTCCATGCTCACATCATATCCGGTCAAGTGCAGTAACGCGTACAGCAACATGGACCCGTGACCGGCTGAGAGAATGAAACGGTCCCGGTCCACCCAACGAGGGTTACGGGGATTGTGCTTCAAGAAACGGGTCCACAACACATATGCCATATCCGCCGCGCCCATGGGCATCCCCGGATGTCCGGAGTTCGCCTTTTGCACGGCGTCCATCACCAAACCGCGAATCACGTTAACCGTCAGTTGTTCAATATCCATCATAACCCTCCCTTGAACTAGGGCTTTCCATGAGGTATATCCACCTGCATAGTGTCAAACGCGAAAGCAACATCCCACCCTTCAGTGTCGTGTAAGTAACGGGCAATGCGTTGCAAATCCTCCACACTGTTGCCCGCGGGCTCCTCAATATGCGTGAAAATCAAACGCCGAGGTCTTAGTTTACGCGCCATTTCCAGGGTCTGGCAAAATGTGGCTTCGAATTGCAACACCGGATTGTCCTGGTGGATGCGTCGTTCCCGGGTGAAAAAGTTGTACTCGAACACACCGGTGGGCAAAATCGCCAGATCACAGCCAGCCAAATCGGGCGGGGGATCCCAGCCGACCAGTTCATCCATCGCGATAAGCACCCGGGTATCCCCCTCCTCAATGAGGAACGCGTACACATATCCCACTTCCACGGGAATAGCGGTCACCCGCACACCGTTAATATCCACGGGCTCGCCATCCCGCATAACGCGGCGTTCCACCAAGCCCTGTGCTTCCATGTACTGAAAGTGCTCCTCCAACCCCAACCACGTTTGAAAATCCCGAGCCACCTGTTCTGGGAGGTAAATCGGGGTTTTGCGAGGACGTTTGGGCCAGCCTCGCCAATCCATGTTCATGGTCTCCCACACGCGACGGCCCATGGTGTGATCCGGGTGCCAGTGAGAGTACAGCCCCGCGGCAATGTGGTCAATGCCAGCCCGGTTGAGTTGAACGCGAATCTCTTCCGGGGTATCAATGAGAATGTCCGGCCCGTGGATGAAAATAGAAGGTCCCATGCGCGCGTGCGGAGGACCGTATTTGCGCGCACGTTCGCACAATTCGCAATGACACCCAGGCCGAGGTGTGGGAATAGCGCCCGCGGTGCCTAGAAATTCAATGCGCATGTTCACGCTCCTCGGGTTTTAGATGCGACAACGCGCACGAAATTGTGCAGAATGCGCAAACCAATACGATGACTCTTCTCCGGGTGAAACTGTACACCCCACACGTTGTCCCTGTGTACAACCGAAGGATACCGGATGCCGTACTCTGTCCACGCCACCACATCATCAGCGTCCTGGGCATCACAGTAATAAGAATGGACGAAATAAGCGTACGCGGCGTTGGGTATGCCCTGGAGCAAAGGGTCGGATCCATCGTGATGGAGTTGATTCCACCCAATTTGGGGTACTCGCAAGTCCACCTCAAAGCGACGAACCGTTCCCCGGAACACCCCCAGACCAGGCCACCGTCCCATCTCCTCACTCTCTTCAAAAAGCATTTGCATGCCCACACAGATACCCAAGAGAGGAGTTCCCTGGTCGATAACGCGCATCACCACATCCTGCAAGCGAAAGCGTTGCAGGTTAGTGATGCACGCGCCAAACGCGCCCACCCCGGGCAGGAGCACGCCATCCGCGCGCAGAATAGTATCCCGGTCCGCGGTGACCACCACCTGCTGACCCGTGCCTTCGGCCGCGCGCGTCAACGCCTTCTCCACACTGCGAATGTTGCCCACCTGGTAGTTCACAATAGCAATCATAGGCCCTCTCACCCCAAAACATCATCAGCACAAGCACCCAGCCTCGACCACTGGAACTCACGCCTTGCCGCGCCGTGCCTGTGCCAAGCGAATACGCTGTCGTTCCTCTGCTGCTTCCCAGCGTCGTTTCTCCTCCTCCGTCTCAACAATCAGAGGCGGCACCGGACGGGGGCGCCCCTGCTCGTCCAAAGCCACGTAGACCGCGTACGCGGAATTAGTGTGTGTTCGCTCGCCGGTCATCGGATCCTCGGCTTCAACCCGAATGCCCACCTCCATTGAAGTGCGTCCCACCCAGTTTACCATGGCCTTGACAATCACCAGGTTACCCACGTAAATGGGCTCGAGGAACGTCATAGAATCCAGGCGCACAGTCACCACGGGACTCCCCGCGTGGCGCATCGCGGCCAACCCGCCTGCCTCATCCACCATCTTCAATATCTCACCCCCGTGTACGATACCCAATGGGTTCGCGTCCGACGGGTTCATAAGCCGGGACAATATAGTGCTGGATTCTCCAGGGCGTTTCCCTTGCTGTTGTGTGCTCATACCTCTTCCCTCCGATTAGCGACATACCCCTTCCCACATCGTTCCCCTATCTTCGCCCACCCAAGTGCGCACGGGCAAATTTTCAACGTGATCAGTATAGCGATACATCCCCGTTCTCACGCGAGAAGGTCGCTCCCCCCCTTTAACCCAAGAACCGGACACAGTGTGGTAATCTGGCACGATTTCTCCCACTTCCCAACGACTGGTGGGCGAGAAATTCTCACCAGGATACGCATCATGTTGTCCCAAAACACGACCGTTCGCGTCCAACAAGTGGACAAAGGACTTAACGTCCTCTGCTGGCGAATCCACCGCGAACCAGTACACCACCACAGACCACACATCTCGGGTAGGAGATGCTGTGTTGTACCAAGCGCAGCCTAGAAACGCCATCTCCTCACGGGATCCCACGGCCAGCCACGCGTGTTGCGGTTCCACGCACGTGGGGGCACGGTGATTTTGCCAGGACCACAGCCCCACAAACACCAGCACCAGGGCCAGGGGAACCATCAACGCATAGTACGCCCGTTGGCGCCACAGCGCGACAACGCCCCAGGCCAGAGCCACGCCCGCGAGCGCCCATCCCCACTGACGAGGCGCGGTAGAGCCGAAGAATATCTCCACGCGATGGTGGCCTGCGGGAACAGGTACTGTGATCAGCCCCAGATTCGGAGATGGACGCACAGGCACCTTCTGCCCATCCACCCGAGCATGCCAGCCAGGAAACCAAAATTGATGCCACCGAACAAATGTAGCATCCGACGCCTCCACATCCAGAACAAAGCGGGTGGGGCAAACACGCAACAACGTAACTCGGTTCGGTCGTGTGTACGGTTCAACCACCCAGGGAGAATCCGGCGCGCGCGGCAGCCAGAACTCCTCACGGGGAACCCGCACTGTTGTGGGCAGATATTCCATCAACCAGGGATCCCCGTGCTCGCGAGCGAACAGTCCGTTGATGTAGTCATACTGGGCCATTCCCCAGAAGGAAAGATCAGCCTCCTGGACCACGCGACCATCGGGCCAGGCCAAACGCTCCCGAGGTAAGTGGGGCATTGTCAAAAGGGCAAGCACCACGACAAAACCCAAGCCGGTAGCGTAGACAATGGGCAAGCGTGTGCGCGGCGGCAGGCGAGTCCACAGAGGTGACAATCCCAAATCCACCACAGGGGCCACAAAGAGGGCCGCTGTTATCGAGACCACAGTCTGCAAACGCCACGGAAATTGGAGAAATGCAAGAGCGTGAACGTGCTTCCACAAAAACGCGCTGGGAGCCAGCATCAAAAACAGAGCCAGAACCAACAACACTCCCGCGGTGCCCAACATGGATCGTTGGTCGGCGGTCAAACGAACGCGCCATCGCCCCGCCAAGACCATGCCGCATCCCACAATGAGAACAGACCACCCTGCCAGAGGATGCTCAAAAGGCACCCCCTGATACGGATAGTACCGGTAGACAACATAAGGGGAGAGCAGAGACCTCCAGGAAGCCAGTTGGCTCACCTGCTGGGTCACATATCGCCCCACCTGGCCGGCCCGAATCCAGGACACCTCGGCCAGAGCAGGAAGCCAGTAAAACGCGGATACACCCACCGCAAACACAAACGACAACATCACAACCCATATGTACGGCTTCCGCTGGTGCAGACCATACCCCCTGGCCAGGGCGTAGAGAAATGCGACCGGAAAGAAGAGAAACGCGGACAGGTTGTGAGTGAGCAAAAGTGCCAGGAGAAACACGGAGAGCCTCACATCAAAGCGAAGGCCCCATGCCTTGAAATCCCCTGCCCCCCGGCCGCGTGCCGCATCCTCCCGGGAACGTTCAATCCCCCACAGCACCCACGGCATAAACGCCTGGGCCCAATGCTCTGCCAGGGCCCCACGGACGTACGCGTTCGCCAGGTGATAGGGCAATAACGTGTACATTACAGCCACCCAGACCGCGGCCTCGCGTGACCAATGGGTACGCGCCCACGCGTAAGCGCCCAGCGCAGCCAGGAGGAAGGAAAGGGCAAAGCTGCCCTTCATGGCCAGAATGTAGGAACTGCCTAACCAATGGAACACCAGGGTAAGGTAATACGTGAGGGGCGCGTAGAAGTTCAGGACAGGGTAACCGTAGAAGAAGCCTAAATCGGGTAACCAGCGAGCGTACAGAACTCCCCCGCGCAGCACAATGCTCAAGTCCACAACGCGGAAGAGATGGTGAAACATATCATGGGCAGCCCACAGTCCGGGCCGCGACAAAGGCCACAACACCACCCCCAGGAGAAGGACGAGAGAGGCGATAACCCCCTTTCGGCTCACACCAGCATCCCCTTTGTGGAAGGAATGCCCTCCCGTCGCGGGTCCAACCGAGTCGCCGCATCCAGCGCGCGCGCCAGGGCTTTGAACAATGCCTCGGCCTGGTGGTGGTCGTTACGCCCGTACAGCACAACCGCGTGAAGATTCATGCGAGCGTGAATCGCGAGGGTCTCGAAAATGTGGAAGATGAGATCCGTACTCAGGCCGCCAACCCGTGGTGTGTGCCATTCAGCCTGGAACACCGCATAAGGACGTCCCCCTAAATCCACCACCACGCGAGCCAGGGATTCATCCATGGGCACATACGCGTGGCCAGTACGCACAATGCCCGAGCGGTCTCCCAGGGCCTGGTGAATTGCTTCGCCCACACAAATGGCGACATCCTCCACCGTGTGGTGCTCGTCCACCTCCAAATCCCCCTTCGCGTCAATGGTCAGATCAAACAGACCGTGGGACGCGAACAAAGTCCACATGTGGTCGTAGAAGCCGATTCCCGTGTGAACCTTGGCCAGACCAGAGCCATCCAGGTCCAAGCGAACTTGCACACGCGTCTCACGGGTCTCCCTGGTGATTTCACCCACTCGGGCCACTGTTCCCCCTTCTCCTGGGTAAGGTATCACGCGGTGGGCCAACTCAGAACTCACCCATCAAGCCCTGAGGCCGCAGGATGACGATAATCAAGTACAACGCGTACACAGGAATGTCCTTAATGGCCGGGTTCAGGTAAAAGCCGGACAAGGACTGAACCAACCCAATGATGATGCCCGCGATAAATGCTCCCTCCACACTTCCAAACCCGCCCAGGGCCACTGTCACAAAAGCGATGAGACCGAAGACAGCACCGACTTCAGGGTAAATGTAGAAGAAGTTCGCCAACAGAGCACCAGCAATACCCAAAGAGCCTGCTCCAATCGCCCACGTCCAGGAGAACATCCGCTCTGGGTTAATGCCCATTAGACTGGCGGCTTCCCGATCCTCCGCGGTCGCGCGCAAGCCACGACCTACTTCTGTTCGGTACACAATCCACGCTACCAACGCGGTGCCCAGGACAGAGCCTATGCCCGCGATCAACTGGGGTAACCCGATGTACACCCCTGCAATTTGAACGCTGCCCGAAATAAGAGGGTCGGGGATGGCCCGGTAATCCGGGCTCCAAATGAATTGAGCCATACCGCGCATGAAAATCATCAGCCCAAAGGTCACAAATATCTGGGCCAGGAAAGTGGCTTTTAACACAGGTCGAATAATTACCTTGTGGACGAGCACACCAAACAACGCCAATGCGACCGTCACCAACGGCAAGGAGAATATGGGGTCCAGGTGCAAAAACGCGTACAGCGTGAACACGAGGTACATCGCAAGCATGAGGAAATCGCCATGGGAAAAGTTGACAATCTCCACCACTCCCCAAATCAGGGTCAATCCCAGCGCCACCAACGAATACACTAAACCGATGAGAATACCACTGGCAAGGACTTGTGCAATGGCCGTCATGGTCTTCGTTCCCTGGTCCAAGAATAATGTGGAGGGCTGCAGGTACACCCACAGCCCTCCTTATTGTAGCACACTTTGAGATTACCGCTGATCCCAGGCAGGGAAGGGTACAACCACATCGGCAGCAGCCAGGTCAAAGGGCCACACCGTTGTGTACTTACCGTTCAACACCTGAACGGTAATACCGCTGCCCAATACGTTCTGCCCAGTTTCGTCAAACTTAATGCCCTTCCACGGCACAATGAGTTGATCGCCAGGGATGTTTGTCTCCTGCAGGGCTTTGCGGATGGCTTCGGGCTTGGTAGACCCTGCGCGATTAATAGCGTCAGCCAGCACGAGCATTCCGGTGAACGCTCGCGCGGAGTTTCCGTTCATATCCTTGCCGTACTTCTCGTGGTACATATCGTTTACCTGCTTGATAATGGGTTTGGACTTGGCCAGGTCCAGAGCCCACACTTCACGGCTCATAATGTACTCCCCATCCTTGCCCAGACTGTCCAGGAAACCGCTGGCAATGAAGCCGGCATCATTGGCCCAAATGACCTTGGGGGCAACTCCAAATTGCTTGAACGTCTTCATGTACAGGATCGCGTCGGACACGTAGGAGACGAAAATGACCGCATCCGGGTTCGCGGCCTTAATCTTCTGAGTCTCCGAACTCACATCCTGTGTCTTGCGGGAGTAGGAGATGTCCGCCACGATCTGGAAGCCGTACTTCTCAGCAAAAGTCTTCGCCCGTGCCGCGAAGCCCTTGCCAAAGTCCGTGTTCTCGTACACCAGGGCCACAGTTTGAATGCCCGCCCCCTTCTGGTCGTTCAGGTCCTTGAAGAATTGGAACGCGTTCTCCGCGAACGTGCCATCGTGAGGTGTTGTGCGGAAGAACCACTTGAACCCACGCTCGGTCAGGGTCGGATTCGTGGATTCAGGGTTGAGGAAAGGAATGCCAGCCTGCTCCGCGGCTTGCGATGCGGTCTTGGTCACAGAACTGTTGTAAGACCCAATGAGCGCGACCACCTTCTCCTGGGTGATGAGACGCTCGGCCTCGGCCTTGCCCTTGTCAGGCTTGCCCTCATGGTCCGCGAACACCACTTCGACCTGCTTCCCCCCGAGAATGCCCTTGCTCTTGGCCAGGGGCAAATTCAACTCGGGATGCTCGTTGTTGATAATCTCCAAGGCCAACTCAACCCCCTGTTTCAGATCCTGGCCTGTGGTTGCCAGTCCACCGGACAGAGGGTAGACCGCTCCGATTTTCACCGTCTTACCGCCACCACCGCCGCCAGCACACGCGGCCAGAAACAAACTCACAATAAGAACAACAACCAGTCCGAGATTTAACTTTTTCATGGCTCTCCTCCTCTTCGTGTAAAATTCATGGGGGAATCTCATACTACAACTACGCTACACATCCCTTCACAACTCTCATGGTGGCGTGACCCAAAAGGCTAATGCATAGCAGGAGTTCTCGAAACTGTAACCTGTAGATGCACACAAGGCATTTCAAAATGCAAAGGGGATACAGGCGTTTTCTATTCTAGGAAGATGAGTCTGTAGGGTCAAATTTGCCAAAAGGCCATGGGCACCGTCAGGAAACGCCACTTGCCCCTCATCAAAATCGTGGGGCCGTGCGCGGCAGGAAAAACAACGCTAACGAACCGACTTCGAGCAGCCGGGTACAACGCGCGCCAAATCGCGCAGGAACACTCTCACGTGCCAGACATGTGGCAGCGCATTCATCCCCCTGATATTCTCATCTACCTCGATGCAAGCGACACCACCATCCTCCGTCGCCGCCCCAGCCAGACCCTGGCCGTTACCCTGCCCAAACAACGTGAGCGCCTGGCGCACGCGCGGGCCCACGCGGACCTTATCGTCATCACCGATGATCTCACACCGGAGGAAGTGTACCAACAAGTCGTGGCCTTTTTGGAAGCGAAGGGCGTGCCCAAAGGCCCTCCCCTCCCACCTCAGCAAAGTGGACACCTGCAACGTCCCTGATGGGGCTCACGTCTTCACCACTAACACCGGACAGTGAGCGAACTCCAACACCCGTTCGGTCACCGAACCGATGAGAATACGGCGCGGGCCCCGTTGCCCCACATGACCAATGACAATGAGATCCACCCCTTCCTTGGCTGCCAGGTCCACAATTTCCTTGTAGGGCTCACCCTCCAACAAACGCTTTTCCACGGTTACATTGTACTGGCGCGCCAGATCCTCCAGGTAATCCAGGTACCGCCACCCACTCTCTCGCATTTCCCCACGCACATCTGCCTGTTCCCGTTCGCTGAACCGAACCAGATTCACCAACGCGACAACATCCACCACGTACACAACTGTCACTCGGGAATTGCACATCCTGGCCAGCCGGAAGGCCAATTCCGCCGCGTGGACAGACGCGTCCGAACCGTCCGTGGGAATCAGGATGTGTTTAAAAATGCACTCAATCATGGCCTTCCTCCCTGGATTCCCGCATGGCCTTCACCTTTTTGGCTTGCACAAATGCTTCTCGTTCCTGTTCTTCTAACACCGTGGTGATGTAGTGATCTGTTGCCTCGTACTGCGGGATAAGTACATGATCCAGCGCGTTAACCCGGCGTTGCGTCTTCTTCAGTTCCGCGGCCAAGCGCCAGACCGTGGTCACCGTCTCCGCGAGTTGGCCCAAAATGTCCAGAACCTCCAACCAGCGCGTGCGAGCCTCGTCCACCAGCACCGAGGTGTCTCCGGGGCTATAAGGCACAGCCACAGGGGTAACCTCCACGTGCACAATGGGCACCCCTACCCCCATGACACTTCGTTGAGTCACCTGGGTGGACACCTCCGCGGTACGGGCCAGGGAAATCCACGCCATTCGGTGAAGTCCCATGTGCACCTGGGACTCCTCCAAGGCTTGATACGCGGCGCGAAAACGCTCCCACGCTTCTGCCTCCACATGCTCCGCATCACGAACCATCTCCATTAACTCGCGGAGCAGGATCTCCCGCTTATGTTCCAGCAGTTCGTACCCCTCGCGCAGTTGCTTCAACTCCTCCCGCAAGCGCAACAGAGTACTGCGCGTGGGGGATACGGACAGCACGTCAGCCATAACCTTCCCCTCTCCCCAAATCTACGAAGCCACCTCACCCGCTGTGGTCCAACTTGCCTTGATAATGTTCCTTCAACTCCTCTTCGGACACACGAGTCAATTCGCTGGCCGGTAAAATGGAGAGCACCTCCCACCCCAGGTCCAGAGTCTGCTCGATGCTCCGATTTTCGTCCTGGGCCTGTCGGACAAACCGCTGTTCAAAGGCCCGACCAAACTCCAGGTACGCTTTATCCACCGTGGATAACTCCTCCTCGCCGATGATGGCCGCGAGGGAACGCACTTGTTGCACGTGAGCGTATGCCGCGTATAACTGGTTCGCCAGATGAGGATGATCCGCTCGTGTACGCCCTTCCCCAATACCGTCTTTCATCAGTCGGGATAGACTGGGCAACACATTGATGGGAGGATAAATGCCCTGTCGGTACAAATCTCGACTCAGCACGATTTGCCCTTCTGTAATGTATCCTGTTAAGTCAGGGATGGGATGTGTAATATCGTCATTGGGCATGGTAAGGATGGGCATTTGGGTCACCGAACCCTTGCCCCCCTGGACTCGACCACAGCGTTCGTACATGGAGGCCAAATCGCTGTAGAGATAACCCGGATACCCCTTGCGGCTGGGCACTTCGTTGCGACGGCTGGAAAGTTCTCGCAACGCTTCCGCGTAGTTGGTCATATCCGTCAGGATAACGAGTACATGATACCCGTGAGCAAAGGCCAGGAATTCGGCCAACGTGAGCGCGACCCGAGGTGTGATAATGCGTTCCATGGGGGGATCATCAGCCAGGTTGAGAAAAAGCGCGGCTTGGTGAAGGGCGCCGCTTTCGGTCAACTCCTTGCGGAAAAAGTTGGCCGTGTCATAGGAGACGCCCATCGCTGCAAACACAATGGCAAAATCTCCCTCACCTTCCGCTATTTTCGCCTGACGGGCGATTTGCGCGGCCAGGGCATTATGGGGCAAGCCACTCCCTGAAAAGATGGGCAATTTCTGTCCTCGCACCAGTGTGTTCATCCCGTCAATGGCGGAGATCCCCGTCTGGATGAAATCCTGAGGATACGCGCGCGCAGCCGGGTTCAGAGCCGCGCCGTGTACATCCAACCGCTCCTCTGGCAAGGGATCAGGCAGGCCATCGCGCGGACGGCCTAAACCGTCAAAAGTGCGACCTAACATCTCCCGGGCCACGGGCACATGCAAGGGACGCCCTAAAAACCGCACCCGCACATCTTGTAAGCGCAACCCAGCGCTCTCCCCCCACAGTTCCACTACAGCCCGCGATTCATCCACTTCTAAAACCTGTCCCAACCGCGGTTCCCCGTGGGGCGTTAAGACCTCCACAACTTCGCCGTAGGCCGCATCTGCCGCGCCTTCCACAAAGAGCAAAGGACCCTCCAACCGATCCGCACCCAGGTACTCACGGATGGGGATGATGTGCGGTGATGTTTTGGACTGGGTCGCGTTCTCTGCCATTTACATTGCCTCCTGCATCCGGGTGGGACGAGACGAGGTGGCCAGTTGCTTGATGGCCTGAATCACCTCCTGTTCGGCCTGATGAATGCGTTCCACCTGGTCATTAGGAACCTCTTCCTTCAGACGGATAAGACGCGGCATGTCCACAGCACGCCGCAACTGAACAACTGGTACGCCCGCGTGAAGCGCGTCCTGACCTACTTCGTACACGCGCAAGAACAGGCGCAAAAGCGCCACCTGCTTTTGGGGCACGGTGTACGCGTCCACAGGGTGGAGCGCGTTCTGCTGCAAAAAGCCTTCCTTCAATAGCCGCGCCACATCCAGCGTCCAACGCTGGTGGTCTGGCAGCGCATCAGGACCCACAAGCTTGACAACTTGCTGGAGTTTAGCCTCCTCCTGGAGAATTTGCATGGCTGTCTGCCGCAGGTGATACCAGTCCGGGTCCACTTCTTCCCGCCACCACCGGGCTACATCGTCCACGTAGAAACTGTAACTGGTTAACCAATTGATCGCGGGGAAGTGGCGCGCATGGGCGAGTTCCCGGTCCAGAGCCCAGAAAACCCGGGTGAAACGTTGAGTGTGCTGGGTGACAGGCTCGGAGAAATCCCCGCCAGGAGGGGATACCGCGCCGATAAGAGTGACAGACCCTTCCTCCCCACTTAAAGTGATACCCCGTCCGGCACGCTCGTAAAACGCGGCCAGGCGTGAAGGCAAGTAGGCGGGGAATCCCTCCTCCGCGGGCATCTCTTCCAGCCGGCCGGAGATTTCCCGCAATGCTTCGGCCCAACGGGATGTGGAATCAGCCATTAATGCCACATGGTATCCCTGGTCCCGATAGTATTCCGCGATAGTGACACCCATGTAGATACTGGCCTCCCGGGCCGCGACCGGCATGTTGGAGGTGTTGGCAATAAGCACGGTGCGCTCCATAAGAGGCCGTCCAGTCCATGGATCAACCAGTTGAGGGAATTCCTCCAAGACCTGGGTCATTTCATTGCCCCGTTCCCCACACCCCACGTAGACAATAACCTGCGCGTTGGACCACTTGGCCAGGCTGTGCTGGGTCATGGTCTTTCCACTGCCAAAGGGCCCGGGAATACACGCGGTTCCTCCCTTGGCTATGGGGAAGAAGGTGTCCAGAACTCGCTGCCCCGTAATCAGGGGAACGTTGGGATCCAACCGTTGACGCAAAGGCCGCGGCTGTCGTACAGGCCAGTACTGTACCATGCGCACAGGATGATCCTGCCCACGCTCATCCCGCACCACCGCGATGGTATCCTCCAAAGTGTAATCCCCTTCTGGCACCAGGCTCACCAAAGTGCCAGAAAGGGTCGGTGGAACCAGCACACGATGTTCAATAAGGTGAGTCTCAGGCACAGTGCCCAGGATCTCTCCCCCACGGACCGATTGTCCTTCTTGGGCTTTGGGTTGAAAGTGCCACGTCTTTTGCTTGTCCAGAGGCGAGGCAAAGACTCCCCGTTGAATGAAAATGCCGGTCTGTTCCCGCAGAACAGTAAGGGGACGTTGAATGCCGTCGAAAATCCCCCCAATAAGCCCTGGCCCCAAAGTGGCAGACAGGGGATGACCGGTACCGTACAGGGGAGCCCCCACCCGTAACCCCGATGTCTCCTCGTATACCTGGACTGTGGCCACGTCTTCGTCCAACGCGATGATTTCACCGGCCAAGCGTTCCTCCCCCACCCACACCTGCTCCAGCATGGCGACCGCGGTGGTTAAACGGGCGCGCACGACCGGACCACTAATCCAGATTAACTTCCCCACCACGCTCATGTTGGTTCCTCCAAAATGGCAAAAATCTCCTCACGCAGGATTTCCCAGGCCAGGGCCAACCGGGTAGGAAACGTGGCATCCACCTGCCGCCGCCCTTGCTGTTCCCGGGCAATCAGCCCTCCCCACGTGTCCGCAGGGGCGTTCCCTGGGGCCAGGGCGATCTCTTGCCCGAAATGGTCCATGGCCTTCTGGGACCAGCGGGCTAACCGCTCGCGCGTCAACAGGGCATGGCCGCGCGGGTCCGCAAAAAGAAGCAGGGGAACCGGCCCAAGGACGCGCAAAGCCAGGAAGGTCAAACGCTCCAGCACCGACGCGTAGGTGTCCACGTCCTCGGTCATGGCGCGCAGGTGGCGTTCCGCCTCTTGCCAGACCTGTCGGAGCAACGCGTCGCGGGCGCGCAAACGCTCCTGCTGTGCGGCCAGTTCCGCTTGAGCCAGGATGTGCCGCCGCTCCTGTTCTGCCTGGCGTCGCGCTTCGGCCAAAATTTCCTGGCGACGTTGTTCGGCCTGGGACCGGGCTTCCTCCAAAATGTGAGATGCTCGACGCCGGGCCTCCTCCTCTGTGGCCTGTATACGTTTATCCACCCGCTGCCGCACCGCGTCCAAAACCGCGTCCAGGTTGCCAATAACTTCGGGCACGTTAATCTCCTCCTAGGCGAATACCCAACGTTTGTTCAACCAGCGCGCGCACGCCAGTCCGGGGCTGTGTTTCCCCGCTGCCGGGAATTTCCACCACCAGAGGTTCCAGGCTGTGCAACTTCAGGTCGTCCACTTCAGCCCGTACTAGGGAGGCCACATCCGACGTAATGAGCACCAGACCCACGTCTGACGCGGCCATCCACCGCGCGAGCGCGGCCCGGACCTCGTCGGCGGTGTGCACGACTTCGCCCTCTACCCCCACCAGGGCAAACCCCTGAACCACGGATTCATCCCCGATGACTACTATGCGCATCGACCCTCCTGTTCACCGTCGTAGCAACATGAAGGAAATGATGAGCCCGTAAATGGCGACTCCCTCAGCCAACCCCACGAAAATCAGGGTGCGCCCCAGGGTTTCGGGCTTCTCAGTAATGGCCCCGATGGCGGCTGCTCCTGCAATTCCCACGCCAATCCCCGCGCCAATGGCCGCGAGGCCTGTGGCTAATCCCGCGCCAATGGCCAGGCTACCCAGATCCGTGCTCCCTTCCTGGACGAGGGGAGCAGCCCACGCGAGCGCGGGCCATCCCAACCAGGCCAGTAAAGCGAATCCCAAAGCGATTACCGCCAAAAATCCATCAAAAGCCAGCAGGCTGGTGACCAGCCCCCGCATCCGAGTGATGCGAGATCCAGCATTACGTCCCATGTCCGTTCGCATCTTGGCCTCCTTCACTTTCTTAACTCGGTAAACGCAAGGGGTGGAAGGGACGTCCCTCGCCCCGAAAGAACTTGCTGAAGAACTCGTAATACTCCAGACGCAACGTCTGAATACCCACAATCAACCCCTCGAACCCTACAATGACAATGGTACCTATCAGGACCACTAGCCAGTACCCCACACTGCCGGCCATGTGTGCGAGGAGGAAGATGACCTGGCTAAGCCCTGCATGGGCCACGGCAAACGCACCCAAACGGATAAAGGAAAGGCTGTTGCTAATATAACTGATCAAGGCCTCAAATAACTCAAAGAACGCCTGCACACTATACGTTCCCCACCCGGTGGACAATTTAAAACCTTCCCCACGAAGCCACCGCCCCAAGGGTTCGTGGAGGAACAACAATCCAGCCAGAAGGAGGATAACACTTCCCCACCCTGTCCAAGGTAGAGCGCGGCCACGAGCCGCACTGACTGCCCCACCCAACAACACCCAGTAGAGCAGCCATCCCACCAGACCATTTTTGTCCACAAGAAGACGCTCCCAATCCCGCTCTCGCCACGCGTTGAACGCGTTGAGGAGAAACCCCACGTTGAGTACGAATACCCCTGCGATAACCCCTAAGAGCAGAATTTGCCCCATCCCCTCCAGGGGACGAGTCCAAAGCGCAGGCAACAAGTGCTCGTACCCCAAAACACTTCCGTAGATGAAGCCGAACAGTGCCCCACTCACCCCTGCCGCTCCCACCAGTTGTGCCATTTCCTTTCCCAGCCATCCCCGACGGTGGGCGAACCATGCTGCCAGGAGCAGAAGGAGTCCATGCCCCACGTCCCCGAACATCATGCCGTACATGAAAAGAAAGGTTAGGGCTACGAGCGGTGTAGGGTTGATCTCGGTATACGAGGGCACACCAAAGGTGGTCACAATCTGGGCAAAGGGGCGCAACCACCTGGGCATGTGCAGAAAAGTGGGGACTTCCCGCAGCCGGTGTGGAGTGGGTTCACGCACCTCAATGGTGACCCGACCTTGGGTTATCTCCAGGATGGTTTGGGATAGGACGTCCACCTGGCTGGCCGGAACCCACCCGCTGATGAGGCGGAGGGAATCCCGACGGCCATATCGACTCATGGCTCGGGCTAACAACGCGTTGGCCTGGGCCCGGTGCCACATTTCGACCAGGGATTCCTCCCACTGCTCAATTAGACGCCGACGGTGTGCCTCATGCTCCTGCAATTGCCGATGCAGGTCTTCCAGGTGGGCTTGAACCTGGGCGATAGCCTCCTGAGGGGAACCGCGCACGTCTTCCGGCAATGAAATAGGAGTCCAAAACGCGCTGTGCAAGGCCCGGTCAAGGGTCTCTTTGTGCTCCCGCGGGGTCACCACCACAACAGCGACGTGGTCATCCACCTGGGCAATAGGCAAGATGGTAAAGGGGATGCGGAACAGGGAACGCTCTAATCGGGGAAGGTTCTCGTGCTGGAGGACGCCCAGCGCGATGTAAACGTGTTCCTGCTCTTGCAATGCTTCCACAGGGATGTCCAGCGGCGCTAAGATCTGCAAGTGTTTGAGAAGGGCCTGTCGGTGTTGAATGCGTTGTTCGGTCTCCGCGCGGGCTTTGGCCCAGGACCGAATGGCTTCCTCAATTGTGGTGCATAATGTGCACATGTGCTCCAGGTCTTTTCTGGGCGAGAGGTGATGCACCGGCCGGGGCCGAGGATGTAACTCCAGGAGGCGAAAAAGGTCCCCTAAACGACGGACCAACGCGCTGTATTCGCTGGCTAAACGTCCCCACTCCTCTTCAACTTCTTGCTGCCACCCCGAAGGCATTTCACTGTCGGAGAGTTCGATAACACCCAGTTGGGCCAGGGCGAGGGTGACGCTTTCCACGTCCTCGTCCAGAACCAGGATGTGCACTTCCCGCATGGGAGTTGGTGTCCACATGGTCCTCACCTTTGTTCAGTCCCCTTGTGAAGGTGGACCAGTTCTATTGCCTTATTAAAGCGGTCCGGATACGGGACGGAGCCCATCCCGCGTGGAGACCCGCCCATAAAGTGATTAAATCCCGCACTTCTGCCTCCACCAGATACGCATGTCCTAGCACCACGCCCAGGTGGAAGGGATATCCCTGTAGGGTGGCGCGGGCCAAACGGTAGGCGTATCGCAGAAGCATGCGCTCCAACATGGGCACCGCGCGGGGCTCGGACACCTGGCTCAATGGCCGCAGGTCCCCCAACCGATCCCCCCAGATTTGGCGTACCACGTCCACCAGGGGTATGCCCGTCGCGATTTTCTGGATGAGCGTTACGTCTACGCGCACTCCCCGATGCAGGGTGTAGTTAAGGATCTCCTCCGGACTGAGGTGAGCGTACACGCGAAACCGAAAGGCCCACAACACGTTCTGAGCGTCCACGAGCAGACCAATAAGCCGCCGTGCCTCGACCCCATCCCGGCCTCGCAACGCGTTGGCCAGGTTGCGCAGCCGCCGATAGTACGCCAAATCCAAAGCCACTTCCAGGACAAATACGTGACCTTTGCGGCGATACTCTCCAACGGCTCGCTGAAGAATGCTCTGGTACGGGGTGCCCGCCAGACGGTCTATTATGTCGGCCATGCTGTGAACTTCGGCCAGCGCGTCCCAAGGTACGCGACTCCCCTCCAAAGGTATCAGACGTTCTTTTATACGGTTTAAGGGAAGCCCCTGATCTACCGCGCGGAGAACGGCTTTCAGGTTGTGAATTTCAAAACGCCGCCAGTACCACTCCACTAAATCCCGTTGTCCTCCCTGCAGAAATACCAGGGGACGGCGAGTTTCCGCGGCTGCATGCCCCCACAGGAGGCGTTCTACGTGGTCCGGCGGTTGGGTGCTCACGTCACGCGGGAGCAGGGAGGCGTAGGGCGGAGTACGCTGTAGGAGGTCCAAATACGCGGTGGGGGTGGTCGCTTGCATCAGGTCTGCCCAGATGTGGCGGGGCAGGAGATGCGTCAACAGGGCACGAATGCGTGCGTTGATAGCAGCATAACGAGCAGCATCGGTCAGAAGGACCATGTTAAGCCTCGTGTGCAGTGACCCATTCCACCAGGCGTCGGACCGCGCGGGTGAAGTTGTGCTCCGCGCGGTGACGCAGTGTTTCGACCTCCTGTGCTTGGGATTCCTGAAGACGCCGGGCCTGCGCTTGCGCTTCTGCCCGCGCGTTCTCAATAATGGTCTGGGCTTCTCGGCGGGCGTTGGCCTCGGCTTCGGCTAGAATGCGCTGGGCCTGTTGTTGTGCCTCTTCGATAATCTGGCGAGCCCGCTCTTCGGCCTCGCGCATACGTTCCTGGGCCAGGCGTTCTTCTTCGAGGATGCGCTTTAATATCTCCTGTTGTACGGTCGACCCGGAATCGTCCGCCATGTCTTAACCCTTTCCCCACACCTTATTGTACGAACAAAGCAGCAAATGTAGCCAGGAACGCGATGACGCTGATGTAGCCGTTGACGGTGAAGAACGCGACGTTCACTTTGCTTAAGTCGTTGGGTTTGACCAGGGAGTGTTCATATGCTAGCAGGCCGGTGACCGCGATGAGCCCAGCCCAATACGGCCAACTGAGCCCTTCCACCAGGCCCACAGATAAGAGGCTCACCAGGGTGATCACGTGACATGCCTGGGCAATGCGCAGGGCGGCAGCAATGCCAAACCGAGCCGGCACGGAGTGTAATCCCTCGGCCCGGTCGAATTCCACATCTTGACACGCGTAAATCAGGTCGAAGCCTGCAATCCAAAACGTGACGGCCAGCCAGAGCAACCACGGGGTTGGGTGGTTCAGGTGACCTGTGATCGCGGCCCACGCGCCGGCAGCCGCCGCGCCATCGGTTATCCCTAACCACCAGTGGGTGAGCCAGGTAAACCGTTTGGTATAACTGTACCCTATCAGGGCTACCAAAGCCAGGGGAGCCAACTTAAAGACAAAGGGATTAAGTTGCCAGGCAGCAATCAGGAAGATAACAAAGGAGATACCCGCGGCCACCCACACTTGAGTGGGGGTGAGTTCTCCTCGCGGAAGGGGGCGATTGGCCGTGCGAGGATTGCGGGCATCGTACTCCAGGTCTGCCACGCGATTTACAGCCATCGCCAATGTACGCGCGGCCACCATGGCCACGGTAATCCACAGGAAGTCATGCCACGTTGGCCACCCGTGCGCTGCTAACACCATCCCTAAGTAAGCAAAGGGAAGGGCAAAGATTGTGTGTTCAAATTTGATAGCGTCTAGAAAAGTCCGCACACGCCGCATCGTCTCCACTCACTTCCTCATAAACAGGGTCTGTTGGCATTATAGTATCGAGCCCGTGGAATGCCAACTCGCCGTGTCCCCTGTAGAAAGTGACCCGGTGCCCCCCACGAGGGCCGATTTAGGGCTGAAGGCCCCGCGTTGCGATAGGGGAACCCACGGCGAAGAAGATCCGAGGGGAGTGAGAGTTCAACGTTCACAACGCCCAGTGACTCAATGATTGAGGTCATCTTAAGAGGTGGCCATTCCCCTTAATTTAAGGCGCGGTTTTCAGTTACTCACGGAGGAATTCCGTTCCCGTGTGGGGTATGATACAATGAAAAAGTAGGGAAATCCGATGTCAAACCGGCAAAGTCAACAATGGTGGGAGTCCATGAGAGACATAAGGCGTGTGTTCCGTTATCTCTGGCATCGTTCGTGGATTGCAGATGCGCGACGTAATCATGCTATTGAACATGCTACCATTCACTTGCTCAGTGGTCGATTGCCACACAAACAGATTGCCGGACGAAGTACACCTCACGGGTTCTACATTTACGGTGAGGTTCCAACAGACCTTCTAGAACAAACTGTGCGGGAAGCCATCTTCCGCTTGCAATCCGGCGAGAGACAACTTGCGATCCACCCCCATTGCGGCACGAACCTGGTCACCGCAAGCATCATGGCTGGAGTAGCAACGGTCCTGGCCTCAGCAGGACGCAAACGTCGTTGGTGGGATAAACTGCTGGCAGCACTGGTAGCCACAACTGTGGCCCTCACTGTGGCCCAACCTCTGGGCTACTGGGTTCAAGAACACATAACCACGGAATCATCTCTGGGGCGTACAGAATTGGTTCACATTCGACGTTTATCATCCATTAGGATACCCGTACACTTCGTCCGTATTGCCCATGACCTATGATTACATTACTGCACGGAGATGACGAATTTACTATCGCGGAACACGTGCGCGAGTTGCGTGCACGCGCGTTTGGTGATGCAGGTCTTGGGGATCTGAATGTAGTACGCCTGGATCCCCCACCTAACTTGAACCTGCTCCAAGACCACGCGAATACCATCCCCTTTTTGGGCGATACTCGTCTGGTCATTGTCCACGGATGGCTGGACGCGCTGGCAAAAGACCTGGCCAGGGGTAGCGTTCGCGCGCAAGAGATGGTCACCCACCTGGTGGAGTACTTGGCCACGCTTCCGGAGAGTACGCACCTGGTGTTCGTGGAAACCACCCCCATTTCCACCAAGCATCCGGTACTGAAAGCGATATCAGCCTGGGCAGAGGAGGGGAACGCGGAAATTCGGAGTTTCATCATGCCCCACCGTTCTCGAGATCGCCGTGAATTTGTGATGAAGTGGATCCGTTCACGGATGCGCTCCTACGGTGCGGAAATAGACCCCCAAGCGGTCCGGCTGTTAACGGAAGTGCTGGGCCATAATTTGCGCCTTCTGGATCAGGAGTTGCAGAAACTGCGAACCCATGTAGGGGAAAACGGTTATGTCACCCCGGACATTGTGCACGCGCTGGTACCGTATACGCGGGAGGCCAGTGTTTTTGAGATGATAGCCGCAATTGGCCAACGGAACGTTCGCCAGGCCATCCACCTCTTGCAACAGAATCTCTCTTCGGGCCAGCATCCTCTCCAGATCATGGCGCTCATCATTCGTCAATATCGGATTTACATGGGATTAAAGGACTTATCTGAGCAAGGGGTCAGGCCCGAGGAAATGGCTGCTGCCGTTGGTATTCCTGCGTGGACGGTAAGGCGCGACTTGAACGTAGCGCGACGTCTTTCCTGGCGGTATCTGGAGCGGGTTATGGAACACCTGTTAGACGTGGATGTGCAGATTAAGCAGGGGAAAATAGACCCTGACCTGGCGCTTCAGATTCTGGTCATTCAGTTAGCCGGATAAGATTCATGCGGAAGAACAGAGGGATTCCAATGTACTTAACCATTGGTCAAAGTGAGAACACTTGCGACGGATAGCGTGTACAAATGTTTCCTCCGTCTGACCTTCTACATAGACTAAAACTTTCTTCATAGAGCAGGGCGTCCTCCCAGCAGGTTTTTCTCCCACAAATCACCTAACCCATAATCCCCTCCACTCACATACGCAAACGGGGATCCAGGGCGTCCCGGAGGCCGTCACCCAGCAAGTTAAACCCCAACACGGTGAGCATGATGGCTAACCCAGGGAAGATGCCAATGTGAGGGGCAGAGAAAAACACCT
>Ga0256914_1000565_pt1 | contig 36499 bp, 39 predicted proteins | sample HulkmetaG_FD_191571 | JGI IMG/M metagenome (GOLD analysis project Ga0256914, IMG submission 191571) | Hydrothermal chimney microbial communities from Main Endeavour vent field at the Juan de Fuca Ridge, Pacific Ocean - Hulk | ecosystem: Environmental > Aquatic > Marine > Hydrothermal vents ... | reverse complement strand
TACTTCGATAACCGCGCTCACACCTCAACACCTCCCATGAGCATGCCTATCTCCTGCATCGTGTACTGCTCCGTGGGCTTGAGGGCCATGAACCTGCCCTCGTACATAACAGCAACACGATCTGACAGGTCTAGAACCTCGTCGAGGTCTGAGGAAACGAGGAGTATGCCTATTCCCTTATTCCTTAATTCTATTAATAGGTTCCTGACAAACTGAGTTGAAGCCACGTCAAGACCTCTGGTTGGGTTGGCCGCTATTATTACTGATGGGTGCTTACTTAATTCCCTAGCAACTATTAGTTTCTGCTGGTTACCGCCGCTAAGTGATCTAGCGGGTGATTTAAGAGACCTGACAACTATCTCGAACTTCTTTATTAGTTCCTTCGCGTGCTCGGCCACTCTTTTCCAGTCTATTACCAACCCTTTCTTGAGGAATTGCGGATACCTGTGAAGCCCCAAGAGCACATTCTCTAATACGCTCATAGTCATTACTAAACCGTAGTTCTGCCTATCCTCGGGTATGTGGACGAGTCCCTTAAAGGAGAGCTTGGCCGGGTCAGCATTAGTGACGTCATCGCCCTTAAAGATCACCTTACCTTTATCTACCTGCCTAAGCCCTGTCAGTGCCTCCACCAGCTCCCTTTGTCCGTTACCCTCAACACCTGCGATACCTAGGATCTCACCGGAGCGTAACGTGAATGAAACTCCCTTAACAGCCTGCCTGCCGAGGTCATCGGTAACCCACAGGTCTTTAACAGTCAGAAGATCCTCAACTTTCTCCACAGGCTTCTTGGGTGGGTACGTGAACACTACTTCCCTCCCAACCATTAGGGAAGCAAGTTCCTTCGGGTTGGTTTCCTTGGTTTTCAGCTCGCCAACCACCCTGCCCTTCCTTAACACAACTACACGGTCAGTTACAGTCATTACTTCCTTGATCTTATGCGATATGAAGACTATTCCCTTGCCCTCGGAAGCAAGTTGCCTAAGTAGACGGAATAAATCCTTAGTCTCCACGGGCGTTAGGTTTGTTGTGGGTTCGTCTAGGATGAGTAGCGTAACCCCTCGGAAAAGCATCTTGAGTATTTCTATTCTCTGCCTCTCGCCTAGGGAAAGATCCTCCACAGGAATATCCAACCTTACCTTGAGTCCTGTTTGCTTCATTAAATCCTCAAGCTTCTTCAGCGCCTCTTCTTTCCTAATTCCTTTTAGCCCTAGTAAGATGTTCTCGAGCCCTGTGAAGTTATGGACTAGCGGTATGTGCTGATGTACCATCCCTATGCCCTTCTTCAGTGCTTGTGCAGGCATTGTGAAGCGTACTTTCTCGCCTCTAACATAGAGCGTGCCCTTAGTTGGTTGTAACAACCCGGAAACAATTTTCATGAGTGTGGTCTTGCCAGCACCGTTCTCGCCCAGTAAGCCCAGCACCTCGCCTGCCCTGATCTCTAGTGTCACCCCTCTCAGTGCGACGGTACCGTCTGGATAAACCTTGACTATATTTTCAACACGTACTAGTGGCACGCTCAAGAGCATCAGCCTTATATTAGGTGTTTAAGGTCTAGGATATAAGCTTGACTGATGCTTTGGAGGGCGTCTGGTTAAAATAATTTAAACGTTTCCTTATGAAATGTTTTGAAAAAATATAGGGGTTTAGGAGCGCTTATTACTTCCTTTTAGCTGCCCAGCCGATTATTATGCCTATGATTAAGCCTATGATTAACAGTCCGCCGGCAATACCCCAGTTCGTCGATGTGACCTGGTGTGTTACAGTAGTTGTGACTGTTGAGACAGCCGACTTAGTCACGGTATGAGTTACTGTGACAGTCGTGGTTACGGCCGAGGAAGTCGCTGACGTAGTGGTTGAGGCAGTCGTCGACGTTGACGTCGTGACGGACGGCGGTGTCCACGGAAGTGACCATCCCTTAGCATTCGGCGACGCTACTGAGTACTCAACCCTAACCTTCTCAATATCAGCCTTCTTCATTGGTGCCGGTACGTGAACCTTACCCGTGAGTATCTCCTCCTTCAGCTCATTGACTGCCTGCCATATCCATGAAGGTAGTGACTCCCTGATCTCCTTCACCTTCTGCACTATTGCCTGTTCTTGACTTGGTTTAATGACGCCCTCCTCAACACCCATCTTCATGAAGGTGTATAGGTCGTCAATGCTTGATAGGACTGTGCCTTTCTCCTTGATGCCTAGGGACATTATGCCGCCGTAGGAGCTTATCTTGCCCTCCTCATATTCAAGTGCTTTCTTAGTGGCATAGTAGACGCCCATGTCAACACGCTTCATCATGGAGGCGATTATCCATCCAGGCTTAATCCAGTCTTGGTCGGAGTCAACGCCTATCGCGAATGGCGGCCCCTGCGTTCTTCCGTGATCCTTACCCCACTGCTCAACCGCGTCGAAGATTCCTAGACCGGTCGCGCCAGCAACATTGTAAATTACTATTGCTCCTTGCTGTAGCTGTGCCATTGCCGCCTCCTTGCCCTTAGCCGGATCCTTGAAGGTGCCAGTATACTGATATAGCACCTCAATGTTCTTCTGCTGGCCGAACTTCCACTTGTACCAGTGGGCTGCCCACCACACGCCGTATCTGTAGCCGGCCTCGAACTTGTAGAGCACAGGGATCTCCATGCCGAGTACTAAGCCAACCTTACTAGCGCCATAGTGTATCGCTATTAGGGCAGCAAGGGCACCAGCTAGTGCTGAGCCTTCGTTCTCCCTGAACACAATACCTATTACGTTCTTCATGTTAGGTATGTACTCATCAACTCCAGCGAATAGCTGGTTCGGGTACTCCTTAGCAACCTCCTTGACAGCGTCAGTCATTAGGAAACCTACGCCAATGATTATTACACAGTTGCCCTGCTTAGCTAATGTCCTTAGGTTCGGCAGGTAGTCGTCCTGGCTCATTGAGGATAACGCGACAATCTTTAGACCGAGCTTCTCGTGCACCATTTGAGCGCCTAGGTAGGCCATGTCGTTGAAGCCTAGGTCGCCTCTACCGCCTATATCGTACACGATACACACGGCATTCTTCTTTGTCTGTGCCTTTACTGGTGTCGGGCTAGTTACTAGTGCCGCGACAACTCCCAATACGACTACGAGAGCAAGAAGTACCGCGGGAACTATTCGGGCGTTCAAGGGGGTATCACCCTTATTTAAATGGGTTTCCGGGGAAGGTAATAAATTTACTTGCCGTAATGAAAACCGTTTCATTAATTACTCCACCTACTAGTAAGGAGTTAGGTTGAGAGGCGTTATGGGGAGCCCGTTGAACCGCTTAGCCCACCTGGTAAGGGGACTCGGAGACTTAATGGGTTTGACACCCCTCATCGATCGCCTAATCTCGCAATCAGAGATAGTAACCATAGACGGAAGGAAGTACGTGAGAAAGAGGTACCTTAAGGAAGTGGGGATCATAAAGTGGATCCCACCAACAATACTGTTCCGCGTCAGTTACCCGTTCACACTATCCCCTAGAGAGAGATTTAAGAGAGAACTCGATTTCATGACTTACGGTTGGCAGGGGTTCGTGAGGACCCCGAAGCCCGTTCACGTTGACGAGGAGAAATTGGAAATACTCAGAGAGTACGTCGAGGGTAACGTAATTAACTACCTGCGGGACTCCGAACCCCTTGGTAAGGCGTTAGCCCTAATTCATAGTGAAGGGTGGGCATTGGGCGACGTTAAGCCGACGAACTTCCTCGTTGATAATGACTCAACTCATGTTTACGTAATAGATGCTGAGCAATCCGTTAGAACCAATAACTTAACTCATAAGGCTTGGGACATCGCACTATCGGCGTTCTTCGCGTCATACGCGTACCTTTCCGACCTGACCACCTACGAGAGCTTCCTCCAAGAATTTCTTAGGGAGTATGTCCGTAGATGGGAGGGTGGGGTAGCCGTACTTAAAGAGCTATCCTCAATGAGGTTCGGCGGGATATTCCTTATCATGCCACTACCTCACGTGTTTGCACTAGCTGACATGATTGACGCGATAATTGAAGAACAGAAAAGAAGCATGTGAGTTCGAGGTCATTCGCGGAATCCCTCAGGCCCCTAGACCCTACTCCTTGCTAACTAAACATGTTTGAACAGAAAGATTAAGGGTTAGTAAGGTGAGGGTCACGTTACCGCGCGGAAACACGTGGCGCGCGGCATTCATTAAAAACGGTGTCGCATTACGGAGACGGATACCCCTTGGGGGGATCTCCTTAGTGTGATGTCCTGCAGCACGTTCCTGTAGCCGCAGGACCTGCACTTCAGCACGTACCGCACCCTCTTGACGCCGTCAACGTTCTCAGCCTCCATGAAGGCCGTCATCTTCCCCCCGCATCTAGGGCATTTCGGTGCTCCGTTCTTCCTCCATATCATTCCTGCAAGTCACCTCCAGGACTGCGGAGACGGTCGCTCTTTTGCTCGCTAAGCAACACTCTCCGGCTTCCGTTCTCCTTCTTCAAGGAGTTTTCTGTCCGGGAAATAATAAGAGTTGTTACCCTAAAACCTTGGGTGACGTAATTGGAAGATTTTTGAGGTGTTACTTTAAACTTAAGCCTAGTTTAAACGCCTTTATGTCGAGCTCAACCCACTTGGGCCTAACGAGTTCCTTAATGGCATTCACCACAGCCTCTGCTGGCACGACGTTAGTTACCCCTACTACGTGACCTAAGGCAACCATGTTGGCGACCCTGTGCGTTCCCAGCTCCTCCCTAGCGATGTTAGTGTAGGGCTTAAGGTAAACAAGCCATTCTCGGGTGCCCTTTACTGCCTTAACGTCATCTTCCGGTATGAATGAAGAGTCGACAAACACCTTTGCCCGGTCATTTACTAAGTGCGTGTAACGCCTTAACTGCTCGACATACATGAATAGCGCTATATCGGCACGCCTAACCTTCACGTAATCCAGCTCCTCAGCGTCGTCACAGAGTATTATGTCGGCGCGTGAGTCGCCTCCTCGCGTTTCAGCCCCATACGATTCCGTCCCTGTTACGTACAGGTTAGCGTACTTCGCGGCCGCTAAGCCAAGTACATGCCCTAGGAGGAGGATTCCCTGCCCCCCTCTCCCAGCTATGAGTATCTCGTGCCTCATCCTTCACACCCTCCCAATCCTCCTTAGGTATCCGGGCTCGTTTCTCTCAATGAATTCCCCGAGTACCCAGCCTCTCTCCCAGTCAAGATCCGATTCCTCGAGGGATGGTTTTGGTTTGTACTTGGATTTCCTCTTTATCTCCTCGTACAGCTCTATAGGATCCCGGAACCCTATGTGCCTGCCGAAGATCTCCGGGCACGGTGATATTATCTCTATGAACCTGAAGCCCTCCATCCCTAGGGCTCTGTACGCGTAGCGCTCTATGAGGGCTGGGTGCGTCGTTGATGCCCGCGCCACGTAGTTTGCGCCTTGATACGCCACTAGCTTAATCACGTTGACGGGGGTTTCCGGATTACCCTTGGGTGTCGTAGTGGTGTACATCCCTGTAGGAGTGGTTGGAGCTACCTGTCCTCCAGTCATCGCGTAAACCATGTTCGTAACCATGAATACCGTCAGGTCCATGTTGCGCCTCGCTGCGTGTAGGAGGTGGTTGCCACCTATCCCAGCTATATCACCGTCCCCTCCAAGCACCATCACCTCTAGCTTAGGGTTAGCTAGCTTAGCTCCCGACGCGAAGGGTATTGCCCTTCCGTGTATCGTGTGGGCTGAGTCAAAGGACACGTATATGGCTGCTCTAGCAGTGCACCCTATCCCAGTAACCATCACTAGGTTCTCGGGCTTCAGGATCCCTTCACGAACGCGCTTGTCAACGGCGCGCAGTATTGCTGCTAGGGCAACACCTATGCCGCAGCCCGGACACCATATGTGCGGGAGGCGCTTAGTGACGAGGTACTTATCTAGCGGGTGTGCGCTCACCTTATAACCACCTCCTGATCTCCTCGCTTACCCTGTCTGGGGACGGGACCTCCAGATCTATGATGTTTATCGGGATGACTTCCTTGTCCTTCAGCACTCTCTCGACTTCCCTAACCATCTTGCCTAAGTTATTCTCAACCACGAAGACCTTCCTTGCGCGCTCAGTGGCTTTCCTGAGCCCCTCTGCATCAAAGGGCCATAGCGCCTTAGGCCTGAATAGCCCCACCCTCAGTCCCTCACTCCTCAATTCCTTGACGACGGCGTACGCCGAGCGTGCTGTGGAGCCGTAAGCGTAAATCACGTACTCCGCTCCCCGCGTCAGGTACTCCTCATTATCAACTATGAGGTGGGAGTTCCTCTCTATCTTGGCAACTAACCTTCTCACCAAGCGCTCGTATGCTTCGGTGTTCGGCGAGTAGAACCCCTCCTCGTCATGAGCCAGCGACTCAACAAGCACCCCGTAACCCTCACCGAAGTAAGCCATCCTGGGGACTAGATCCTCGCATGGCTCATACAGCTTGAAGCTCTCGGGAGGGACGCACGGAGGCCTTCTCTTAACAACGTTGATCTCCCCAGAACCTTTGATCTCGACACGCTCCCATGTGTGGGCCAAGGCAGCATCCGTGAGGAGAATTACTGGGGTGCGTAGGGCTTCAGCTATGTTGAAGGCTTTCACCGCTAAGTCGAAGGCTTCCTGAGCAGACCACGGGGCGAGGACGGGTATGGAGTACTCTCCGTGGGCAGCGAACCTCACTTGGTAGACATCTGATTGAGTTGTTTTCGTCGGCACGCCCGTGGATGGGCCAGCACGCATGACGTCCACTAGGACTAGGGGGGTCTCAGTCATTATCGCTAGACCTAGACCTTCAACCATGAGGGAGAAGCCCGGCCCAGAGGTCGCGGTCATTGCTTTAGCCCCGGCCCACGCAGCACCGATGACAGCGTTTATTGAGCCTATCTCATCCTCGAATTGGACAACGACCCCGCCATGCCCCGGCAGCTTCTCCGCTAAGTACTCGAAAAGGTCTGAGGCAGGTGTTATTGGGTAACCTGCGAAGAAATTCAGTCCCGCCGCCATCGCGCCTTCCGCAATCGCTATATTCGCGGGTATGTATTCACAACGCCCCAACAAGCTCACCCCACGGGCACGACGTATATCGCGAAGTCAGGGCAGTTGAACTCACATAGCCTGCAACCAATGCAGTCCTCGGGCCTAGCAGGCACAGGGTACCTGTATCCGCGTGCGTTTGATTCGGTACCTTTCTCAAGGACGTTCTTAGGGCACACATGCACGCATATACCGCATTCCTTACAGCGCTCCGGGATGACAACGACGTGGAATCTGGGACGGCGTTCTGGCGGGTCGGTTCCAGGCTTCCCGTGCTGGGCTTGCTCGGTACCCAATCTCGAACCCATCGAATCAACTCTTGACGCAATCTAAAAAGTCTTCAGGCAGAAAGCTACGTTCGTGTTTTTACGTGCTTACGTTGGTAGCGATGCCGTAGTGCAGAGTTTCGTACGTTGTGTGTGAAAATTACTTACTCACGTTGAAGAGATACCCACTCTCAGGTACTTGCCGTCATGCAGGACCACTATTAACGCGTCGTCCGTAACTATGTCCAGCTCCTTCACCTCACCACCGCCTAACTCCCTAGCCACACCCTGCGCCACGCATGACGCGATGGCAACCGCCTTAGCGAATGCCTCAGGATTGGGAAGGTGTGTCGGTGAGTTAACGCCTATGTCCGTGAGTTCCCCGGTCTTAGCGTTAACTATTAGCACGGTGTTAAAGGCTGGCTCAACCCCAGGTTCCTCTTCATGCAGGACTGAGTCCTTAGTTAAGGGCTTTGATTGGGGCTCAACCCACTCTAAGGTCACATCCTCAGACACTAATTACCACCGTCTCCAAGCTGGTACTCCTTACTCCTTATAAGACCGGGTTCAGAGTGCTAACGCAGTATTACCGCGACCTGCATACCGGGTTGCGGGTTACGCTTTATAAGGTGTCCTCACCTAGAGCGGGTCTTCGGGGTTTTATTGAGCGTAATTGATGTTGTGGAGGAAATCGTGAAGGGCGTTATGAGTTCCGACCCTGTCCACGGGTACCCGCACGTTGAGCGGGTTAGGCGCCTCGCGCTAAGGATAGCCAGTAACTACCCGGATGCAGATAAGGAGGTTATCGAGCTCTCCGCCCTCCTACACGATATTGCCAGGAATGGCAGAGGAAATAACGCTAAGGAGGGCTTCGACCACGCCCTCGCCTCAGCACGCGTGGCTGAAGTGATCCTGAAGGCCTTAGGCCTCCCCAAGGAGAAGGTTGAAGCGGTGGTTCACGCCATTGAGGCACACTCCTTCTCCGCTGGCAGGGAACCAAGGTCCCTTGAAGCGAAAATCCTTAGTGATGCGGATAAGCTTGACGCGTTGGGCGCCATAGGCGTTGTCAGGGTGTTCATGTATTCAGCTACCATAGGTAGGGGTATTGAGGACTCAATCACTCACTTCGAGTCTAAGATACTGAAGCTCCCCTCCCTTATGTGGACTCCTGAGGGTATGAGGGAGGCTGAGCGAAGGGTTAAGTTCGTGAAGGAGTTCCTCAGAGAGCTTAAGGCGGAGCTGAGCGCGTAGCTAACTGCCTCACCTTAACCTCCTTGAGAGCTTCGTGAGGAAACCCTTCTTGGGCTCCGGGATCTTATACGTGAGTATTGAAGGCGAGTTCCTACCGCCCTTAAGGACCTGTAGGGCGATCCTCCATGCCCTAGCCTCCTCCGCCGTTACCTCCTCCTTCACACGGTAGTCCTGCTTCCTTATGTACTCCTTCATTAACTTTATCAGTAACTTCAGCTTCATCACCTGAATTAGCCTTAGCTCCTCCAACACCCTAAGGGCGTCACTCCCCATGACCTTCAGGGCGTCCCTGACAGCCCTGTAGTGCCGCACGCACAGCACCGCTGGCGAGTTCCTGTAGGTCGCTAGGAGATCCGTCTTAACGATTCTCTCCGCGAACGCCTCAACGTACCCTGTCTCGAACTCCCTCACGTGCTCACACACTAGGCAGGGACCGTCACCTGCTTTAGCTTCCTGCTCGTCACCGCTGGTTAAGGCTTCTAGATAGGTTGAGAGCATATCCTCGTAGATTATCGTGACTCCTAACCCATCCATCTCCGGTCTTGAGAGGGTTACGTCGTGAAGTAGCCAAGCGTGGTAGGGGCATAAGCCTAAGCTACTCCTGAGTTGCTTCCTCACTGTCGGGTCCTGCACGTGTTCGTAGAGGATCTCCTCGATAAGGCCCCGCTCGGCCCTAGTTAGCAGGAAGCATATGGGGCATTCGGGGTACTCCATCGCCTCCTCCAGCCGCGCGTAGATTAAATCTTTCCCACCCCTCTCACCGCGTGATCTGCTGAGGAACTTCATGGCTCACCGAGCTCCTTCCTACGCGTACCGAACCTTTCCTTGTACACGCGGAGTAGGTTCTCAATGTCCTTGATTATCTCCTCGTCACTGATGCCTCCGCACTGGCCGGATTCTATCTCCTCCTTCGCTGAAAAGATGAACTTCTTGCTGTACTCTTCAAGCACACGCTTGTACTTTTCAGCGTCCTCTAGATCCACGTTCGCGTTGGGATCCGCGTCCTTAAGCCTGGCTAGGCAGGTGTTTAGCTGTGAGAGGGCTGAGCTGAGGTTCATTGTTAGTGTGCGGAGCTGTTCTAGGGCGTCCCTAAGCATGAGCTTGTAGTGTAGGTACCCGCTTTCTAGTTTTAGTAGTCTGAACCTAATATCCCATAATTCCCTGTCGCTTAAGTTATCGCCGTACTGCGACCTCATGTTCCAGTACCTGTACCCCATCTTAACTAATCTAGTGATGGCTTCCGAGCGTGAAGACACGCCTTCCGACTCCATGAAGTACTTAAGCATCCCGCTTAGCTCCTCATCAACATTCACCTCAATAACATTACCTAGGGAGTCCCGACGCTTACGCCCTCGGCTGAAGAGACCCATCACCAGCACCTAACCGAGAAGATGATAACTCCCTAATACGCGTAACGTATACTGGAAAACACATTCATACGTTACTCTAAGTGTGGGGTAATAAACAAAACAAATTTCATTTAGTTACGAGGGCATACCTTGCTCGGTTAGTCATGCCCTGAATCCTTGATTCTGTTCAGAGCTTCCCTGACCGCTACGGGGAGCACTATGTTTGATGCTGAGATTATCTTGGCATGTGAAGGGAGGGGAAGGGGTTGGGGGCTCTTAGTCACGGCGATTATTCCCTGTAGGCTTACCACGTAGTAATGTACCGCACTCTTGTGAATCACTCCCTCCTCCCTCACTACCTCGACGATGATTACGTCTCCCTTAACGCTATTCACGGCGTTCATGAATTGCTGGGGAGTCATCACTAGGAACGCGTGTACTAACGCGTGTGCCCTCGATGAGGCCGCCGCGCCTGTGGAGGCTGCTATTATTGCGCCTGTTGACATCATATCACACCATCAAGTTACTTATCCCGCTTATCACCCTATTACTGCTATTTCCTTAATTAGTGCACCCTTCTCGAACCTGTCTAGCGTCAGCTTCCCCGCCTCAGGTATGTGTGGTTTCCCTTTGAGTATCCACTCCGCCATTAACTCCCCGGTTATTGGGCCCATCATGTATCCGTGTCCGCTGTATCCTGCCGCTACGTAGAGTCCTTCAACGTCCTTGACTGGGCCGTAAACGGGGTGGTGGTCAGGCGTTGTCACGTAGTACCCTACCCAGTATCTTAGTACCCTGACGTTCCTCAGCCATGGAAAGAACTTCGTTAGGGGCTTCACTGCCTTAGGCATGAAGTCTATGCGTTGGGACGTGAGCGGGAGTTCGGGTTCTTCCTCAATGTCGCGTCCCATGAAGAACCCTCCCTCCTTCGACTGGACTATGTAGGGAACGCCGGGCGTGTCCCAGTCTATGACTAGGGGTTTGAACGCCTCCTTGTACGGTTCCGTGATGAGGGCGTGCCTAGGTATATTTTCTATCGGTAGCTTCACTCCCACGCTCCCCAGTATTTCCCTGCTTCCGGAGCCGGCTGCAACGACTACTGTTGGTGCCTTAATGACCTTACCTCCCTCAACCTCTACCCCTGTAACCTTACCTGAGGATTTGAGTATCCTCGTTACCTTAACCCTCGTAACTACTTCGGCACCGCGTCCCTTCACTAACTTTAGGAACGCGAAGATCGTGTCGAATGGGTAGGACTTGCCAGCTGTTGGGTCGAACATCGCTCCTGCAACGCCGTCCACTCTCATGGGAGGTACTAGCTCCCTCAGCTCATCGATCCCTATAATCTTCGTGTTCACGCCTAACGAGTTATGGAGCTTCACCAGTTTCTCGAAGAACTCCGCGCTTTCGTCACGCGTCGCTACCCACACGTAACCGGATTGATCGTAATACAGTCCTGCCCGTCCTAGCTCACCTGCGGCGTACTTCCTCCATAGCTCGATGCTGTGCTTCATGAGAACTACGTGTTCCTTGGAGGTAAAGGAAGCTCTTATGCCGGTGGCGCACCTGCCAGTGGATCCCGCACCTATGTATGATTCATCGAGGATCAGTATGTCCTTGACACCCCTGTTCTGTAGTGAGTACGCTATGGCTAGGCCGGATATGCCTGCCCCAATAATGAGTACCTCTACTTCATCACGCACTCTCACCACCCCCTTCACCCTCATCCTTAGCGTCTACGGACTTGAGGAGGAGGGACACCGGTATCGGAGTTACGGGGGCTCTAGGCTTGGGTATGAGTAACTCATCGGGTTTCTTACCTAACCTCCTCGCCATGATACCTATTACTAAGGGTATACATGTCCTCCCCTGACAAGGCCCCATGCCGAGTCCTAAGCGCCTCTTAACGCATTCTAAGTCCTCACAACCTTCGTCAATCGCCCTTAACACGTCGTCTAGTGTGACGTCTCTACACCTACATATTATTATAGGGTGTTTCCTCACTTCCTCCTCACCCATATTCCCCTCACCTCCATCGCAAGCTCCTTTGGAACACGTACTGTAACTACCCAGGTCTTGTTTGTCTCCCACGCCTTGACTACCTCACCCTTACCAACTACCTTGCCGTCCCTGCCGAGCAGGTCGACGACGTCGCCGACCTTAGGTGCTGGGAGGAACTCGTGGGGAACCGTCACGTACGCGTACTCACCCGGTTTCGACATGTCAACCACGAATATCGCCAGTCCCGGGCACTTAGCCACACATACTCCACAGCCAATGCACTTGTCCCAGTCTATCCTCGGTAAGCCCTTAATGCCTTCGATGCTTATTGCGTGTTGAGGGCATGAGACTACGCAGATATTACACGGTATTTCCTCGGGGCACTCAGGTATCGCGACAGGACCCCGAGCCAGGCGTTCTTCAGGAGGCATTAGGCCTAAGCGCTTGAGCTCCTCCACAGTAATTATACCTGTTTCCTTATAGGAGGGTATGCCTGAACCCATCAACCATCACCTCACGAACCGAACCTTACAGGTGGTGGGTTACTCGCCCTAATCCTCTCCATCTCGTCCTCACCCACGGTTACCTTGAGCTTACCTGCCTTAGCCTTAGCAACGACTGGTGACGCCCTGTACTCGTCCCACAGGAACTTCAGTAGGGCTTCCCTACGCTCGGCGGCGCTACCCGAGTCATCAGCACCTGCCTTAACCACGGCGGAGAGACCTGCTATCTCTCCCTCAATCATTGCTGTGGTTGCCTCCTCTATGCCGGACGCGTCACCAGCTATGAAGAGTCCGGGGACTGACGTCTCGAGGTACTTAGTCCTTATGGGGACTAAGCCCCCTAGTTCCGGCACCCACGTGACTACCGTGCCTGCCTGCGCTAGTAACCTAGTGTCGGGTGTGAGGCCAACAGCTATTAGGACGAGGTCGCAAGGTATGTCGACCTCACTTCCCGGCACGGGCTTGAAGTGCTCATCAACTCTAACGATGGTTGCTCCCTCAACCCTGTCCTTCCCCCGGACTTCCTTGATCGTGTGCCTAGTGTAGACCTTGACGCCGTACCTCCTGATCTTAGCGGCATGCACGAACCACGCGCCGATGTACGGTAGTATCTCTACGATGCCCTTCACCTTAGCCCCAGCCTGTAAGAGTTGGTACGAGACTATCACGCCAACATTACCTGATCCGACAACAAGTACTTCATCACCCGGCAGAATGCCGTACTCATTCATTAGGGTCTGCGCCCCGCCAGCACCCATCACGCCGGGTAAGTCGTTCCCAGGGAATGCTAGGTGCCTCTCCGCCGCTCCGGGAGCGGCTATGACGAAGCGTGGCTTAACCCTGTATAACCTGTCCTTACCTGCTACCCCTACCCACCCCCCTCTGAAGAACCCGTAGGCAGTGGCTTGGAGGAGTACCCTGACGTTACGCATTGACCTTACCTTACTCTCTAACTCCTCAGCTACCTGGAACCCCCTTAGACCGCCGAACAGGTCCTTGGATCCGAAGAACTTGTGGGTCTGCTTGATTAGCTGCCCGCCTAGCTTGAAGTGCTCGTTAACTATCAGCACGCTTAAGCCATGCTTCGCCGCGGCTATAGCGGCCGCTAAGCCTGCTGGCCCGCCGCCGATAACGAGAACGTCGATGCCCTCAATGATTTCCTCCTCCTTACCCTCGAGGCCCCCCGTAGCGGATGGTATCCCGGCAAGTCCCTCTTGGAACTCCACCTTAACACCGTCGCGGACGGGCTCCACGCAAGTCCTAGTGTTCGGCACGCCATCCACGACGGCGAAGCATGAACTGCACTTACCTATCATGCAGAACGCTCCCCTAGCCCTCCCCTTATATGGGGAGCGACTGAAGACGTCGTACCCGGCAGCGTAGAGTGCTGCGGCAATGCTTTCGCCTTCGTAACCCTCGACGACGTTACCGTTGAAGTAGAACTTAACGCGCCTCCCGCGCTTGAAGGTGAGTATTGGGTGTTCCCAGATGCGCCTGTCCTTTAAGGGAGGCATACCTGGCAATAAGCGGTTCACCTAGTAGAATGTGCTGGCGGCACAAAAAAATTACACTCCTTACATGGCGGTAAGCGACTAATTTTAATGAGGCCACCTAATGAAATACATGGTTTGACGTGTTGCAGGCTTCAGTGGAGAGCGTGTTGGCTAGCAAGTACATCAAGGTGCAGGTGCTCTCGGTGCTTGACACCTTAATGACTACCACGTACTGGCTAGTGGCTACCCTAACACTGATTAACGCCGCGCCCGGATCCATTACTGCTGTGGTGCTTGCTGTTTCCGTAGCGTCTCTGCTTAGGCCTGTTGCTGAGCCGCCCTCGAACCACGGGGTAAGGTTCCTCCTGAGGACATATATTGGGTTGGGGAGAAGGGGTGCCGTTAGGTTTGGTAAGCTTTATTGGTCCTCCATGGCCTTGAGCGCCTTACTGGCTGGTGCGGTGGGTGCTGCATTGCTGGCCTCCTGGGTTGTAACTCGCGTTGATGTTTTCCTCTGGGCATCCATGCTTGCCTTTTCCTCTATGGCTTCCTTCCCGGCGCAGTTACCAGCGTTGCTTCTCGATGATGCCGCGTACTTTCGGGTGGTGCTCCTGAGTAACTTCGTTAGGTACGCGTCGCTTTACATTATGTGGAGGGGCACTGTAAGTCCACAACCTTGCTTTGAGTCGTTCTTGGTAGGCTCCCTCCTCGCCCTCGCTACGGGGGTCGGGTATGCTGTCTGGAAAGGTGTAGGGCCAAGGGCATGGGACGATGGTGAGGTTAGGGACGCCGTAAGGGTAGGTATGCCGTCTTGGCTCGAGGGTGCTGGCACCACCATCGCTAAGTGGGGGGTTCTTGCCGCCGTTGCCAGTACCGCGTACTTCGGGTTAACGAATACCCTAAGCCCCTATTACGTTTTCATGGCTTTACTTGTTGGAAACATCGTTGCGGCGCTACTTAGTGGGTGGGTTAACGTGATCCTCCTAGCTGGTAGGGACCAGCATCTACTACCAGCTAAGGTGGTGGGGCTGGCGTCAGGGATGGCTTTCCCCTTCGCAACGTACTTTACGTTGAGCACGCTGCACTCGACAGGCGATGTCGGTGCGGCGTTGCTTGCCGGCGCTCTGCTGGCATCATTACCCATTGACCTGCTGAGTTCATTACTTAGTAGTAGGGCTTACGCTGCAATGGTTCCTGGAGGTATTAGGGTCTTACGTGTGTATGCGTTAGCCCAGTTCCTGACTCCCATTATTACCTATGGCGTTTACTTGGGGTTAGTAATGGTGCTCGGTAGAGCCCTTACGGCAATAGCGTTACCTTACCTCGCGATCCGTTTGCTCTCATTAATGATTACTAAGTCTATGTCGAGAGTCTTCCTCCAAGCAACGATTATCATTGCCGCGGTGGCTGCTCCCTTACTTGTATGCGTTGGTTTAGTGCTTTCGTTTCCAGGAATATTTAGCAATGTGTTATGGGTTAGTATCCTCTCAGCTGTGCTAGCGTTGCTTGATAGCGTGCTAATTAGTGTTTCGGGGAGGCACCCGGCGTAGATTAGCGTTTAAGCAATGGTTCCTGTAGCTGGTGTGTGAAGTAATAACTATATCTCCTTTAATCAGTACAAATTTTTTATACTAAACGGGCATATTTACAACCTGAGGTAATGCCAATGATGCGTGAATTGAAGGCGATATTAATCATAGTGATAGGCATCATAGTGATCGTAGCGCTGGCACATACGAATCCAACCACATTCTTCATAGGGCAGATAGTGATTCAGGTTCTGATGCTTCTTGCCGCGGTCGGCGTGACTATGGGGCTCCTCAGCACGAAAGAGGAGACTTCATCGGAGGGGAGTGAGTAATGGCTGGGTGGGGTACGGCGGAAACAATATTCGCCACCCTAGCCATATACTTCGCCATAGTCTTAATAATAGGTATAATAGTTGAGAAGTACGTTAAGAGCCTCGCTGACTACATCCTAGGCGGCAGGAGGCTAGGCCCCTACGTAATTGCCTTCAGCGAGCGAGCCAGTGAGATGAGTGGTTGGGTAGGCTTGGGCTTACCTGGCGAGGGTTACAGCTCAGGTATTAACTCTACGTGGAACACCATAGGGTGCTTCTACGCAGACCTGCTTTGCTGGACAACAATGTCTAGGAGGATTAGGCGATTCACGGAATCCGTGGGCGCGTTAACCATACCCACCTACCTTGAGGCCAGATTCGGTGAGGGGAGGGGCGTGCTGAGGATAGTTTCTGCTGCCATCATAACGTTCTTCCTGAGCGCCTACGTGGGCGCTCAGTTCCTCGCCTCGGGAAAGGTCTTCGCCGCGATCGCGGCTACCTCGGGTATAACGACTAACCTTCAGTTATGGATAGTCGTTGGAGCGATCGTCATGATTATCTATACGGTGCTCGGCGGGTTCTTCGCCGTGTGCTGGACTGACTACGTGCAAGGCTGGTGGGCCGTCATAGGCTTCCTGCTGATAGTGATCGCTGGCCTGGCCGCCGTTGGCGGTCCATTAGGGTTAGCTCAGAAAATGGCGTCTACCGTAGTTAATAGTAAACAAGGGTTAACCCTACTATCTCTAAATAACTTCTGGGGCTACGAGTACACCGGGGCCTTGCTATTAATCATAATGCTGTCTTACATAGCGATAGGCTTCGGCTGGCCCGGTAACCCGCACATAACGGTTAGGTTCATGGGGATTAAGAAGCCTAAGGATCTTAAGAAGGCAGCCATAACAGCCATGCTACTCCTGCTCGTGGTGTACTACCTGGCCCAAGCTACTGGGTGGATAGCCCGGGTAATGCCCAACGTAGTCGCTAAGGTACAGCATATGGGCTCCACTGAGTACACCATGCCCATGCTGGCGTTAAGCGTGCTTCACCCCGTGGTCGCCGGTGTCGTCCTAGCAGCGCCAGTAGCCCTCATGATGAGCACTGCGGACTCACAGCTACTAGTTGCGGCATCAGCTATCGTTGAGGACATTTACAGGAGAACCTTTAAGAAAGGGTTAGAGGAGAAGAAGCTCGTGCTCTGGAGCAGGATCGTTACCTTCGTAATAGGTATCATAGCGCTTCTCTGGGCGTTATTCTTCAGCAAGTCAGTGTACTACTTCGTGCTATTCGCATGGGGCGGTCTAGGAGCCGCGTTCGGTTCAGTGATGTTACTTTCTGTGCTATGGAAGAGGATGACTCCCAGCGGCGCCTTCGCTGCCATGATGGCTGGGGCTGCTGGCGTGATCATATGGAAGAGCTACGTTAAGGGATACATATTCGCCCCCGGAGGGAATCATAACGCGCAGCTACCTTTACTGGCGGCGTCAGTACCGATAGTGGTGTTCATAACGACGCTCATAGGTTCCTCACTGATTGAGAGGAGCGGTAAGCGCGGGTTAGTGGCTGCCATAGCAGCGCTCATAGTCACGCTCTTCACGTGGGTTCCATGGGTATATGCTAGGTACTACATAGACCCGAAGTTCGCTGCTTGGTGGTATGAACTACTCATAAGCTTCCCAATGGCGACCATCGTCGCCATAGTCACAAGCTACGTAACTCCCGCACCTCCCGCCGAGAAGGTCAGTAAGGTGTTCGAGTTAATGGAGAAGCCCACACCCAGCGAGTTAGAGGCCGTCGAGCCCGAACCTATCGCGTTAAGCGAGATGGACTACATCAAGCACTACATAAAGGCCACAAATTTGCTAGTTAAGGTTAATGGTTTAACTAACCACTAATTATGTATTTTTCTTTGATCCTCCCAAGTCCTGTGGTTGATTCTGACCCACGTGTTTTAAGCTAAAAACCACGTTAACTAAAGCAGCTATGGGATGGATGTAGACATGGGTTCCCTGAGGAAGATCCTCGTTATAAAGCCGCTTAAGCAGGTCCCGGGAGGGCCTAAGGTGATTGCTAAGCTCTACTACCCTTACGAGATCTTCGAACTCGACATTAGCGTCAGGAAGGTTATGGGTGAGCCGATAAGGTTTAAGATGCCCGTCCTCGTTGATAGGGCGAGAGCAAGGGCGTACGCCACCGACGGCATTCCCGAGACGTTCGAGGATGAGGTTGATGAGGACTTCATAGTTAAGCCTAGAGTTAGTGGTGAGGCGTCAGCTAAGCTCGCGAGGAAGTTTGCGCTATACTACGTCGCTAGGTACTGGAGGGTAATGCTAGCACCTGAAATTAAGGTTACTAGGTCGGTTGAGGCTTACAAGCTGTACTGGCTCATAAGGATGGCTGGTAAGACCTACCTATTCGACAGCATACTCGGTGATGTTGAGGAGATCGAGTGATGTTCCTCTAGAGTTCTACTTCCCTCCCGATCCCGCGTTCCTTGGCGAGCTTGTAGGCCAGGCCGGCGGCGCAGGCGTCCTGAATGGCGACCCCCACGCTCTTATATATGGTGATGCCCCCTACTTCAATGGGTTTGGGACATTTACCAGCTACTAACTCCCCTAGCTCGCAGATCTCGCTTAGGTTGAGTAGCCCACTCCTAACGGGCTGGATTATATCTCCTGTCTCCTCCATCACTGCCTTCCGGCTGTCGACCACTACTGCTTTAGCCTTAAGTATGGCGTCATCGTCGATCGCCCGTGAGTCAGGCGTGTGCGCCCCTATGCTGACGACATGTACTGGAGGCTCCAACGCCTTGCCAAGGATGACCGGTTCCTTGGTGGTTGACGCCTCGATAACTAGTCGGGCCCCGCGTATCGCCTTCTTCGGGCTTGAAGCGATCACGGGCTTAAGCCCGAGGCCCTCAACATACTTGGCGAAAGTCTCGGAAGCCTCACGCCTGACGTCGTAGATACGTACCTCCGTGGCCTTGAAGTAATGTAGGGCGAAGCGTAATTGGTACCTTGCCTGATAACCCGCACCCATTATCGCCATAGGCCCCGCCTCACCGGGGGCTAAGTACTTCACCGACAAAGCGCTGGCGGCCGCTGTTCTGAGGGCCGTGAGGACAGATCCCTCCATAACGGCTAGGGGAGACCCAGTAACGTGGTCGTAGAGCGTGACGAGAGCTTGAATAGTGGGTAAACCTCTCTCAACGTTAGCAGGCACCACGTTAACCACCTTAACCCCAACGCCGTAGCCAGGGACGTATGACTGCATGATGCCCCACCAGTTACCCTCAACCCACATGACTGTCCTAGAGGGAGTAACCGTCTTCCCTTCTGAGAACTTCCTGAAGGCATCCGCGATACTATTAACTAGGACTTCAGGTGTTAGGAGATTCTCGAGTTCCGGGCCACTAATTAGCAATACCTTAACCAATGTTAATTGACCCCAATCAAATATCTTTGGTGTTAGAATTAAACGTAACCTTCAACTCTTAATTTAGTCGTACATAATCTAACCGTGAGGGATCCCCGTTGAAAATTGTTGACCTATCGATGCCTATACATAGCCTGCACTCACCCACGTATCCCGAGCAACCTAGACCAATCAAAGCAACACTAGCTACAATCGATAATGACGGATACGCAACTAACCTGTGGGTGCTTGACGAGCACACCATGACACACGTGGATGTCCCGGCTCACTTCATTAAGGGAGGTGATAGCGTGGACGCCATCCCGCTGGAAAGATTTGTTGGCTGGGGTGTGGTTGCGGATCTTACGGACTTACCGCCTAAGCACATAGTCAGCACTGATGAATTGAAGTCTAGGGTAGTATGTTCATGTACGCACGGTAAACCTACAGTACTTCTCCTGAGAACTGGTTACGATCAGTACGTGGGCACGCAGGAGTGGTTTAATCACCCAGCACTCGGGAGTGACGCGTGTGAGTATGTGGTTGAGGCCGGGTTCAAGGTGCTAGGTACTGACGCCCCCAGCCCTGACCGGGAACCTTACACAGCACATAAGGTTCTCCTCTCAGCAGGCGTCGTGCTATTTGAGAACCTAACTAACCTTGACTTGCTAATAGGTAGGGAATTCCTGTTTGTGGGCGCTCCCCTCAAGCTGGTGGGCGGCACCGCATCTCCTGTGAGGGCCTTAGCGATAATTATGCCATGAATTCCCCTACTCACCCATCCTAACGATCCTCCGCAGAAGATCCCTGAACGTTGCGGGCGGCGCGCGTGGCGGGACGAACTCCACTATCAGGTACTTTACCCTAGGCTCCGCGTCCTGGAGCCTCTCCCTAAGTTCCTCCCTAATCCTCTCTAACTCCTCCACGCTGGCGTCCTCCCTTGCTTCAACCTCCATTATCAGTAGGTATTGATCAGGGCCTATCACTAGGGACTTCACGTCATTAACATCGATAACCCCGGGTATGGCAACCGCGACCTTGACCGCCCGGCCGACGACATTCTTAGGTGCTGCCCTACCTATGAGTACGTTGAAGTACCTGTACCCTAGGCTAATGGCTGAGAACAGCAGTATGCCTGAAATTATGAAGGCACCATAAGCATCCATGAGGGGGTTTGCTGTAAGGACTGAGGAAATCGCCGCTACGTCGCCCACCAAGTCAGAAAGGTTCTCGACGATAGTGCCCTTAACTGCGGGATCCTCACTGTTGCTCCTGTGTTCTTTCACAGCCCACACTAGGATTGCACCATCCGTTACTAACGCTATGAGGAGCGTTGCTAACGCACCCTGCGTCGCGGTTACCGCGCCCCCGCCCACTAACCTGTTTATTCCTGCGCTTAACGAAATCGTAAATAGGAATCCCCCTATTATGGACGTCGATATTAGCCCGAGCACGTAGGGGGTCCTCCCGAAGCCAAATGGGTACTTCATGCTGGGTTTCCTAAACATTAGCGCCGCGCCAGTAGCTAGTAGGGCTGACCCTACGAAGTCCCCCAACGTGTGGAGGAACTCGGCATCGACGGCCGAGGAGGTTGAGTGGAGAACGGCGTAGGTTTTCAGGATTAGAGCCAATGCATTGAGCATTAAGGAAGCGTAAATTACCCTCATCGGGAACCCATCAGTAATTACTAGGTATTAAGAGCTCCCTTTAAGCATTAGCACTTACCCTTAAGGTGGGACGTACCATAAGTCCTCAACGGGCCCCACGTAACCGGATTCCCTGGCTATTCTGAAGGCCTCACTCATCTCGTCCCTGCTGACGTGGCGTGTTAGCTCCTCCCATTTCTCCGGGTGGGACTCGACCAGATAGTCCGGGTGGTACTGATCCATGATGTTCAGTACCGCGTTGGGGGCGGCCTTGGCGAGCCACTTAATTACGGGTTCGGTGCAGCACCGCACGTGATTAGGTAGGACTAAGTGCCTGACGATCATGTCTCCGTGCTTAGCTGCTCTCACCACATTACGTTCAATTACCTTAACGTAGTTTGGCACGCCCGAATACTTAACCGCACACCCGTCGTTCCCGTACTTGACGTCAGGTAACCATATGTCAATGAGGTCCTCTAGGACCTCCATGCTTAACTCGCTCAGGTACATATTGCTGTTCCAGAGCTGAGGCACGTTCACCTCCAAGTACCTTAGGCTGTCAATTATTACTGGTAGGTGTGGTGTGGGGTCGCCTCCCACGTGGTTTATGTTCTTAGCGCCGCTCACCCTTAACCACTCCTGAATAGTGGCTAATTCCTTAGCATCTAAGCACCCTTCCTCCCCCACAGGGGTTACTGGTTGGCTTATGTTCCAGTTCTGGCAATAAACACACCTGAAGTTGCACCCTGCATAAAATATCGTTCCGGACGGCACTAGCGGGGCTTCCTCACCAACGTGGTGAAAGTACGTGTCAACACACGCCTTAAGCCCCTTAACCTTACATGCACCCACCTCCCCAAAGTCCCTCTTGGTACCACATTTCCTCTCGCAGAGCTGACACGGGCTCGCCAGTCGATACGCTATCGCTACCTTAACATCTAGGAAGGTGTGTTTCGGCTTGACGCTCGGGATCTCCTTCCAAGGCTTCGGTGATTCGCGCACGTCCCTCCAAACCCTGTTGAACTCCTCCTTAAGCCTTGAATGCACCCTCAGCAACTCACTCAACCCCAACCCCTTGTCAGTTGGGTCAATGTCTGTCGGGATGCGCTTCGCTATAATGAACTTCGCTGGGGCCGAGTTCCTCATTACCCTGTAGTACCAACTCAGCCTCTCCTTGATACCCTCATCTCTCCAAACCCTGATAGAGTCCGGTCTGATTAGCTCGGCATACCTTACGGGATCTCCTCCGAGTATTGTCCGCACCTCACGTACCTTCAGCGTATTGGAACGCATAAGCGTTGCTGGTTTTAAGCATTTATCTCGAGAATTATCTTGGGCGGTGGGTTCCATGGTTAAGTACGTGTGCACCTGTGAGTGTGAAGTAATAGTTGAGGCAGAGGATGAGGGGAAGGCGGAGGACAATGCGATAATGTGTGTTGAGGAGGGGTTTAGCGACTGTGAAGTAAGTAACTGTGACTGCACGTGCGAACCCGAAGAGTAGAAATGCATGGCTGACCGGAGTATTAAGCTCTTCCTTACATGTTAAAATTAGTTTTAAGAACGCGCCACCTAGTCTACCCTAGAGTTCCTTGAACGATTTAAACGGCATCTTAAGCGGGCTTCTCTTGTGCTCGCTTGCTTTATGTAACTCCATAACGCGTTTAACCACCTCTTCAGACACTCCCGCGACCTCCGGAACCTTCTCGGGCGGGATACCCTCATCAAACACCCAGTAGAGCACCTCGTCTATTAGGTCATAAGTGATACCTAGTTCCTCGTAGGCCGTGTGACCCGGCCATAAGTCAGGAGTCGGCGGTCGAGTCACGGACTCCTCGGGGAGACCTAACCACTTACCAAACTCTATTACCTGCGTCTTATAGAGGCCTATGATGGGGTATAGGTCAGCGCAGCTGTCGCCCCACTTAGTGAAGTACCCTATTAACCACTCTGACCTGTCACTTGTGCCCAGCACTAACCTCCTTTCTTTGTTTGCAAAGGCGTACAGCGTTACCATCCTGGACCTCACCTTTATGTTACCCTTAACGATCTTGGGTGCCGTTTCGTAGGTTAAGCCGAGCGCTCTTAGGAATGACTCAACCATTGGCGTTATGTCTATAGTGATGACCTCTATCCCTAGGGCATCGGCGACCTTACCCGCTATCTCTAGGGACTCGTTGCTAGATTCCCTATCCGGGAGTCTAAGCGCCTTGACCTTACCCGCCCCGAGCGCCCGGACAGCTAGGGCGGCGGTTACGGAGGAGTCGCTGCCACCGGATAGCCCTATAACGACACCTGACGCGCCGGAGGTCTCCACGGTCTTTCTAATGAACTCCTTAATCACCTCCTCCGCCCGACGGAAGTCGAACCTTAAATGCTGCGGGAGCATGCGCCTCATCCCCGTCACGCGGTGATTTCTAATCCGCTTCACACATGTTCTTCACGTTAATGGTGAATTATATTGTTATTGGCTGATCCAAGACGCCTTCCGACCTGCTTCGCTTAACCTTATTACTAGATAATAGCCCATTCATTAGGGCCTGGGGCATTGACCAAGACAAGAAGCGATGACTTAATACATGCTGTTAAGGTTGGAGCAAGGATGATTAAGGTCTACGTCGCCGCCTATGTTGTCTTAGGGATACTGGGGCTAATGTACACTGCCGTCTCGGCACCGCCTCTGCCTTCAGACATTACTGAGTTACTGTCACGCGGAGCTTCGAACATTACTAGCGCAGGCAACATCACCGCTAATGTTGCGAGCCTCGCCAGGTGGGGAGTCGATTACTTAATAGGTTTCAATATCGCTGGCACGTACGTGATTAGTGCCGTCACATCAGCAATTACTGGCTTAGCCCTTTACCTGGGGATACGCATATTCAGTAGGGTAGCAAGGAAGCTACGCGGCCGTGGACTTAATGGGGCGTCGGGAGCGATATTAGTGACAAGCATGGTGGCTGCCGTGACTTACGCAGCATTATCTTTCTGGGCCAGATCTTCGCTCAACGACGCATATCAAGTGGCTTTAGCAGCGACGTCGAATATACATACACTAACATCGAATAACGACGTAATACTGGCTCTTAGGGAGGTCGCTGAAGCTGTTAGATCACTACCCTTGGTGAGAACGGCATACATCGCTGCCGCGATCCTAGAATTCTCAAAGGCTGTAGCCGCAGCCATCGCCTACATATTATTAGGTAAGGTGCTTAGGGCCCCGTTTTCGCGCGTAATAGCTGCGTTCTTCGTAATCCAAGGTGGTTATGATGCTCTTAAGGAGATAATGATATTAACATCACACCCCGCCACATCCTTCGTAATGACAGCATCGGGCCTGATATTCGTTATAACAGCGGGTAGGCTCCTACTCCAGTGGGCCAACGCCTCCTCAATAGTTAAGGCATTGACTAAGGAGGTTAAGCTACATTAGGAGAATAAAATAATATTACATGAGCCTTAGTGTTGGTCACAACATATTTTGTAATGTCTAAATTCATTTATTAAGAAAAATTTAATTCCATAAACCACACCTCTTTACATCGGGGGTGTTTTTCTTAACGATGAGTTCGGGCAACGTACCTTCAAGGAGTGACGACGTGATCAATGACTTAAGTAGGAAGCTCGACGATGTAATACTCATAAGTAAGATATTACTCAACGGAACAGTGGTTGCATCGAGAACCCTCAAACCCGACGAGAGGTTACTCAACACCATACGAGAACCTTGTAGAGACGGGCTTTGCTACGCTCACTTAAGGTTGATGAGCCCCGAAGGAAGGGAAGTAGGTGAAATCAAGGTATTCCTTCATAACGGGGACGTTATAGCGTGCATTGCTAGGGTTGGGGAGGAGAAGATTTATGGGGCTACAGCGTTAGGGGTTCTAAGCAGGCTCCACGCGGCTGGAGTGGGAAGCGTCAAGATAATAGAATACAGCTTCAACCCCTCACTACTAGAGGAGGATCTCAGGAAAACTATACTCGCTAAGACGACTTCTCTTCAACCGCGTCAAGCAGTTAAGGAGGTAAGACCTGCGAAACCTGAGAAGGCCCTGCCGAAAGCGGAGGAAGTTGAGGCTAAGGAGAAGAAAGCTAGGGAGGAGGTATCCAAGCCTGGGGCTCCCAAGGATGTTAAGGCATACGTCGCAAGCAAGCTACAGGAGGTTGGGGTACCCATAACGAACACTGTGCTTGCCGAGAGTAAGAAGTATGTAGTGCTCGACATAATATGTGACGAGGATAGCGAGATACCGCCGCCAGAGAATATAGTTCTCGCCGCAATAAGGCATTACATAGAGGCCCTAGGAGAGGATAAAGTAACAGGTAAGGTTAGGGTCACCGTCCACCACAAGAAAACTCACTCGGAGACCTACGACTTAAGCAAGGACGTACATATATGGAAGTTACTAGGTGCCATACCTGAGGTGCTCTGGAAGCACAGCCTCTACGTGGATAAGCTCAAGTATAAGCTCAGGAAAGGGAACAAGTTAGAGATTTCATTAACACTTAAACGCCATGGAATATACTCAACAGCTAACATACATGACGTGACTAGGGAAATCTACGAAAGACTCAAGAGTGAGTGGGGAGGCGACCTCACGGTCAAGGCGAAGATAGGGGCCTGGGGCATGGAGGTTAAGTACCCCTAAAGAAAGCAACCGGGTATTTTAATACCCCCAAACCCCGAGTAAAGGAAACCACATAAACCTCACCAACACACTCTACGTGGTTCACCACCTTGGTTAAGGTAGTGGCGTCAGCACCAGGTAAGGTTACCTTGTTCGGAGAGCACGCCATAGTCTATGGTTACCCAGCCATAGTTACTGCTATAGGGCGTAGGGTGTGGGTGACGGCTGAATCAAGAAGCGATGACGCCGTAGTCATAGCTGCCCTAGACCTTAGGGTACCGGGGGTTGTCGTAACGTATCGCGGTAGCGAGGTAATTATAGGGACAGACTACGGTAAGACACTCTCGGCAGTTGCTTACCTAAGGAAGGCTATTGAAGTAACCTCAGATTACTTAGGGGCTCGTGGAGGGGTGAACCTAACCGTACGTTCCGAAATGCCTGTCGGCGCAGGATTAGGTACGTCAGCCGCTGTGTCGGTAGCCACGATAGCCGCGTACTCGAAGACACTTGGCTATGAGTTAGGGAAGGACGAGATAGCTAGGCTTGGGTGGGAAGTGGAGAAGGCTGTTCAAGGCATAGCCTCACCGATGGACACGTCCATAGCGTCCTTCGGCGGGACCATTAAGATATGGAGGGAAGGCAGTGAGTTCGTCAGGAAGCGACTCAGCGTCAGCATTGAGGAGCCCTTAATCATAGGTTATGTAGAGAGGCAACACACTACTGCGGAGATGGTTAAAGCCGTTAAGAACCTTAAGGAGAGGTATGGGGAACTCATCGAGTTAATAATGAGGGCAATAGGCAGGCTCACCGAGGAAGCAGAGAGCGCACTCCTGCAGGGAGACGTTCTTAAGGTAGGCACGTTAATGAACGTGAACCATGGCTTACTGGAGGCACTGAACGTCTCCACAATGAGGCTGAACCAGATAGTCTACGCGGCCCGCGCTGCGGGGGCGCTAGGCGCTAAACTCACGGGCGCTGGCGGCGGGGGAGCCGTGATAGCGTTAGCAAACAAGGATGATGCTGAGAGGGTCGAGTTAGCCGTTAAGCTTCATTCGTCAATGTCCTTAAAAACAACCTTCGGCGCCCCAGGCGTGACGGCCCGCATCATTAAGGAGTGAAATTACTGTGCTGACCTAGTAGAAACTCCTTAATTCGCCACCACCCTCCATGAGTGCGCGGGCCATCTGCCTAAGCGCTTCAGCGTACTTAGAGTACTTATCCCTTATGTAGATCCTGATGAACGCTATTTCCTTAGGCATTAACCCGGTAAGAGTCGAACCCACAGGTATCTCCCGCACCTCCCCGTCAGGTCCTTGAATAGCTACGACGGTCTCCTCAAACATAGGGTTAGTTGGTAGCTTCGGTGTGTCCACGAAGACAGCCCTAACGTCCTCAGGTATGTCAGGCGCTATTGACCTTAACCGCCTCTCTAGATCCTCCTCCAGAACCCTCTTGCTGAGAGTGAGGAAAGGCTTCAGGTTTGACTCTAGCGGAAGTACGGCCTCGTACACTGCCTTATAAGGCACTATCCTGTTGAGGAGATACTTTGCCTCCTCAAGCTTCCTGACCTCGGGGTGGGATAGGACGTACTCGTCGTCAAGTTCTATGTACTTACTTACGTCCTCCACGGCTTCCTTGAAGTTCAGTATCGGGTCTGCCTTAACCAGTAACTCACCCGTTATCCTGTCGAAGGCCCTTGAGGTCTTATGGAAGTAAACAGTCTTGAACATGAATATCCTAGCTATGAGGAGGTGGTCGAGTACGTCCTTAGCCTTATAGTCCAGCACCACCCTGTCGCCTATAAGTGATGAGTGATATGCGAGCCTCCTCCAGTCAAGCCCTATACCGTAGTTCGCTCCCGTGAACATCGAGTCCCTTAGGAGGTAATCGATTATGTCTGACGCGTACGCACCTCTAATTATGTAATATAAGGACCTCTCCGTAACGCCGGACGCTATGTCTGAGGTTAGCGGCCATACCTCGAGGGTAGGTGCTTCAATCATCTTCCCCATCGTCTCCGCCGAGATCCCCACCTCATCCTCGATCACCTTGTCGAAGCACTCAGCTAGCTCGGGCACCTCCTTAACGATCCTCCCTCCAATCACCTCGTGATTCGTGCCGTAATTCACGAGTACGTGATCCTCAAATGTGTGGGAGTAGGGTCCATGACCTATGTCGTGGAGTAGACCGAGTAGCCTAGCTATGAGCTTAAGCCTCCTAACCTCGTCAGCCCCTATACCCAGCTTCGAATACATGTTCTCGGCGAAGACTCCAGCAACGTACATCACGCCTAGGCTGTGGGCGAACCTGGTGTGAACAGCGCCTGGGTAGACTAGGTGCGATGCCGATAATTGTTTTATCCTTCTCAATCTCTGGAACGGTGGTGAGTCGACGATGCATTTCTCATGCGGATATAACTTGATGTAGCCGTGAAGGGGGTCCTTAATTAACGTTTGCTCCTTACCCTTCATGACCGCACCTAAGGTGAGTATTACTGTTAAGCATGAAATATTTATTGTTACGTCACCCACATCAATGCAGAGCGCTTGCGGGGTACTCCGCCGCGCATTGTAGAATTCGTAGCAGGTGTAAATCATGCTGTGGGTATTAGGGCGAGCCATGCAGAGAACATCTTCGTGAATCCTTGAGCTGGTAAGCCGTATACCTGGAGGAAGTACATTACGTGATTATCGCTTAGGTTGACCGCACTCATTATTATAGTTACCCAGTAGCTGTCTATCAGGAAGGGCACGTAATAGTGACTCACGTTGTCGACAAGCTTGTTTTCCTTCTTAATGAGCACGTAAATTAATTGACCGCCTGTGGTGGTTATTGTCTTAGGTGGGGACTGAAGGGTTATGGTGTACTGCCCTAGGCTAACAGTACCCTCGGTCTCCCTGCACTGCCCAAGTATGCAGTAGCTCAGGAGAACGTATCTGTACGTGCGATTACCTATTATTATGGTGGAGTCATTTACTACCACAGCATGGAGGATTTCTTCAACAGTGATTCCTTTGGGAAGGCTGGCGTTGAGTAGTGAGCGGGGACCTCCGCTAGTATTAGAGTTCTCCTCCATCACACGGCTCACGTTGCTCAACACCTTCCTCAGTATCGCGCCAGCTTCACGTACCCAACCTACCGGGTTACTCGACGTTGCTGGCGGGCTGACCTGTGGTGGCTTGCTAGTGGTTGCCGTGCCACTGTTACTTCGTCCTCCGTGAGTTGCTTCGGTAGGCATTGTCAGGAAGTAGTGAACCACAGTTATTGCTACTAGCGTAAGGATAACTGTCATTACTATCACGGCTATGATCATTTTCTGGGTCTCCAGCACGGATCCCCGTACTGAGGTTTACCCTGTTTTAGTTTAAGTTAAGGCTCTGAAAGATCCGTTCTAGCTACTAGAACGCCTTTGAACTAGTGAATCACCTCATGAGTACCGATGTGTAAACCACGATTGGCGCTGCATTACTGATGAGGAGGAGAAGTAAGATTAGGTACTCAGCCTTCCTCCCCAGCCTGCCGAGCTGATTGGTTAGCTCAAATATCCCGTTCCCGACGAACTTGACGTCGCTTACAACGACGTCGTACGTGCTGTACGTGGCCGGGACCTCAGCCTTGATGGCCTCCTCAACGGCCTTTACTACCGCTTCCGTCAGTGGGGGGCATTCGCTCACGACGTCGTATGGTGCTTCCTTGAAGGATGCGGCACAACTGTGGTCGTCTGGCGTAACTATCTCCACGTCGTTGACGCCTAACCTCCTGACGGCGTCCTCTAGCTTGAGTCTGTAAGCACCATCCATGTTGTTGCCGTAAACGTATACTAGTGCGTACCTAGCATTGCCGAACTTGAGTGTGAGAGCCTTAACCCGCTGATTGCACACGCACCTACACCACCCATCCAGCATCGCCTCACCGTACCCTACTAGGAAGTCCTCACCCTCGCTACATGAGTAACGATTCAGCACCTCATTGATCAGGGGCTCCAGCACACTGAGGTCCGTGACCTTATCGCCCTTGAAGGAGTGTGAATCGGCGACTGCCGTGAAGGGCGGTGACCTATCGTCCTTGATTAACCTATCCCAGAGTTCAGACGGTAAGTCATCGTTTCCTTTAGCCTTATTGACTATTATGGGGATCAGCGCCGTCGGACCGTTCAGCGTGAATGACTCCCATCCATCACTTAACCTCACTCTGTACGGTGGGCACATCCGTAACTTAGTGACCTTCCTCGGCACCTCAGCAAGTAGGGTTTCGCCGACGAGCTTAGCGATCAGCCTAGAGTCATCGGATGAAACGAGGTTGTGCTCGTGCGAGCCAGCGGTATGGAACGTGAAGAGCTTGAATGAAGGTTCGATCACCTCCTCCAGATGGTAGATGAACCTAGCTGACCCCACATCGCGAAAAGGCCCGTAGTGGAGCGAGGGGAAAGCCAGCATCACGGGTTCCGCACCCTCACGCCAGAAGACCAGCGTCCTAACACGTAAGTCGGACGCGACCGCGTTGCGGGCTAACTCCCTCTCTAACGCTTTAGGGTCCCCCGTAAACCATGTGCGTAAGAACGCCCGTAGCATCCTCATCGGTGAGTACCCTGACGCCCTGCCCTGCTTCTCAAAGTACGCTAGGTAAGCCACGCCAGCCAGAAGGGAAATCATCTCCGTTATGAGGGCCGCCGCCAGCACTGACCCGCTAACACCTTTACCGAGTAGTGAGTTGACGAACCAGAAGGCTACGAATGGGGGTACGGAGGCTATGACTAATGATATGAAGACTCCGTAGAACGCGCTTAACACAACGTACACTAAGCCTGTCCCGGCTAGGAGGCCCGTGCCCTTAAGTCCGGTTAACCTGTAGAAAATGAGTTCCGCTGGTAGCGAGGCTATGAACATCGCCGCCGATAACCCTATGACTCGCTTAAGCGTGAATACCTTAGTCGCGCTGAGGAACATGAAGACAACCACCAACGTTAGGCCCAGGATAACGTACTGCTCCACGGATAACGCGATATCGTATAGAGAAGTGCTGGGCAATGCGTTAATCACGCCTATGCTGACGAGGAGCACCGCGTAAAGCACAACTAGCTTAGGCAGGGTAGGCAAGAGAAATAACCTTCCATAGAACTCCCTAGTGATGTCCTCAACGTCCATCACACGCCATTACCTGTTAGGTAATGCTTTAAAGGAACGTAATAACGATAACGCCTCAGAACGTGCTCAAGTACGAACGTTATTAGGCTCCCCAGAAAAGAAGTGATTTGGTGCGAGGGAGGTATTGAACGCACCTAAACTAAGAACAAGGATAAAACTCGAAATCATTCGTGAGGACACGGGCGAGATCGTCTTAGATGACGTAACAGCCAAGTTACTGATCCTCATAAAGAGGTTAGGGTCGCTCCTTAAGGCATCTAAAGCCTTAGGGATGCCGTACTCACGTGCGTGGGAATGTATTGCCAGGATTGAAAGGACTGTTAACGGGCGAGTCATAGAAGCCCGGAGGGGAGGTAAGGGGGGTGGGGGCACCACACTAACCACCTTAGGGGAGGAACTCATTAAGAAGTATGTCAGGGAGCACGTCAAGGTGTTTGGCTACATCCCACAAATACCTGAGGTTAAGGGAAAGGCACCGACCTCTCATCAGCCGCTAATTTACGTCGGTAGCCACGACATAGTTGTGGGTAGGCTAGCAGGGATTATTAGGAGGCAAGGCACGCCCGTTGAGGCATACTGGCTGGGGTCGCTTAAGGGCTTAGCCGCCTTACTCCTTGGTGAAGGTGATGTTGCGGGTGTACATCTCCTGGACTACGAGACGGGAGAATATAACGTGGCTTACGTGCGTAGAATGCTACCGGGTGAGGCGAGCGTGATCCTTGGTTATGAGAGGCTCCAGGTGCTTGCGTCGCGCGAGGGTCTGGGGCTTGAGGAAGCCCTTGATGCGTTACTTAAGGGTGAGTTAAGATTAGCGAACCGGGTTTACGGATCCGGTACGAGAACCCTTATGAAGTATCTCCTCACGAAGAGAGCTAAGGAGCTAGGGATTAGCCCCGCGGACGTCGAGTCTAGGGTGAAGGGGTATGACACCGAGTTCAGAACCCATGACGATGTCGCTATGGCTATATCTGATGGTAGGGCAGATGTTGGGTTACTCATTGAGGGGATCGCTAAGGCGTACGGACTTCACTACGTGCCCGTGACTTGGGAACACTTCGACTTCGTCGTAAGGAACTCGAACCTAGGGTCGAGCAGGATTAATGCGTTCATCAACGCCCTCAGAAGCCGTGAACTTAAGGAGGTACTAGACGGCTTAAGTGGGTACCGCTACGATTCGAGGAACCTTGGTAGGATTCTCAGTTTATAGCGTTATCGGATAACGAATAACGTTTATAACCCACCCGTAAACCAAGGATTCGGTGTCAAACATGGTACGTCAAGCTAAGGCAATCTTAGCTGTAGCCATAATCGCCGTGATCATCGTGGGCGGTGTTGCCTACTACATGGTTTCAAGTCAAAAGCACCAGCCAGTCACCATAACAGTATGTAGCGCTGGTTCCCTACGAATACCCCTAGACAGCGTGTCAAGTGTGTTCCATAGTAAGTACGGAGATAACGTTAGGATAAAGTCAGCAGGAAGCGTTCAGGTAGTTCGAAGCGTTACTGACCTCGGCGAGAAATGCGATGTTGTTGCCGTCGCGGATTACAGGCTAATCCCTATGTTCATGGTGCCCAAGTATGCGGAATGGTATGTTGCATTCGCATCCAACCAAATAGTGCTGGCTTTTACGGATAAGTCCAAGTACGCCTCGTGGTTAGAGCAACACCCAGACAAGTGGTACGTGGTACTCGGTATGCCTGGCGTTAGGTACGGCTTCTCGAACCCCGACATGGATCCATGCGGGTACAGGTCCGTCGGCGTGCTTGCATTAGCTAGCCTCTACTACAAGAACGAAACAATACTCAAAGAGTACATCCTGAGCAAGATTAGTGGGTCTAAAGCTCAAATAATTAACGGAACACTACACGTTTACATACCGGCCACGTTCTCGACTAGCGGTAACATAGTTATTAAACCGAAGAGTGTTGACCTGATAGCGCTGCTGGAATCAGGTTCCCTGGACTACGCTTTCGAGTACGAGAGCGTTGCAAAGCAACACGGGCTTAAATACGTTAAATTGCCCAAGCAAATCAACTTGGGTGACCCATCCCTCGATAGTGTTTACGGTAAGGTCGTAGTGCACATATTGGTTGGCAGTAATGAGGAGAAAAGCGTGGTCATGAAGTCCATAGTTTATGGAGTAACAATCCCGAAGAACGCGCCGCATCCTGAGTTCGCGCTGAGGTTCGTGGAGCTACTGCTCAGCGATACTGGGAGAAAGATATTTGAGGATAAAGGACAGCCATTCCTAGAGCACCCAATAGGGTATGGAAACCTGCCGGAGGGATTACTCAAGTATGTCGTCACCGCTGGTAAGGGGTGAGGCGTTCCTAGTAACGCTCTCAGTGCTGGCAACGCTCCTAATATGCTTCATAGTCGTACCCATAGCCGCTCTTTTTCTGATGGTTGACCCCTCAACCATGGCTGAAGTGTTCGGCGGTAACCCTATGCTTGCCTCGCAAGCTAGGTCGGCGTTCATAGTTACTTTCAAGGCGTCCTTACTGTCGACGGCGATACTCCTGATTCTCGGTGTCCCGTTAGCGTATATCCTGGCCAGGTACGACTTCCCGGGCAAGAGCGTTGTTGAGAGCTTAGTTGATGTCCCGTTAATGATTCCCCACATAGTTGCCGGCGTGATGATACTCATGGCGTTCGGCAGGAGAGGCATAATAGCGTCATTAACTGGGGTGGCGCTAGAGATCGAGGACACATTCTGGGGTGTGGTGATAGCTATGGCGTTCGTCTCGATACCCTTAGCCGTTGATACCGTGAAGGTCGCCTTCCAGTCCATCGATCCCATGCTTGAGTACGTGGCTAGGACGCTCGGCGCTTCACGCTTCAGGGCATTCACGACCATAACGTTACCCTTAGCCCTGAAGGGAGTGATTGCGGGAGCGATACTGGCGTGGGCTAGGGGGTTGAGTGAAGTTGGAGCAATACTCGTTGTCGCGTACTACCCTAAGTCCGTTAACGTGCTCATACTTGAGTGGCTTAACGTTTACGGGCTGAGGTACGCCATAGCGCTGGCCGTGCCCTTCGTCTTGCTAACGCTGGCGCTATTCACGGCGTTAAGGGTATTGCAGGGGATGGTGAGTAAGAAATGATCGTTATTGAGGATCTCGAGGTCAGGCTTGGTGACTTTCGCCTGCTGGTAGGGAGGCTTGAAGTGAGGGATGGAGAGTACTTAATGGTGCTCGGGCCAAGTGGGGTTGGCAAAACAGTATTGCTCCACACTCTAGCAGGTTTAATGAAGCCGTGTAGGGGACGCATACTAGTTGACGGTGAGGACATAACCAGCACCCCACCAGAAAGAAGGGGCTTCGCCTTGATCCCCCAGAACTACGCACTCTTTCCTAACATGAGTGCCTACGACAACATAGCTTACGGCCTCCGTGCACGTGGGGTGGGCGAGGGTGACGTCAGGAGGATAGTTACTGAATTGGCTGACATCCTTGAAATAAAGCACCTCCTAAAGAGAAAGCCTAACCAGCTCTCTGGCGGTGAACAGCAGAGGGTGGCTATAGCTAGGGCCCTAGCAATCAAGCCCCGCATACTGCTTCTCGACGAGCCCCTAGCTAACCTGGATCCCCGCCTGAGAAGCAAGGCTAGGGAATTCCTTAAGAACCTTCACCAAGAGTTAGGCTTCACAGCACTTCACGTCACCCACAACATAGTTGACGCCGTATACTTGGGTAAGAGGATAGCGTACATGGAGGAAGGCAAGTTAGTCGCGGTGCTTAGGCCTGAGGAGTTCATGGAGTCGGAGTATGCCAAGCCATACGTTGATGACTTAATGCCCGTATTCAGGAGCTTCCGCGGTCGAGGATAACCGACTCAATCGTAGAGGCACGTTTGTATGTAATAATATTTTAGCGTTATAGGAACACCGTAAGCTAGGGAAGGGAAGTGATAGCGCTAATAACGTTCCTACTGGTCGTGTTATTCTCGATAATAGTTGTGAGGATAGGGACAGTAGCCCTTAAGATGACCGGGCTAAGCAGGGACGTAGCTGCATTCCAGGCCCAGTCAGCGTTCTCCGGCGTCGGCTTCACTACGTCCGAGTCGGAGTACGTTGTCTCACACCCCGTTAGGAGAAGGATCATAAGAATACTGATGCTCCTAGGCAGCGCCGGGCTTACATCAGCAATGGCTACGCTGGTACTGACCTTCGTCGGCAACACTCCAGAGCAGATGATCACTAACGGCATATGGCTTGCGGTAGGTCTAACAGCTCTAGCTGTTTTCGGTAAGTCTAAGTTAGTTGATAGGGGACTAAGCTGGTTAATTGAGAGGGCCCTACAGAGGGTACCGAGCCTCAGAATCTACGACTATGAGCAACTTTTGGGCTTGGGTAAGGGGTACTCCATAGCTAAGCTAGTGGTTAAGGCTGGAGGGTGGCTTGAAGGGAAGAAGCTAAGGGAGCTGAGGCTTAGTGAAGAGGGTGTCTTGGTGCTGGCAATATACAGAAAGGTCGGGGAGAAGGAGATATTCATAGGAGCTCCTAGAGGCGACACCGAATTAAGAGCAGGCGACACCTTGATATGTTATGGTCCAGAGGAGGTTCTACAAGACCTGAGAACAAGGCTGAAGGGACCGATAGGCGACCTCAAGCACGAGCAGGCAGTAGAGGCCGCGGTTGCTAGGGAGTTCCAGGAGGAGATGGCTGCCGCGGAGGCTGAGGCCGCCGCTACCTCCTAGCCTTGTCGTGAAAAACATCTAGTAATTTGCCGAGAATTATTGCATATTATTTTACTAATTTCGGAATTTATTAAAGAAAAAGTATTTAATGGCACTGTTACTTAGAGATGCTTTGGTGATAAAATGTCAGGTAAAAGTGCTATTTGGAACAAATATGCCATAATAGCAGTTGTGATCGCCGTAGCAGTCGTGGGGGTGTTCGCCACATACTACTGGATACTCACGGGACATAATAAGCAAGCAAGCGTAACGGAAGGCAAGAAGTACTTAGTGGTCGGCACCTCCCCCGACTTCCCGCCTTTTGAGTATGTAGCTAGTAACGGGAGTATCGTGGGCATTGACATTGAGCTTATGAAGCACCTAGCCAAGATGATGGGTTACGACGGCATCAAGATAGTCTCCATAGATTTCGACGGGCTAATACCGGCACTCACCAACGGTAAGATAGACGTGATAGCGGCGGGCATGACGATAACCGAGGAAAGGAAGAAAGTAGTAGCGTTTACGGTACCGTACTGGAGCGCCGACCAAGCAATACTCGTTACCAAGAACTCTGACTTCAAACCTAGGGGCTTAAGCGACCTTGAGGGAAAGGTAGTTGCTGTCCAGTCAGGAACAACTGGCGAGTCATTGATTGATAACTTCATAAACAAGACCGGGGCTAAGATAACCGTTAAGAGGTACTCCAGCTTCGTCCTAGCGGTTAAGGACCTACTTAATGGTAGGGTTGACGCCGTAATCGTTGACTCACCGGTAGCTAAGCTCTTCACACAGAAGTACGGGGTTGAAGTGGCCACGGTAATTAAGACGGGCGAGCACTATGGCTTAGCCGTCAGGAAGGACGATACTCAATTGCTGAACGCCCTCAATGAGGCACTCAAGAAGTTCCTATCAAGCCCTGAATGGAAGGCAATAATAGATAAGTACACAGGGTCAGCACCACCATCGTAAGTACCGCAATGTCGAGGCGGGAGACTTGCTAGAGCTAAACGTTATTTTAAGGTATGCCCCGCTCATACTCTCAGGCTTCTCAAACACCTTAATAATGACCGTCTCCGGCGTGATGTTGGGCCTCGCCCTAGGTGCGGCTTCAGCGTTCGCCGAGATCCTCGGGCCAAGACCGCTGCAAGCGGTTATCAGCACCGTAACCCACATCCTCAGGGGAATACCCTTGCTTGTCCTACTTCTGCTTGTTTTCTATGGTTTACCCTTGCTGGGTCTTCAGCTACCGCCGCTGCCGACGGCTGTTCTA